>Ga0066710_100005190_pt1 | contig 11798 bp, 9 predicted proteins | sample GraSoiAngelo_159_FD_79666 | JGI IMG/M metagenome (GOLD analysis project Ga0066710, IMG submission 79666) | Grasslands soil microbial communities from the Angelo Coastal Reserve, California, USA - 14_1009_16_40cm | ecosystem: Environmental > Terrestrial > Soil > Grasslands | place: USA... | reverse complement strand
GCACGTCCAGAACAAGCACATGCTCGTCCCGGGCGTCCTGGCGCGCGCGCTGACCGGCCGGCCGCTGCTGCTGACGATCCGCGACACGAGCCTCATCGATCCCACGCCCGTCTGCCTGCACGCTGCCGATCGGCGCCCCGCCGATTGCGGGGTGCGGAAGCTCTGGCGCGAGTGCGCGCCCGGCTACTTCGACGAGTACATGCGCGGCCGCCGCCGGAGCCGGCTGCGCACGCGCCTGGCGTTCCTCTACGGATGGCTGGACGCGACGTACGTGCGCCAGCGGCTCCTGCCGAGCGTCGACGCCATCGTCGGCGTCAGCGACGGGATCCTCGGCATCCACCGGCGCTCGGGCCTCCTCGACCGCGTCCGCCGCGTGGAGACGATCTACACGATCCCGCCGCTCGAGGTGCCGTCCACCCCGGCCGCCGGGGCCGCCGCCCGGCAGCGGCACGGGCTCGCGGGGCCGATCGTGCTCTTCGTGGGAAAGCTCTCGCCCGGCAAGGGCGCGCCGGACTTCCTGGCCGCCGCCGAGCGTGTGCATGCCCGCCATCCCGGCGCGCTGTTCGTCCTGGTCGGCGAGGGGCAGGTGACCGTGCCCGCCGTCTCGTGGCTCCGCCATCTCGGTCGCTTGCCGAACGCCGACGTGCTGGCCCTCTACGCGGCGGCCGACGTCGTCGCCGTGCCCTCGGTGATTCCCGACGCGTTCAGCCGCGTCGTGCTGGAGGCGATGACGGCCGGGCGCGCCGTCGTGGCCACCGCGGTCGGTGGCACGCCCGAGCTGATCGAGGACGCTGACAGCGGCCTGCTCGTGCCGCGCCGCGATCCGCCGGCCCTGGCGGCCGCCATCGCGCGCCTGCTCGACGAGCCCGCGCTGGCCGCGCGGCTCGGCGCCGCGGCCCGCCGGCGCGTGGCGACGCGCTTCGCGTCCGAGGCCAGCGTGGAACGCTTGCTGGCGCTCTACGCCGCGGTGCGCGCGGCGTGACGCTCGGGCTGCTGCCGGCGCTGGGCGGCGGACTCGGCGAGCTGGCCTCCACGGGGCAGGCCGGGCGGCTGCTCGACGGCTACCTCGCGCGTTACGTCAAGGTCTTCGACCGGGTCTTGTACTTCAGCTATCGCGTGGAGTCGCTCGAGCAGTTCACGCGCGATCCGGCGCTGCTCGCCCACGCGCAGGTGGTCGCGCCGGCGCGCCCGCTGAGCCGCGGCCGCCGCGCCGCCACGCTGGCCTGGACCGAGAGCGCGCGGCTGCGGGCGTGCGCGGTGCTGCGCGTGTTCCAGGTGACCGGGACGGTGCCGGCGCTGGCCGCGCGCGCGCGGTTCGGCGTACCGTACGTGACGACCTACGGCTTCTCGTACGCGCAGCTCTCGCGCCGCGGCCCCAAGCGATTGCTGAAGGCCGCCGTCGAGCGCCTTGGCCTGCGTCACGCCGCCGCGGTGATCGCCACCACCGAGGCGCTGCGGGCGCGCGCCTCGCGCGTGGCCCGCCACGTCGAGCTGGTGCCGAACGGGGTGGACACGGAGCGCTTCGCGCCCCCGCCCGGCGGGCGACGAGCGGGCAAGCCGGCGCGCGTGCTCTACGTGGGCCGCTTCTCGGCCGAGAAGAACCTCGAGACGGTCGTGGCCGCCGCCGCCGCCGTCGCGCGCCGGCGGCCGCTGCGGCTCGTCCTGGTCGGCGCCGGCCCGCTCGAAGCGCGCCTGCGCGAGCAGGCCCGCGCGGCGGGCCTGGAGACGGAGTTCAAGGGCGTGGTGCCGCAGGAGCGGCTGCCGGAGGTCTACCGGGAGGCCGACGCGTTCGTGCTGGCCTCGTTCACCGAAGGCCATCCCAAGGTGCTGATCGAGGCGATGGCGGCGGGGTGCCGTGCGTGGCCTCCGACTGCGAGGGCAATCGCTCGCTCGTCAGCGACGGGGTCAACGGGCTGCTCTTCGATCCGCATCGCGCGACGGACCTCGCCGACCGTCTCGCGCGCGTCGTGGACGACGAACCGCTGGCCGAGGCGCTCGGACGCGCCGGGCGCGAGCTGGCGGTGGCCCGCTACGACCTCGGGGTGCTGGTCGGCGCCGAGATCGCGCTGCTTCGGCGCGTGGCGGCCGCTACAGTATAATCGCGTGGATTGCCCATGATCGCTCTCGTCAACCCTCCAGGCATCAAGACCTTCTCCGGATTGCAGATGCACACGCCGAACCCGCCGCTGGGGCTCGCCTACGTGGCGGCGGCGCTGCGCGAGGCCGGCTTTGCCTACCGCGTGATCGATGCCACCGGTGCGGCGCTCGACGCCGTGTCGCCGTATCCCGATCGCACCGATTTCATGATGCAGGGCCTGACGGTGGACGAGACGGTGCGGCGCATTCCCGCGGAGGCCGACGTCATCGGCGTGTCGTGCATGTTCAGCACGCTGTGGCCGCTGACCCACCGCGTGGCCGTGGCCATCCGCGAGAAGTTTCCCCGCGCGCTGCTCGTGCTGGGTGGCGAGCACGGCACCGCGGTGCCCGAGCACGTGCTGGCCACGAGCCCCTTCGACGTCGTCGTCCTCGGCGAGGGGGAGGAGACGTTCGTGGAGCTGCTGCGGGCGCGGCAGGCCGGCCGCCCGCTGGGCGCGGTGAAGGGGATCGCGTATCGCGACAACGGCCGCGTGGCGACGACCGGGCTCTCCGAGCGCCGGCGCGACGTGGACGCCATCGCCCCGCCGGACTGGGCGTCGTTCCCGATCGGCGAGTACATCGACCGCCACCAGACGAACGGCATCAACCTCGGGCGCTCGATGCCGATCCTCGGCACGCGCGGCTGCCCGTTCCAGTGCACGTTCTGCTCGAACCCGGCGATGTGGACGCAGCGCTGGATCGCGCGCAACCCGCGGTTGCTGGCCGACGAGATGGAGCGCTACGCCCGCGAGTACGGCGTGACGAACTTCGACTTCCAGGACCTCACGGCCATCGTCAAGCGCCAGTGGATCGTGGACTTCTGCCGCGAGCTGATCGGCCGGAACCTGAACATCACCTGGCAGATGCCCAGCGGCACGCGGGCCGAGGTGTTCGACGCGGAGGTCGCCGACCTCCTCTATCGCTCCGGCTGTCGCGCGCTGGCCTTCGCGCCCGAGAGCGGCTCGCCCGAGATCCTCAAGGCGGTGAAGAAGCAGGTGGACCTCGCCCACATGCTGGCCGCGATGCGCGCGGCCGTGCGGCGCGGGCTCAAGCTCTCCTGCTTCATCGTGATCGGCTTCCCCGACGACACGCCCGGCACGCTGCGCCAGACGCTGCGCCTCATCCGCCGGATGGCGGTGCTGGGCGTCTACGACGTGGCCGTGTCCAAGTTCGTGCCGTATCCGGGCTCCGCGCTCTTCCGGCGCCTGCAGCACGAGGGCAAGCTGGAGCTGGACGACGCGTTCTTCGTCTCGCCGATGGACTTCTACACGGCCAAGGCGCCGTCCTACGCCGACGGCGTCTCCTCGCGCCGGCTGTACTGGACGATGCTGTGGATGTTCGCCAACTTCTACGTGATCTCCTTCGCGCTCCGGCCCTGGCGCGTGGCGCGCGCGCTCGGGCGTGCCCTCCTCACCGGCCGCGAGGAGACGCGCTACGCCAAGTGGTTCGTGGACGTGCTCTTCACGCGACGGCGCTGGCGCCGGCTGGCGGGCGGAGCGGTCCGATAGAGTCCCGCGCCGCCCTCGCCGCGCGCATCCGCATGCTGGTCGAGCAGTACTTCGCGGCGGCGGCGCCGGCGCCCGCCTCCGACGGCGTGCGGCTGCCGCTGCACGTGCCCTCCTACGGAGCCGACGAGGTCAACGAGGCGATCGACTCGCTGCTGTCCACGCGCGTCACGATGGGGGACAAGGTCCGCCGCTTCGAGCAGCTCTGGGCGGAGTATCTCGGGGTGGCCGAGGCCGTGATGGTCAACTCCGGCTCCTCGGCCAACCTGGTGGCCGTCTCGGCCCTGGTCAATCCCGCGTTCCCCCGACCGCTGGCGCCGGGCGACGAGGTGATCGTGCCGGCCGTGGCCTGGTCCACCACGTACTTCCCGCTCGTCAACGCCGGGCTCGTGCCCGTGCTCGTGGACGTGGACCTCGACACCTTCACGATGGATCCCGACGCCGCCGCCCGCGCCATCGGCCCGCGCACGCGCGCGATGCTGCCCGTCCACCTGCTCGGCAACGCCTGCGACATGCGGGCGCTGGGCGCGCTGGCCGATCGCCACGGCCTCGTGGTGATCGAGGACAGCTGCGAGGCGCACGGCGCCCGCTTCGAGGGCAAGCCCGTCGGCACGTTCGGCGCGATGGGCACGTTCAGCTTCTACTTCTCGCACCACATCAGCACCATCGAGGGCGGCATGCTCGTCACCGACGACCCCGTGCTGGCCGATCTCGCCCGCACGCTGCGCGCCCACGGCTGGATCCGTGACGTCAAGCGGCGCCCGATCATCACCGACGCGCCCATCGACGAGCGCTTCCTGTTCGTGAACATAGGCTACAACCTGCGGCCGACCGAGCTGCAGGGCGCCTTCGGCATCCACCAGATGCCGAAGCTGGAGCCCTACATCAAGATCCGCCGCGACAACGTCGAACACTGGAACGCCGCGCTCCGCCGCCACGCGCGCTGGCTGCGCGAGTGCCCGGGCCGCGACACCGCCGGCTCGCGCTCCGTGTGGTTCGGCTATCCGATCAGCGTCCGCCCCCAGGCCCCCTTCTCGCGCGACGAGCTCGTGGACTTCCTCGAGAAGCGGGGGATCGCGACCCGGCCCATCATGGCCGGCAACTTCCGCGAGCAGCCCGCCATCCGCCTGTTCCCGCACCGCATCGCGGGCACGCTGGAGCGCGCCGAGCTGGTGATGCGCCAGTCGTTCTTCATCGGCAACCACCACGCCATCAGCGAGCGCGACCGGGCCTACGTCGTCACGACGATCGACGAGTTCATGACGAAATGGGCGTGACGCTGGCGGGCGCGCGCGTCCTCGTCACCGGCGGCGGGGGCTTCCTCGGCCGCGCGCTGCTCGCGCGGCTGCGGGAGGCCCGCTGCGCGACGCTGGTGGCGCCCCCGCGCGCCGACTACGATCTCCTGCGCGAGGCGGACGTGGCGCGGCTGTTCGCCGAGCATCGTCCGGAGGTCGTCTTCCACCTGGCCGCCGAGGTCGGCGGCATCGCCTACAACCTGGCCAACCCGGGCCGCACGTTCTATGTCAACGCGCTCATGAGCACGCTGGTGATGGAGCAGGCGCGGCTGGCGGGCGTCGCGAAGTTCGTCGGCGCCGGCTCGGTGTGCGCCTATCCGGAGCATGCCGAGGTGCCGTTTCGCGAGGACGCGCTGTGGGACGGCTACCCCGAGCCCTCCAACGGCCCCTACGGCCTCGCCAAGCGGATGATGCTGGTGCAGGGCCAGGCCTACCGCGCGCAGTACGGCTTCAACGCCGTGCACCTGCTCGTGATGAACCTCTACGGGCCCGGCGACCATTTCGATCCGGACCGCTCGCACGTGGTGGCCGCGCTCATCCGGCGGATGCTGGAGGCCGTCGAGGGGGGCGCGCCCGAGCTGGTCGTGTGGGGTGACGGTCTCGCCACCCGCGAGTTCCTCTACGTCGACGACGCCGCGCGCGGCCTCGTGCTGGCCGCCGAGCGCTACGACGCGCCCGAGCCCGTGAACCTCGGCGCCGGCTTCGAGATCTCGATCCGCGACCTGGCCGGCCTGCTGGCCGAGCTCACCGGCTATCGCGGCCGCCTGGTCTTCGACGGTTCGCGCCCCAGCGGTCAGCGGCGGCGCAGCGCCGACGTCTCGCGCGCCAAGCGCGAGCTCGGCTTCGAGGCCGAGGTGGGCTTCCGCGAGGGCCTGGCGCGGACGATCGCGTGGTATCGCGCGCAGCGGACGGCGGGGGCCCGGTGACGCCCGTCACGCTCGTCGTCCTCACGCTCAACGAGATCGATGGCGTGACGGCGATGATCCCCAAGCTGCCGACGCACTGTCTGGAGGAGATCCTCGTCGTGGACGGCGGCTCCACCGACGGCACGCTCGAGTTCTTCGCCGCGCGCGGCATGCGCGTGATCCGCCAGGCGCGGCGCGGCCGCGGCGAGGCGTTCCGCCTGGCGGTCGAGCACGCCCGCCACGAGCGCCTCATCTTCTTCAGCCCCGATGGCAACGAGGATCCCGGCGACATCCCGCGCATCATCGAGGGGCTGGCGGCCGGGTACGACATGGTGATCGCCTCGCGCTTCATGCCGGGCGCGCGCTCGGAGGACGACGACAAGTTCCTCTTCGCGAGCCGGCGCTGGGGCAACCTCCTCTTCACGTGGCTGGTCAACGTGCTGTGCGCGCGCCGCGGCACCCACATCCACGACACGATCAACGGCTACCGCGGCGTGACGCGGGCGGCCTTCCGCCGGCTGGCCCCGGACGCCGAGGGCTACGCCATCGAGTTCCAGATGTCGATCCGGGCGCTGCAGCTCGGGCTCCGCGTGCTGGAATTCCCCACGCAGGAGTCGGCGCGCATCGGCCGCGGAGTCTCCAAGCTCAACGCGATCCCGGTGGGCCTGAAGTTCCTCGGCCTCCTGGTGCGGGAGTGGGCCCGGCCGCGCGTTCGCCGCTGATCGCGCCCCGCCGCGTCGGCGAGGCCGTCGTCGTTGTGCTCGTGGCGCTGGCGCTGGCCGGCGGCCTCGTCCTGCTCGGCGATCCCGACCTGCGCGGCGACCAGAACGCCTACAACCTGCTCGTCACCAAGAAGCTCTCGCCCGGGCTCCTCGCGCGGGACGCGCTCTATCGCTACGATCCCGATCTCCTGCACGTGCCGTGGTTCCTCGACGCACAGGCCGCGCTGGCCCGCCGGCTGGGCGGCGACGTCGAGCGGGCGCTCTCGTGGCTCGGATGGCTCATGGGCGCGCTCTTCATCGTGGGCCACTACGTCTTCTTCCGCGTCGTCAGCGGCCGGGTGCTGGCGGCCGCGCTCGCCACGCTGGGCGCGCTCACGCTGCGCAACGCGCTCGGCGGCGAGGTGTGGGGGTTCGACGGCCTGTCGTCGGCGGCGACGCGCACGATCCTGGCCGGGCTGACGCCGCTGCTGCTCCTGCTCTTTCTCTGGTGGCGCGCGCGGCCGGCGGTGGCCGGCTACTGGGCGCTGCTCGGCGTGCTCTTCAACGTCCATCCGGTCTCGGCCTACCAGCTCGCGCAGGTGACGGCGCTTGCCCACTTGTGGCGCGAGCGCTGCCGGCCGCGCGCGCTCGTCCAGGTGGCGCTCGGCGTGGCGCTGTTCGTCGTCGCCGCGCTGCCCTACCTGGTGCCGTTCTTCGGGGGACGCGAGGGCGGCGGCGCACCGGCGACGGTGCGGGCGGCGCTCGACTACCGGTTTCCCTACCTGCTCTACCCGATCGCGCCGAATGCGCTTCTCTCCGTCGCCTTCCACATGGCGCTGCCCCTGGCGGCGTGGCTCGCGTGGCGGCGCCGGACGGAGGCGAATCCCGTACTGACGCCGCTCCAGCCGGTGATGGGGGCGGCGCTCGCGCTCGGCTTCGGCGGCACCGCGCTGATCCAGGCGGTCGGCGTCGCGCTCGACCGGCCGTACGCGGACATCCAGCAGCTCCGCATCCTCCGCCTGCTCTACCCGATCCTCCTCGGCGGCCTCGCTCTCACGTACGCGCGCTGGCTCGACCGCCGCACGGCGGCGGCGCGCGCGGCCGTCGTCGCGCTCCTGCTGCTGTCGCTCGTGCCGCCGGCCGAGGTGATCCACGCCGTCTCGTGGGAGACGCGCGCGGCGGTCAAGCACGCGCTGGGCATGGGCCCGGCGCCGGCGGCCGCCGTGGCCGCGGACACTGCGGCGCGCCCGGCGCTCTGGCGCTGGGCCACCACCACGCCGCCGTCGGCGCTGTTCATGACCGATGACGGCGAGTTCCGGCTGCGCACGCGGCGCTCCATCACCGGCTCCTGGAAGGACGGCGCGCTGATGTTCCTGGCCGGGAGCGGACCGCTGACCGAGTGGTACGCCCTCGACCGCGAGCGCGCGGCGTGCCGGGCGACCGGCGCCTCCGCGTGCTGGTTCGAGCTCGGGCGGCGGCTCGACGCCGACTTCGTGATCGTCGATCCCGGCCTCGGCCGCATCGCGGCGCCGCCGCCCGCCGACTTCGCACGCGTGTGGGAGCAGGGCGCCTGGTCGGTGTGGCGGCGAGCGGGGCGCTGATGCTCGCATATTACTCGGCCACCGCGCACGCTGATTTCTGGACCGAACACTGGGGCGGCCACACCGTCGGCGAGCTGCTCACCGTGGCGCGCCAGTCGCCGCTCACGGCGCTGATCGTGAACGCGTTGCCGCCGACCGGCGTCGTGCTGGAGGCGGGCTGCGGTCTCGGCCAGTACGTGATCCTGCTGCGCGAGCGCGGCTGGCGGGCGGCCGGCGTGGACGGCAGCCTCGAGGCGCTGGCGGCATGCCGGCGCGTCGCCGCCGTGCCGCTCGCCGCCGCGGACTTGCGCGCGCTGGCCATCCGCAGCGGCGCGCTCTCGGCGTACGTCTCGCTCGGCGTGGCGGAGCACGACCCCGACGGGCCCGATGCGATCCTGGCCGAGGCGCGCCGCGTACTGGCGCCCGGCGGCACGCTGGTGATCTCCGTGCCGTACGTCAATGGCCTGCGCCGCCTCGGCGCGCCGTGGCTGCGCCACCGCGCCCGCGCCGTCGCCGCCGCCGGCGGCGCCTTCTACCAGTACGCGTTCTCGCGCGCCGAGGTGTTCGCCGCCCTCGCGCGCCACGGCTTCGCGCCGCTCGCCGCGCACCCCTACGATCCCGCGCGCGTCCTGCGACGGCTGTTGCCGCGGCGAGCGCGGGCGAGCCGCCGCGCCACCGCGGCCGTCGCGCCGGGCACCGGAGCGCAGGCCTCGGTGGGTGAGGCCGGCGATGACGGCGCGCGCCGCGCGGTGAAGCGTCTCGCCCGGCGCGCGCTCTACACCGAGCCGGCGCTGCGCCTGCTCGGCCACATGCTCCTCGTCGTCGCGCGCCGGGCGTGACACACTACCGCGGATGACGCAGGCGTTCCGCATCGTGGACCTCGGCGATCACCGCGTGCTGGAGACCGGGGGCCGCGCCTATCCCACGCGCTACAGCGCGCGCGTCGTGCGGCTGCTGGTGGAGCGCAAGGGCGCGCACCGCGCGCCGCTCTACTTCGATTTCAAGGACACGCGCGGCCCACACTTCCTGGGGCCGCTCTTCCGCTACCTGCGCGCGCGCGGCGCGCGGGCCCTGCGCGTGCTGGAGATCGGCTGCTCGTTCGGCCACATGACGGAGTATCTGGCCGAGCAGCCGGAGGTCGCCACGCTCGACACGTTCGATACGGACCCCGCGTTCGTGGAGCTCACGCGCGCCAAGGTGGAGGAGCTCGGGTTGAAGGTGGTGCGCGACGTGCTCCACCTCGACCAGGCGGGGACGTGCCGGCTGCCGTGGGCCGACGGCGCGTTCGACCTCGTCCTGGCGATCGGCGTGGTGGAGCATCTGCCGATGCGCCACCGCCGCCAGCAGGTGGACGAGTACTATCGCGTGCTCGCGCCCGGCGGCCACGTCGCGATCCTCGACACCCCCAACCGGTGGTTTCTGCTGGAGACGCACTCGATCGGGCTGCCGCTCGTGCAATGGCTGCCGGCGCCCCTCGCCTGGCGCTACGCGCGCCTCGCGCGGCCCTCGCGCTACGGCGCCGTCGGCTTCGACGAGTTCGTCGCCGACGGCACCGGCTGGCGCAACGCCTCGTTGGCCGAATGCCTGCCCACTGCCGGCCGGGCCGCGCTCACCGACGTCACCGAGGAGGCCGGCTACGGCTTCACGTTCTTTCGCGCCACCGCGCGCTCACGCACGCGCCGCGCGCTGCTGCCCGCGTTCGCCGCGACGGCCGGCGCCCTGCGCATGCTCGGCCGCCCACCGTCGCTGGCGCTTCCCTATCTCAACCTCGTTTTGAGGAAGCGCCAGTGACGAACCCACCCACCGGCGCCACTCGCTACCACCGCCGCCGGCAACCTTCTAGACCAGGCCACCCACGTGTCTAACCGACCGCGCGCCACTCGCTACCAATGACCCCCGCCGTCTCCGTGCTGATGTCGGTACACGACGGCGCGCCGTCGGTGGCCGAGGCCGTCGCCAGCGTGCTGGGCCAGACGGCCGGCGATCTCGAGTTGATCGTCGTCGACGACGGTTCCGCCGACGCCACGCCTGACCTGCTCGCTGCGGTCCGCGATCCACGGCTGCGCGTCGTGCGCCAGGAGCGCACGGGACTCACACGTGCCCTCAACCGTGCCCTCGGCCTCGCGCGGGCGCCGCTCGTGGCGCGTCTGGACGCGGATGACGTCGCGCTGCCCGAGCGGCTCGCGTATCAGCGAGCGTTCCTCGAGCGCGCGCCGGACGTCGGATTGCTGGGGACGGCGGCGCGCGAGCTGGATGCCGATGGCCGGCTCGTGCGCATCGTGCAGCCTCCGGTGGACGACGTCACGCTGCGGCGCGCGCTCATCCGCGCGAACCCGTTCGTCCACTCTTCCGTCATGGCGCGGCGGGCGTTGCTCGAGCGTGCGGGCGGCTACGACGAGACGCTGCCCGTGGCCCAGGACTACGACCTGTGGATGCGGCTGGCCCGCGTGACGCGGCTGGCCAACCTTGCCGACGTGCTCGTCGTCCGCACGCTGGGCGAGCGGCGCGTGTCGGTCGAGCGCGAGGACGACCGCCTGCGCGCCGAGACGCGCGTGCGCTGGCGCGCGGTGCGGGCGGGCGTCTATCCGCCGTGGTGCGCCGTCTTCGCCGTGCGGCCGGCGCTGGCGCTTGCCCTGCCGCGCCCGCTGCGCCGCATGATGCGCGCGGCGTTGACGGGAGCCCGGTCCTGAGCGGCCCGATCTCCGTCCTGCACGTCGTGGTGTCCACGCAGCCCGGCGGCGGGCCGCAGCACGTGCTCGACGTGGCCAGCGGCCTGCGCGCGCGGGGCTGGCGGCCCATCGTGGCGGGTCCGCCCGGCGGCGCGCTCGTGGCGCGATATCGCGAGGCCGGAATCGAGACCGTCGCGGCGCGCACCGACCGGCTGAGCCCGCTGGCGCTGGTCGCGCTCGTCCGGCTGATCCGGCGGCGCGACGTGCGCCTCGTGCACTCGCACGGCAAGGGCGCCGGCCTGCACGCGCGGCTGGCCGCGCGCGTGGCCGGCGTCCCCGCCGTCCACACGCTGCACGGCCTGCATTACGAGCGCTATCGCGGGCCGGCGCGCGCCGCCTATCTTGCGCTCGAGCGGCAGCTGTCGCGCTGGACGCGCGCCGTCGTCAACGTCTCCCGCGCGCAGGAAAGCGAGGGTCTGGCGCTCGGGCTCTTCACCCGTGCGCAGAGCCGCGTCATCCTCAACGGCGTGGAGGCCGCGCGGCTCACGGCGCGCGCCCTCGATCGCTGGGACGCGCGCACCGAGCTTGGCCTTCCGCAGGAGGCGCGCGTGGTGGGTACCGCCGCCCGCTTCGACGAGGTCAAGCGCCTGGACCTGCTGGTGCGCGCGCTGCCGGCGCTGCCGGCGGCCACGCTCGTCCTGCTCGGGGGTGGCGCGGAGGGCGCCTCGCTCCGCGCGCTGGCCGCGCGGCTCGGCGTCGCCCCGCGCGTTCGCTTTGCCGGCCAGGTGGTGGACGCCGCGCGCCTGTTCCGGGCCTTCGACGTGTTCGCGGCCTCGTCGCGCAAGGAAGGACTGCCGCTCGCGGTGATCGAGGCCATGGCGCTGGGGCTGCCGGTGGTGGCGACCGACATCGCGGCCCATCGCGAGACGCTCGGGCCCTCGGCGGGGCTGGTGGAGGCCACCCCGGAGGCGCTGGCCAAGCGGCTGGACGAGGTCCTGACCGACGGG
>Ga0066710_100005188_pt1 | contig 11801 bp, 9 predicted proteins | sample GraSoiAngelo_159_FD_79666 | JGI IMG/M metagenome (GOLD analysis project Ga0066710, IMG submission 79666) | Grasslands soil microbial communities from the Angelo Coastal Reserve, California, USA - 14_1009_16_40cm | ecosystem: Environmental > Terrestrial > Soil > Grasslands | place: USA... | reverse complement strand
GGGATGTCCCAGAGTTCCTTGAAATATTCGATGTTTTCCTTTTCACTTCTCTCTGGGAAGGCTTACCCAGAGTTTTGGTAGAGGCCATGATTACTGGGGTTCCGGTAGTGGCCCCGGATGTCGCTGGAATTGCCGAGGTGGTCCGGAGCGGCGAAACCGGCTATCTAGTGTCACCTGGCGACACGGCGAGTATGGCGCAAAGAGTGATTGAATTGTTGGACAATGAAACCCTGCGACGACAAATGGGGCGAGCCGCGAAGGGCGTAGGACAAGAGTTCTCGGTAGAGAACATGATCGAGGACTATACGCGCCTGTACATAGGCCTAGCGGGTGCTGTGGCACATCTCCCCTCATTCTCCTCAAAATGGAAACCATGAGGCCCAGGGAAGTCCCTCGGTAGTACTTGATTCGTTTTTCGACCTGATGCAATCTAACGCCGAAACAACTTCTGATTCAAAGTCGGCAAGTCAACAGAAGCTTCCGCACAAGAAGCCTAAGGTAATTATAGTGATGCCCGCCTACAACGCAGCCTTAACTCTGGAAAAGACCTATTATGCCCTGCCCGAAGGAAGCTACGATCAAATTATCCTGGTTGATGACGCGAGCTCGGATGACACCCTCGAAATTGCATCCAAACTCAATATTCTCGGAGTCAGACACCGGAAGAATCGGGGTTATGGCGGTAACCAGAAGACCTGTTACACCAAGGCGCTGGAACAGGGTGCAGAAATCGTAGTGATGCTCCACCCGGACTACCAATATGATCCGAGCATTGCCAAAGACATCCTGCAACCCATTATTCAGGGAGAAGCGGATGTGGTGTTGGCCTCCCGAATGCTTGGCAGTCCTCTCAAAGGAGGAATGCCTTTATACAAATATGTGGCCAATAAACTTCTAACTGGATTAGAGAATCTCGTTTTGGGTACAAAATTCTCGGAGTTCCACACGGGTTATCGGGCTTACAGTCGCCCGGCTTTGGAAAGTGTTAACTTTGAAGCCAATTCGGAAAATTTCGTCTTTGACAATGAAATCCTGGTCCAGTTTGTGATTAAGAAAATGCGTTTCAAGGAGATACCGGTCTCGACACGTTACTCCTTCGATTCGTCCTCCGTCAGCTTCAGAGCAGGAGTCGTGTATGGATTTTCCATCCTTGGAACGATCGCTAAATACCTACTCTTCAAATGGGGAATCGTCAAATACAAGCAATTCAACTAGAGCGTGGCATGAATCCTGAAACCTGTATGGCATGCGGCTCTTCCAAGTTCTCAATTGATCCGACTAGTTCTGAAAGGTTCTGCCTAGTTCAATGTGCAGGTTGCGGGGTGGGGTTTACAAAGCCTAAACCGACCCGAGAGGACTTAGAGAAACATTATTCTCAAACCTATTATGGTCCCGAAAATGTAAAGTTCCTACCCGTGCTGGAGAAGATAGTCATTTGGATGGCCAAGCGGCGTGCGCGTTGGATTGACAAGCGGATTAGACCCCGCAGCAGAGTTCTAGAAATTGGCTGTGGAAGAGGAGTCCTGCTTGAAGCGCTATCTCACTTAGGGCATGAATGTCATGGAACTGAAAGGTCAGATTTGGCTGCAACTCGTGCTCAAAGGATTGTCGGGATTAAGGTTTATACCGATCCGTTGGAACAGTGCGGGCTTCGCGAAAACTATTTCGACGTCGTAATTCTCTGGCACGTTCTAGAGCACCTGGAGAATCCAGTGCCGACCTTGACTCATATTTCCAATCTCCTAGGGCCACATGGAATTCTCATTATCGAAGTTCCAAACGTGTGGAGTTGGCAAGCCCGCTTGACTGGGAAACATTGGTTTCACTTGGATATTCAAAGACATTTGTATCACTTCTCTGCCCAAGGACTAAACAAATTGCTTGAGAGAAACGGTTTCCTTATCATAAAAATCACCACTTTCTCCTGGGAACAATGTCCGTTTGGTGCTTTGCAAAGTTTTCTGAATTGCCTGGGGTTGCAGCCTCAAACTTTTTATAAGCTCCTTAAGAGAGAGCTATCTTTGCCCTTTTCCAGCAAGCTCTTCCATTATTCTTTGGCGGGGCTTTCCTTTTTGCCAGCCACTTTATTGGCTGGATTGGAATCGTTGGCGGGAAGAGGCGGAGTGATTAGGGTCATCACGCAAAAGCAATCTGCCCATTGAGTTGAGCGCGACAGTGTACGCGTAAAGGTGACAATGAGTCTGAGATCACATGATGGAAAACTAAAAGTCAATTCAGATCTCTGGTACCTGGGTTTGATCCTGGTTGTGACTTTCTTGTTATACCTAGGCTCTTTGCCCAAGGAATTCACAAACTGGGACGATGGAGAGTATATTACCAGCAATCCATTCATACGCTCATTGTCTTTGCAGAATCTGAATAAAATCGTCACTGAACCGTACTTTGCAAATTACGCTCCGTTGACTCTCATTTCATATGCCTTGGATTATCATTTCTGGAAATTGAGACCTACCGGTTACCACTTTCATAACGTCGCACTGCATCTCGGATGCATTCTGGTTCTATTCCTTTTGTTAAGGCAGCTAGGGCTTCCCCGGGGCGTAATCTTAGGTACAGTCTGTCTATTTGCAATCCATCCAGTAAATGTGGAATCGGTTAGCTGGGCATCTGAAAGAAAAAATTTGCTGGCGACCTTCTTCTTTTTCCTGTCTTTTTACCATTATGTGAAATATACAAGAAACCAGGCCAGTCGAAGCTATTTGGTCTCATTACTATGTTTCTTGCTTTCGCTCCTTTCAAAAGCGAGCACGATTGTGGCTCCCCTAATTTTTCTTGTATATGACCACTGTAGTGGCAACAAAAGAGTCAGAGACCTTCGCTTGTACGATAAGCTCCCCTTTGTTGTTTTCGCCGAAATTTTGGCCTTCTTGTCCGTTCACGCTGCTGGGGCAGGAAGCGCTCTGAATTCTTACCACAAAGGGGGACCGCTTCTCAGTTTGGTGGCCAGCGGTCATTTGTTCAAACAATATATCGAGCTTTTGCTTTGGCCGACAACACTGAGCGCCTTGATTTATCCCAGTGTCTTTCCTTCTTTTGGGGACGCTAGAATCTGGGTAGCCTTTTCTTGTTTTCTTCTCGTCACTGCCATTGTCTTTGCTAAATCCAGGGATCTTTTTTTTTGGGTAAGCTTCTTCGTTATCTTTCTTATTCCCGTATTAAACATTGTGCCGTTGCCAATCATGATGGCCAACCGGTACCTCTATATACCTCAACTCGGAGTCTGGGTAGTATTATGTTCGTTTACCCTTAAACTCGTAAGCCGGTTACACTCGTTTAAATTGGTTAAGGGCCTGGCCTGGGGAGGGATCGGCATCTATTTACTATTTCTCAATTATCACACCTTTCAAACCACTAAAGTTTGGAAGAATTCATACACTCTTTGGTCAGACACTATTGAAAAGAACTTTTATGATGGAGTGGCCCACTACAATCTCGGATTGTGGTTTCACAATCAGAAGCTGTCAAACCGTTCCGGTCATGAATACCTCATTTCTTTGTTGATCAACCCAAACTATCACCTCGCCCTTACAGGAATTGGTGGATATTATTTTGAAAAAGGCCGGATAGACCTGGCTCTCAAGAAATTCTATGCCGCAGTTAATGCTGCGCCAGATTCTGACATTACCATTAACAATTTAGGGAAAGTCTTAGCCGAAAAAGGGGACGTGAGAAGAGCACTTTACATGTTTTTTAGGGCGAGCTATATTAATCCAAACAACCTAGGAGCCTTTAACAACATAGTGGTATTGTATCTTCGGGCCAATAGAATTGACGCTGCTCTCGAAAAAGCTCAGGAGATGATTCAGAGATTTCCAGCATCTTCCGACGGCTATTTCAGGCTGGGAATGTGCCTTGAAGCTAAAGGTGACTTATCGGGGGCTTTGAAAGCCTGGGAACAAAGCAGAAAGCGATTGGATTTTGAAAACCCTCTAGGATCTCAAATTGATGCAGCAATGCTTTCCGCACGTCAAAGGCTTTCCGTCCGAGCCAAGTCTTGATCGTCATGGAAGTTGATCCCAGGTACAATTCTTGGCTGTCGCAACATCGTCATCGCGCCGTTATTGGATTAACGCTCATTTCTTTGTCCGTCAATTTACTTTATCCAGGCGAAGTTTTTTACCAGTCGAAGTTTCTGCTCATTCTGGCCTCGCTCCTCGCTTTCGTGGTTACATTCATCCAAGAATGCCGAACCGGAAATCCCCGTCTCTTTAAAGTAATTGCTCTTGCTTTATTTCCTTTGCTGATCATAGCTGTGTCCCTATTGAAAACCATCAACGTTTCCCGAAGTGAAGATGTGTTCTGGCTTTTCTTTTCCTATGCTTTTCTATTCTTGACTTTGCGCTTGTCACGATTCGAACCTTTGACGGTTCTTTCATCAATTCTAGTTATCACCTTGGCAGGTTTCTGTGTTGATGTTTGTTGCCTTTACCAATACTTCTTTGGCTTATCCGATTTGAAAGGCCTTGTGCTTCACTCAACTGGGCTGAACGAAGAATTCAAAACAGGCCTTTTGGCGCGCATCGCAACGAAGAGAGTATTCGCGAATTTTCCTTTGCCCAATACGCTGGCAGGATTTGTTACGATGGTTTTTCCGCTCAACCTGTTTTTGGTTTACTTGGCCATTCACGCTAAAAGCCCTATTGTTTTGGCGTCCGGTAAATTTATTAAGAAACTCCTACAAAGCCCCCTGGCGACTCCATTCTTTTTTCTTCAGCTCAGCGTATCATTGTTGATCTTAGCTCTCACTCAATCTTTTGGTGGCTGGATTTGTTTTCTTGGGTCAATCCTGTTTTTGGGGCTTGTCTCTTACAAGCGTCGTAAGGTACCATTGAAACTTACACTGATGACCCTGTTGGGCCTTTTCCTTATTGGTGCAGGATGGATGGTTTGGCTAACGCACCGGAGAGGTTTTGGCCTTTGGAACCTTCAAGCTCCGGAGAATCCAATTACCTTGAGATGGATCAACTACAGAACGGCTCTACATATCTTTAGCGATTTTCCGTTGGCCGGAGTAGGACTCGGCAATTATGGCAGCATTAATCCGCGTTATCAAAGTTCCCCCAAGAACGTTACTCAGTATGCCCACAACACCCCGCTACAACTACTTTCGGAATGTGGAATTTTGTTCTTCGTTTTACTGATCTTTTTTTCTGTGGCCATAATCAAGTATTGGCGCTGGTTGCACTCGAGCGTCTTACCAGAAACCTCGCTTTACGGCTTTCTTCGAATCAGCTTATTTGCGTCTCTATGGGCATGGTTGATTCACAATTCTATTGATATCGACCTTTACTTTCCAAGTTTGGGGGCCTTGGGAGTTTTCCTGCTGGGGCTATGGGTAAATTTGCAGGATAGACCCGGCATCCCAAGAGCCAAGGAGGATCCGGAGAAACTGCCAGCACCTGACCCTTGTCTCAATGAAATTCTAGCTAAGGGTGACCCCCAAGATCGCCCACTTAATTTGGAAGGCTTGCAAAGCCTTGACACCAGAACCCCAGCGGGCTTGTTGCAACCTAGGCGCAATTTCTGTGCCGTGGCTGCCTTGTGCACAATGCTCTTAATTGGCTTTTGCGTTCTAAGATCTTACGCGGCCCAAGCGTTGTATTCATTGGCAATTGACCATGCTGAGGCCAACGACCTTACACAAGCAGAAGGGTTTGTTACCAAAGCCGTAGCCATTAAGGGAAACGACGCGGGTATGCTGATTCTTAAAGCAAGACTTAGATATATAAATTCAGCCAAGAAGGGAGTGGCGGCGTTTGCTGACTTGACCTCTCTGAAGGAAGCATATGAAAAAGCTACCACCCTGGAGCCCTACAATGCCAGGTATCATTATGAGCTAAGTCGTGTTCTCTATGCCCTGGGAGACGTTAAAATGGCATCTCTATTTAGAAACAGAGCTGTGGAACTTTTCCCCTCCCAACCAACATTTAAAAACAATTTGAAATTTGCTGAGAAGCCTGAACAAAAAGTGTGAGCCGGGAACGACACCGTGGGAACGATACTTTCTGTTAATCGACTCTTTTCGTCAGCATTTCCATTCCAAGCCAATCCTTCTAACGAGGCTTCCAATCTACTTATGAATTGTAATTTCAACAGGATAAGGCAATTCCGGCACAAATCTCGATTGAGAGTCAGCACTTCGGAACTGAATATGCTTTGGATAATCTAATAACAAGCCTTTTTGGGAGAATGGGCCCGAAGCTGAGAAAAGGGGCCTTCAAAGAATAAACACAATAAACATCATTTAAAAAAAGGAGAAAGTTTAATGAAAAAAAGTAAGAAGAAGAATAAGGGCTTCTCATTGATTGAGCTGCTGATTGTGGTAGCCATTATCCTGATTATTGCTGCTATCGCAATCCCGAACTTGTTGAGGGCTCGTCGTTCAGCTAACGAAGGGTCTGCCACGGCTTCCATGAGAACGATAGGCAGCGGCGAACTGCTCTACAACTCGACTAACGGCGCCTTCGGTACGTTGGCTCAACTCTCTTCCGACAGCATCATCGACAACGTGTTAGGTTCAGGGACAAAAAGCGGATATGTTTTTGCTGCCACGCCTGATGCAACGTCCCCAGCTCTCCAGTTTACAGTCGAAGGCACTCCTTCAGTCTCCACTGGGGCAACACAAACCGGTGCACGGTTCTATTTTGTCAACGAGTCTCAGGTCGTTCGTTTCAATTTAGGCGGCGCCGCCACTTCTGGGTCATCTGCTATTGGCAACTAACCAATGTTATTTTGTTTTCAATCAGGGTGGGGATTTTTTCCCCACCCTTTTTTAGTTAGTCTCGTCTTTTCACTCTAACAATTCAGCGATAGAAACAAATCCTTGTAAGTTCAGGTGACATTCAGTGTCACTTTGGCGCTTCCTTGAAGAGGATTAAAGTTTGTCGGATCGAGAACCGATAGTCTGTAAGCACTTAGATTTCAATTGAATAAGGGTGTCCTAAAGCATTTCTCGGAGTAAGTCTGAAAAGTTCGGAAATAAATATGCTCTAGGATGTAACGAATTTGGCAATAGGATCGAGACAAACGTAGTGAAAGAAAATTATTCGAGCTGAGGCAATTGAAAATGAGTTCTGCACAATCCAAGAGCAATTTGAAATTAATCGGTCGAAAAGACCGTGGTTTTTCTCTGATTGAGCTTCTAATCGTTCTGGCGATCCTTTTGATCGTGGCTACACTAGCGGTTCCCAATTATTTGGCCGCTCGCGCCAGAGCCAATGAAGCTTCAGCCGCCACGTCTGTAAGGGCAATTATCACCGCTGAGAATCTTTATAGAAACACATTTAGCGTCTTTACAGATTTACCGAGTCTAGGGAGTGAATACTTAACGGATAACATGTTGGCGGTTGGTACCAAGAGCGGCTATGTCTTCAGTTCAACTCCTGGATCTTCCCCCGCTCTGGAATTCGCTGTGGATGCCACTCCCGTTTTGTCCGTCGGCTCCTCTGCAACTGGCCAGAGAAACTACTATGGAGATGAGACGGCGGTGATACGTTTCAGTCTAACTGGAGCAGCCGATTCCACCAGTTCACCCATTCAATAAGGTTTTTGAATCTCGAAAGGGTTCAAAGCAGTCAAATTCAACACCAATAAAAACAAAAAAGGAGAAACCAATGAAGAAAAGTAAAAAGAAGAATAAAGGATTTTCATTGATTGAGCTATTAATTGTCGTGGCGATCATTCTAATCATTGCTGCGATTGCTATTCCGAATTTGCTGAGAGCTCGTCGCTCTGCCAATGAAGGTTCTGCCACAGCTTCAATGAGAACGGTCGGGAGTGGAGAATTACTCTACAACTCCACCAATGGCGCCTTTGGTACACTGGCTCAGCTTTCTTCCGACAGCATTATTGACAACATTCTAGGTAGCGGCACAAAGAGCGGTTATGTGTTTGCGGCCACTCCTGATGCCACTTCGCCAGCGTTACAATTCACAGCCACAGGAACACCTCAGGTCTCTACTGGGGCTACTCAGACGGGTGCGCGCTTTTATTTCGTCAATGAGATGCAGGTAGTACGCTTCAATCTGGGTGGCGCTGCCACTTCCGGATCATCGGCCATTGGCAACTAATTCCAGCCTAATAGAATGGGTGGAGTCACAATTTCCACCCATTTTATCTCTTCCCTCTTTTCAATCGGTTTCCGATCAGGTATAAACAAAGGACTTTCTTCGAAGTTCCTATGTGATTTATGTCTGTCGTTGTCTCCACCGAAAATCTGAGCAAAGCATACAAAGCTGGCTTTTGGAAAACTAAGACCATCTCTGCTCTCGACCGCTTGAATCTAGAAGTCCGGGAGAATGAAATTTTTGGTTACCTCGGACCCAACGGAGCAGGCAAATCAACGACGTTGAAATTGTTGATGTCTCTGATTCATCCGAGCTCGGGAAAGGCGGAGATTCTGGGCAAACCAGTCGCTGATCTCTCTATTCGCCGGCACATCGGATATCTGCCTGAAAACCCCTACTTTTACGAGTATCTTTCGGCTGAAGAATTTCTCTCCTATTATGCCAGTCTATTTGACTTCTCCCTTGCTGAAATTAGGACCAAAGTAGAGTACTTTCTAAAACTAACAGACATCTCTCATGCCAGAAAGCTTCAACTGCATAAGTTTTCCAAGGGGATGCTGCAAAGGGTCGGTATCGCCCAGGCATTAATTAATGATCCTAAAATTGTTTTTCTGGATGAGCCAATGTCAGGGTTGGACCCCATTGGTCGTCGCGAGGTGAGAGATCTCATTCTTCTGCTGAAGAAGGAGGGACAAACGGTCTTCTTCTCCACGCATATCTTAAATGATGTTGAAGTATTATGTGATAAAGTGGCCGTGCTTAACCGCGGAAAGTTGATCGGCTCAGGTCACTTGACTGATCTAATCTCCCAGGAAGTCAGTCATATCGAAATAGTGGTTTCCAATATTAATTTCGAAACAGTCAGTCAAGCAGTCGGCTCCTCCGCCAAAATCAGCCATAGCGGAATGACACTCCGTTTGGAGCTGCGGGCTGATACACCCCTTGCTCCGTTAGTAACACGGATTGAAAACGCGGCCGGGAAAGTACTGGCAATAAATCCAGTACGGCAAACCATGGAGGATTATTTCTTCAAACTCATCAACCGCGACGCCATCCCAGAGGGCAAGCCCTCAATAGTATCAACCAACAATTCATGATTGTAATTCCAATTGCCAAAAACACTTTCAAAGAGTGCGTCCGTGACAAGGTTCTCTATAATCTGGTTATTTTCGGGGTGCTTATCATAGCCAGTTCCCTAGTATTGAGCAGCATTACGATTGGTGAAGTCAAACAAATTATAGTTAACTTAGGGCTCAGCACGCTTTCCGTGTTTGGGACCCTGATTGCCATATTCATTGGAATTCAACTGGTGTTTAAAGAGATAGACAAGAAGACAATTTATAGTTTGTTGGCCAAGCCGGTAGCCCGTCATGAATTCATCTTAGGAAAATACTTTGGACTCACGTTGACATTGCTTGTCAACATTTTGGTGATGTTATTAGGGATTTATATTTCTATTTTTTATCTGCGACATTCCTTTCAGTTGGCAGATCTGCAAATTCTGTTGGCAGCAATGCTGATACTAATCGAGCTGATGCTGGTGATTGCGATTGCCTTATTTTTTTCCACGTTTTCGACACCTGTATTTTCTGCTTTATTTGCCTTCTGCCTTTATGTCATTGGTCACTTTAGCTCGGATATTCGACAGTACGGCCTTTCGAGTGATTCCTTTGCGATCAAGATCCTATCTGGCTGCCTTTATTACCTTCTTCCCAATTTCCAGAACTTCGAGATCATTTCGCAAACAGCCCACGGCCAATTTTTGGCAACCCGGCTTTACCTGCTGTCTGTACTTTACGGACTAGTCTACTCGGCAGGGTTAGTCTTGCTGGCCATCCTGGTTTTCCAGCGAAGAAATTTCAAATGAATCATCTGTTCAAGATCTGCTTGCTAGCAGTCTGTCTGGGGATTTACTGGATCCAGTCCGCGATCGATCAAAAGATCGGCCTCTTCTGCTCCACTGAAGAAGTGCTGTACCTTCCCTCAGCAAATGTGATTAAGAAGCTTTCGTTGGGGCACAATGGCCTATTGGCAGATATCTATTGGATGAGAGCAGTCCAATATTACGGTGGGAAAAGGCTTAAGAATGAAAGGCATTTTGATCTGTTGGAACAGCTAATTGAGATTGCCACCACCCTCGATCCCAAGCTACTTCATGCCTATCGTTTCGGTTCCGTTTTCCTAGCCGAGAATGAACCTATAGGCGCCAACCAACCGGAAGAGGCTATCGCTCTTTTAAGGAAGGGAATTGAACACAATCCAGAAGAATGGCAATTACACAGGGACGTCGGTTTCATTTATTATTGGTTTCTTAACGACTACAAGAAGGCTGCAGAGGCATTCTTGGAGGGAAGCAAGAATCCCAGGGCAGCTATTTGGATGAAAACCTTTGCCGCAGAACTCTTGGCTAAAGGTGGAAGTCGACAAACGGCTAGATTCCTCTGGCAGGAGGTCTACCAAACCTCTGAAAACCAGCAGATGAAGGATAATGCCAGGGAACATTTGATGAGGCTCACTGCTGAGGAACAGATCGAAACCTTGCAAGTCCTGATCGAAAAGGTGCAGCCCAGGATTGGACGAAAGATATCCTCCTTGGATGAATTGGTGGGTTTAGGATTCTTCAAGAAACGTCCCGTTGACCCTAAGGGCTTCGCGTACATTCTGAATTCGACCACTGGAAAAGTTGGTCTGTCACCAGCCAGTACCATACGGCGCTATTGAGCCCTGCCTGCCCTTACTGTGAACGCTTACCTCATATGGGCAAATGTCGTGGCCACCTCATGCCTATTGCAGAACGCCATCTCGAATCTCGTACACATAGTAAGCGTGTCCCACAATCGTCTTAGGAGGCGTGTGGCTGATCCAGTTCTCCGGCCCACTACCATAAAGTGAATTCATGATTGCTCTGGCCCGGGCAACGCAGTGGGCACTCATGAATATCGTCCCTTTCGGTGGAGGAGATAGGATAGAGAAATCGTCAAAGCGGCGACCGGTAATTCCGTAATATTTTGGAATTCCGCTACCAAAGTAACAAAGTCGATAATCTTTGGCTGGATTTTTCTGAAGATAGTTCCTCAGTTGAATAAGGCCTTGCCCCCAATCCACGTTGGAATCATCGAGCCATTCCGGTCCCTTGCGAGAACCGCCGGCTATTTGGTTGAAGTAAGACAAATGGTCCGGATATATGGCCACAAACTCAATTAAATACCATCCCAATAGAATGGCCACGACAGCTCTCATGCCGCGCCTTGCAGCAACGAACCTCGTGGCAACTCGAGCAGTGAATATGAAAATGAATGGGAAACATGGGATCAAATATCTCACTCCCAGGTTGTCAGCACCCAGTGAATAGCCAATGAAGAAGCTAATGGCAGGAACTACCAAAAAAGCCTCATCGAGCCAGAACGCACGAGTGCCACGGAAGAACAGGAGTATAGCGGCAGCTAGGAGAAGAAGAGAAGGTATTGGCGTCTTTACAAGCCATGCTATTAAGAAGTATGTTCTCCAACCGCCCGGCTTCAGCTCGCCCATAAGGTAATAGAGAAAGTTAGGATCATGGTCCCGGTTCACCGCCTTCAAACCTTTGAGGTAAATGAGGGGATCGGTGGGGAAAACGTAAAGGAGCCAGAGAACCGGCAGTGCTAGTGACATCATCAAACCAGTCGCAGCTAAGGCGGAAATCATTCGTTTAGAGCGACTCCGTTCTCTTAGAAG
>Ga0066710_100005187_pt1 | contig 11802 bp, 8 predicted proteins | sample GraSoiAngelo_159_FD_79666 | JGI IMG/M metagenome (GOLD analysis project Ga0066710, IMG submission 79666) | Grasslands soil microbial communities from the Angelo Coastal Reserve, California, USA - 14_1009_16_40cm | ecosystem: Environmental > Terrestrial > Soil > Grasslands | place: USA... | reverse complement strand
GTCCAGGCGAGTGACGATGTCGGCAACGGCGGCAGCGTTGGTGTCGTCGAGGCGGAAGTCGGGTTGCGCCGCGAGAGCACGCTCCACGAACAGGCGGACGGCCTCCGACTCCATCGCTTCGGCCGCGGCCAACCGCTGCCCGGGAGGCGGCAGGCCGAGAGGTGGCACGGACAGCTCCTGCTCGCCGTACACGCGCAGCAGGATCCGGCTGGTGACCACGAGCTTGACTGCCGGCGCCTCACGGAGAATGCGAGCCATGGCTCCGCCGGCGGCCACGATCTGCTCGAAATTGTCGAGCACGAGCAGCGTCTTGCGGCCGCGCAGATGTTCGACCAGTCGGTCGAGTGGTGGGTCGTTCCCCACATCGACGCCGAGTGCCACGGTGATCGCCGACGGCACGAGGTTCGGATCTGCCACCGCATCGAGTGCGATGAAGAAGACGCCGTCGGGAAACGTATCGAGCTCCTCGGCCGCGAGCTGCAGTGCCAGGCGGGTCTTGCCGGTGCCGCCCGGTCCGGTCAGGGTCAGGAGGCGTGTGCTTGCCAGGAGGCGGCGAGCGCCGTCGATCTCTTCTCGTCCGACGAATGTCGTTGGCTGGACGGGCAGGTTGTTCGGCCTGCCTTCGAGGGTTCGCAAGCTGGGGAAGGACGCCGGGAGGCCGGGGACCACCGCCTGGAACAGGCGCTCCGGCCGCGTCAGATCCTTCAGCCGGTGCTCGCCGAGATCGCGTAGCTCGACGCCGTCCGGCAGCGATGACGCTGCGAGCGCTCGGGCAGCGTCGGACACCAGGATCTGGCCGCCGTGCCCGGCGGCGGTGATGCGCGCAACCTGGTGGAGGGTCAGGCCGACGTAGTCGGCCCCGACGAGCGCCGCCTCACCGGAGTGGATGCCCATTCTGACCTTGAGCAGGTGGCCATCGGGCCAGACGTGCTGGGCGAGGTCGCGTTGGCCGTCGGCGGCGGCCGCGAGTGCCGATCCGGCGTCGCCGAAGGCCGCAAATACGGCATCGCCCTCGGTCCCGAAGGCTCGACCGCCATGCTGCTCGATGGACTGTTCCAGGATCGCACGGTGCTCGGTCAGGATCGGGACGTAACCGTTGCCCAGTTCCTGGAGGAGATGCGTCGAGCCTTCGATGTCCGTGAACAGGAAGGTCACCGTGCCCGTGGGCAGGGGACCTCGTCCCTGTTCGGCTGGCTTGGAAGGCACCGTGCGCACCCGCTCTCGCTCCTGTCGACTCAGGACAAGAGTAGCGTCCACTCGGTCAGGCCTGGCTCCTCGCGGCGCGACGCGTGCGCTCGCGCGCCATCAGGGACAGGGGTGGTCGGGGCGGCGGGATTTGAACCCGCGATCTCGTGCTCCCAAAGCACGTGCGTTACCGGGCTACGCTACACCCCGACGTCGCCATTCTACGGGTCCCGACCGTGATTTCGGCCGAGCGCTTTGGGGGCAGCGCGCACAACCATGCGGATCGTAGAAATCATGACGCCTCGCAGCCGCTTGGGTACCAGTCGCCGAAACCATCTTCGCGGGGGACTTGCCGGCGAGCGAGTGGAGGCCGGCGCGGACGCAAGAGCCAGGACCGTGGCAGGCCTTGGGTGCGGTTGCAGGACGTTGGAGCCCTCGGTGTTCGCCCCTTTTTGAACGAAGGCCATGTTGTGGTAGAAGGTCAGTGACCGTATCCAGGTGTCGGTATATGCGGGCACGTAGTTCGGGATGTCGAATTCGGCGTAGTTGAGACCATCCACGAGCTCCTGCAGAAACGTCATCGACGTTCCGGCGCGGTCCAGTCCACTCGAACCTCCATAGCCCCTTGCCCAATACGAGGTCTGAAGATCCTCGATCGCGTAGATGCCGTCCTCGGCAAGATGCGGGAACAGCGCCCGGAAACTTGCAATTACGTGGGCGCAGATGTGGCTCCCGTCATCGATGACCACGTCGAAGGGACCGTACCGAGAGGCGACATCGTCCAGGAATTTCTCGTCGCTCTGATCACCCTGGAGGATCGCGATTCGATCCTCGGACAGGCCCTCTTTTGGATGGATGTCGATACCGATGATCTGCGCCCTGGGAAAGAACTCCTTCCACATGCGCAGCGATTCGCCGCCGCTGGTCGAATCGCGATAGCCGCCCACCCCGATCTCGAGGAGCGTGATTGCCCGATGTCGCAGGTGCCGAAAGTGCCACTCGTATGCATCGGCATAGGAGTGGGCTCCTTCTTTGTCGGTACCCATTGCGAGGGCTATCTCTCGCAGTGACCGTTCGCTCAATCTATCTGCGGAACTCCCTCTGGGCGGGCCGGCCCGCTGAGCGTCCGGCGGGAAGATCGGCCGGGACATCGACGTCGAGCAGCGTAGCGCCGTCGGGATCGAGGGCGCGCCACGCGTGTTCGGGCACGGTTGCGACCCGCACGCCATCGAGCAGCGCAAGCAGGCTCCTATCACCATGACCCAGCGCGAGCCTGGCGGCGGTAAGGGCCGCATTACGTCGAAGGGCCATGGGCAGCGGCTCGATCCGGTCACCGGACCCGAGGACGGCGGCCGTCGCGTCACTGGTGGCGAGGCTCCCGAGCAACAGCTCGAGCACCCCGCGGACGAGCATTGGCATGTCGCCGCCGACGACGAGGACCAATGAGAAGGCCGTTGCTTCGAGGCCGGTCGCCAGGCCAGCGAGCGGTCCGCGGTAGGCCTCGGTCTCCTGCACGACTCGAATAGAGGCCAGCCGGGTACTCCAACGCTTCATTCGGGATCGGTCGCCAGGGGCCACCACGACGATGACCTCGCGGCAGATCTCGGCCAGCGGATCGACCGCGCGGTCGAGCAGCGCTCGCCCGTCGATCACTGCCGAGAGCTTGTCGCCGCCGAAGCGCACCGAACGACCGCCGGCGAGGACGATTCCCGAAGCGTCGGCAGTCATGATCCCCGGAACGGCTCGGGCTCGATCCACGCGCCAAGGTCGACCGGTCGGGACACTACCTCGACGACCGCGTTGTAATCCGGCACCAGCGACGCCTGATCGCGGCGGCCGCCTCGAACGAGCGCGTTTGCCTCCGGAAAGAACATCTGGACGTTGCCGTCGCGGATCGGACTCACCTTGATCTGTGCATCGACCGAGCCGACCTCGGATCGGACTGTCACGGCGGCACCGTCGTCTAGCCCGAGCTTCGCCGCATCTCCGGCTGACATAAAGAGCGCGTCACGCTCCGCGCCGGTGAGCGGGTCGCGCCGCTTCCAGACCATCGTGTTGAACTGCTTGCCGCGGCGAGTGGCGAGCAGAAACCGGCCCGGCGGAAGGTCCAGCTCGCGCGGCGCGACGGGCACGAAATGGGCGCGGCCGTCCGGTGTGGGGAAGGTCCAACCGTCGCACAGCCGCTCGCCGCCCCATTGCACCTGATCGCCTGTCCGCACCAGCCTCTGGATGCCCTCGTAGTTCGGGATCGTGGCTGCGATCTCCTCGCGGATCTGCTGGGTCGATGCGAAGTCCACGAGTGGCGCCCGCTCCGGGTCGACGCGAGCCGCAAGGTCGCGGTAGATCTCCCACTCCGGCCGCGCCTCGCCGATCCGTGGGCCCGGGATCTCCGGGCTGAAGACGATCCGTCGTTCGGTGGTCGTCTCGGTTCCGCCGCCGGGCTGCTCGTAGCGGGTCATGGCGGGCAGGAGGACCACGGCACCCTCGTCGGGCGGCGGATCGAGCAGCATCTGCGACGAAACCACGATGTCCGCGTGCACGCGAAGCGGAACCCGCCGGAGTGCTGTGGCGACCGCATCCGGGTCGGGCAGCGTATCCAGGAAATTGCCGCCTGACGAGTAGAGAACGTCCATCTCGCCGCGACCCGCGGCTTCGACCATCTCTGCCGCCGAGAGCCCGCGCTCGCCGCTGATCTCGAAACCATATCGGGCGGCAAGGTCCGAGGCGGCCTCCGGGGTGATGGGGATGCCACCAGGCAGGGCCGTCGCGTACGCGCCCATCTCGGCCCCACCTTGGACGCCCGAATGACCGCGGATGGGCATGAGCCCTGCGCCCGGCCGACCAACATTTCCCCGCGCGAGCGCCAGGTTGATGATCGACTGCACGTTCTCCGTGCCGCAAACGTGCTGGGTCATGCCCATCGACCAGACGATCACTACGGACCTCGCCTCGGCGTACATCCGGGCCAACCGCTCCATGTCTGCCCGCGTGGCGCCGGACCAGCGCTCGAGGTCGTCGAACGACTGGCGCTCGAGCATTGCCCGGAGTTCGCCCCAGCCCTCGGTGTGATCGCGAATGAAGCTCTGGTCGGCGCTTCCCGAGTCGATCAGGCACTTGAGGACGCCATTGATGAAGGCCACGTCGCCGCCCGTGTGCACGGCGAAGAACTCGTCGGTCATCTTCGTCCCGAAGATCGCCGACTCGACGTTCGAGGGGACCCAATACCGGTCGAGGCCCGGCTCGCGATAGGGGTTCACCACGGCCACCTTGAGGCCCTGCTTGCGCCCGAGGTAGAGGTACTTCATGAAGACCGGCTGGGCGTTGGCGACGTCGGCGCCCCACAGGATGACCAGGTCCGATTCGATCGCGTCGCGGTAGCTGACGGTCGTCGCCGCGATGCCCAGCTGCTTGCGCAGCGCGCCTGTGGACGGCGCGTGGCAGATCCGCGCCGCGTTGTCGACGTTGTTGGTGCCGATGAAGCGAGCCGCCTTCTGGGCCACGTAGTAGACCTCGTTGGTGATCCCGCGGCTGGTGAGGTAGAAGCCGACCCGATCGGCGGACCCGCCGTTCGCGGCCTTTGAAGCGCGGATCCGTCCGGCGATGACGTCGAGCGCCTCGGACCACAAAACGCGGTGAAACCCCTCATCACCCGCGCGTCGAACCATCGGATAGGGCAACCGGCCCAGATCGCGCAACTCCGCTCCGGAAACCTTGCGCAGCGGGGCGACGTCGGCCAGTACCCGTGGATCCAGCGCACCCATCGTGTTGACCTTGAGGAGGTTCAGGCGCGTGGTGCACAGGTGAACCCCGCTGATCGTCCAGTCGGAGAAGCCGGCGACGCCCAGCGCGCAACCGTCGCAGACGCCCTTCGACAGGATCCGCCACGCGTACAGCGGATGGCGCTTGTTCTCCCAGGCCGTCCGCAAGATCTCGAAGTAATGATTCGGCTTGGTCTCGCCGAGGCCGTACGGGACCGGGCTGACCCACAGGCTTGGCTTCGGCCGGCGGCGGCCTCGCAGACGGCCGTCTGGCTGCTCGATCGACGGGAGGTCGGCCATCGCAGGGCCAGTCTACTCAGGCGGCCGCGGCACCCCCGGAGCACGAGCGCGCTACAGTCCAGCCATGCCCGCAAAAGCTGCCGACCCGGATGCCCTGCGGCGCGAATCGGCCGGTCGTTACGTCAGCGGCGACGGCAGGTTCACGGTGGAGGCTGAAGGATCGACTGCCTGGTACGTTGCGGATACCGAGCAGACCGACCAGCTCGGGCAACCCGTGCTTCGCGGGCCATTTTCAACGCTGGCAGGCGCTCGCGCGGCAGTCGCCGAGGCGAGAGGACAGCCGGTGGCGCCTCGCGATCTGCCGAAGCCGGCGGGCGGGCGAGAGGCTGGAGGTGCGCGGGAAGGGACGAAGGCCGGCGCCAAGGCCCATACGGGGCGCGGGCGACCCGGCCGCCGGGCGACCGAGTCCGCTCGGCGCGGCGCGAAGCAGCCGCCCGACTGGCTCTCCGCCATCGACTCACACAAGCGGCCTCAAGCCCAGCAACTCGTGAGCGAGCTGGCAGGCCTGGGAATCGAAGACCCGGAGCGAATCGTGGCCGCCGATCTCGGATCGGACGAGCCGTTGATCGCCGAAGCCATACTCGAGCGGCGGCTGCGAGATGTGCTCGGCAGCGCCACGGACGTCAAGGCAGTGCTCGAAGCGTTGCGCGCCGAAGGATTCCGCGCGGGTGCGGGACGGCCGGCGCGCGGGTGGCGGCTCGTGGAGCTCGACCGCGAGGGCGAGCCGACGGCCCGGCGGCTCCGCTTCCGAGGTTCGTCGGACCCCGAGCGGAACGACAGGCGCAACACCCGGTAGCTCCGAGCCGTCGGTAGGTGGACGCCGGGCGGCGGCTGGCAGGCTGATGGAACCGTCCGGCGTCTCCATCTATCCAGCCAGGCGCCGAGCCATGCCTCGCGCCGCTCTCGCACGGTGCGAGATCCGGTTCTTCTCCGCCGCACTCCATTGTCCGAGCGTGCGCCCACCGGGTCGCTCGGAGGCGGGCTCGAAGATCGGGTCGTAGCCGAAGCCCCCGGCGCCCTTGGGCGAGAGAGCAATCCGGCCGCGGCAGGTTCCCCGCGCGGTGAGGAGCCGGGCGATCGATCCGTCCTGGCGGGGCAGCGCGAGGGCCAGAACGCATACGTAGCGGGCCCTTCGCTGCTCGGGCGGCAGTCCTCGGAGCGCTCGCAGCAGCTTGGCATTGTTCTCCCGGTCGCTGGCGCGCTCGCCCGCGTACCGGCGGGTGCGCACGCCGGGCCCTCCGCCGAGGGCATCGACTTCCAGGCCGGAATCGTCGGCGAGCGTTGGCAGGCCTGACAACCGTGCGTACGCCGTCGCCTTGAGCCGTGCATTCGTTTCGAAGGTCCGGCCGGTTTCGGTTACTTCGTCTTCGATTCCCATTTCGTCCAGGGAGACGAGGTCGAGGGGAAAATCGGCCAGCAACTCACGAAGCTCGCGCAGCTTGTGGATCGAGCGCGTCGCGACCAGGACTCGATCGCCGGGTCTCGGGAACCCAGGAGCGACGTCCCTCACCTGCGGACGCGCGCGATTGCCTCCCCCTGGACGTCGAACAGTCGCCCGAGGCCGAGGTTGGCGAGGTCGAGCAGGCGATCCACCTTCTCGCGATCGAACGGTTTCCCCTCCGCCGTCCCCTGGAGCTCGACATACGTGCCAGCGTCGGTGCCGACCACGTTGAAGTCGACTTCTGCGCGCGAGTCCTCCGAGTAATCGAGATCGAGATAGGGGATGCCCTCGATGATGCCCACGCTGACAGCCGAGACCTTGCCAACCAGCAGGCGCTCCATGCCATACGTGATGAGCGCGGCCGCCAACGCGACGTAGCCACCGGTGATCGAGGCCGTTCGCGTGCCGCCGTCGGCCTGCAGGACGTCACAGTCCAGCGTCACCGTCCGCTCGCCCAACCGCGTCAGGTCCACCACCCCGCGCAGGGAGCGGCCGATCAGGCGCTGGATCTCGTGCGTTCGGCCGCCGATCCTGCCGCGAGCCGATTCACGCTCCGTCCGCTCGGCTGTGGCACGGGGCAGCATCGAGTATTCCGCGGTTACCCAGCCCGTGCCTTTGCCGCGCAAATGAGGCGGCACCCGGTCGGCAATCGTCGCTGCGCACAGCACCTCGGTGTCGCCGACGCGGATCTGGCACGAGCCCTCCGCCCATTTCTGGACGCCGAGCGTGAGGGTGACCGGGCGAAGATCGGATGGTCCGCGTCCGTCGGCGCGCACCACGCTGCGATTGCCGATGGTCATCGGCGGGCCTCCTCGACCTGGGGCGACCGCTCTTCCACCTTGGCAGCATCCCACAGCTCGTCCAGCGCAGCGAAGTCGAGGTCACGCAGCGCCGCGCCGCGATCGGCCGCCTGCCGCTCCACGCTGCGGAAGCGCCGCCGGAACTTGTCGTTGGCGCTACGCAGTGCCGCCTCGGCCTCGATGCCTTCCTTGCGGGCGACGTTGACCAGGACCATCAGCAGGTCGCCGAATTCCTCGGCGCGTTCCGTTGCCGAGCCCGCCGCTCGCAGCTCGTCGAGCTCCTCGCGGACCTTGTCGAGAACTCCCTCGATCGAGGGCCAGTCGTACCCCAGGTTGGCGGCCCGTTCCTGCATCTCCTGGCTCGCGGCGAGTGACGGCAACGAGGGGCTGATGCCATCGAGCGCGCTCTTTGGTGGGGCCGGGCTGCCGGCCTCGTCGGCCAGGGCTGCGGCTTCGGCCGCCGCGAGGCGTTCGGCCGACTTGATGCGCTCCCACTGCCGATTGACGTCCCCGGCGGTTCGTGCCTCGGCATCCCCGAAGACGTGCGGGTGCCGGCGCACGATCTTCGAGCCGATGGCCGCCTGCACGTCGGCCAGATCGAAGACACCTTCCTCGGCGGCGAGCTGGGCGTGCAGGATGACCTGGAGGAGCAGGTCGCCGAGCTCCTCGGCCAGCGCCGGCGTCGCACCGGCGGCCAGCGCGTCGTACACCTCGTAGCTTTCCTCGAGCAGGTGCTTTCGAAGCGTCTCGTGCGTCTGCTCGCGATCCCACGGGCAGCCGTCCGGCTGGCGCAGTCGCGTGGAGATCCAGGGCAGCGCCCAGGGTGTTGCAACGGCGTGCTCGGGCGAGGCAGGCGGCAGGTAGAGCGGTCCGTTGAGATCGGCGGGACGGAGCCCTTCGATCGTCGTCGACCCAGCCCGGCCTTCGAGCCGCGCGACGGTGTGCCCCGATGGATAGAGCCGAGCCAAGACCGTGATCGGGTCCCGGCCGGTTGGCCCATTGCGCCCTGGCAGGGGCCCGGCGTTCGAAGGCGAGGCGCTCGTGCCGGGCGCGAGGAGTGTTTCAGCGGGCACGATCAGGAGCGGCCGGGTTGGCTCGATCGGTGTTGCGGTCAGCCGTTCGGCGTTCACGACCTGTATCCCGTCGGCCGGATCGAAGGCCCAGCGTGCCGCGGCCTGTGACAGCAGGACGTCGAGCACGGCTAGTTGGCGCCGGGAATCGTGCTCGGGGTCGAGCCGGGGGCGTTGATCTTGGCCTTCGTCTTCTGGTCCGCATACCAGTTGTTGAAGCCCGACTGTTTGAGCGCATCGATCTGGCTCTGGTCCGGCAGGCGCGTCTGCTCGTCGAACACCTTCAAGAGGTAGGACGACCCATTGTCGTCAACCGGCTCGCTCACGGCACCGACCTTCGTGTTGAAGATCGCCTTGTCGAGGTTTGCATCCAGCTGGAAGTGGGCCACCCAGCCGATGTCGCCGCCCTTGTCCTTCTCGGATTGGGGGGCGTCCGAGTTGGCCTTGGCGATGGCGCCGAAGTCCGCGCCCGCCAGGTTCGCCTGAACCTGCAGCTCGGCGATCTTGACGCCCGTTGGCTGACGCCGGTCGATGAACTGGATCACGTGCCAGCCGAAGCTGGATTTGACCGGCGGCAGGATTTCGTCCTTCTTGAGGCCCGGAGCGAAGATGGCGTTCGCGAACGCCTGATCGTATGCCGACTGATAAGCCCACGGCAGGTCGCCGCCGTTTGCGCCAGAGCCTTTATCGTCGCTCTCTTTCTTGGCGAGCGCCTGGAACGTCTTGGGGTTGGGATCGGCCTTCAGCTTCTCGTAGGCTGCCTTCGCTTCGGCCTCGGCCTTCTTCCAGGCCGGATCCGCGTCCGGCAGCGCCGCAGCCTTGTCGGGTGCGTCGTTGGGCGCATAGAGGATGTGCCGCACCTCCACTTGATCCTTGGTGATCGGGTTGCCGTTGTCGTCCTGGGCCGCCTGGATGAAGAGCTCGCTCACCTTCCGCTGGACGGTCGGCTGGTCGGTCATGGCTGCCACGACCTTGGCCTCCAAAGCCGTCCGGAAGAGGTCGCCCTTGACAGCTGCTCGATAGACCGCCTGCGGGACGTTGTGGTCGAGGAGCTTCTGCTGGTAGTTGGGGTCGACTTCCTTGGGCCTGATCTCGGTCACCCGGCCGATCCGGTAGATGTCATCGGAGCCCAGGATCACGTCGGTCATCCCGTTCTGCTGCAACTTGAAGAGGGCGTCGACGAAGGCCTTGTCCGTGTTGTCGGTGGCCTGGATCCAGCCCATGTCGCCGCCTTGGGGCGATGTGAAGTCGGTGGAAACCTTCTTGGCGATGTCCTCCCAGGTCTTGCCTGCCTTGAGATCCGCAAGCGCCTGGTTGATCTTGTCCTGAGCCGCCTTCTTCTGGGCGTCGGTCGGCTTGGTGGCGGATCCTGTGAGCTCGGGCTTGACGGCGATCACCCAGGCGTGGCGCTGCTCGTCGGTCGTGGCCTCCTCGACGATGCGCCCGTCGATCTGCTGCTCGGTCACCGAAATTCCCATCGGCGCCGCCAGCTCGCTCTGCAGCTCGGCGTCGACCAGGTGCGTGATTGCGGCCTGCTCGATGACGGTCCCGGTGCTCAGCTGCTGGTCGATGTAGTCGAGCTGCTGCTGTCCGGTCGCCTGGTCCAGGCGCCCCGTCTGCATGGCATCCGTGATGCGCGACTGGGTGATGCTCAGCCGGAACTGTTCGACCTTGATCCGGTCGCGCAGTTGATCCTTGCTGATGTCGTGTCCGTTGACGCTCGCAATCGAGGCGAGGTGGTCACCGTAGTAGCTGGCCGCTGCGGCCGCCGCCAGGATCAGAAGCGCCACGACTATCACGAGGCCGAATCCGAGATTGAGGAGGAGCGAGCGCCGGGGACTGCGCCCGGCGCGGTCGGTCCGCTTGACGACCGGCCTGGCTCGGAAGGTCATGGGGTTGGGAATCCTTTGACATGGGGAAATGCCGGCCCCTGGCCCGGTTGGGTCGGCGGTATGCTACCCGATCGTCGCGGCTGGACCGGCCCGGACGGTCCCTGGCTCGGCAAGCGACGGTTCCCCAACAGTTGGCACCCAGCCGGCACCCAGGCGGAGGACCTGACGGGGCGCAAGGGCCCAATCGCGAGTGACTCCCACCGTGTCCACGATGAGCTGGGCCCGCTCCTGGACGGCCTTCCAGTCAACCGCGCGGTGGGCGGTCAGGACGACCACGGCGTCCGCGCCGGCCAGCAGCTCGACGAGCGACTGTGACGTCGCCTGCACGCCGCCGCCGTCGACGAACGTTGGAACGTGTGGGTCGTGGTACTGCACGATCGCTCCGCGATCCCGAAGCAGTGCAATCACGTCCGCTGCGGGGGAGTTGCGGGGGTCTCGGACGTTCGGCTTGAACGCGACACCGATCACAGCCACCCGGGAGCCGCGCACCGCGCGCGATCGGTCATTGAGCGCCTCGGCCACCAGGTCGACCACGTGGCGGGGCATGGCCAGGTTGATGTCACCGGCCAGCTCGACGAATCGGTCCACGAAGTCGAACTGGCGGGCTCGCCATGACAGGTAATACGGATCGACCGGGATGCAATGGCCACCGACGCCGGGGCCCGGCCGGAAGGGCATGAACCCGAATGGCTTGGTTGCGGCGGCGTCAATGATCTCCCACACGTCGAGGCCCATCCGCTCGCACAGGAGCGCAAGCTGGTTGACGAGCGCGATGTTGACGTTGCGAAAGACATTCTCGAGCAGCTTTGCGAGCTCGGCGGCATCCGGCGACGAGAGCCCGATCACCCGGTTGTTGATGTGGCCCAGGAGGGCGGCCGCACGCGAGGTCCCGGCTGGCGTGAGGCCACCGACGAGGCGCGGAATGTCACGCGAAGCGCTGGCCGGATCACCGGGGTTGACGCGCTCTGGGGCAAAAGCGAGATCGAAGTCGCGTCCGGCCACCAAGCCGGAGCGCTCCAGCTCACGCCGGAACGGACCGCTCGTCGTCCCCGGGTAAGTGGTCGACTGGAGGATGACCAGCTGTCCGCGGCGCAGTCGCTGGGCGATGAGCCCGGCCGCGGCCAGGACGGGCTCCAGGTCCGGGTCCTTGGCCTCGCTGATCGGCGTGGGTACGCAGACGACGATGGCCTCCGCCGCCGCGACGTCCGCGTCCCCGGTGCCCGAAACGGACAGGCCGGAGGCAAGCGCGCCCGCCAGCCGATCGTCGGAGACGTCATCGATCGGGGATCGACCCTCGCGCAACTCCGCGACGCGTGCCTCACTGGCGTCGATCCCCTCGACGGCAAGTCCGGCCTC
>Ga0066710_100005186_pt1 | contig 11803 bp, 5 predicted proteins | sample GraSoiAngelo_159_FD_79666 | JGI IMG/M metagenome (GOLD analysis project Ga0066710, IMG submission 79666) | Grasslands soil microbial communities from the Angelo Coastal Reserve, California, USA - 14_1009_16_40cm | ecosystem: Environmental > Terrestrial > Soil > Grasslands | place: USA... | reverse complement strand
TAGGAATTGGGATAGCAGGCAGGAATGACCGCTTTAAGTCTCGGGTCCAGAGCGCCGATGAAGGTGGTCAATGCCCCACCTCCCGAGCAACCCGCGGCGCCCAGACGTGTGGGGTCCACGTCAGGCCGGCTGACCAGGTAGTCGATGCCCCGCTTCGCATCCCAGATGAAGAAGCGGGCCGCGCTCTCGCCAATCAGCATGCATTGGGCTCCCGCCTGGATATGCTCGGGAACCGACCAGCCCCCCAAGGCGCCCGAGAGTTGCCGATCATACGACTGTTCCCTTTCACCCTGACCGATAGGATCGGTCGCCAACACCACAAAACCTTTCAAAGCCAGATTGGCGGCCGCTCTCTGCGGCTCGGGCTTTCCCTCCTGCGTATGGCCGGACTGAAAAAGAATGGCCGGGTAACGGCCCGGCGGGTTGGGCCGGTAGAGATCGCCCGTGACATAGAAATTCGGCAGACTCTGGAAAAGGACTTTCTCGATGGTGTAGCCCTCAGCCTGAATCTGACCGGTGATTTTGGGATTCAGCGGCCCGTTGTAGTCGGGCAGACCACCCAAAAGTTCCAGAAGCGTTTCGCGGACCTTTTGTTTCCGGCGCTCCGCATCGGCAACGGTATGAATCTGGTCAATCGTCCGCTGCCGCTCTTGAAGTTGCCGCTGCGCAATCTGGTTCATCCAGCGGAGCAGGGGGTCTCGAATGGGCTCCTGCGCACGAAGGGGGCAGGGGAAGAGAAACGTTGCGCATAGTAAGGCGATGGTCGTCAGCTTCATGAGGCGCTTCGGTTTAATGTCCGATGTTATGACAGAGATCGCAGTTCACCGGCGCCTTTCGCAGCTTGTGGCAATCAACGCAGGCGACCATGGAAATTTCCTTTTCCTGCCAGAGAGAGTCCCGGTCCTTCACCGCTCCGTGGCACACCGCACACGCCACGCTGGCATTGATGTGCTTCTCGTGACTGAAGAAAACAAAGTCTGGAAGCGTATACACCCGGGTCCACGAAAGCAGGTTGTCGTCTCTTTGGATCTGGGCCAGCTTCTGGATCGCTGGGCTATCGGTCTTGATACTTTGATGGCAGGCCATACAATCCGCGACTCCGGGGATTTGCATCTTACCGTCGGTTCCGGCGGGCTGATGGCAAGAGTCGCATTTCATTCCTGCCTGAACATGCTGCTGGTGACTGAACGGGACCGGCTGCGTAACCGCTTTAACGGGCCCGCTGATGTCCTGGGGTTCGCGTCCCGGACCCGCCGGAATCGTTCGCGGTTGAGCTTGCGGTCTCACTCTTGCCGGACCTTGTCCTTTCGGGAACAGAGCGTAAGCCGCCAGGACAGTTGGGGCAGTAGTGTCCGGATTGAAATATCCACCCGGCCCCACCGCAATCACCACAAATTGCTTTCCGGTTTTCTTCCCCAGATACGTCATGGGTGTGGCGTGCGCGTTGGATTCGAGCTTGTCAACCCAGAGCTCCTTTCCTGTCCGCGCATCGAAAGCCCGGAAGCGGTGATCGGCGGTACCGCCAATGAAGACCAGTCCGCCCGCGGTGGCTATCGAACCTCCGAGGCTATAAATACCGGTCTTGGGAATCCCTTGTGCTTCCAGATCATCCACGACTCCCAGCGGCACCTTCCAGGCGATTTCCCCGGTCTTCAAATCGATGGCATTCAGGTCACCCCAAGGAGGCTGCTGGCACGGATAGTGGTGGTCATCCCAAAAGCGCGCGTATCCGCCCCACTTGCTGCTGCGGACGTAGGGCTCCGCGGAGCCCTCCGGCTGCGGCTTCATAAAGCCCACAGCGCCCACTTCGCTCACATTAACGAAGAGGTATCCGAGAGTGGGGTTGAACGAGCTCCCCGACCAGTTGCCGCCCCCCAGAGTTCCGGGCATTTCCACGGTCAGGTCGCGCAGACCCCATGGAGTAAAGATTGCCCCGGGCAGGAAAGCACCGAAGTTGTCGAGGCAGTATTGGCGGGACTTTGGAGTGACCGTTGTGACGTCGTCAAGCGTCACGGAGATCTTGGCGAGCGGCGGCGGCTTGACAGGGAAAGGTTGCGTGGGCCAAGTCGCTTCGCCCGGCACCTTGCTTTGTGGAACCGGCCGCTCTTCCACCGGAAAAAGAGGCTTGCCGGTGAGCCGGTCAAGAATAAAAACAAACCCCATTTTGGTTACTTGCGCCACCGCCGGGATATCCTTTCCGTCGCGGCGCACGGTAATCAAATTGGGCGGCGCGGACACATCGTAGTCCCAGATGTCATGATGCACCATCTGGTAATACCAGATGAGCTTGCCCGTGGCGGCATTTAACGCCACTAGCGAGTTGCCGAACAGGCCCTGACCCTTCCGGTCAGCGCCGTAGAAGTCATAGGACGGCGAACCAATGGGAAGGAAAATCATTCCACGCTGCACGTCCACGCTCATAATGGTCCACACGTTGGTCCCCGAACGGTCTTCCCAGGAATCGCCTTCCCAGGTCTCGTGCCCCACTTCGCCGGGTCTGGGGACGGTGTGGAATCTCCAGACCAGCTTTCCGGTATGAACATCAAAGGCGCGAACATCTCCGCTGGGCCCTTTCGACGGGAATTCCTGGAGCTGAGATCCTGTGATGACCAAGTCTTTGTAAATCGTGGGAGGCGAAGTCGAGTCGTACCTCCCTTTCGGCCATTTGTCCGTGACCCCCGCGCGAAGATTAATGGCTCCACCCTCGCCGAAACCTTTGCAGGGCTGGCCGGTTTGGGGATCCAGAGCGAAGAGGCGCGCGTCCAGGGTCACATAAAAGAGGCGCTTGTCGAGCTGGTGTTTCCCCCCTCCGCAGGCAACCGGTGAGTATCCCTCCCAATAGGCCGCGCCGCGATTGGGCACGGGGCGGCGCGTGCCGCTCTCGCCTGGAAAGGGATCGAACACCCAAAGCTCTTTTCCCGTTTCTGCATCTACCGCAATCGCGCGGCTCGTTTGAGTCGTGAAGTACAGCACGCCTTCCACCATCAAGGGAGTGGTTTCGAGAGCCTCGATTCCACTGTTGGGAGTAGGTGCTATCTGATAAGTCCAGGCTCTCTGGAGTTGCTCGACATTCGTGGTATTGATCTGGTTCAGCGAAGAGAAGCGCGCTCCCCCGGGGTCGTGGCCATAGTTCCGCCACTCGGTATCGACAGGACCTGACGAACTCTGCCCGAAGCAGATGCCGCAAGCCAGAAGAAGACATGCCCAAGGGGATAAGGGTCGACTCATTGAGGTGGGGTCTCTCTCACTCACCATAGTACTGAAACTCCCCGATCATTGCGGCTCATTTCTTGTTGCTCCCCGCCCGCAACCCAAAACAAAGAATGTTGGGGCCGATGGCTATCGCCACAAACTGCCTGCCTCCCACCATGTACGTCATCGGTGAGGCTTTGTTTTCCGAACCCGCTGGGAAGTGCCACAGGGGTTTTCCCGTTGCTTCATCCAAGGCCACGAAGTCTCCAGGTGGGTCTCCATAGAAGAGCAGACCCCCGGCCGTCGCCAACACTCCCGCTTCTCTCTTGCCTTCGGAGGGCCCGGCTTGCGGCATTTCCCAAACGATCTTTCCGGTGTCGATGTCAAGTGCGCGCAGGTACTTCTTGCCAGGCTCTGCTTGTGGGGGTTCCCGTTTCCAACTCTCCTCCCTGAGGTTGACCGCGCACTTCTCCAGCGCCACGACATAATAGAGGCGGGTCTTCGGGCTGAACGCGGTGGCGTTCCAATTGGTTGCAGTGTCAGGGCAGGTTAAGTGGCCTTCTTTTTGAAGCTGGGGGCGCCCATCCGCGCCAATCCTGCTTGCCCATGTCAATTTTTTCACGAAGGGCTTGGCCAGCAGAACTCTGCCATTGGTCCGGTCGAGCACGTAGAAGAAGCCGTTACGATTGGCGAACAGCATGAGCTTACGGTCTTGTCCCTGGAAGCGTGTATCAACCAGAACTGGCGGCTGGTTCGCGTCCTGATCTTTAAGGTCGTGAGGAGTGAACTGGTAATACCACTTCATCTTCCCGCTCGCCGGATCAAGCGCCAGGATGGAATTGGTGTAAAGGTTGTCGCCGGGTCGATCGCGGTCATCGGAATCGGGCCACGGATTGCCGGTCGGCCAGTAAAGCGTGTCAGTCTCCGGATCATACGAGCCGGTCAACCAAGTGGCGCCACCTCCCATCGTGGGCTCTTTGGGGCCCCAAGTCTCAATCCCCCGCTCCCCTTGGGCGGGGATGGTCCAGGTCCGCCATACGCGCTCACCCGTATCGGCCTTGAAGGCGGCGATAAACCCGCGAATGCCCCAGTCTCCACCCGCAACACCCGCGACGACCATATCTTTTACCACCAACGGCGCGACGGTCGAGCCGTAGTGCTGGGGTTCATCGGGCATCACCTGTTCCCAAACCGGTCTTCCGGTGATGCGGTTCAAGGCAATCAGGTGGGCGTTGTCGGTCGTCATGAAGACCTTGTCTCCCAGGATCGCCACGCCGCGATTTGTCCCGAGCGAGGCGTCGCCAACCAGTCCCGGCGTGCGCGGTCGAGAGTAACTCCAAATCTCGCGACCCGTCAGCGCATCCAGCGCGTAGACCGAACCCGGCCCGGTGATGTACATGATGCCGTCGGCAACCAGCGGCGTTACCTCCAGCCCGAAGTATTTCATGTTCTCGTTAAAATAGCCTGTGTCCGGGAGCAGATTTTTCCAGAGAGGCACCGTGAAAATCCATCTCAAGCCCAATTTGTTTACGTTGGCGGTGTTGATCTGACTCAGCTCGCTGTACCGGTTGGCGTTCAGCGTTCCGTTGTAGGTCAGCCAGTCTCCAGGTTTGGGATGCAAAATGCGCTCGAAATCAACGTCTCCGCCTTGGGGAGGCGAATAAGTGTCCAGCGCTCCGGCCTTCACACCTGTCAGCCGGCTGAGGTAGGCCAGGAGGTCTTGCCATTCTTCAGGGGTGGCTTTGACAGGGGGCATTACCGACTGCGTTTCCTGCACGATCGAAACGATCTGCCCTTCCTCAAGCAAGTGCAACTTTCCCTGGAGGTCTTCCACGTGAATATCAAAATTGCTGCGGTTCCGCGCGAAACCGCGAAGCGTGTTCCCGTTGCGTAACTTGACCGTGACCAATTCATAGCCAGGGGTGATATGCGCGCGCGGCTCCTTCAACACTGATTGAATCTGGCCAAGGGTTCTTTCCTCTCCTACGTTCGACAGATCCGGACCTATGGGCTGTCCTCTCCCAGACACCATATGGCAGGAACCGCATTTTCCTTTACCGAAGAAGAATTGCTCCCCGGCCGCCGGGCTGCCGGGCACGTCGCTCTCTGCCGCGCGGGAATTCAACGAGCGAACGAGAGACGCCAAAGCATCGAGGTCCTGAGCCGGGAGATCAAAAGGCGGCATGCCCGTATTGGGAATCCCGCTCTTAATAATGTTGCGCAACCGCTGAATCGACATTCCGCGCGTCAGGGAGTTCCCTCTTAATCCCGGACCTTGGTCGGTGCCACGGAAATCAGCTCCATGGCAGCCAACACAACGCTCCGCGTACACTTTCTGGCCTCGCGCCAGTTCAGGCGGGGCCGCAGGAGGATTCTGCGCGAACAGCAGCGTCAAGCTGTAGACAAATGCCACCATCATGGTTGCGATGATCCGTCCACTGGATCGCCTTGGCTGACAGCGTTCTGCCTCCGCTTCCTAATCATGTTCGTCATTGCCAAAACCCTGAGAGGGTGAACTAATGCAAACGCACCTGGCGATGTTCACATAGCTGTAGCGCCGGCGTCCTTACCGGCGCGGTTGGCGGCGCTGAGGACATCGCCGCTACAACGAATGTCACCCGACTTTGTATTGCTATTAAGTCATGCCTGCATTAAATAATGCCAGAGTTGTGGTGGTGTGTTTATGGAAAAATTCAATTATCGCCTTACCTCGCACTGCCGTTTTCCTCCTCGGTGGTCACTTCAAGATCGACCAATCGTGATCGGGTCAAGACCGGTCAACGGAGGCCGTCCGGGACTGAGTTCCTTTTACCCTGCGGGCGACCGTTCAGGCAAACCCGTTCTGTTCGCCAACTTCGGGGGCTGCGCTCGAGCACATACCTGTGGTGGAGGAGGTCCTTCGCCAAAACACGGTGGGGTGGCCCTCGCTGGTCTTCACTCAACTGCAGCCATTGACTATCGAGAAAGCGCCGGTCGGTGTTGAAGACCGCTGCGTCTTCGATACCAATTGAACGTCTGGCAGGACACGCCTCTTCGCAGTCGATATGGAAGATAAACGGCGTAGGGCCGCTACGCGTGGTTCCCCTGGCGGAAGTTCTCAATCAAACTCTCGCAGGTGCGCAGAGTGAATGCCAGAATGGAGATGGTCGTTGTCTTGTCGGTACAGAAAGGGAAGACGCTAGCGTCGCAACAGTAAAGGTTCTTGACGTCGTGGGTCTGCCCAAAACGATTGGTCACAAACTTTCTGGAATCATTTCCCATCCGGCACGTACCGGTTTCGTGCAAGCTCCAGCCGGGGACATTGGGAGCTTCCCCTGAACCCCACACCTCACCGCCCGCCGCGCGCAGGGCTTCAGCGCAAACCTGCTTGGCGTGTTCCCACATCATCAATTCATTCGGTCCCCATTGGAAATGGACGCGCACCACCGGGATTCCGTAAGCGTCCTTTACCTCGGGATCGATGTCCACGAAATTGGTGGGCGATGGGAGCGACGGCGCCTGAATCGTGAAGCCGATTGGCGTAGGATAATGACGCTTGATCTCCCGCTTGTACTTTGACCCGTACCCTTCCAGACGTCCGGCATAGCCTGGAAATTCCTCGCAACCTCCCCCTGGGTAGACCGAATAGCCCCGAATGAATCCTTCTTCATGAGCATGGTTCAAATTTTGCCAGCGCGGCATCCAGGCGACCGTGCTGCCTGAGACGTTATCAGGGAAGCTGGGCTGGCCAAGAAGCTGCGGCAGGTAACCGTATGCAGGATCGCCGTAGAGGTGATCACAAAGATTAAGACCCAGTTGCCCGCTGGAGTTCGCGATCCCTGTCGGCCAGTGTCGCGATTTGGAGTTCAGCATGATCCGCGCTGTCTCCACGCAGGACGCCGCCAACACCACGGCGCGGCCCAGCACCTCGACTTCCTGCTTGGTGTTCCTATCGATGTAGGCGACCCCACGGGCCTGGCCGTTTTCATCGACCAGCACGTTCTTGGCCACCGCGTTGGTGCGCAGTTCCAGCCGGCCCGTCTTCTGCGCAAGGGGCAGGAAGAACCAGGGCGACGAAAAGAAAGAACCGGTATTGCATCCCTCGGTGCAGTTGCCGCAGAGGTGGCAAGCTGGATGGTCGTGCAGCGGCGCTGTAAGTTGCGCGATACGATCCGGCAGGTAAGGCACGCCGGTCTTCTCGCAACCCCTCTGAAGGATATAGTCAAGGCAGCGGAACTTCATGGGCGGGAGATACTCGCCATCCGGGTTACTGGGCCGGCCTTGCTCCGTGCTTGCCACGCCGATCATCTTTTCCACACGGCTGTAGTACGGCGATATTTCCGCGTAGGCCACCGGCCAATCCACGCCAGCGCCATCCAGCGAGGCGGCGCGAAAATCGATGTCACCGAAACGCGCCGAGGAGCGCCCCCAGAAGTTGGTCTTCCCACCCACGGCGAAGCAGCGCGGCCACAGCCATTTCGTTCCGGGCGCGGTCGTATAAGTGATTGCGTGTTCCCAGACGCCTTCCACATATTCATTGTCCATGTAACCGTAGGACTGCCCGCGGGTCTTTGGATTGCCCAGGCCGCGGTATTTCAAATCATAAGGCAGGCGGTGATTGCGAAAGTCTTTGGACGGATCGAGCCGCCTCCCCGCGTTCAAGGCGCAAACAGAAAGGCCCGCCTCGCAAAGGTTCTTAAGGGCCATCCCGCCTCCCGCGCCGGTTCCCACCACGATCACGTCGAAGACTGTCTTTGGCATGACCTTACCTTCACCAACACTCCACTAGACCTGCCTGATTCACCGCGCGCCCGAGCGCCGATTTCGGGGCCGGTCTCCTTTGTGGCCTGGCTTTCCGCGAGAGCGAGGCAGTGAGGGAATCTGCATCGTGGTCAAACAGACGAGACATTGCCGAATGCTCTCGAATCCTTAAGGTCTTAAAGCGTGCGTTCATATCATGCGCTGTCGCTCAATATTTCGGCGGCGGCAGCCGCAAGTGCTTCCGATCATCAAAGTGCGGGCAGCCGGGCGATTCCGGATACGCCATCTTGAGTGTGGGAACGTCCAGCGATTCCATGCCTACCTTCGAGGTGTAATAGCCGATCGTTGTGTATTCCCGAAGGAGACGGAAGAATTCGCGGCCGTCCTCTTCGCCCGGACGGAAGCGGTCTTTATAAGCGAGTCGGTCGAGAATTTCCTGTTGATCGCTTTCCGCGAGCTTCACAAAAGGCTGCTCGTGCAACCGCATCGAATGCGCGTCCAGCCACGTGAGCCCCGTTCGAAACGCGTACTGAATCGAATCATCGCTCCACACGATGAAGTCAATGAACTCGCTCACGCCTGCTTCGCGTGCTCCGGGTGTGTCGTCAGACGGAATGATGAGTTCGGTCAGCCGTTCGAGGGTGATGTATTCGCGCGGTTGAAAGAACCTGGGCTTGAAGGGCGCGACACTGGACGCGAGAGGGGCAAGTTTGGCGTGATCATGCGCGAAGACCCATCGGCTGAATCCGTCGAACTGGCTGGCCGCGGCTCCAATCGCCATCATGCGCAAGATTTCGCGCCGATGCATTTCCTGCCCCGCCATCATCCCCTCCTGCCCAAGCAAACCCCGGGGCTTGTGTGCCACCTTCTTACCATCAAACCCTCAACACGGAGCGCCCGGAGCATCGCGGTGACCTCAGTGTTGAAGCTTTGGAGGCACGGAGGCCCCAGAGAACCTCCAATTTGGTCGCGGCCCGCGGCCGCGCTAAGCCCTTCCCGAGCGGAGTATACATCCTTCTGGTTCCAATCGAGGCCTTGGCCTTCCAGCGGTTAAGAAGGTTAAGAAGCGCGGCATGATCCCTTCTGCCCTGGTGCCTCGTCCCGCACGGTGGCACATGACCGAACAGCGCTCGAGTCGCAGGCCGCGTATCCAGTGTGCTGCGCCGCCGAAAATTCGCCGAAGCGCACCGCGTGCGCGACGTAGAAGCGAGCGTTTGGCAGGTTCCCTTCTTTTTGCGTTCTCGGTATTGGGCACAGGCTCTTCTCCAGCACGACCAGTGACGGATCAGGAGATCCAGAGGTCGTCGTGAGGCTGCAGGCATCGCTTTCACGGAATTCGCACGCTTACCGCGGACGCTGTTCACCGGCGTTTCTGCAAAAGCAGCGCCCAGTCCAGCCAGCCCGGAGTCCTCGGCGAGGTCCACACGCCCCCCTCGACCGGTGGCAACGGAATCTTCTCCCCGGTGAAGGCGCTGAACCAGGTCGCGTTGTAAGTTCCAGGCTCGAGCCGGATGGTTACAGCGCCTTCCCCGGGCAGATACACGGCGTACGTCTGGCCGGGCTTGGCCAGGCAGTACGCGCCGTTGTTAACCAGCTCGTCGTGAGGCTCGGTCTTCCACCATTCGAAGCTGGTGAAGAAATCCACCATGTGCTCGTAGCCCTTGAGCATGACCATGGTGTCGTCTCCCCGCCCGTTGATCCAGCCGCCTCCCGTATCGGGCCAGATGTTGGTGCCACGGCGGCAGCTCTCTCCCGCCGTGCCATAAGCGCCTGCCATCGCAATCTCCCACGCCGTTCGACGCAAGGTTTCCGCCGAATCCGAGCCCGGACCCTGCGCCCAGTGCGGGTAGTGGTCCTCGTATCCGTATTCTTCGTTGGCCTGCGGAATGATCCGCCCGGTCTTCATCTGGATTTGCCTTTCTTCGAGCATCAAGGCGTGCTGCCTGCGCGACCAGTCCTGGATCGAAGTGAAGCCGAACCAGTCCGAAGCGCGGTCCTGGTGTTCGCGATGCACCGGGTGGCTGGTGGCAAGGTGCTTGTAAGGGTCCCAGCTTTCGATCGCGGTCCCGGTTTCGCGCGCCCACTTTTCGTCGCGGAAACTATCGAGATCATCTCCAAGATCGTAGGTGATATTCGAGAACGCGCTAAGCCGCGCAACGGCGTAGCGGAGGTATCGCCGCTCGTCCTCGCTGCCCGCTGCCGGCTGGGCCTTGTGGGTGGAGATATCCTGGACCACGGAAATGATCACGTCGCGGTCGCGCGCGAACCGCAGCATGCGTTCCCACTTCTGCCAATAGGGAATGTCGAAGCGCGTGTAGTCGATTCCGGGGTGGTCAAAGTCCTCCCGCTTCTCGGCGAACCACGGACGCAGCATCATCGTAAAATTCTCTCCGGTAATTACCGGCTCGCCGAGTGTATTGTTCATTGCGCCCGCAAGCAGCACGCGGATGCGGTTGATTTTGAGCCGGTGGAGACGCTCGATAACGCCCTCGATGATCCGGTCCTCGCGCCACCCCATAAGCCAAAAGGCCGTGGTTCCGTTGAAGAAGTAGTGCTCGCGCGTGCCCTCCCAGATAAAGTGCCATGGATAGTTTTGGTCCACTCGCAGAGGCCCGCGCCGGTGTCCGTCAGTGGCATGGAAGCTGCCCGTACGGGTTTTCTCGAGATCGCCCTGCCGGTAGGAAATCGAGTACGTGTAATCGCCCGGCGATGATGGCATGAAGCGGATGCGAAACACGCTGCCGTCCGCAGAGTCGCAAAAGCCTTCAACGGAGGTGCGCTCGCCTCCGCCCGTTTTCCCGAAGGAACCCCGTAGAGTGACGTCGGTGAACGGGTTGCGCGCATCCGGCCCTGGCACATTCACCGTGACCTCCACAAAATCGTACGCTTCGACGCTTCCGCCCGACTGCGAGAACGAGACCTCCCGCGGCGCGCCCCACAACGCCGGCATCATCGCCAGGTTCAGGACTAAGATGTAGCGAAACATACGCTGCCTCCAAGATGTTGGCTCACAGTATAGGATCGCTGCTGCCTCCAATTCTCCCGCCGCCAGTCCTTGGTCTGTTGCTCGCGGTTGATCGCGTCGCGCATGTCTCCGAATGTCTCGAAGTTGAAACAGACGCTCAGGCCCGCGAGGCTTTGGCAGGGCGGTAGACGTGCGTGGCCTGACCGAAGAAGACTTCGGCGGCCTCCATCACGGTCTCGGAAAGGGTGGGGTGCGGATGGATGCTCAGCTTGATATCGGCGGCCAGGGCGGCCATTTCAACCGCCAGCACGCCTTCGGCGATCAACTCTCCGGCGCCCGTCCCGACGATTCCGACCCCTAGCACGCGTTGACTTTCCGGGTCTAAGATCAGCTTGGTGACGCCGTCATTGCGATCGAGCGTGGTGGCCCTTCCTGAAGCTCCCCAGGGGAAGCGCGCGACTTTGATGGGGCGATTCTCTTTTTGCGCCTGCTCCTCCGTCACGCCGCACCAGGCAATTTCCGGGTCGGTGAATACGACGGCGGGAATCGCTCGTGGCTCGAAAGCCACTTTGCGGCCCGCGATCGCTTCCACGGCCACTCGGCCTTCGTGGGAAGCTTTGTGAGCCAGCATCGGCTCTCCGGCAGCGTCGCCGATCGCATAGATACTTGGCTCGGCGGTCCGGCGCTGGAGGTCGACCTTAACGAAGCCGCGTGCGTCGATCTCAACTCGGGTCTTGTCGAGGCCGGGGACACGCGCATTGGGCCTGCGACCCACGGCAATCAGGACCTTCCCAAACACTGGCTCCTCGGCCGGGGCCTGGCTCCCTTCGAACCTCACGCGAATTCCATTTTTGTCCTCTTTCATCTCCGCCACTTTGGTGCCGAGCATGATGGAATGAAAGATTT
>Ga0066710_100005184_pt1 | contig 11803 bp, 8 predicted proteins | sample GraSoiAngelo_159_FD_79666 | JGI IMG/M metagenome (GOLD analysis project Ga0066710, IMG submission 79666) | Grasslands soil microbial communities from the Angelo Coastal Reserve, California, USA - 14_1009_16_40cm | ecosystem: Environmental > Terrestrial > Soil > Grasslands | place: USA... | reverse complement strand
GATATTGGGCTGTCGCCCGAAGAGCGTAACGAGGCACGCTTCGCGCGGGCCACTTTGGGTCGGGCCATCCGGGATGCGCGCGTTCGTAGTTTTCGGGCCCCCATTGTTCGGCCTGCTCCCCAGCGGGTCGAGATTGCGCCGAGCGGAAGCTCTCGTCGTCGGCTAACGATCGGCACAGCGCTTGCCGTGGCGCTTGCCCTTGTCATCCTTCTCTCGCTCGGCACGCCAGGAGGCCCGTTGAGCGGCGTTCGGGCGCCGGGCGCGCCGGGTACCTCGTCATCGCAGCAGGTGCTGGACGCGACGAAGCAAAGCCGAGGCAGGACGTCATCGTTCACACAGCCGGTCGCCGTCGGCGCTCCGACAGCCAACCCAGCACCTTCGGGTGAGCCGGTCGCGACGCCCGAGCGCGAGGATATCCACGGTGGCCGCGGTGGCGGCGGTGGCGGCGGTGGAACCGGCACCGCCGGAACCGGATTCGTTCCAGCCCCGCCCGTCCTGACCATCCCAACGCCTACCCCTACTCCGACGCTCTATACGCGTTTTCATGGCCGGGTTCTTGACGCCACGACGGGTGCACCTGTACCCGGCGTTTGTATCGTCATCGGCTCCCTGGATTGCGCCCCCGACAAACCTCACAGCGACGCGGGCGGCTACTGGGAGGCGACAGTCACGCTCCAGCCCTATTGGGACTTCCAGTGGCAGAAGACGAGCTATCAGTCGTTCCTGGAACGCCTCTACTCATTCGGAAGACAAGACGTCGTGGTTCCGGATATCAAACTGAGCCGCTAGCTCGAGCGCCCACCAGCCCGTTCATCAGGGCAATTGAGTCCTCGGCCCTTCTATCGCGCTGTGGTCGTCTCTCGCGGCCGTTACTCCGGCGCGGGACAGCTCCCCTTAGCATTCACGGCACTCACGACGCTTGCGGTGGATGGAGAACCCACTGAAAAAGGTCTCTTTGAGAGGTCGGCAGCTCCTGCTGATCGACCTGCTGGCGGTTTGCGTCTCGTTCGTAGCGAGTTTCGCTTTGCGCTTCGACGCGCCCTCGGCCCAATTCGATCAGTACCTGCGCGCATATCTCTGGATCCTCCCGATCTTGATCGTTGCTCGTCTCAGCGGTTTTGTCTGGCTTCGCCTCTACCAGAGGGCTTGGCGATACGCGAGCATCGAAGAGCTCACCGCGGTGGTCACTGCAGCCGTTGGGTCTTCAGCCGCCGCGTATTCGGTTGTCTTCGCGTTGCTCGCAGGGCAAATCGGGATTTCGCTTGCAGGGTTCCCGCGCTCCGTGCCGATTATCGACACACTGCTCCTCACGGCTTTCGCAGGAGCATGGCGCTTTGCCCTTCGGATCACGGGTGTGCAACGCCGCGGAGCCATCACCTCAAGCGATGGAGGGCTCAGGACTCTGATCGTCACCGATGGAAGCGCAGCCGGCGGGGCACTTCGCCAACTTGCCGTCGCTCGCAATCCAAGTCTTCGACCAATCGGTCTTATCGCGGATGACCTCACTACCGGGCAGCGCTTCCACGCGATCCCAGTGTTGGCGAAGACGACCGCCTTCGGCCGGACTCTCGCATCGGTGCCGGCCGAGGCGGTTCTTCTTGCGCTCCCTTCGGCGCGAGGCCGAGACCTTCGGAAGTTCGTACGTGAAGCAGAGGAGGCCGGCGTCCGGTGTTTTACCCTCCCAAGCCTGGCCGAGGTCATGGCTGGCACTCAAGCTGGGAGCCCTTCGCTCCGCGAGGTCGATGTCGAAGACCTTCTGCGGCGTGCACCGGCCCGGATAGATACCCATTCCGTGTCCCAGGCCTTCCGGGGTCGGACCGTCATGGTCACTGGTGCAGGCGGCTCGATCGGGTCCGAACTCTCTCGCCAGCTCGTCTACTTTCATCCGAAGCGGCTGCTGCTCCTGGGTCGTGGCGAGAATTCGATCTTCGAGCTGTTGATGGCGCTGCCTTCCGTCCGAGACGTGGAGATCGTGCCGATCATTCTTGACATCCGCGAAGATTCCAGGCTGGACCGAGTCATCGGTGACGCTCGGCCAGACGTGATCTTTCACGCGGCAGCTCACAAGCACGTCCCTCTCATGGAGCTCTTTCCAGAGGAAGCGGTCGCTACCAACGTAATCGGGACCGACAACCTCCTCAGGTCAGCGATCCGACACGGCGTCGAGCGATTTGTCCTGATTTCGACCGATAAGGCCGTCAATCCGACGAGCGTGATGGGAGCCACAAAGCGTCTTGCAGAGCGGCTCGTCGTACATCGCGCGATCGAATCAGATCGCTCTTACGCCTCAGTACGTTTCGGAAACGTTCTGAGCAGCCGCGGCAGCGTCATTCCTACTTTCCGGCGCCAGTTGGCGGCCGGCGGACCCATCACCGTCACCCATCCCGACGCCACGCGATTCTTCATGACGATTCCCGAGGCTGTTCAACTTGTCCTCCAGGCAGCGGTGCTCGCGAAACCGGCGGACATATTCCTTCTCGATATGGGCGAGCCGGTGCGCATCGTCGATTTGGCCTCGGACCTGGTCGAGCTTCACGGGCTTCGGATCGGCGAGGATGTCGACATAGAGTTTGTAGGATTGCGCCCCGGCGAGAAGATCGCAGAAGAGCTCACGTTCGCGTTTGAACACGTCGAGCGGACGGCGCACGAAGCAATCCGACGCGTGGTTCAGTCTGCGGAGCCCCCACTGCCGTCGGCCGATCTTCTTCCCTTACTCGAGAACCTATCCAAGACAGGACGAACCAGAGAACTGCTCGCTACTTTGCATCATGCGGTCCCGGAGTACTCGTCACCTACGCCGTTGCCAGGATTGGTAGCCCCTATCGAGAACTGACGCGATCCAACGATCAGCTGGGTCCGTCGCGTCGATCTGTCTGCATCACGCGAAAGCCAACCGCGCCGCTCTGGGACGTCCCGCGGGCCGGTCGCTTATGGAAGCCGGATGACGAAGGCGGCGATCGCACCCGCACCGGCGATCGACCAACATGCCACGAGAGTCGCGCCCAATCCGTACCGGCCGCGCCAGAAGTCGTAAAGATGTGAGCGGTCACCACGCAGCACCGGACGCCCAGCGGAGAGTCGGTAGAGGATCACAAAGCTTGCATTCACCAGGGGAAACAGCCAAAGGAATGTCCACACGAGCGCTTCTCGTGCGCCGCCGAGGGTGAAGCCCCCAACAAGCGGGAGTGCCCACAAGAGGAATCCCAGAACGAGGCTTCCCTCGTCACCAAGGAAGACTCGCGCTGGAGGTCGGTTAAAGAAGAGGAACGCCAGAACGCTTCCCACTCCCGCCGCGGCGATGACGCCGGCGCCTCCAGGTAGCGTGGTCAAGACCAGGAGGGGAGCCAATGCGCAGCCTGCGGCTAGGCCATCGAGCCCGTCGATGACGTTGAATGAATTGATCAGGATCGCACCCGCCGCCACGGCGATGACCGATTCCGATAGCGAGATCGGAAGCGATATTGCCCAGAGCGTCAGGAGGAGGATTTCTACGACGAGCTTGGAGAGAGGCGGTAGAGACCTTACGTCATCGAGGAACCCAATTAGCCAGACCCCGGCCGCCGCGAGTGCAAGCGAAACATTCCCGAGGCCAACGGCTGTCGCGACAATGATGACGGTGACTGCGCTGCCGCCAGTAAACGGGACCGGCTTCGCGTGCGGCTTGATTTCCGTGGGGATGTCAAGGAGCCCAACCCGCCTACCAAGCGCAATGGCCGCCGCCTCTAGTGGTAGGCCGAAGACTAGAGAAGCAATTCCGACGAGAACGCGCTCCATCACGCCATGCGAACGAAGTTAGCGAGTTCCTTTTCGGATAACCGGTCCGCGCGCGCGGACGTGATTACGCCGAGCCCGCCCCCCGGCTTCCTGGGGTCGATCACGACCAGGTCGCCGTCTCTTCGAGCAATCAGAGCTTCGTCTTCGGAGAGGAGTGTCGCGTGTGCCTTCTCCCAGGGGCGCGCGCCAGTGATCCTGACCGCGACGCGATGCTCCTCTGCGAAGGCGGTCGCAAGCTCTCCAAGTTGGTAAGCACGCATGAGGGGTACGACGACCTCCCCTTCGAGCGACCGTGAACAGAGCGCCACGATGTGAGAGACGGCCTCTTCGCGAGTAAGTGCGAAGCGTGTCATTTTCGGGTCAGTCACTTCAATCCAGCCCGAGCGAGCTGACGCGTGCCATCGCATCAACACCGAGTCGCTCGCGCCCAGAACGTTGCCCAGCCGCACCGAGCCGAATGACCTTCCGGTCGCGGCGGCGACTTGTGTGACGAGACGCTCCATGAGCGCCTTGGTCATGCCAAGCACACTCGTTGGGGCAGAGGCTTTGTCGCTGCTAATGGCAATAAGTCGACGAACCCTCTCTTCGCGGCGGGCGGCGAGTAGAACGTTGGCGGAGCCGAGCACATTTGTGCGAAGCGCTCTATCCGGGTCGGCCTCGCACACCGCGCCATCTTTTAGCGCAGCCAGATGAAAAACAACATCGCAACCATCGATCGCCTGCGCGATCGCGTCAGGGTCGCTGATGTCGCCCGCAAGAAATCGAACCGGCGCCGGTGATTGCGTCGCGGTCTGCGTCCGCCGCGCGAGCACGCGTATTTCACCCGGGCCGAACCGTCCTAGGACGTCGACCAATGCACTTCCGACTGATCCAGTGCCGCCAGTGACAAGAATGCACGAGTTCCGAAGGCCGATTGCACCCACGATATGGTCGTCCCTAGGCGTTTGAGCTTGCGGAGCCGCGCCGCCAACGATCAAACGAATGGCGCAACGATTGCGGAGATGATTCCGGCCTTCGCGGTGTCATGGCTCGAGCGATCCGAGGACAGATGCAGCTACGCATCTGCGAGATAGTAGGACCACTATGTCCCTCCAACTGATGCACGAGAATGCCCAACGAAGCGACGTATCGGGCGGATCTCTGTCCGTCTCGGTGCTTCCCGTGCGAGACCCCCTCCACTAACCGGTGCGGACCCGCACCCGTGCCGCGTTCGCGACGTTCACGGCGAACGCCATCAATGTTCTGATCGTCGGGGTCCAGGCCATAGTTCTTGTCCCGCTCTATCTCCATGCGGTTGGCCCACGGCTATACGGGGCGTGGTTGGCCTCGAGTGAGGTCCTTGTGTGGATGCAAGCGATGGACCTCGGGATCCCCAACCTTATGATCCAACGGATCGCGAGCGCCTATGGGCAGAGCGATCGACAGCGTGCCGCCGATTGGTTCACGGCAGGGATCGGCGTTCTCGCGCTGATCAGCATCGGGATCGGACTCCTCGGCGCCGCCGCCTCAGTGTTTCTTCCGACTTGGATCGGCGCTGCTCCGGATGAGAGCGCGCTGCTGAGCTCTTGTTTTTTGGTCGGCACGATCGCAACCTCCGTGACTATCTTCGCGAACGGGTTCGTCGGCCTGGCGCGGGCGATCCAGGACACCTTCTTCCTGAGTGCCACGTTGATCGCATCGGCGGTGGCCGGCCTGCTCACTTCCCTGGCTCTGATCCTGGCGGGATTCGGCCTGTGGGCGATCGCGCTCGGCCTGGTGGCGCGCGCGACCGTTAGCCTTGGCGGTGCGTTGCTCTTCGGAGTTCATGCCTGGCGCGCCGACTTCGGTGTTCCAGTCCGGATGGACCAGGGGATCGTGAAGGAGTTGCTATCGGCGTCTCCCGTAACGGCGCTCGGCGGGATCAGCTACACGCTGATGTCTCAAAGCGAGATTTTGCTGGTCGCGGTGCTCCTCCGACCTGAACTGGCGGTGGTCTACGCCCTTACACGCCGCGCAGCCGACCTCGGCCGCAGCCTCGTGGATATGATTGGTTTCGCCACGTACGGTGGCCTTGCCCATTTGATTTCTTCCGCCGATCGTGCAACTGCTCGAAACACATACGTGCGGATCCTCGGGCTCCATCTTTCATGTTCGGTCGCCGTTGCCTCGGCCTATCTCGCAGTCAACCGTAGCCTTCTTGAGGTCTGGGTGGGTCCGTCGTTAGCCAGCGGCATCGGACTCATCATGCTGATGGCGATCCAGTCGATCGTTCTCGGGCACTCCTATCTAATCAACCTCCTGTACCGAGCGACCGGTCGAGTGGTCGAGGGCTCAATGGCCCTGGTGATCGAGGCGCTCGTCCGAATACCTCTCTTGGCGATCCTCTTGCTCGCGGTCGGCCTTCCTGGTTTGCCGATCGCCGCAACGGCGACAGCTCTGACGACGGCGGTCGTGATCCGGCGGCGAACATCCGGGGAACTGAGCGCCGAGCCTTCGCAAGTTCCGGCCCCCACACCGCTCGTCTGGCTAGTCCGGACAATCCTGCTCGGGGTCGCCCTGTTTCTTGGCTTGACGATCTTCGTCCCCCGATGGCCTTACGTTCTCCTTACTGGGGTTGTGATCTTTTCCGCCGGCTGCCTGGCCCTGCTGAGCATTGATCCCATGCTCCGCGTGCCCATTCGATCAGCCGCTAGACAGATGCTGCAAGCTGTTGCGTCACCGCGTTAGCAGACCGCCGGGTGGAATCGGTGAGCGTGGAGGGACCGCCGTCGCTGCGATAAAGTCATGTCGGGTGGCTCGGGCGGTTCCGCTGGTTAGGTATCTTCCTTTGGCGCTCTTCTTTGCGTATCTGAACTTCACCGTCCTGCTTTTCGTTTTCGGACCGTGGCGGTATCCCGTTGCGGACGGTCGACTTTTGTACGGATTCCTGTTGCTGGCACATCTCGCGCTGGCAGCGGGCTATCTCAGTGCGCGTTGGCGACTACCGCTTGTCAGTTTCCCGCGTAACGCGATCTCGTTCTTGCTGAAGCTTTGCCTCGTCGTGACTCTCGTCCTTCTTGTTCCGACATCGCTTCTCGATACCGGCAGCCCGATTCCCAACGTGATCGCCGGCGTGATCAATCCTGGGCAGGCATACGCTCAGTCGCTCGAGCTTCGCGACACCCGAGCATTCATTTTCGTCTCCTACGTCCGAATCATCTGCGGGCCACTGCTCTTCCTTCTGCTCCCGCTACTCGTTGTCTATTGGAATGAGCTGACCAAACGCGTGCGCGTCGTTGGCTCGTTTACCCTCGTTTTCGTTGCGGCGATCTACATCGCCATGGGGGTAAACAAAGGTCTTGCGGACATGCTCGGCCTCTTCCCGGTTCTAGCATTGACAGCTTTCTTCTCGGGAAAGTTGCGCCTCTCCAAAGCCGGCTGGACCACAGTCGCCGCAGGTTGGCTCCTCGCCGTCGGGCTGTTCGCATGGTTTTTTGGCGCGACCCAGGCAACCCGCGCTGGCAGCGCGTCGGAATACGGTTCGTTGCCAGCGGCCACCGCTAAACCGACGCCCAGTCCCGCAACGGCGTCTTCGCTCGGCGGGGGCAGCTCCCCTGTTCCGACGCCGGGCTCAGAGCTATCGTCGAGGGGCGCCTATCCCGGTGGAGTCAATACGATCTCGGTCGATTACGGCCATCCGATCGTCCGAAATCTTCCAAGTTCTCTCAGGACCGGAGTCGTCGGCGCAACTAGTTACCTCACGCAGGGCTACTACGCGCTCTACCTTTCACTTGACAAGCCTTTCGTGCCGATGTTCGGTGTCGGTAACTCGATCTTCCTCACCCAACAGGCGGTCCGGATCACGGGGAATCAGAGCATCGCGCGGATGTCGTACCCGAGCCGAATCGAAGAGGATGGTTGGGACGCCTTAGGAAGGTGGTCGTCGATATACCCTTGGATAGCGTCAGATGTGTCATTCCCAGGGACGATCGTCATCGTGTTTCTCATCGGGCGACTCTTCGCGATCGCCTGGTTTGACGCGCTCTCCGGGCGCAACCCGTTCGCTTTCGGGATGGTCGCGCAGTTCGTGGTCATGCTCCTTTACTTTCCCGCTAACAATCAGACATCTCAGTTCGGCGAGGGGTTCACGGCGTTCTGGGCAATCTTGATCGCGTGGTTGCTCACGCGGAATGGACTGATCCCGATCCATCTGCAGCGAACGGAGCCTCGACGAGAGTCCAACCCAGCTCTACAGGGCAGCCGCACGTAGAGTGCGATAACCGGTTCGCGAGCGTGCGCCAAATCCAAGAGTCGGGCCACCCTGAAGGACATGACTATCGAACCGGATCGCCGCATCTTGCCCACTGGCATCTCTACCAACGTTTACTCAGCGAGCTGCGCGGAATCCTCGATTCATTGCGCGTCCACGGTGTGTCCTGGTCGGTTCTTGACGTTGGAGCCGGCCATGGCTCATTCACGGAGCCTTTGCTCGCCTACGGCTGCGCCGTGACGGCAACCGAAATGTCCAGGTCGTCGCTCGATGTTCTTCGGGCGAGATACGGCGACAATGATCGATTCACGGCTGTGCTGGACCCAGATGGTTCGCTCCGTAGTGTCAATAACCAGGCCTATGGGCTTGTTCTCTTTGCCTCCGTGCTGCATCACATACCTGACTATCGAGCAGCGATCGACTCGGCCGCGTCTCACGTGCTTCCGGGAGGTTCGATCGTGACCTTTCAGGATCCGCTTTGGTATCCGACTCTTCGTCGCTCTTATGCCCTCCTCTCCCGTCTCAGCTACTTTTGGTGGCGACTCGGCCAAGGCAACTACCGTCGCGGTCTCGGCACGCGTTGGCGCCGGGCGCGCGGCATCTACGACGAGACGAGCCCTTCCGACATGGTCGAGTATCACGTCGTGCGACAGGGGGTCGACCAGAAGGTTGTACAGGACGCTCTCGCCTCTCGGTTCAGGAACGTCAGACTCATGCCCTATTGGTCAACTCAGTCGCCGCTTTGGCAGCGCTTAGGAGAAGCAGCCGGAGCTACGAATACCTTCGCGTGTGTGGCAACCGATCGTCTTTGACCCATCGGCTTCCAGAACCGGCGCCACTTCCTGTGCGACCTCTAACAATGTGATGTCCTCCCACAGAAAGTCGGATCGCGCAATTGCCCTGGCCTTCGTCGGCACGGTCGTGCCCGACACGCCCGCGTACCATTCGGCCGCGTTCAATCGCGCCGGAAACATGTTCCAGACGCAGTTGGTTCGCGGTCTTGCGCGCTCTGGGCTCTTCGACATTGAGGTTTTCTCTGCTCGCCCGGTCCCGTCGTATCCAAACAGTCAGACGCTCTTGTTTTCCCGGGGGCGGACTCAGCTAGGCCCGAGCATCGCGGTACGGCTGCTTCCGTTCCCGAATCTAACTCCGTTGAAGCAGATAGTTCTCGGCTTCGACGTGCTCTTCGTTCTTGTGGCATGGGCGTGGCGAAAGCGCAGGCAGAAGCGCGTCGTCATTACTTACAACCTCTCGGTCCCGCCCGGCGTATTTACGCTCGTCGCGGCAAGGCTCGGGGGGGCAAAGGCAGTCGTTTCAGTGAACGACATAAACATACCCGGCCAGACCGTGCCTCGATCTGCTCTTTTTCGTTTCGACTACCAGCTCCAGCGTTGGCTGTTGCCAAGATTCGACGGCTACCTAGTTGTCGCAGATCAAATCGCCACGGATTTCTTCCCCGGAAGACCGTATATCCGCATCGAGGGCGGCGTGGACAGCGCATTCCTCGACCGGACTCAGCAGCGCCATGAGACAACGAAGCAAACGGATGGCCTCGTCCTTGCGTTCGCGGGCTGGCTCAACGAAGCGAACGGGATCCCACTAATTCTCGAGGCCTTCGAGCTCATACCCGAACGCACCCTATTCCTGAGAATCGCGGGGACGGGCCCACTTCAAAAGAGTGTCGAGGAATCGGCACGACGAGATCCTCGAATCGAGTACGTTGGCCTGCTTGACTCAGCCGGCGTGGCTGATCTCTATGCACAAGCCGATGTCCTCCTGAACGTTCGGCTGACGAAGGCGCTCGACACGCGATACTTCTTCCCTAGCAAGCTGATTGAGTATCTCGGATCGGGCGTCCCTACGATCACGACCCGCGTCGCTCACGCAGAGACCGAGTTCGTCGGGCTCGCCTACGTCCTTGGCGACGAGTCCCCACAGGGTCTCGCAGATCTGATCTCACGTGTCGCGTCGCAGAGTCCCGAGGAACGGACTCAGTTGGCGCGTCGTGCAAGAGCGTACGTTTCCACGCATAAGACGTGGGAGGGGCAGACCGCCAAAATAGCGCGGTACGTTTTTGACCTCGTCGCGGGAGCGGGCGGCGTGGCTCAGTCCGACGGGTGAATCACCTCAGAACCGACGTGTATAAGTCGGTGAGCCGACGACCGAGCGCCTCGATCGAGAATTCGTTGGTGGCGATGGCTGCGCCGCGCCTTCCCATCTCGTACAGCTCAGCGGGAGGAGTCACAAAGGCCCCTGCGATGGTCGACCGAAGCGACGCAAGAGATGTGTCGGTCCACCACCCGCATCGAGCCTCACTCAGTTGCGGCCAGGGCGCGGCCCGTGTCGTGATCACGGGCATCCCAGACGCGAGCGCCTCGGCCACGACCATGCCAAAGCTTTCGAAGGTGCTCGGAAGCACGAAAAGATCTGCGTCAAGGTAGGCCCGCCAGAGAGCTTCGCCGTGTAGGGCCGGCTCCACGGCGATTCGGTCGCTAACACCGGACGCGGCGGCTGCCGCGATCACTTTCTCGCGGTAGCCCCTCTCAAAATCAGGGCCGACGATCCGCATGCGCCACTCGAGATGATCCGGGGCGAGTTCGGAAAAGACGCGAACGAGTTCAACGAGCCTTTTCTGCCGATGGAACCGGGCTACGCAAAACAGGGTGCGGACGCGACGACTCAGATACGCCTCCGCCGAACGGCCCGCCGAAAAGAACTCGAGCGCGTCAGCGGCAACCGCCAAAGGGACGACGAACGCCCGTCCTCTGAACCCGATAGAGGTCAGCTGATCCTGTTCCGGTTTGCTGGTAACGACGAGCGCCGCGGCCGAGCTCACATTCTTGCGTTCGAACAGCGTCAGTGAGACGAATTTCCTCACGTAGCTGTGCTGAAGAGCGTCAACCATCAAAGACCCATGGGGGCTAATGACGTATGGCACTCGAAGCCGACGGAGGATTGGGCAGCCGAGAATGGTCGGATACAGCCACATCCCATGGACGTGCACAAGGTCAGCCCTGCGAGCCAACGTTGCCAAGAGCCGTCGGAATTCCTGCAACCCTGCGATAGTCGACGGAAGCCTTCCGCCAAACAGATGCCGCAACTCGAAGGTACGGACGAGGCTCGGCTCGCGCGAAAGGGCGGGATCGGGCGGGATACCGCGGTGTTGGCCCGCCAGAAGGCGCGCGGTCACGCCGAGTGAATTCAGCGACTGGAGCATCGCAATGACTGCGAGCGAGGTGCCGTCGTCCGAACCAATCGTTGGCGCGACATGAAGGACGCTGATCCTCCGTTTCGCTCTCAACTGGCCACAGTTTTCCGCCTCGGAGAGCCGATCGGATCGCGGCCGCGAAGCAGCCTAGCTCCATAGACCGAGGGCCACCCAAGCGGGATCACGATCAGCCCAAGAACAGCGAGCGTTGCGAAGACTGATACCGCGACTGCCACACGCAGCGTGTGCGGTTCGTACGACATCTCTACCCGGAAAGGGCCCGGCGGTACGCGAACGCCCCGAAACGTCCCGTTCACGCGTGCAATGGGAGTCTGCGCGCCATTGACCGTTGCTATCCAGTTGCTGTGCCAGTTATCGGTGAGGACGAGCCAGGATGGACGATCGACTGCCCCTCTGATCTCGATATTCGCGTTCCGGTATTCGGAGATCGTCGCGGCGGAGATGTGGCTCGGCAGATCGGCGGGGAGGTCGAAGTCTCCGTCCTCGTTCGATGCCCCGCTGTTTACGACGAACGCTCGAGGCAGCACCCGGGGATTCTCGAAGACTACGGTGAACTCTGAGTCATGCACACG
>Ga0066710_100005183_pt1 | contig 11804 bp, 8 predicted proteins | sample GraSoiAngelo_159_FD_79666 | JGI IMG/M metagenome (GOLD analysis project Ga0066710, IMG submission 79666) | Grasslands soil microbial communities from the Angelo Coastal Reserve, California, USA - 14_1009_16_40cm | ecosystem: Environmental > Terrestrial > Soil > Grasslands | place: USA... | reverse complement strand
CGCCGCGTTTCAATCGCTCCAATGAATCTACATTGACGAGCAAATGAGAGTAGGCTTCAACTTTCCATTCAGCGGGAAACAGTTGATGAAGGGCAACGGCGATTTCGATCCCGGTTCTAACAGATTGAAATCTGGCGCGGTCGGTAATGATTAGATTGAGGCCGCCACATTCTTCGTTCCTGAACACCGAAGATCTTGGCGTGAATCGCACCGGCACGAACCGAACGCCGGGAAGTCTTCGCTCGTTCAGGTATGCGGCCAACTTCTGACCATCCATCCATGGCGCGCCCACTACTTCGAAGGGTATGTCTGTTCCTCGGCCCACTGAAACATTCGTTCCTTCCAATAAACCAACACCTGGATACAAAGCAGCTTCAGTCAAGCTGCGCATGTTCGGTGACGGATTTATCCATGTCAATCCGGTCGAATCGAACCACATCGCGCGCCGCCAGTTTTCCATTTTGATTACTCGCAGGTCAGTCCCGATGTGTCGTTGTTCGTTATACAGACGCGCGAGTTCTCCGACCGTCATTCCGTGACGCACCGGAATGGTGTGATACGCTGTGAAAGAAAGTTTCGCTGGATCGGCAATCGGCCCTTCCACGTCAACTCCATTGATCGGATTCGGTCGGTCAAGAACGAAAACCGGAAGCCTGGCTGTTGCCCCTTCTTCGATTACGTAACCAAGCGTTGCGATATAGGTGTAGAAACGCGCGCCCACTTCCTGAATGTCATAAACCAACGCATCGGGCCCTTTTAATTGATCGGCGCTCGGCCGGCGTGACTCGCCGTAAAGCGAATATATCGGCAAGCTTGTTTTTTCGTCCTTCGTGTCTGAAACGTTTTCATCGGCAATGCCGCGGATGCCATGCTCCGGAGAAAACAATGCGACCAGCTTGACGCCGTGCGCGTTTGCTAACACGTCAATGGTCGATTTGCCGTTCCGGTCGCGGCCGGTTTGATTTGTTACCAGGCCAATCCGCAAACCGGCGAGCTGTTTGAATCCGTCTCTTTCCAGCACGTCGATGCCGGTCAGCACTTGTGCGTCCGTGATGGCTGCTGCGGACGCAGTTCCGGATCGGGTCGCGGTCGAATTGAGGCGAGCGACACTCGCCAACAATTCAGCCGCGGCGCTCGCTGCTTCAACACGCGCTTTCTCTGGAAGCGTGTCGGTAATGGCGCCGGCAACGATCGAAGCGACGCGGCCACGCAGTGGTCCTACGTCGCCTTTACCGTCAGGGTGCACCCGATTGCTGAGAAAGATGACGAAGGTGTCGCTTGCCGGATCGATCCAAATAGAAGTGCCGGTAAAGCCTGTATGACCGAACGAACCAAGCGGGAAAAGGTCTCCCTTATTTGTCGAGAAGCTTGTTGATATGTCCCAGCCAAGTCCCCGGGTTGCACCATCCTGTGTGACAGCATGCGGCGTGGTCATCGTGGCGACGGCCATCGGGCCCAGGATTCGCGCACCTTTATAAATTCCTCCGGCAAGAATCATCTGGCAATAAATGGCAAGATCGTCAGCCGTCGAAAACAAACCGGCGTGGCCCGAAATTCCACCCATGCGAAAGGACGTCGGGTCATGCACTTGTCCGCGCAGCCATTGCTCGCCTTCGGCTCCGGCATCCTCGCCGCTGTCGCCGAGATAATTCATCTGGCCACGCCGTTTTTCTGTTGGCGCAATGCGGCCAGTTAATCCGGCACCTGGCCGAAAGCCTGTGTCGCGCATGCCCAGCGGAACAAAGATATTTCGGCGCGCAAACTCATCGAGCATTTGTCCGCTCGCCCGATGCACAACTTCGCCCAGCGTGATGTAGTTGATGTCGCTATAAACGAAGCGCGTGCCCGGAGCATTCCGCAACGGCTCGCGATACAGTCGCTTCATAGCTTCGTCGTATCCAATCCAACGCTCTCTGAGATCGAAATCCGGTGCAAAGCCGGCAGTGTGCGTGAGCAGTTGTTCGATGGTGATCGCGTCGCGGCCTTCGCCCTTCATTTCCGGAATGAACTTCACGATCGGATCGCTTAGTCGAACTTCACCACGTTCGATCAGCATCATGATACTGGTAGCGGTGGCGACGACTTTCGTAAGGCTCGCCAGATCGAAAATCGTGTCGGTCGTCATTGCCTCTCGCTGCGGCTCGACGGCGCGCGCGCCATACGCCTTACGCCAAACAATGCGACCGTGATGACCAACCAGAACTACAGCGCCGGGTAGTTCCTTTTTCTCGATTGCCTGCTCGATGACTTTGTCCATCCGAGCAAGGCGCTCGATGGAGATGCCGGCGACGCCCGGACCTTTAGGGCGGACCTGTGCGGAAACTACTTGAGCGACCAGCAGGACGATCGCGCTCGAAAGCCTCAGATAACGACTCATTCTATTCAGGGTTGCGCTTTTAATTGAATTCCCGTGCCGCGAGGATACAAACCAGGCAAGGAAATAGGCAAGCGTCCGGTAATATCGATTTGACCCAACAAGGCGCCCGCGGCCGCCTGCTGTAAGCTCGGCATGTCGCCATACGCCACTAGATAGGTTTGCAGTTTCGGAAAGCTCAAAAGTAAGTACGGATTACCAAAACTAATCCCGATTATAGGAGTTCTGCGCTCGATGAGTTGCGTCAGCGCAGATTCGCCAGGTTCTGGCAAGGCGACGCTACGCGCCTGGCCGGTGCGCACGCGGCCATACATCGAAACAATCACCAGGTCAGCACGGCGGGCAGCGTCGAGAGCCTTCGTGACATCTGCTTCAGACGAGCGATCATCGAGCGTAACGGTTTGCATTTTCTGACCGCCACGAGCCATAGCCGCGCTGAAAGATTGCGCAATGAATAATCGATCGTCGCCATTAGTGATTGCCAAATTCAGAATGCGTGTCGTCGGGTTTAACTTCAAAGGCAAAACACTCGCATCATTTCGAACCAGCGTGATTGCATTCTCAGCAATTTCATTTGCGAGCTGGGCAACGTCTTTGCCGGCAACGTTGCGATCGATAGAGTCAATCGGCGTGATACGTTGTTCAACCAATCCCAGATCGTACTTTGCCGCCAGCACTTTGCGCGTGGATTCTGCGATTCGCAATTCGGTAAGCCTTCCATCCTTCACTGCTTCACGAACGCCACGCAGTGCGGCGTCGGGATCGGCCGGCTTCAACAGCAAATCCGCGCCGGCCTGGATGGCGCGAACTGAAGCTTCTTCCTGCGTAAAGTAAAGTGTGAGGCCGCTCATGCTCATCGCGTCGGTGACAATTAACCCGTCGAATTGAAGATCGTGACGCAAAATTCCGTTCATGACCGGGGAGAGCGTCGTCGGCATCGTCCCTTTTTCGACGACAATTTCACCGTCTTCACTCGTGTCGATCGGCTGGAGCTTCACATCTTTCGGCAATGGCATGATTGTCGTTGGATCGATTAACGGCAATCCGATGTGCCCATCCATCACCGCACCAACTCCCGCAGTCACGGCCGCGCGAAAAGGCACTAGTTCAACTGCATTCAAGCGCTCACGCGTAACGTCGATTTCCGGCAGGCCGCGATGTGAATCGGTTGCCGTATCGCCATGGCCGGGGAAATGTTTTGCCGTAGCAATTACCCCAGCGCTCTGCGTGCCCTGGATGAAAGCCGCAACATACTTTGCGACGTCGGTTGGGTCTTCACCATATGAGCGGACGTTGATGACCGGGTTCGCAGCGTTGTTGTTCACGTCAGCAACCGGAGCGTAAATCTGCTGGATTCCGAGCGCGCGTGCTTCGCGTCCCGTTAATTCGCCATTACGACGCGCGTATTCAGGATTCCCAGTCGCCGCGATGGCCATGTTCCACGGCAAATTTACCGTGTCGTCGAAACGCATGCCGGCACCGGCTTCCAGATCGGCAGAGATCAGGAGTGGGTACTTGGCCAGCGTTTGCATGCGATTGACCAGGATCACCGATTCATAGACTGGGCCGCGAAACAGGATAATTCCGCCGATGTGATTGTCGACGACCTGATGCCGCAGCGCCTTGAACGCTTCGCTGTCCTGGTTCAGGAACGTCGCATTGATCCCGACAGCAATCAATTGGCCAATCTTTTCGTCGAGCGACATGCGCTTCAATTCTTTGTCGGCCCACTTGAGAGCTTGAGATGATGGTTGCCGCGAATACGGCTTCACTCTTGCAGAATCGCCGGTGAGCGCCCAACGGGCGGAGAAGTTTTTAGACTCGGCGTTTCCGCTTACGGGAAGGATCGACATTCCCGTCAAAGTGACGGCGAGGAAGGTTGCACTAATTCTGCTCAGGAAGGCTTTGAGAGATTTCATTGTTTTCGAGTCTTCTGAATATCGAGTCTAACCTGCCTCAATGTTCAGGAGCGAGTTCATCCTGACGAGTCTTCGGCGCCGGCGCGAATGCCAGGCTGGCCAGCCAGGAGACGATCAACGTAATGCCGCTGCCCAGCAGCACGTACCACGTCCAGGCGATCGGCGTATAAAAGCGAACGTACATCATGATGACGATGCTCGCGATCATGCCAATGAGCGCTGGCGGCTCGCTTACGCGCCGCAGGAACGTACCCACCAGGAACACGCCCAGAATCGGGCCATTAATTAGTGAGGCGACCGAAAGCGCCTTATCCAGGGCTGAACTCGAGGTGCGCATTGCCGCCAGTGCAACGCCGACCTGCACGACTCCCCAGACAAGGGTTAACCAATGCGAGACGCGCAGATAGTGACGGTCGTCGCGGCCCGGCTTGAATGGTTTGTAGAGATCGTTAACTGCGGTTGCCGCGATCGAATTCAGAGACGATGAAAGGGCCGCCGCAAAAATCGCCGCAACCACCAATCCGGAAAGTCCCGAGGGCATATGCTTGGTAATGAAGTCCGGAAAGGCGCGGTCTCCAGCGCTAAATGGAAAGGCAGCTGATGCTGCCGTGGCGTATCCCGGATCGGTATATGGATGATAGAAAGCGAACAGCAACACACCGATGAAGAGAAAACCTATGAACTGCGCAAGCACGACTGCGCCGCTGGAAAGAAGTGCGGCGGCGGCTCGCCGCGGCCGGTCGGTGCAAAGGTATCGCTGCACCAGATATTGATCCGTGCCATGTGTGCTCATCGTCAAAAAGCAGCCACCGATAACTCCGGCCCAAAGTGTGTAAGTCTTTGTCAGATCGATCGGTAAGCTGAACCTCAGTGCGCTCGAAGTGAACGGCAGCGTGAACGCATACGAAGTTTGCCTGAAGCCAAGGTCAACCAGATCAAACTTGCCAAACTGTTTGCCGGCAGCAACGGCGCTTTCAAAGCCGCCACCAATGTGCGAGATCAAAACCAATGCGGCCGCCAGTGCTCCTGCCAAATAGATTCCGAGCTGAATAACCTCGACCCAGATTACTGCTTCCATGCCACCGTAATAAGTGAAGACCAGCATTACCAGTCCCAGCAGAATTACGGAACCGACAATGATAATTTCCGGATTCATGTCAGGCCGGAATGCAGTGTAGACGGCCGCGACAACGATCGCCGTTAAAAGCAAACGAATGCCGTCAGCGATGTTGCGCATCACGACGAACAGCGAAGCAGCCAGCATCTTGATCGAACGGCCGAAACGGCGCTCGAGCAGTTCATAAACCGTGAGCAGTTCGCCGCGAAAATACGATGGTATGAACAAAAGCGAGATCATCACGCGTCCGAACATGTAACCGAAAACTAACTGAAGAAATTGAAAGTTGCCGCCACGCGCAAAGGCCACGCCGGGCACCGATATGAAGGTGATGGTGGACGTCTCCGTCGCCACGATCGACATTGCTATCGCCCACCAGGGGACGCTGCGGTCGCCGACGAAGTAATCCTCAGTCGTTTTCTGTTTGCCGGCGAACCACACGCCGAACAACGTGATGCCAATCAGATACCCGAAGATGATTATCAGATCGAGAGCTCTCATTTAATTGAGCTGCGAATGCGGTAATTTATCTATCGCTGCTGAAACGACCCGATTGGTTTCGTTCAGGGCCCTGCGTGCTTCTTCCAGGGTGCATCGGGTCTTGCTCATTACCAGCGCAACAGGCAAATCGCCTTCGGCCGCCGCGAGAGCCGCCTCGGCGGCTGCCAGAGCGAGATCGTTTTCGGCCATCAAGATGTTGATTGCTCGCGCGCGCAACTTTTCGTTCCGCGTCTGGACGTTGGTCATTCGATTGCCGGTCACGTATCCAAGGCGGACCATGGTCGCCGTCGAAAGCATATTAAGGACGAGCTTTTGTGCTGTTCCGGCTTTCAAACGCGTCGAACCGGCAATCGCTTCCGGGCCAACAATGGGAATGATGCTGATTTCAGCCGCCAGAGTTATCGGAGAATCGGGCGCGCAGGTAAGCGCGATCGCAAGCGCCCCGATGCGTCGCGCATGTTTGACTGCACCGACCGTGTACGGTGTGCGTCCCGACGCGGCGATGGCAACCAGCGCATCTCGAGAGCTAAACCCGCGGCCTTTAAGATCTCGCGCGCCGGCGTCAACATCATCTTCAGACGCCTCGACGGCGCGATAGCAGGCGTCGTAACCACCGCCAATTATCGCTTGCACCAGATCCGCCGATACGCCAAATGTCGGCGGACATTCCGATGCGTCGAGAACGCCAAGTCTTCCGGAGGTGCCAGTCCCGATGTAGAAGAGCCGTCCGCTGTTTCGCAAGCGCTCGACGATTTGATCAATTGCTTTTGCGATGTCCGGCAGGACGGCGCGCACCGCCGTCGCTACGAGCGCGTCTTCGTCGTTCATTAATGCGATAATTTCGAGCGACGAGAGGGAGCTGAGATTTGACGTGCGCGGATTTTCTGCCTCAGTGACAGGGACGTACGCGGACTTAAGCGTCATGGTCTCACGTTTAAGGTTCCAGGTTTCAAGTCAGAATAAATCGAAGTTCCGGCCTGCAACTCTAAACCTGACACCTGAAACTTGAACTTGAAAGACTACACCGCGAGAGCAAGATCGCCGCGCATCATGCTGCGAGCAATTCGCGCCGCCGCGACCGTCGGAGGATACAACGGTTGAGCGAGGTAAGCTTTTTTGGCGACGCGATTAATCTCTTCTCGCATTGGTTCGAGGACCAAATCGCCGGCGCCGTAAACGCCACCCACGCAGGCCACGGGAAACTTTTCATTTTCCATCCGCAGTTTTTGAATAACGGCTTTGGCGGCAATCCCGAGTTGCCTCCCGGCATTTCTGAGAATCTCGCGCGCCACTTTGTCGCCGGCCGCCGCCACCCGCACGACCTGGCGGCCAAATCCCGCAAGTCGATCATTCGTCATTGTCGGCGCATAAATTGCCGTAGACAGATCGTCCGCACCTGCAACCTTGAAGTATGTCAACGCTGCCGACGTTAAGGCTGTCTTTTCAGCACGTCCATCGGCGGCCTGAGCCACTGCCTGCAGTGCTTTGCGCGCGATCCAGGCAGCGCCACCTTCATCTCCGACGATCGGTCCCCATCCACCGGCGCATACGTGACTGCCTTGCGCATTGCGGCCGCAACAGATCGATCCGGTGCCGGCAATCACAACTAGTCCCGGCCGTCCATCGGTGGCTCCATACAATGCGACGTCACCATCCGTGTAAAGTTCGATCACTTTGATCTCTTTCAGGCACTCTCGTATTTTTTCACGCATCCGATCGCGAATGTCTCTTCGCCTGACGCCGGCCAAGCCAATCGCCGCTGCCATTATGTCATCCCGGTGAATCGCAAGTTGGGCGCAGGCCTGGTCGATCGCATCGCGCACGGACGAGGCGGCGGTAGCAATGCCGACCCGCAGCGGGTTAGATGGTCCGGCCGTACCTTCGGCCACAACTTGAAGTTCAGGATCGAGGATAACCGCACGCGTCTTCGTTCCGCCTCCATCAACGCCAATGACTAAATCTCGCGATTGGGGGCGGTTGGCCAAGAGTTTGACTGCGGTTCCTTTTGTGGTCGCGCTCAAAGAAGGCATTTTGTCGCTTTGAATTATTGCTTGTGATTTTAGATGCTTGCGCTACTATAATGGAAACTAAAAGATCTTATTCATGCGATAATCCCGAGTGATGCGGAAATAGACATGGAAATCAGACAATTAAAGGCATTCGTTGCCATTGCTGAATCAGGCACCTTCACCGCCGGCGCGGAGCGGGTTCACATTACCCAAGCCGCGATCAGCATGCAGATCAGGCAATTGGAGAATGAAACGGGAACCCGCCTTTTTGTGCGCGCGCCGCGAAGAGTGCTGCTGACCGAGGCCGGCGAGTACTTGCTGGAACGGGCGCGAGTAATCTTGCGCGAGCACGATGCGGCACTGGAAGAGTTGGCGGCCTTGACGGGCGCGCACAAAGGACGACTGCGACTCGGGACCGCGTCGGCGGGCGTGGGCGGCGAGCAGTTGCCGCGAATTCTCCGGGAACTAAGAAAAAATCATCCGGGCGCTGAGACTTCTCTCGTCTCAGGAACGAGTGCGCAACTTGTCCAACAAGTCCTGGCGGGCGAACTGGACGCTGCGTTTGTTTCGCTGCCGGTTGAAGCCCACGGAATTCAGACCGAGCTGCTGAATGAAGACTACCTGGTGGCGATCGGTTCGCCGCGTCACAAGCTCGCGAAACAGAAAGTCGTCAGCGCCTACTCACTGGCCGGCGAAAAACTGATTCTGGGCGAGCGGGGCGGCAACACGCGTCGCTTGATTGATCAGTTTTTTGAAAAGGCGGGCGTCACAATTAACGTCGTGATGGAACTCAGTCGAATGGCAGCCATTAAGCGAATGGTCGAAGAAGATATGGGCGTGGGTATCGTGCCGCTGCAATCAGTCAAGGATGAGGTTGCCAGCGGCAGATTGGTGCGCTGGTGGATCGAAGGAGCGCAGATTAACTGGCAACTGGGATTGGCGCGCCTGGTGGGTGGGTACGAATCTCCGATTCATCAGACGTTCCTGCAACTGTGTCGTGAGCATTTCGGAAAGCCCGGTGCGTCTCAAACACGAACCAGGCTAAAGAAAAAACGTAAGGGGGCGGCTAGCTAATCGCGACCCTGAATTGTTGGGAGGCGGGCTACTCCCCGCTACATCTATTATTTTCATTGGCGCGCGGTCACTTTGCACAAGAAAGAAGATCGAGTCTCTCATTCACACCCGGCTTCAGGAGTCTGTCGGAAAAAGTTTCTCCGTGTTCTCCGTGCCTCGGTGGTGTATCTTTTTCTTAGTAAATCTCAACACAGAGACACGGAGATCACGGAGTTTACACGGAGAGATTCGATTTTTCCGACAGACTCCTTTAGCCGGGTGATCTTGAGTGTCAGGGGAATCTTAGTTTGGCTTGAGTTCACCTGACTAAAGCCAGGTGTGAATGAGACCGCATCAGCCGAGAAGAATTCGATTTCTTTCGATGTCCGAACGACTTTTGGTGCAAACCTGCGCGCGGTAGCTGTCCCCCTAAACTGTATTGGCTTTTTTCGTTTCATCCATCGCCGCGACTAATTTCTCAATCTCATCTTCACTATTAAAGAAATGCGTGGCGACGCGAATGCCTTCCGGCTTCTCAGTAACAATTACGCCTCGGTTCCGAAGGTCACGGACCATCTCAGCAGGTTTCTTCACTTCGACAAGGGTCTCTCCCGATCGCGTTGTTTCGTTCTGCAATGGCGACAGAATCGTCCAGCCATGTTCTGTCAAACGCGAAGTCAAGTAGCGATTCAAATCCAACACTCGCGCCTGGATATTTGCTATCCCAAGCTCGGCGACCAGATCAATTGAGGCGCCCAGCGAAAAAATCCCGGCGAAATGCGGACAGCCTAACTCGGCTCGCGCACTCGCATCGTGCCGGGGACGAATTTCGTCGTTCCGATCTGCGAAAGGATCTTCAACACTGAGCCATCCGAGCGTCCGCGAGTGTGTCCGGTGAAGCAGTTCCCGGCTCAAATAGACGAATCCTGATCCATATCCCGCCAGCATCCATTTGTGCCCGGTCGCGCAGAGCGCATCAATGCCCATTCGTTTGACATCGATTTCAAATGCGCCCGCCGATTGCGCCGCGTTTATAACTAGCGCGTGGCGTCCTTTAATTGTTGCTAATTGTTGCGGATCGATTCGAAAGCCGTTCGAGAACTGGACATGACTTAAAGCAATCACGCCAGTATTCGCCGTCATCGAGCGTCGCACGTCATCGATGGGTACTTCGCCTTCGACCGGTGACAGTAAATGAACAGGGATCCGCCGGTTCATCCAGGGCAGCGTCGTGACGGGGAACTCGAGCTGGCAAGAAATGACTTCGCCGCGATCTTCAAGGGCATCAACTATAACGTTCATCCCCGACGAAGTATTCGTAGTGAATCCAATCTCGTCAGGTTCAGCATTGATGAACTGGGCGATCTTCTTTCGAACGGCTTCCCGTTCTGCGAGCCAACGGTTCCAATGCACATCGCCGTCACGCATCATCGCTTCGTAGTAACCCGATGCCGCTTCGTAAGAAGCTCGCGACACGGGTCCGGCGGCGGCGGTGTTGAGATAGGCAACGCGTCCGGTTAACGGAAATCGATCGCGGATTTCATCCCAGTTGATCATCGAGGCGAAGATTACATGAATCGGCCAACTGATCCAATATGTGCAGCAAAAGACGTGAACGACAAGGCATTCAACGTTTGTACTGATAATTCCTCGCACCTTCTCGTCGGGTGTATAGTCTTTAATGCGAATTGGAGCAAGAATGGGTCGAATTATTGCTTCTGTAAGAATTGAAAATGTTTTGGATGACTCCAAGAGCCTCCGCTGTGACGCTTTGGTGGATACCGGCGCGTCTCACATGGTTTTGCCGACTGCTTGGAAAGAACGACTGGGAAACCTGGATTCAACCAGAACAATCGAATTGGAAACCGCGACGCAAGAGATCCTTACCGGTGAGGTTTCTGGGCCGGTGCGCATTCAGATCGAAGGGTTCCCCACAATCTACAGCGAGGTTTCGTTTGTTGAGATGAAACCTGAAGACGGAGAGTATGAACCGCTAATCGGTTATCTAGTCCTGGAACAAAGCCAAGCCGGCGTTGACATCCTTGGTCATCGCCTTGTGAAGATCAAGCACATGGATTTGAAGTAGCCTCCGGTCGAATCCGGTACGCTTCAATGGACGACACTGCTAGGATATACCTCACAAATGCCACTATCGCCATCACGAATTACAGTAATGAAGGAAATTGCTGATCGGCTTAGCGCAGAAGATTGGCCTCTGATCGACGTAACGCTAATACAATTTTTCTCTGCCCTGGTCAGACTCCTGGACTGGCACTAAAGATAGAGGCGCTTTTGGCAGCTTTCATTGCATTTATTCTGTCAAACATTTTCAGGTGCCTCAAACCACATCGTCGCCAGCGGCGGCAAACAGATCTCAGCCGAATACTCGAGTCCGTGTGCCGGAATCTTTTCGGCTTTCACGCTCTTCACCACTCCAAATCCTCCGCCGCGAAATTTCTCATCGTCAGTATTCAAAATCTGTTTGTATCTCCCCGCGCGTGGCAAGCCGAGTCGATGATTCTCGCGCACGACGGGTGAGAAGTTGGAAACGCAGATCACTTCTTTACCGGTTGACGGCGAAATGCGACGAAACGCAATCACGTTCTCAGCAGCGTTATCAACTTCGATCCATTGAAAGCCGGACGACTCGGTATCTGCTTCCCAGAGCGCGCGATGCTTTGCGGACGTTTTGTTTAACTCGCTCACGAGCAAGCGCATACCTTCATGGACCGGTTTTTCCAGAAGATGCCAGTCCAGGCTTTCAGTTTCAGTCCATTCGCGCCACTGACCAAACTCACCGCCCATAAACAGAAGTTTTTTACCAGGATGGG
>Ga0066710_100005182_pt1 | contig 11804 bp, 10 predicted proteins | sample GraSoiAngelo_159_FD_79666 | JGI IMG/M metagenome (GOLD analysis project Ga0066710, IMG submission 79666) | Grasslands soil microbial communities from the Angelo Coastal Reserve, California, USA - 14_1009_16_40cm | ecosystem: Environmental > Terrestrial > Soil > Grasslands | place: USA... | reverse complement strand
TGAAGGCCAGCATGAACCACGGGTTCAGCACGGCGACATTGATGGACTGCATGGCGGCCGTGCCCTGGCCTGCGGGAAGGCGGGAGAGGGCCTTCATCACGAAGGCTGAAAAGGCAAAGAAGACTCCGGCCACCAGCCCGCAGCCGAGTGCAGCGGCAAACGTCAGGGCGAAAAGCCATTGGTCAAGAGTTGTCACCAAGCCTCCAGTGAACGGCTGCCGTCTAACTTTTTAGTGCCTGATTGTGCATGACCCCCAGAATTTTCCGGGCTGGGCGTTCATCGCCAGAAGCTTCCATAATTCTGTTTATGACAAGCGAGGGTTTCACGCTTTTTGACACCCCGGTGGGCCGCTGCGGCATCAGCTGGGGCCCGGGTGGCATCACGGGTGTGCAGCTGCCCGAAAGCAGCGATGCCGGAACCCGGGCGCGTCTGTTGCGGCGCTTTCCGGATCTTCCGGCCTTGCCGCCGCCCGCCCAGGTGCAGGCAGCCATCGATGACATCGTGGCACTTTTGAGCGGTGAGGCGCGCATGCTCGACGCCATCGCACTCGACATGACCGGCGTGCCGCCGTTTCACCGCCGCGTTTACGAGATCACGCGCGCGATTGCGCCAGGCTGCACGCGTACTTACGGCGAGTTGGCACGGGAGTTGGGCGAGCCGGGCGCATCACGTGCGGTGGGCCAGGCGCTGGGGGCGAATCCGTTTGCCCCTATCGTGCCATGCCACCGCGTGCTGGCTGCGGGCCAGCGTTCGGGCGGCTTTTCGGCGGGCGGCGGCGTGGCGACCAAGCTGCGCATGCTGCAGATCGAAGGTGCACGCTTTGGCGAAGAGCCGGGGCTGTTCGACGCGCAAGCGCCAGACGTTTGAGCGTCGACGGTGCTTTGATGAACCGCAAATCCGACATTGCAGGGTATTGACATGACAAGCGCACGGTGTGGCGTCATCCTCTAAACTACGCCCCCTCATGCAAACCCGTTTCTTCAAAATCGCCCTGGTGTTGGGCCTTCTGTCGGCCATCGGGCCGTTCGCCATCGACATGTACCTGCCGGCCTTGCCGCAGATAGGCCACAGCCTGCGGAGCGACATTGGCGCGGTGCAGATGAGCCTGACCGTCTTCTTCCTGGCCATCGGTGCCGGTCAACTGATTTATGGCCCGGTGTCGGACATGGTGGGGCGCAAGCCGCCGCTGTATTTCGGCCTGGCGCTGTTCAGCGCTGCGAGCGTGGGCTGCGCGCTGGCGGCCGACATCCAGACTCTGGTGGTTTTGCGCTTCGTGCAGGGCCTGGGTGCGGCCGCCGGAATGGCCATACCGCGCGCGGTGGTGCGCGATCTGCACACCGGCACCGACGCGGCACGGCTGACCTCGCTGCTGATGCTGGTGTTCAGCGTGTCGCCCATTCTGGCCCCGCTGGTGGGCAGCGGGGTGATTGCGCTGGGCGGATGGCGTGCGGTGTTCTGGGCCGTGACCCTGGCCGGCATCGCCGGGCTGCTGCTGACCGGCATGACGCTCAAGGAAACGCGCCCGCCCGAAGACCGGGTGGAAAGCAGCGTGCGCAGCGCGCTGGCCGGCTATGTCGTGCTGCTGCGCGACCGGCACTTTCTTGGCCTGGTCTTTATCGGCGCGTCTGCCATGGCCGGCTTCTTCACCTACCTGGCCAATTCATCCTTCGTGATGATCAACCACTATGGCCTGACGCCCACGCAGTACAGCCTGGCGTTCGCGGTCAATGCGGCCTCGTTCATTGGCGTCTCGCAGTTCACCGGCGTGCTGTGTGCACGCTTTGGCCTGGTGCGCGTGGTGCAGGGTGGCATTCTGGCGTGTGCGGCCGTCGTGCTTGCGCTGCTGGGGCTTTATCTTGGCGGCGTGGACCGGCTGGCCGTGCTGATTGGCCTCTTTTTAATTGCCAGCGGCTTTATGGGCCTGGTGATTCCAACCACGGCGGTGCTGGCGCTGGACGCGCACGGCGGCATCGCCGGCACCGCATCGGCCCTGATGGGAACGCTGCAGATGTTGACCGGTGCGACGGCGATGGCCGTGGTCGGCCGCTTCAGCGACGGCACACCGCTGCCCATGGTGATCGGCATGACGGCGGGGCCGCTGCTGGCGTTGCTGTTGACCTGGGGCACGCTGGGTGGGCAGGGGAAGCGGCCCGCTGCTGAGCCGGCGACTTCATTGAAGCGCTGAAGCCGGCGAAACAGGGCCGATACACTGCGCTATTCTTGCCAGTTTCAGCCTGAAGACGCTTATGACATTCAAACCCTTTCCCCTTATTTGTGCCGCGTTGGTGGCAGCCAGTCTTTTATTGCCTGGCTGCAAGGACGCGTCCGACGCAGCGCCCGCCAAGGCCGCAGCCACACCGGTCTCGCTGGGGGCCATCGAGGCCGAGGCCAAGGGTTTCACCGTGGGCAGCCCGATGATCGCGCGCACGGTTTACGTTTTTTTTGATGCGCAATGCCCGCATTGCGGAGCGCTGTGGGAAACGGCCAAGCCGCTCAAATCGCAGGCCAAATTCGTCTGGATTCCGGTCGGCATCCTGAACCCGGCCAGCACGGCGCAGGGCGCCACCTTGCTGGCCGCGGCAGACCCGGTGGCCGCCATGAACGAGCACGAAGCGTCGATGCAGGCGAAAAAAGGCGGCATCAGCGCGGGCAGCAACATCGATGCACAAAAAGCCGAGGTGGCCAAAAACACGGAACTACACGGCCGCTTTGGCTTTACCTCCATCCCGACCATCGTGGGCACCCATGCCCAGACCGGTGCGCTGGTCACGCAGGAAGGCGCCATGCCCACGGCCGCCCTGGCAGCCCTGCTGGGATTGGAGGTTCCGGCCGCGCCTGCGCAATAGGCATTCAGGCCGCTACCAACCAACCTTCAAGGTTTTCCCCTGTAAAAACTGCTTGTAGCCCAATGAACACGGGCGCAAGCAGCTACTTTTTTGATAGCGGTGCCAAGCCGGCCATCATTGGCCCGACTCAGAAAAGAACGCGGCTGCGCAGCGTGCCGGGCACCTTGGCGAGTTTGGCCAGTGCCATGTCGGAGTGGGCCGCGTCAATGTCAATCACCACATAGCCTATGGCCTCGTTGGTTTGCAGGTACTGCGCGGCGATGTTGATGTTGTTGGCGGCAAACACCCGGTTGATTTCCGACAGCACACCCGGCACATTGCGGTGAATGTGCAGCAGCCGGTGTTTGCCGGGGTGGGCCGGCAGCGCCACCTCGGGGAAGTTGACGGAGGAGGTCGAGGTGCCGTTGTCGCTGTACTTGACCAGCTTTTCCGCCACTTCAATGCCGATGTTTTCCTGGGCTTCCATCGTCGAGCCGCCAACGTGCGGCGTCAGGATCACGTTGTCGAGGCCGCGCAGCGGCGACTCGAACATATCCTTGTTGCTGCGCGGCTCGACCGGGAACACGTCGATCGCCGCACCCAGCAATTTTTTCTGGCGCAGCGCCTCGGCCAGCGGTTCGATCTTGACCACGGTGCCGCGCGAGGCATTGATGAACACGCTGCCGGCTTTCATGGCGGCAATCTCCGCCTCACCAATCATCCATTGCGTGGCCTGGGTTTCGGGCACATGCAGGCTGACCACATCGGATTGCGCCAGCAAGTCCTTCAGCTGCGCCACCTGCCGGGCGTTCCCCAGCGGCAGCTTGGTCACCACATCAAAAAACACCACGTTCATGCCCAGCGCCTCGGCCAGCACCGACAGCTGCGTGCCGATGGAGCCGTAACCGACGATGCCCAAAGTCTTGCCGCGAATTTCATATGCGTTTTCAGCCGACTTGAGCCAGCCGCCGCGGTGCGCCACCGCGCTTTTTTCAGGCACGCCGCGCAGCAGCAATATGGCCTCGGCCAGCACCAGCTCGGCCACCGAGCGGGTGTTGGAAAACGGCGCATTGAACACCGCAATGCCGCGCTCACGCGCCGCCACCAGGTCCACCTGGTTGGTGCCTATGCAAAAGCAACCCACGGCCGCCAGCCTGGACGCATGGGCAAACACCTCGGCCGTGAGCTGGGTGCGCGAGCGTATGCCGACAAAATGCACGTCGGCGATTTTGGCTTTGAGCTCGTCATCGGGCAGTGCGCCGGCCAGGCTTTCAATTTGCGTGTAGCCCGCCGCCTTCAGCACATCGACGGCGGAAGGGTGAATGCCTTCGAGCAGAAGAAACTTGATCTTGTTCTTGTCGATGGAGGTTTTGGTCATGGCAGGCTTGGTGCTAAGAAGTGGTCGGGTGTCAAGTATGAATGAAAGGGAAACCTCAATGCGCTGAGCGGCCCGCTTGCCCCTGCTGGCTGTCGGTTTGCTCTGCCGGCGGTGAAGCTGTGGCTCAGCGCCAAGCCTGTTCGCAGAAACTGGCTGGGGCCGTAACTTGACTGAGAAAACCGCCTTCGGCCCAATGAATATGAGCGCGACCAGCTCCTGAATCAATAGCGTGCAACGGAGTACAGCGCTTACCGTCCAAGCGCACCAACGAGCGCATCGCCAATGGCAACCATGGCAACCATGGCTGGTCGGCTGTTTTTTTTTCAATCACATGGCGTGGCTTTATGCCCGGTGTTTTCACTTCCATGGCGCTGTTCATATTGGCGGGGCGACTTTTCTGAGCAGGATCAAACTTTTGCTCATAAACCAAAAAATTGTTTGTTGTTTGCACGCGAAAAATGTAAATATGTCACACCATAAATCCGGGTGTGGTTTCAAAATGCGTTATAGCGATATCGACACGTTGACATGCAGGTGCGTTCAATTTGCACTATACGATTAGTTGAAGTAATTCACAAAAGTTTAAAGCGAGGAAGATATGCAACCCGTAACACAGACCGACACACCCAAGTCGCCCATGTACAACGGCAGTCGGGGGCCCGCCCCGGCAACGCATACGACGCACGAAGCAGTGCCTTCGGTGTGGCCCGATTTTCTGACGGGCCAACCTGGCAAGCCTGTGCGGGTCTTGCTGATTGATGACGACGCGTGCATGCGCAAAGTCATCTCACAGGAGCTGCTGGGCGATTTACGCATCAACCTTTTGGCGCAGGGAAGCAGCCTGCGCGAGGGGCGCCGCCTGATCTCGATGCATGAATTTGACGTCATGCTGATTGATCTGAATCTGGGGGACGGCAGCGGATTCGAGTTGATCGAACGCATGAAAACCATTCGCCCCATGGCCGAGGCTGTGGTGATTTCCGCCATGGAAGACCCGCAGCATGCGCTGCATGCGTTTGAGCTGGGCGCCACCGGCTACCTCGTCAAGAACTCCTGGTTCGGCAACTTTCCCCAGGCGGTGCTTCAGGTGGTCAATGGGGGGGCATCCATCACGCCGAATCTGGCCAGGCTGCTGCTGCACAAGCTGGATCATTCGCATGAGATCAACCATCATCGCGTGGGGGATGCCAAAGACAAGCTCTCCGAGCGCGAAAAAGATGTCATGAAGATGGTGGCGGTCGGTTACACCAGTGGTGAAATCGGTGTGCGCCTGAAGATCAGCTGTCAGACGGTAAACACCCACATCAAAAACATTTATCGCAAGCTGCAGGTCCGTAGCCGAGCCCAAGCCGTCAGCTTTGCAACCCATCGTGGCCTGTTGTAGAAGACATCATGCCTACCGCAGCGCATCAGGGCTTGGTGCTGGCAGGTGCTGCCATTGGCCTGATGCTGGTGTTCATGGCGCTATGGGGTTCGCGTCGCGAACGACTGAGCCATCCCCACCCCGTGGACTGGGCACTGCATGTGGCCGCGCTGGTGTGGTTGATTCATTTACTGGTCACCACATCGCTCATCTTCATTGACAACAAACTTCCGTTTGCCTACATAACGCGCCTGGGTTACCAGGTGTTGATCATCAGCATCACGTTTTTTCTGCTGACCAGCGCCGGCATCACCGGCAAAGGGCTTGGCCTGATGCTCGTGGCGCAAGCCGTGGCCGGAGGCGCGGCGCTGCACTGGTCCCACCGTGGCGGGGGCAATGCACAAGGGCAGGCCTGGCTGGCCTGGATTGCGATCAATCTGTTGTCCACTATTGGTTTTACGCTGGCGATTGCCCACCGTGTGTACCTGACTCGCAGCTTCCCTTGCTGGCTCGCGCTTGCCGGCTGCATTGTTGGCCTGGGACAGAGTGTCGATGACTTGTTTCAGCCTGTCGTCGATGCGCCGAACGGCTACATTCTGAACCATTGCTTTTACGCCGCTTTTTTGCTGTTGATTTGGCACTTGGTCAAGCAGCGTGTGGAGGGCCCCGGCCAGCACTGGGGCATGACGCAGGATTTTCAAAGCAGCGCAAACCTTCAGACAGTCACCGGCTTTGAGGGGGCTCACGACATCGCTTCAGTGGCGGTAGCCAACGAACGCCACCGCATTGCGCAGGATTTGCATGATGGTGTGGGCTCTCAAATCGTCAACATCCTGTCTTCCCTTGACAGCGACTCGCCCAAGGATCAGGTCGTGGCGCTGGCGCTGGAGCAATGCCTGGACGACCTGAAAATGACGGTTGATGCGATTGACGGCGCCGACGACAACGCGCTGGAAGCGCTGGGCCGTTTGCGCTACAGGGTGCAGCACTCGCTGGACAAGCTGGGCATCCGCATGCTGTGGAAGGTGGAGATCTGCGGCGAGCTTGAAGCCGTACGAGGTGAGCAGGCCCAGCAAGTGCTTCGGATTGCGCAAGAGTCCCTCACCAACGTGATGCGCCATGCCAATGCCTCTGTGGTCGGGGTGGTTTTGCGCTACGTACCGGAAACCAACAGCCTGCTGCTTGAAGTGCGGGATAACGGCCGGGGCATTGGCCGCGGCAAAGCCGGGCGAACGACTGGCAAAGGGCTGGAAGGCATGCGCCGGCGTGCGCAGGCCATCGATGGCGTGTTGCGGATTTCAAGCAATGCCGGTGCAGGCACCCGTGTGCGCTTCACCCTGCCATTGACGGAAAATCCGGCACATGCCGCTAATTTTCCACCGCGGGCAGGGCTTCGCCCTGCTGATGCAGCCGGGCAAATGGACCTCCCCCTGTAGATCGTGAGCAGGCTTTTAGCCCGCGCACTGCACGCTCAGCGCCTGCAGGGTACTTCCGGTTTTCGGGTCAAACACGACAAGATTCACCTGCCGGGCGTGACCCGGCGTGGGCGCGATGCTGCGAAAGCTGAGCTTTTGGGGCGCGGCATCGGCGCCTCTTTCGCTGATTTTGTAGTCACCGGCTGGCGTGTACTGACGCACCACAAAGTCGTGCTTGAGAAACGTGCCGGCATTTTCACCGGCTTGCACTTTGGAGTTGTGGCCATGCTCGGTGACGGTCCGGTAGGCGGACCAGTGGCTGGCGGTTTGCGCCGATGGCTGGCTGATGAGCGTCACGCTGGCTTCAAACTGGTCTGCCGCCAATTGCCGCAAGGTGATGCGGGCACGAGCGGGCTCTGCAGGTTTGGCCTGGTCATTCCAGTTCAGCCAGTTGGGCAGGTCCTGGCCATTGAGCACGGCCTGCGGCGTGTAGATGCCGCGCAGATTGTTTCTGGCGGCGATGCCGCGCTGGCGCGTGGTGTAGGCAGGTGCGGCAAAGCGATCCACCCAGCCCATGTAGTCCCAGTAGCCGACGTGGAAGGCCTGGACAACAAGCCCCTTGTTTTTAAGCGACGACGCCCATTTGTCGGCAGGCGGGCAGGAGCTGCAGCCCTCTGAGGTGTAAAGCTCCACCACCGGCGTGATGGTGGGGCCGGAACTCGCCTCGCACTGATTTTGCATCGCGAAAGTGCTTGAGGCCGCCGCTGCAAGGGCGGTTGCAGCTATTAATTTTGTAGCATCTGACGGCATAAGATGTCTCCATGGATGCGCTGCTGCGGTGCTGGGCCCGACAGGCTCCTGGCCGTTGGTCACGCTGGCCGGCGCTTCTTACAAGCCAGCATACGAGCCAGCGGTGTCTTGGTACCCATGGCGGTCCCGAATCTTGTAACTTTGTGGCCCATTATCAGGGGCGGCGCCGCTTTGAGCTGTGGGACAATTCCGTCCCTTAGCGCCGGTTTGCGGGTGCCTGGTGCGCTGTTTTATCCTGCCAGCAGGCCGCAAGCCGCTTCTTCCTCGTTCCCAGCCCTCCCGACGAACCCCTCTTTTCAATATGCAGAAAATCATTCGCCAGATCGCGGCAGAAATCAAAGTCCAGGAACACCAGATCAAAACCGCGGTCGAGCTGCTCGATGGCGGCGCGACCGTGCCCTTTATTGCGCGTTACCGCAAGGAAGCCACCGGCGGGCTGGACGACATCCAGCTGCGCGAACTCGAATACCGGCTGGGCTACCTGCGCGAGCTGGAAGAGCGGCGTGAAGCGGTTTTGAAAAGCATTGAAGAGCAGGGCAAGCTCACGCCCGAGCTGCGCGCCGCCATTGAGCAGGCCGCCACCAAGCAGGACCTGGAAGACCTGTACCTGCCCTACAAGCCCAAGCGCCGTACCAAAGGGCAGATTGCGCGCGAAGCCGGCATCGAGCCGCTGGCCGACAAGCTGTTTGCCGACCCTTCGCTGGTGCCCGCTGAAGAAGCCGCGGCCTTTGTGAAGGCCGAGAAAAACGAAAGCGGTGACGACTTCACCACGGTGCAGGCCGTGCTGGATGGCGTGCGCGACATTCTGAGCGAGCGCTGGGCCGAAGACGCGGCGCTGGTGCAGTCGCTGCGCAACTGGCTCTGGAGCGAAGGGCTGTTTTCGTCCAAGCTGGTCGCCGGCAAGGACGAAAACAACGCCGACCATGCCAAGTTTCGCGACTACTTCGACTACGACGAACCGATTGGCCGCGTGCCTTCGCACCGCGCGCTGGCGGTGTTCCGCGGCCGTGGGCTGGAGATTCTGGATGCCAAGCTGGTGCTGCCGGTACCCCCTGAGGCCGGCCAGCCCAGCATTGCAGAGGGCAAGATTGCCCTGCACCTGGGCTGGAGCCACAAGGCGCGTTCGTCCGATGATTTGATTCGCAAATGCGTGGCCTGGACCTGGAGAGTCAAGCTCAGCCTGTCGCTGGAGCGCGATTTGTTCACGCGCCTGCGCGAAGAGGCCGAAAAAGTCGCCATCAAGGTGTTTGCCGACAACCTGCGCGACCTGCTGCTGGCCGCGCCGGCCGGCCCGCGCGTGGTGATGGGCCTGGACCCGGGCATTCGCACCGGCGTCAAGGTGGCGGTGGTCGACAGCACGGGCAAGCTGGTGGAAACTGCCACGGTGTTTCCGCACGAGCCGCGCAAGGACTGGGAAGGCTCGCTGCACACCCTGGGCAAGCTCTGCGCCAAACACGGCGTGAATTTGATCGCCATCGGCAATGGCACGGCCAGCCGCGAGACCGACAAGCTGGCGGCGGATCTGATCAAGCAGCTCGCCAAAATCTCCGAAGGGGCTGAAATACAAAAAGTCGTGGTCAGCGAAGCCGGCGCCTCGGTCTATTCGGCCAGCGAATTCGCCAGCCAGGAAATGCCCGACGTGGACGTGAGCCTGCGCGGCGCCGCCAGCATTGCGCGCCGCCTGCAGGACCCGCTGGCCGAGCTTGTGAAGATAGACCCCAAGTCGATTGGCGTGGGCCAGTACCAGCATGACGTGAACCAGAGCGACCTGGCGCGCAGCCTGGACACCGTGGTCGAAGACTGCGTGAACAGCGTGGGCGTGGACCTCAACACCGCCAGCGTGCCGCTGCTGGCGCGCGTCTCGGGCCTGAGCCAGACGGTGGCCAAGTCGGTGGTGCGCTGGCGCGATGCCAACGGCGCCTTTGCCAGTCGCGCCGATTTGCTGAAAGTCACCGGCCTGGGCGCCAAGACCTTTGAGCAGAGCGCCGGCTTTTTGCGCCTGCGCTCCGGCAGCAACCCGCTGGACATGACCGGCGTGCACCCCGAGACCTACCCGGTGGTGGAGAAAATCATGGCGCACACCTGCAAACCGGTGGCCGAGTTGATGGGCCGCGCCGAGATGCTCAAGACGCTCAAGCCCGAGCTGTTTGCCAACGACAAGTTTGGCGTCATCACCGTCAAGGACATCCTGGCCGAGCTCGAAAAACCAGGCCGCGACCCGCGCCCCGACTTCAAGGTGGCGCGCTTTAACGAGGGCGTGGAAGACATCAAGGACTTGAAGGAAGGCATGACGCTGGAAGGCACGGTCAGCAACGTGGCGGCCTTTGGTGCCTTCGTGGACATCGGCGTGCACCAGGACGGCCTGGTCCATGTGAGCCAGCTCGCCAACAAGTTTGTCGACGACGCGCGCGAGGTGGTGAAGACCGGCGACATAGTCAAGGTGCGCGTGACCGAGGTCGATGTCGCGCGCAAACGCATTGGCCTGACCATGAAGCTGGGCGATGCCCCCGCGCGGAGGGACGGCCCACGCGACAACCGTTTTGAAGGCGCGCGGCCCGGCCAGCAAAAGCGGGGCGGTGGCAGCTATGGCGGGCAGCCCAGGGCCTCCCAGCCCGCAGCCGCCACCGCCATGGAATCGGCCTTCAGCAAGCTGGCGGCGCTGAAAAAGTAAGCGCCGTCACCAAAAAGACAGGGGGGCGCGGGTTTTCAAGGTCAAATCGACAGCTTGCCCAATGAATACGGGCGCAAGCAGCTATCAAATGCATAGCAGATTTTTACCTCAAGCCTGGCCCAGCCTTCCATGAAAGCCCTTCGCATCTACGCCGGTCCCAAGGCGCGCCGGCACATCGAACAAATGGGCCTGCGGCCGCAAGACATTGGCGTGGTGCCGGGCGCTGCGGGTGGCCCCAAGGGCTTGATTCTGGGCGCGCTGGACCGCTTCATCTTTGGCGAGTGGCTGGCAAGCTCCAGCCATGAGGTACATCTGGTCGGCGCATCCATAGGCGCTTGGCGCATGGCCACGGCCTGCCTGAACGACCCGGTCGCGGCCTTTGAACGGCTGGAGCACGACTACATCCACCAGCATTACGAGCTGCAACCGGGCCAGAGGCGCCCCACGGCCGAATTCGTCAGCGAGCAGTTTGGTCAGAGCCTGCAAAGCTTTTACGGCGGCAGGGTGCAGGAAGTGCTGAACCACCCGCGCTACAAGCTGCACATCGTCACCTCACGCGGCCGCCATGTGCTGGGGCGCGAACATAAGGTCGCCACGCCGCTCGGCTACCTGGGCGCATTTTTAAGCAACAGCCTGCACCGCAAGGCCATGGGCGCCTGGCTGGAACGCCTGGTGTTTTCCAGCCAGCATGCGGCCCTGCCGTTTGCCACCAGCGACTACCGCACGCGCCAGGTGCATCTGGACGAGGCCAACTTCAACCCCGCGCTGCAGGCCAGTTGCTCCATTCCCTTCGTGCTGCGCTCGGTGCACGACATCCCCGGCGCACCACCCGGCGCCTACTGGGACGGCGGCATCACCGACTACCGTCTGCACCTCAGCTATGCTAGCAATTCGATAGCTGCTGACACAGTACCAGCAAGGGCTGGAGCCAAAAATGATTCAAACCCTGCCGGCCTGGTGCTGTACCCGCATTTCTAGAAGGCCGTGGTGCCCGGCTGGCTCGACAAGGGCCTGAAATGGCGGCATCGATCCACGCATTGCCTCGACAACATGCTGCTGCTGGCCCCCGACCCGGCATGGGTCAAGACTTTGCTCAGCGGCAAACTGCCGGACCGTACCGACTTCACGCGATACGGTGCGGATTTGCAGGCGAGGGTGAAGGCGTGGAGCGCGGCGACTGCGGCGAGTGCGCAACTGGCCGATGAGTGGCAGAGCTGGCTGGCAAAGCCCGACATGGATCAGCTCGGCGACCTGTAAAGGAGGGTCGGCCGTGCTTCCTTCACACTTCGCAGGATCGACGCTAATCCGCTGATGCGTCAAGAAAATTTGATCTCGGAGTCGA
>Ga0066710_100005181_pt1 | contig 11805 bp, 6 predicted proteins | sample GraSoiAngelo_159_FD_79666 | JGI IMG/M metagenome (GOLD analysis project Ga0066710, IMG submission 79666) | Grasslands soil microbial communities from the Angelo Coastal Reserve, California, USA - 14_1009_16_40cm | ecosystem: Environmental > Terrestrial > Soil > Grasslands | place: USA... | reverse complement strand
CGCCGGCAACGAGCACCTGCGGGTCGGCCGCAACGGGTTGGTCATCTCCCACGGCTCGCTCACGTTCCCGGGCGACCCGCTCGCTGACTTCTACGGGTGGACCGAAGTGCCCGGAGGCGTCCCCGGCGTGGTCGACGTCGCCTCGACGGGCAACGTGGTGAACGCCACGTCGCCGACTTGCACCTCCAAGGAGCTGCTCATCGGTACGTGCAAGCTGTCCAGCGACCGTCACCAGCCCTTCGGGGTGGGACAAGAGAACCAGCTCACCTACTACAGCAACTACGGCCCCAGGATCGACATCGCCGCTCCCGGTGGAGCCCGCAAGTTCAACGTCCCCAACGCCGATCAGGGCGGGACGCCCGGATTCCCGTTCGTGAAAGAGGGGCCATGGGAGACGTTCAGCATCACGTCCAACTGGGCCATCTACCAGCAGCAGATCCCGTGCTTCTACCTGAATCCGCCGAACTTCTACGGCAACGCCTGCTACTCGACGATCCAGGGGACGTCGATGGCTACGCCGCATGCCTCGGCGGTTCTGGCGCTGATCGCCAGCGCGCACCCGGAGCTCAGGGGCAACGTTGACGGGCTCATCGCCGCGATGAAGGCGGCCGCAACCCACCCGCACAACTACACGCCGCGCCTGTCGCGCACGGACAAGACCAAGGGCGACCGGGTCCGGATCCCGTGCGACACGGGTTACTGCCACCTCGGAGGCGCCGTCGTCAGCGACGCCGAGGCCTATGGAGCGGGGCTCGTGTCGGCATCGGCAGTGGGATAAGGAAGGAACGAACACCGCGGCGCCCGCGTGGAGCCGCACAAGGATCGAGGGGGGCCGGCTGAGCCGGCCCCCTCGCTCGTCTCAGGCTTTCAGCTTCGGCAGGGCGTTCTCGATGGCGTCGAGCGCGGCGCGGATGGCGTCTACCGAGTTCGCGTAGGAGAACCGAAGATACCCTTGGCCGTTCGCGCCGAACGCGGTGCCCGACAGGCACGCCACGCCGGCCTCATCCATCAGGAAGGAGGCCACCTTCTCGCTGGGCACGCCCAGGGCCTTCACGTTGGGAAACGCGTAGAAGGCACCTGCGGGCTCGATGCAGGAGACGCCGGCGATCCGGTTCAGTCCCTCCACGATCACGTCCCGGCGCTTCTGGAACTCGTCGATCATCGCCTGGACGGGTTCCCACGGCCCGGTCACCGCGGCCAGAATGGCGCGCTGGCTGAACGCGGCGGTGCACGAGACCGTATTGATGATCATCCGGGTGACCGGCTCCATGAGCTCGGATGGGAAGGCGGCGAACCCCAGCCGCCACCCGGTCATGGCGAACGTCTTCGAGCACCCGTCCAGGAGGATGGTCCGGTCGGCCATGCCGTCGACCGAGGCGATACTGGCGTGCTCGCCTCCGTAGCGGATGGCCCAGTACACCTCGTCGGAGAGCACGTAGAGATCGTGCTCGATGGCGAGCTTGGCCAGCGCCTCGACATCCTCATTGGTCAGCGCGCTACCGCAGGGGTTGTGCGGCGTGTTGAGGACCAGCAGGCGGGTGCGGTCGGTGATGAACGAGGCCACCTCGTCGGGGTCCATCCGGAACTCGTTCTCCTCGCGAAGTGGGACCGCGACGGGGGTCGCGCCGGCGAAGTTGGTGAGCGACTCGTACATGGGGAAGCCCGGGTCGGGATAGAGGACCTCGTCCCCTTCCTCGCAGAGGGCGAGGATCGCGTAGAACATGATCGGCTTGGCCCCGGGCGTGATGACGATGCGGTCGGCCGAGTAGGCGGGCCGGCCGGTACGCCCGAAGAAGTCGCCGATGGCCTCGCGAACCTCGGGATAGCCGGGCGCGGGGTTGTAGTGGGTGAAGCCGGAACGGAGCGCGTCCGCGGCCGCCTCGATGATGTGGCTCGGGGTGTCGAAGTCGGGCTCCCCGATCTCGAGGTGGGTGATCTTCCGCCCCTCGGCCTCCAAGGCCCGCGCCCGCGCCAGCACCTCGAACGCGGACTCGGTCCCCAGCCTCCCGATCCGCCCAGCCAGCTTCACGGTCTCGGCCACGGAAAGACGCTACGGCCGCAGGCTCGAACTGGTCAAGCGCTGGCGGGAGGGGTGCGTGGAGGGGGTGGCGCCGCGGGGCTGTCGGGCCCCGCCTTCACCCGTTGACTCAAGTCGGTAGTCCGAACAGAATGCCGTAAGGACCCCGCAGAGCGAACGGCCGGGGGGAGGATCCTCTGGTGGGTTGTTTCCGGTGGGCCACATCCGTCTTCGTCTCCCTCGCAACATTCGGCGTCCTCAGTGTGCATCCGGCGGCGGGTGATCCCGGGGGCAGCGCCGGCTCTCGTGTGGCACCCCGGATCTCGGCCGGGCCGGCTACCCTAGGAGCGCGGCTGTGGGTGCGCCGCTACAACGGGTCGGGGAACGACTACGACGTCGCCAACGCCTTGGGCGTGAGCCCCGACGGGTCCACGGTGTTCGTGACCGGTGAAAGCATCGCCTCGACCGACTTCCCGGACTACGCCACCGTGGCATACGGCGCCTCCACCGGGAGCCGTTTGTGGGTGAGTCGCTACAAGGGCCCAGGTAGCAGCGATGTCGCCGACGCTCTCGGGGTGGCCCCCGACGGGTCCACGGTGTTCGTGACCGGATACAGTAATGGGTCAGGAGGCTTCCCGGACTACGCCACCGTAGCCTACGACGCATCCACCGGGACGCAGCTCTGGGTGAGTCGCTACAACGGCGCGATCAACGGTTTCGATTACGCCCACGCCTTGGGAGTGAGTCCCGACGGGTCCAAGGTGTTCGTGACAGGCCAAGTCCAGAGATCGGGAGGTCACTTCGACTACGCCACCGTGGCCTACGACGCATCAACCGGGACTCAGCTCTGGGTCAGTCAGTACGGGAAGCAGGATAACGTGGCCAACGCCCTTGGGGTGAGTCCAGACGGATCCACGGTGTTTGTGACCGGGTGGAGCCAGAAATCGATCGGCGTGGTCGACTACGCCACCGTAGCCTACGACCCATCCACCGGGACGCAGCTCTGGGTGGGCCGTTATAACGGCCCGGGGAATTCGACGGATCTCGCCAGCGCTCTTGGGGTGAGCCCTGACGGGTCCAAAGTGTTCGTGACCGGTTACAGCTGGGGATCGACCGGCTCCGCCGACTATGCCACCGTGGCCTACGACGCCTCCACCGGGGCAAGCCTGTGGGTGCGTCGCTACAACGGCCCGGGGAACGCAACCGACGGCGCCACCGCCCTGGGGGTGACCCCCGACGGGTCCGCGGTATTGGTGACCGGCTCCAGCACGGGATCGACGAGCTCAAAGGACTTCGCGACCGTGGCCTACAACTCTTCCAACGGGGCAAGCCTTTGGGTGCGTCGATACAACGGCCCGGGAAACGGCGACGAGCAGGCCAATGCAGTAGGGGTGAGCCCCGACGGGTCCAAAGTGTTTGTAACGGGGCAGAGCCCAGGGACCACGAGCTTCAACGACTACGCGACTGTGGCCTACGACGCCTCCACCGGGGCAAGCCTTTGGGTGCGTCGGTACAACGGCCCGGGAAACGGCGATGACTTCGCCAACGCCTTGGGGGTCAGTCCCGATGGGTCCGCGGTGTTCGTGACTGGGGACAGCGAGGGATCAACGAGCTTCTCGGACTACGCTACTGTGGCCTATAGCGCCATCTAACAGCCGGACGGACGGTCTCCGGCCCGGCCGACTAGTGTCGGCACTCGGAGGCGGAGGGCGCCCGAGGCCGCGATATCGGGAAGGGACTAGGTCGGTACAACGCTTGAGCTTCGCTCGACCGGCACCAGAGCTATCGGTGGCCTGAACTCAGTCGCTGAACGTGAACAGCCCACTCGCCGGTCTGGGCATTGACGACGGAGTTCAATGGCTGATCCACGCAGCCGGCCGATGGTCCTCCGTAGAGCAGCGTGCAGCTCCCCTCAAACTGCAAAACCCAGACCGGCCAACGCTCAGGGGTGGCTGCATGGAGCGACCTGTATGTCGCGTAGATCGGTTGTATCGCCGTGGCATCGAGAGCGGGACCGGTCGCCTGGTGCCACGCGATGTCCACGGCGAACTCCGCGCTGATCGCCGGGGGCGTGGCCGGCGGCGTGTCCAGGACGATGCCGTTGCCCAGGCGCTTCTCTTCAGCGGTCAGGTTGATCGGATCCCGAAAGGGCGGGCATGGCGGATGAGCCTTCTGGCAGGGAGGAGGAGAAGGTCGCTCTCGTAATGCCGCCCGATGGGACGCCGAACACGCCGCCAGCGCCAGGATGCAGCTCGCCAGCCCTCTGGTGAGCCGCCGGACCCTCACGCCCAGGTATACGGGAGTCGTCTGCGCGGCGACGTTGCTCGAGACGGCGTTCCATCAACGGCTGCCGGTCGCCATTCGGGCTCCCAGTTCTCGGCATCATGCGGTGCTGTAGGCCACCGTGGCATAGTCAGACGAACCGCTCGACCCAATGCTGACGCCTGTCACGTACAGGGCGCCGCCGGAGGGACTGACGGCCAGTGCATAGGCCTCGTCGTTGTTGTTGGCCGGGCCCTTGTAGCGGCGTACCCACACCGTGGCGCCGGTAGCGGCATCATAGGCGATGGTGGCATAGTCGCCGAGGCTGGTCGAATCCACGCTGCCTCCCGTCACGAACACGGCAGACCCGTCCGTGCTCACCCCCAAGGCCTGTGCGACGTCGGAACCGTTTCCGGGCCCGTCATAGCGCCGCACCCAGAGTCTCGCCCCGGTGGAGGCCTCGTAGGCGACCGTGACGTAGTCTTCGAAGCCGGGCGATTCAGCGCTGTAGCCGGTCACGAACACACTGGACCCGGCGGGACTCACCCCCAGGTCCACCGCGTCGTCGAGTATGTTCCCCGGGCCGTTGAAACGCCGCACCCAGAGCCGGGCACCAGTGGAGGCCTCGTAGGCCACCGTGAGGTAGTCGTCGGAGCTGGTCGCCCCGACGCTGGATCCGGACACGAACACCGTCGACCCGTCGGGGGCCACACCCAATGCGTAGGCGATGTCATCGCCTTTCGCCGGGCCGTCGTAGCGCTTGTGCCACAGCGCGGCTCCCGTGAGAGCGTCGTAGGCGATCGTGGTGTAGTCGTAAGAGCTGTTGGACCCGAAGCTGTCCCCCGTGACGAACACCGCGGACCCGTCCGGGCTGATCTCCAGGGCCCGGGCATCGTCGGATAGGTTCCCGGGACCGTTGTAGGGGCGCATCCAAAGAGTGGCTCCGGTGGAGGAGTCGTAGGCGATGGTGGCGTAGTCGTCCAAGCTGGTCGATCCCGTTCGGTATCCGGTCACGAAAACCCTGGATCCGTCCGGGCTCACCCCGAGGCCGGTTGCGACGTCGAAGCTGCTTGCGGGGCCGTTGTAGCGGGCAACCCAGAGCTGCGCCCCGGTAGTGGCCTCATACGCCACAGTGGCATAGTCGTAGGAACTGCCCGATCCGTAGCTGTACCCCGTCACGAACACTTTGGACCCGTCGGGACTCACCGCTAGGGCCGTCGCGACGTCGTAGTCGTTCGCCGGGCCGTTGTAGCGCTTCGCCCAGAGACGCGCCCCGGTGGGGGCGTCGTAGGCGAGGGTGAAGTAGTCCTGGGAGCTGGTCGATCCAGTGCTTTGGCCGGTTACGAACACTTTCGACCCGTCGGGACTCACTCCCAGGGCGGTGGCTGCGTCGAGGTCGTTCGCCGGGCCGTCATATCGCCTCACCCAAAGCCGCGCCTTCGGCGTGGCCCGACCAACCCGACCCTTGGGTACTGGACGAACGCTGACGGTGGCCCGAGGGGAGGCTGCGGCCGGATGCGCTCCCAGGAGTCCGAGCGCTGCCAGGGACAGGAAGAGAAAAGCGGTCCGACGGGAACCAGTCATCAGCATCCCCCTTCCGGCAGAGCCTCTCGGGCCCCCGGTCGCTCTCAGGCTCCCCTGCAATCATTGTGTTGGGGACTGGCGCGAGTCAAGGGATGAATGCTGTCCTCAAGGGGCCGCAGAGGATCCGACCAGCACCTTGACTTCTTGCAGGAGCGGCGACACCATGCCGTGTCCTGCCGAGGAGGCTCTCATGGGTCGCCCCCGGAGCCGCATAAAGCTCCTGGCCTTCTCCCTCGCGCTCTTGTCGGCTGCGGGACCGCCCGCAGGAGCACGAGGGGCGGGGCTCGAGCCAAGCCGTCTTCCAGTTTGGCGGTGGCGGGTTCCCGGCGCACGGAGCAAGCAAAGGGCACAGCTGTGGGTGCGCCGGTACAACGGTCCCGGGGACCACAGCGATTTCGCCAACGACATCGCGGTCAGTCCCGACGGATCCGACGTGTTCGTGACCGGGCAGAGCTTCGGACCGGCCCGGTCCAGCGCCTTCGCCACGGGCGCCTACGACGCATCGAACGGTGCGAAACGGTGGGCTCGCCTGTACAACGGCCCAGGGAAGGGACCCGACGAAGCCGACGCCATCGCGGTCAGCCCCGACGGAGCGAGGGTATTCGTGACCGGGTCGAGCTACGGCGCGAACGGGAGCAGCGATTACGCGACCGTGGCCTACGACGCTTTGAGCGGATCCACCCAGTGGATACGTCGCTACAACGGCCCGGTAGGCGGCGACGACTTCGCGACCGACGTGGGGGTGAGCCCCGACGGCTCCCGGGTCTTCGTGACCGGGGCCAGCCGCGGGTCGCCCCGGTCCGGCGGTTACCTCACCACCGCATACGACGCCATCTGCGGAGCCATGCTGTGGACAACTCGGGGCAGGGTTGCCGGAGGGGCCAATGCCCTGGGGGTGAGCCCGGACGGGTCGCTCGTCTTCGTGACTGGGTTCGTGGCCGGACGGAGCGGCACGGATTTCGGAACCGTGGCCTACGAGGCGTCCACCGGAGCCACCGCGTGGGTGCGCCGGTACGACGGCCCGGCGGACAGCGACGACTCGGCGGTCGACCTGGCGGTGAGCCCCGGCGGTTCCACGGTCTACGTCGTCGGGTACAGCCGAGGGCTGGCGAGCTACTTCGACTACGCCACGGTCGGATACGACTCTTCGAGCGGCGAAGAGCGGTGGGTTCGCCGGTACAACGGGCCGGGGAACGGCTTCGACTACCCGTCGGCCGTGGAGGTGAGCCCGGACGCGTCCACGGTGTTCGTCGCGGGGAACGATAGTGGGTCGCATAGCGGCTACGACTACGCGACAGTGGCCTACGAGGCGGCCACCGGATCGAAGCGGTGGGTGGCGCGCTACAACAGCCCGGCCAACGGCTACGACGCCGCCCTGGCGCTCGGCGTGAGCCCCGACGAGTCCTTCGTATTCGTAACCGGCTACATCCGCGGACCCACGAGTCCCGAGGACTACGGCACCGTAGCCTACGACGCGGCCACCGGATCCAGGCTGTGGGTGCGCCGCTACAACGGCCCGGCGAACGACAACGACGCGGCCAACGCCCTGGTGGTGAGCCCGGACGGATCAGCCGTATTCGTGACCGGGTACAGCGCGGGATCGGGAACGTTCGCCGACTACGCCACGATCGCCTACGGGATCAGGGCGTGCCGAGGAGGACCGACACGGCTGACGCCTGTTGGCTCGCCACCGCCAGGTCGACCAGCCCGTCGTTGTTGAAATCCGCCGCGGCGACCGAGCGCGGGTAGCTCGCCACGGGATAGCTCTCCACCGCGCCGAACGTCCCGTCGCCATTGCCAAGAAGCACGGAGACCGAGCCGTCGCCGCCGACGTCGGTGCTGATCAGGTCGAGGAGGTTATCCCCGTTCACGTCACGCGTGATGAGCGGCCCCTGGGAGGCGGGGACCGTGTAGGTGTTCGCACTCCCGAAGGTTCCATCGCCGTTCCCCCGGAGGACCGAGATCTGGTCGGGCTCGCTCTTGACCGCCACGTCGACCTTGCGATCGCTGTCGAATCGGCCGAACGTAACCGCATCGGGGAAGGGACCGACCGGATAGTGAACCGGCACCCCGAAGGTTCCATCCCCGTTGCCGAGCAGGATGGCGAGCTGGCCGGATCCGAGCTCGGCCGCCGCCAGATCCAACTTCCCGTCCTTGTTGAGGTCCCGGACCTCAGGGTCGACGGGATTGGACAGCGACCCTCCAAAGGGGATGGCCGTCCCGAACGTGCCGTCGCCTTGATTCATCAGCACCGATGTGGGACCCACGAGATCGGGCGCCCCGTCGCCGTTCAGGTCCGCGGCCACGAGCGAATTCGCGTACGAATCCATCGAGTACGAGACCTTGGGATCGAAGCCCCCTCCGCTTCTGCCGAAGCGCACGGAAACGCGGTTACTGGTGGTGCCCACGGCCACGTCGGGGCGTCCGTCATGATTGAAGTCGGCCACGGCCAGGGACCACCCCTTCCCGTTGACGCTGTACGGGACTGCCGCCGCGAAGGTCCCGTCCCCGTTGTTGAGGAGGATCCACATGGCCGGCTTGGACCCCACCGCCACGGCCAGATCAGGCGCGAGATCGTGGTTGAAGTCCGCCACCCGGACCGAATACGGGTTGGGGCCGGTCGCGTACGTCACGTACTGGCCGAAGCCGGCGAGCGCGGGGACGGTGAGCAGGAGCAGCATGCCCAGGACCAGGACTCCGATCAGGACCGCCCGGAGCAGAGCGCGGTGTCTCGGTCGCAGGGCGATCCCCTGGCTCTGCAATGGATCCGATGGACGCACGACCTCTCCTTCGGACGGGTGGACATGAGACGATACCCCTCGCGTCAACGCCGTCACAAGAGTCCGGCCCACGCGTGGCGACCGCTTGTCGGATCGGGCCATCGAGCTGGTGCCGCCAGGCTCCTCGGGCGCTGACCAAATAAGCCGATCTCCGGCAATTCCCCCTTGCCTCAGCGGGGCCGCAGGAGTAAAAGGAGCGTCCCCGGCCCCCGGCTTGGGGACTGCCCCCGGGACGAGAAGCGGGCGATGGCGATGGAGGGAAGCAGGCGATGAGGTTCCGCGACAGCGCGCGAAGGGCAGGGCTGCTCCTCCTGCTGGTGGGAGTCGTGCTCATGGCGAGCGGGCTCGGAGCCTTTGCCGACTCTCCGGGCATCACCGGGTTCGCCCCCCCGAGCGTGGCCACCGGCACTACGGTGACCATCAGCGGGTTCGGGTTCACCGGGGCCCTCGAGGTTCAGTTCAACGGGACCGACGCCTCGTTCAACGTCGACTCCGATAACCAGATCACCGCCAGGGTGCCCTCTGGCGCCACGACGGGGCCGATCACCGTGACGACTCCGGACGGTTCGGCCACCAGCACGGACTCGTTCGACGCGATCCCGATCGAGCACGTGGTCGTCATCTACCAGGAGAATCACTCCTTCGACAACGTCCTCGGCGCGTGGTGTGAGAAGAACCATCGGTGCGACGGCGTCACCTCCGGCAAGACCAGCACCGGACGTGAGGTCAAACTGGGCACGTCACCGGACGTCGCTCCCACCGTCGCCCACAGTCACGCCGCCCAACTCACCGCCATCGACGGCGGAAAGATGGACGGGTTCGACCGTATCCGCGGCTGCAAGCCCCCCAAGTACCCGTGCTACGTGCAGTACCAGCCCCCGCAGATCCCGAACCTCATCGCCTACGCGGACGCCTACGCGCTCTCGGATGCCACCTTTGAGGATGACACCCACATGTCGTTCGGGTCGCACCTCGACCTCCTGGCGGCCACGGCCGACGGATTTACGGGCAACAATCCCCAGAGAACCAATTTCGGAAAGGGGCCGGGGTGGGGCTGCGATTCGTTCCGGGACGCTCAATACTACTTCCAGTCCAAAACCATCCTCGTCCCCGCGTGCGTGCCTGACCAGGCCGGCAATGGCCCGTATCGATCCTCGCCGGTCTCCTACGTGCCGACGATCCTGACCCGCCTCGAGTCGGCCGGGATCTCCTTTGGGCTGTACCTGGGCCCCGGGAACACCGCTGGAGGGGACGGGTATAACTGGGCGCCCTGCCCCTACTTCTACGAGTGCCTGGGAGGGAGCCAGGCTGACCGGTGGCACCCGGCCTCCCAGATTCTGACCGACGCATCCAACGGCACCTTGCCCGCCGTCTCCTTTGTGACCCCCACCGGTCCGAACTCCCAACACAATGGCAACTCGATGGCGCAGGGAGACAACTGGATCGGGAGCATCGTTTCGGCCATCCAGCGCAACGAGGATCTGTGGCGGTCAACGGCCATCTTCATCACCTACGACGATTGCGGCTGCTTCTACGATCACGTACCTCCCCCGTCTGGCCGCGGGATCCGGGTGCCCATGGTGATCGTCAGCCCCTACGCCCGGGCAGAGTTCACGGACCATAACCCCGCCCGGTTCGACTCGATGCTCGCCTACATCGAGCACACCTTCGGGCTGCAGTCGCTGGGGCAGGGCGACGCCGACGCCTATGACTACGCGGACGCCTTCGACTACGGGCAGATCCCTCTGGGCGGGGTCCGGGCAGTCCGCACTCCCATCCCCCGCTGGGAGATGCGATGGATCGCGGCCCACCCCCAGTCGCAGGAGGACGGGATCACCTAGGCGGCAAGCGGAAGAACACGGACGGAGGCCCGGAGCCTCGAGAGGAGACGGTTCATGGGTCGTTGCTCGAGTCGGATGATGCCCGTGGCCCTGTCCCTCACCGTGGTGTGCGCCTGGGGCCCCCGTCCGGCGGTGGCCGGAACTGGCGGGACCGCGGCGCATCTCCGCCCCGCCCTCTCGAGTTCGGCCGGGCCGGGCACGCCCGGGTCTCAGGTGTGGGAGAAGCGGTACAACGGCCCTGGGGACGCCGACGACTCCGCCAGCGCTCTGGCGGTGAGCCCGGACGGGAGCACGGTGTTCGTCACCGGGCGAAGCATTGGATCGCTGGGTTCCTACGACTACGCCATCGCGGCCTACGAGGCCTCGACGGGCACTGTGCGCTGGATCAAGCGCTACGACGGGCCGGGGGGCGGCTCAGACGTCCCCTACGCCTTGGCGGTGAGCCCGGACGGGACCACGGTGTTCGTCACCGGCGCCAGCACCGCTTCGAACGGGTACTACAACTACGGGACGGTGGCGTACAGAGTCTCAACCGGAGCGAGGGTCTGGGTGGCTCGATACAACGGCTCGGGGAACACCGACGACACCGCCACAGCGATCGGGCTCAACCAGGACGGGACCATCGTGTTCGTCACGGGAAGGAGCTTCGGGTCGTCGGGTTCCTACGACTACGCCACCGTGGCTTATCGCGCCTCGACGGGGGATCGGCTGTGGGTCAGGCGCTACGACGGCGCGGGAAGCGGCTTCGACATCGCAACCGCCTTGGCGGTGAGCCGGGATGGCTCCACCGTCTTCGTCACCGGAGGGAGCACCGGTGCGTCGGGCGTCTTTCACTACGCAACCCTAGCGTACGCATCCATGACGGGAGATGAGCTCTGGATCAAGCGCTACAACGGACATGGCACCGGTGGCGACCTCGCCAACGCCATCGCGGTGAGCCCCGACGGCACGGGGTTGTTCGTCACAGGGTACAGCAGTGGGCCGGCGGGGGATCCCGATTACGTCACCGTGGCGTATGAGGCCTCGTCGGGTGCGGGACTCTGGGTCCGGCGCTTCAGCGGGTCGGCGAACGCCGCGGATGCGGCCACGGCGCTGGGGGTGAGCCAGGACGGCGACGTGGTGTACGTCACCGGGTACAGCACGGCGGCCGGGGGCTCCTCGCGCTATGCGACCGTGGCGTACACCGTTTCCACAGGCGCGCGGCTATGGGTCAAGTTCTACGACGGTCCGGGCGATGGCAACGACCACCCATACGCGATGGCGGTGAGCCCGGACGGCACCACGGTGTTCGTCACCGGCGCCAGCACCGCTTCGAACGGGT
>Ga0066710_100005180_pt1 | contig 11805 bp, 9 predicted proteins | sample GraSoiAngelo_159_FD_79666 | JGI IMG/M metagenome (GOLD analysis project Ga0066710, IMG submission 79666) | Grasslands soil microbial communities from the Angelo Coastal Reserve, California, USA - 14_1009_16_40cm | ecosystem: Environmental > Terrestrial > Soil > Grasslands | place: USA... | reverse complement strand
TCGAGCCTGAGAAACGTGTATTGGAAATCTTGAAAGCGTTTCGATCCGTCGGAAACGACCGCACGACACTACTAATCGCTGGGAGTGGAACGCAACGATCTGTGATCGAGGTGGCCGCGCGAAATCTCCCAGTGCGACTTCTCGGCGACATCGCCCATCCCGAAATTCCGAATCTCCTCAACGCGTCCGACGCCCTGGTCCTGTTTTCGGAACGAGAAGGGCTGCCAACGGTTGCCTTGGAGGCCCTCGCGTGTGGGACGCCGGTCATTACGACAATGGTAGGCGATCTACCAGACCTCATTCGCCAGGGAGAAACGGGCTACCTCGTGTCGGATGTAAGGGACCTCGAGTCGGCCATGCGCCAAGTTCGCGATGGGGTGATTCGACAGTCGTCCTCCATCGCCATTTCGGTAGCATCCTACGATTGGCGAAAGATCGGGCGGCGCATTCTTGGAGTCTACGAAGAGGTGTGGAATGCTCGGGCTACTTAGACTCCGAAGAGAGAACGGAGACCGATGGAGCCGAGAGGACGATCTCCCTTTGGTCCGTACTAAATTCGGGCGAATCCTCGAACTCGTCCAGGGTCGAGATGTACTCGATGTCGGATGCATCGGGGGTCCCGGAGTGGTCGACCTCGAACAAACCTCCCACGGGCGCCTCGCAAAGGCAGCTCGGTCGCTGTTGGGAATTGATGTCGCGGCGAGTGAAATCGAACGTCGTCAGGAGCAAGGCTGTGACGTTGTTGTTGCAGACGCTGAGTCCTTCCACCTCGGACGAAAATTCGACGTGATAATTGCCGCGGACCTCATCGAGCATCTCGGGAACTCAGGTGCCTTCCTTGAGAGAGCCGGAGAACACCTTCGACCCGGTGGACTTCTGTGCATCGTCACTCCGAATGCCCTCTCCCTGAACAACGCACTCAAGAGCCTTGCAGGGCTTCGCGTTCGAGTGAACGCTGAGCATACTTGCTGGTACGATCGGACAACGCTTCGACAGCTCCTCGCGCGCTATGGATTCCAGCCCGTCGAGGAGTATTGGCAAGACGACCAAACGCACCCACTTACAACTCTCGCCCTCAGATTGAGGCGGAACTTGGCTGCGCATCTGATTGTGATTGCTGGCCGGTCAAAGACGGAGGCGGTCTAATGAGGGTCGGTCGTCGCACAACCTTGGCCCTTCTAGCGGCCATCGTCGTCGTCAGCCTCCTCGTGCGATATCCGCGGTCGGATCACGAGGTTGGGGTCGACTCCTTCTTCGTCCACACGCTTGGTCAATCGATCGTTGCGAACGGTCGAGCTGAATGGATCCTGAACCCTTTTTCATTCTTCGGTTGGTATCCACTCTCCTATCCCTCGGCAGTGCCGTTCTTGCTTGGCTCGTCAGCCGACGTTGGAAGCGTCAATCTTGAAGGATCAATCCTGCTAATCGCGATGATGCTCGGCCCGATTGGCATTCTCGGAGCCTTCCTGATGGCAAGGGAATTTCGCCACGACCCCGTTTTTGCACTGGCGGTCGCTTTCTTGTATGGCATGGCGCCACGGTTCCTTTCGTTTAGCATGTGGTCGGCCTCCAGCCGGAGCCTCTTCATGGCGCTTCTTCCGGCGCTCATCTGGGCGCTCCTCGCATACTACCGCCATCGTTCCATCCTCCAACTTGCCATACTGGCCGTAACATTTACGCTCCTAATCGCGACCCATCGATTGGCCGTGCTTCTTTCCATAGTTTTTGTTTCATTCCTCGCGGCTTCCGTTGCTTTGATGGCTCTCCGCATCCTCCGTTTGTACTTCCCCCGACTCGTGCTCCAAAACTCTTTCCGGCGCGTCGCGCCCCATCTTTCGTTGCTCGGAATTATTGCGATAGCAGCGGTCATGCTCTTTGGGACGAAGGTTCTGGATCAATATACGTCCGGCGAACTCGCTTCCGGGACCCAGCCCCAAGTTCAAATCTTTAACTTGGGGATTAGTATCGCTCGAAGCAGCGGAGTCGCGTTGCCTCTCGCCCTTGCTGGGCTTGTGGTCACCACACGCCAATGGAACAAGACGCTTCGGGAACCTTTCCTCGCTCTCTCGTTCCTTGGGTTCATCCCGACGTTGCTTTTGCGGGATTATGCGGGCTTCTATGTGCTTCCAATCTTAGCAATTCTAGGGGGTCTTGGATTTTGGGGCATTATTGAGCTCTTCAAGAAACGACCCCGAGTTGTGGTACTGGTCGCCGTAACCCTAACATTGGTCGTCGCGTCTTTTTCCACCTACGTACTCGGCGTAGAGGTCGATCGGACCCCGGAGATCGCATCCACAACTTATGACACAAGCCTGTACGGGAAGATGATGGGAACGCCCTACACATTCATTTCTAATGAGGGTCTTACAGGAGTTCAGTTTGCATCGATCTCCGGAGGCCGGATTCTACCTGTCGGCGGCGCTGGGACCTCTTTCCAGAGCCCTGAACTGCTCGCTTTCGGATTCTTTTCAGGAGATGAAGTTAACGGAGGTCTCGTCCGGGTCTCCATCCAGGATCTTACCATCGAGAGCGACAGTATCTGGGTCGTCCCCGGTATCCAGGCTGAGCGAGACTGGGTGTTGATTCTACAATCTCCAGGGGGCAACATCGACGCGAGTCTCGAGGTGCGCTATGCACCGGGCTTTTTGCTCGAGCTAAAGTCGGCGCCCGGCCAATTCCTCGCATACGACAATGTGTATTGCTCCGAACTCGGCCGCTGGGCACATCAGTCGGCCTATGAAGTCTACGATAACGGTCGAGAAACGATTTGGTTGCTTCACCTGGCGGGAGTCCCAAAGAGCGGCGGAGGTTCTGGAACGTGTGGGCAGTGAGCTGGCAGTCGCACTGCAAGATATCACACAGCCTTGTCGCGGTGGTCCCACTGCGCAGTCGCAATAAAGCGTGGCGCTGGCAATGCACATGCCTTCCCAACAAGATGTCGGAACGGAGGTCCGCCTTTGGTCAGCGCCAACGGTGACTCGTCTCTTTACGTCAGCCGTCGCCTAAGACAGGTCCTGTCATTCGCCACTTATGCGGGGCTTGTCCCTCCGCCGGCCGTTTTCCGGCCATCAGGAATAAGCGCCTTGACTATGGCGAGGAACGAGGAGGACTGGGTCGAGACGAGTGTTCGATCGATCCTGGATATGGTTGATGAAGTTGTCCTCGCAGATCACGGCTCGGATGACGACACTCCTGAAATCGTTCGAAAACTCGCGCAGAGGTATCCTGGCAAGATTCGATTGGTTTCGCTCGGCGACATCGACTTTTCATCGGCGATCAATAAAATGCTTCGCAGAACACGGTACCGTTGGGTACTAAGATGGCATGCCGATTTCATCGCTCAAACATCGGGTCCCAGTTCTGTGAAGCGACTCGTCCGGCTTGTGCGGAGCCTCGATAGAGGACGGTATTTCTGCATTAGCCTCTCTGGCTTCGCGCTCGACGGCGACCTCGAGCATCAGTTTCCGGATCGGCGGGATCTCCCTGAACCGTTTCTTTACACCTACAGCCCTTGGCTCTCATACGCGATCCGTGAGAGGTGGGAATCGCTCCATGTTCCGTGGTTCTACGAAAAGGCCAGCGTCGTCGAGGGGTACTATTTCCATATGCGGACCGTAAAGTCATTGCGGCGGATGCTTCAACGGCTCTATTGGAGTTTCTGGTACGAAGCACGGAACAAAGGGAGTTCGATCTCACTCCGGGAATTCGTCGAACAGCACGCGATGCGGGAGTGGGGGGGCGCTACCGTCGAGGAGGCTGCGAGGAATCACATTTTGGCGGAGTTCGCAAGGTGCGTTCCGTTTTCGCCCGAAATCTGCGGCGACTATCCTGCCATCTTGAAACCTGCAATTGCACAGCCGCCTTTTCGGCTTGTTTTTCGAGATGGTAAGTTGGTGGACCGGGTTGAGTTCGGTCGCTACCGGCCCCTCTCCCCGACGGGCGAAACCAAATGAGATCGGACTCGGAGAGAATGAGGAGTTCCACTAGTGCAACGATGGTCCTCGAGCCACTTCGGCACCGCCTGGTCAAAGGAAGCGCCTACACTTTCCTAGCGACCATCCTAGGTCAGGCGTTCGCTCTCGGTACTTCAATCATCTACGCTCGACTCCTCGGCCCCGGAAATCTCGGCGTTTTCGCAATCTACGCGCAGCTCTCAAGCCTCGCAGTCGCAATTGCCGGCTTGGGGCTCGGCACACCCGTAACTCGTTTCGTGGCTCGATACCGCACCGAAGACAAAGCTGCTCTCGGCAAAATCCTCTCAACGGCACTGGTTCTGACTCTCGTTGCGACCTTTGTGGTAGCTGGGGCGACGGCGCTTCTCATCGACTCCATCGCGATGAGCCTTTACGGGAGTCCAGACCTGGCTTTGATGATAAAGATCCTTTCCCTCTTTCTTGTTCTCAACTCAATATCCAACGTTGGCGCTTCGATTCTCCAAGGCCTGCAGAAGATTGGACGGCTCTCTCTGATAGGCATCTTCATGGAAGCGCTAACGATTCCAGTCATGTTCGTTTCACTGTCCAGGTACGGACTCGTCGGGGCCGTGCTCGGCGGGACTTTCATACTCGTCGTCTCGACGATTGTGGTCTTCGGATTTGCGTGGCGAGACCTTCACCGAGAGGACATTCGACTCGCCCTTTCGTTCGACCTACGCTCCGCGAGGCAGATTGTTGCTTATACGCTTCCCCTCTTGGCTTCGATTGCCCTCTTGAAAGTGACCTTTCTGGTGCAGACGAGCGAGCTTGCTTTTTCTCTCGGTTACGGGGACACGGGTCTGTTTCGAGTTGCGACAACGGTCTCGCGAATTGTTGCATTTGTGTCAGGCTCCATAAGCGTCCCTCTTCTACCCGCAATCAGCGAGCTCTACGCCAAGGCGCCCATTGATCAGAACCGCTCGAAATTGACAACAATTCTCCGAATCAGCACCTTTGCCGGGCTTCCCATAGCCCTCGGTATCGGGTTGTTTGCCGGGGTCTTGATTGGGATACTGTTTGGCGACGACTACGCTGCAGCCGCGCCTCTAGCCTTCGTCCTTGTCTTTGCGGGGTTCCTGGATATCCTTTCGATTGTGGCGGCCAACTCGATGCTGAGCGACGGCAGGACCAACACGCTCCTCGCCCTCGACGGGATACAGTCTTTGGTCATCGTCGGGGGAACGGCTGTTCTTCTCGATCGGCTAGGCCTCCTGGGAGTAGGGTATGCCTTACTTCTGAATTCGTCCGTGCACTCCGCCTTAATTGTCATCCTTCTCGGAAAGCGAAACCGAGTAGATGTCCAGGGAGTCGTTGCGGCTCTTCTTCCTGCGACGGGAGCGTTCGTCCTCTCCACCATCTTCGTTTTTCTTGCAAATGCCCAGGTGAACCTTTGGCTAGCCGGCTCAGTAGTTGCGGGCTCCGCTTTGCTCTCGTGGGGTGTAATGGCACCGCATGAGCGGCGCCTGATCCAGAGCGTCCCCCGGGTTCTAATGGGACAAGGAGTCAGGTAGCGTGGACACTCACAAAATTGCGCGCCCGGGGCCCTTACTGCCGACTGACAAAACGGAGGAAGCGTCATCTCACGAATCGACACCTCATTTCCCGTCGGAAGAGCGCATAGGAGGTTCGGCTCGACCGCCCAGAGTCGCGGGTCAATCCCGTTCATGTGGGGCGCCTTCCAAAGTGGCGCTAGGACGAGACGTCCTAAGGATTTGGGAGGTGACCCCCTATAGCCTGGCTTCTGTCTCCGGGGTTACGACGCTAGTTAGAGATCTTTCGAGGCGGTTCGAACATCATGGCTGCCTCGTGACGGTCCTGACGCCCGACGCTCCTGAAAGCCGCTGGTCCGACAACCACGGAGTCATCTCGCTCGGCGCGCCAGGTCCCTTCCGAAACGCCAGGCTTGCTTGGAGGACCGCTGCTAGCCTTTGGAAAAACCGCCAATGCTGGGATCTCCTGCATCTCCACCAAGGACATCCAATGACTTGCGTCGCAGCGTTCGTGTCGCGTGTGCTCGCCCGGCCCGCGGTCGTTACATTTCACGTTCAGACGCCGCGCGCCCTCGCTCTCAGGAGCTATCCGACTCGTATCGCATCTTACCTTGTCGGACGATTTGCGACTAGGCGCGTCTTCGTTTCGGAGCGCACTATGTTGGACTTCCAGCTAGAAGGTCGAGTCATCCGAAATGGCATTGACGTAACACACGTCCAGGCCAAGCTGCGCTCTCGCGTCGACCTTCGATCCGAATTTGCTCTTGCCGGGTTCGTCGTCGCCTTCTCCGGTCGTAGAGCAAGAAACAAAGGCTATGTGGACCTCCTTCGCGCAATCAACAAAGTTCGCGCTCTCGGAATTGACGCTCGCCTTCTCGCGCTCGGTCCCGTCGATTCCGCAGACGCCGACGAGATCGGCGCGCTTGTCGACGAGAACGCGCTTCAGCCTTACATCGTCGACCTTGGTGAGCGGACCGATTGTCTTGAATTTCTCTCCGCTGCCGACGCAATCGCCCTTCCTTCATACCGTGAGGGATTCCCAATGTCTCTTCTCGAGGGGATGGCCGCAGGGTTGCCGGTAATCGCAACGGATGTTGGAGGCATCCCAGAGCTCGTAACGAATGGTCACGACGGGTTTCTTGTTAAGCCAGGAGACATCGAGGCTCTCTCGCGTGCAATTCGTCGACTTGCGGAGAATCCAGCCCTCAAACAAAGTCTTGCGCTCGAGGCTCAAATAACGGCGCAGACACACAACTCTGAGGCGACAGCTGTTTCCTACCTTGAGGTCTTCGAAGAGGCAAGGAGTGTCGGGGGCGGAGGTTACCAAGAGAATGCATCTGGCGGCCGCTCCCGTGCTCGAAACTGAGATGAGTCTGACTGGTCGGAGCTCTCAGCCATGACGAATCGCCGTACGCGTTTTCCCGTGCTAGAAACAGCCCTCGGGAGTATAGAGATTGGCACCTTCCTATTCGGCCCATGCCCCGGCTCGTGAAGTCCTTTGCACGCCTATTCTGCGATTGGAATCCCTCACCCTTCGCAGGGCGTTCTCTTGAGCCGATAACTCCCTCGTTGAGCTGTTTCGATGAGAGTGGGATTTGAGATTCGTCAATGTCATCCTGTGCCTTCGGGTCCATAATGACCTTGTTCCACCATGGGAATTTCTCGAAGAAGCTCTTGACCCGCTATTTGATTTAACGTTCGTACATGCAGCTTACATAAGAGCTATTACGCTTCGAGGGAATCGTGCGATGAGTTCCGAACGAGTCGTGTTTTTGTACGAGAACGAAGTCCCGTTCGTGCAGAGCGATTTGAGGATTCTGCGCGAAAAATTTGAAGTCTATCCCATAAACTGCTCCCAAGGCATCAGTATGAGCTCGGTCCTGCGTGCGCTCGCCCACGCCGACTTGAGCTATTCGTGGTTTGCGCTAGGTTATGCGGCGCGCGCAGTCCTCGCAGGGAAGATCCTACGTCGGCCTTCGGTCGTTGTCTCTGGCGGTTGGGACATCATCTCGATGCCTGAAATCTCGTATGGTGCAATCCGCAACGAGAGGACCCGCCTCCGTGCACGGTTCGTCCTTCGCTATGCGAATTTGGTTCTCACCTTCTCGCGATGGAGCTTGGCCTCTATTCAAACCCTGGCGAGCCGACAAGCAGAATTGTTGTACATCGGCGTGGACCTCGAAAAGTTCCGTCCAAACAGGATGAAAGAGGATCTTGTCGTGACAGTGGGCAACGTGACTCGCGAAAACTTCAAAAGAAAAGGATTGGAGACCTTCGTTGGGGCTGCCCGTCAGCTTCCAGACGTCCCGTTTGTCCTCGTGGGGAGACACTTCGATCAAGACGCGGACGAGCTCAGAGCTATCTCCCCGTCCAATGTTCAGTTCACAGGTTGGGTGCCGGCAGAACAATTGTCCGACCTGTTGGCACGTGCGAAAGTCTACGTCCAAGCCTCGTATAACGAAGGCTTTGGACTTGCCGTGGCCGAAGCAATGGCCTCGGGCTGTGTGCCTGTAGTCACGGACCGAGGGGCGTTGCCTGAGGTCGTGGGAAATGCAGGCTACTACGTTCCCTACGGAGATCCACAGTCAACCGCTCGGGCGATTCGAGAGGCTCTTGGCTCGCCTGATCGCGGCGCTCGTGCGAGAGAACGTACAACTGAGCTCTTTTCCTTAGCAACCCGTCGCGCGAAACTCCTTCCCCTTATTGAATCCCGACTGCAAGGTTAGTATGACAATTTGCGTTGACATCGTGACGGTCGCTGATCCGCCGACATATTCGCTCGAAGTGGCGCATCGCCTTCGCGAACTCGCTGACTGCCGTCTCCTCGTTTCGAAATCGTACTTCCAATCCCAGGTTGGCATGGCTTATCGATTGTTGGATCATCCACTCCGGGTCGCCCTTGCTCGTCGACGTGGGGCTCTCCTACATATTGACTCGCAGTCGCTTGCGTACCTGTCGGCATACCCATTGTCTCCGCCAATTGTGGTCACGTGTCTTGACATGGTGACCTTCCTGCCAGAATTCGACGATCCGTCCTACGTCTCGCGGAACGGTGTGGTGGATCGTGCATATTACAAGCTTCTGATGCGAGGTCTCCGGCGAGCAACACGTCTCGTCGCGATTTCGAATTTTGTAAAGTCGACTCTTATCGACCTTGGCTTCAACGATGACGCTGTGGATGTCGTGCCAATGGGAGTTGACCTCCGAGTTTTCCATCCGAGAGGGCCATCCGAATTGCTTCCGGTTCGCAGCGCCTTTGGGATTCCGGATAGCAAGCGGATTGTCTTGTTTGTCGGGTCAGAACATCCCCGAAAGAACATTGAGAAGCTCTTTCGCGCGTTCGCCTTGCTTTCCGACTTAAGCGTGGTCCTCATCAAAGTCGGCGCACCTCGTCAACCGCAGCGGGCGAAATTCCAACGCCTTGCGAAGACGCTCGGAATTCAAGATCAGGTCCTCTTCCTCGATCGAGTGTCAGAGAGCATCCTCCCTCTGTTATATTCTGTTGCTGACGCCTTCGTCCTTCCTTCCCTTCATGAAGGTTTCGGAATTCCACCACTTGAGGCCATGGCGTCGGGCACGCCAGTGGCTGTCAGCAACCTCACGAGCCTTCCGGAGGTCGCCGCGGATGCAGCTCTCTACTTCGATCCTAATAGCACCAGGGAAATTGCAGCTGCTCTCCGAACGATCCTAACGAACGCCCATCTTAGAGACGAGCTGAAGATCCGCGGCCTCGAGCGGGCCACTCTCTTTCCCTGGATGAGGACTTTGAAAGGTCTGCTCAATTCATACGAAAGGGCCATAGCGCAAAGCGGTGGGTCACCCCCCGGTAGGGCTACAACCCGTAGGTTTGAGGTGCCCTAGGGTTCGAGCTTGTCAAGCGATCTACCGAATCATCGTTCTGGGGTCGGATGCACCCGTGCGCCACACGGATGAAAGTATTCTTCGTATTCGACATGTCGATGGTCCAACCAAGAAGCGTTCTGATCACTTCTTTAGAATTCCGACCCTCCCCACAACAAGACGTTGCCTCCATGTGAGAGTGTCGGACAGCTGGTCGAAGCCCTCGCTTACATCGATGTCATCAACTATCAATAGACCGCCATCGCGCAATTTTGACCACAGCGCAAGCCCCTCCGCTGAGACGGCTTCCGAGCTATGGTCGCTGTCATGCAGTGCTAGATCAATCTCGTCGATTCTCGCTACCAAACTTGGCAACACATCTCGGGTATCTCCGAGAATTAGTTCCCATCGATCGCGAAGATTTGGTGGAACTGCCCATCCACTGCCTTTGTCCTCAGGCAGGGAATTGTCGACGAAACTCCTGCCCGGAATGCGCCCCTCTTTTGCTAGGACAGCATCGACCCAAGCATTGTCGTAATTGGGGAGATCAACGGAGATAAGCTGTCCCTGTTGGTTCTTGTTCATCGCAAGGAGAAGGATGGCGGACGACACGCCGCTTGCCACACCCAATTCGACGACGACGCGAGGCCGGAGCGTCCGGCATATTGTGTACAGTAAAGCAATCGCTTCAAAGATGCCTTTGCATGACGCCAAGACGCTCTCAAAGTGTCTCCTAAAGGTGGCGTCTCGAATGAATTCACGCACCATCAACAGGATTTCCAAACGCCCACAGCCGAGGATTTGAGCGACTTGGCTTATTGGGAAGGGCTTGCCTGCTAGTAACCAGAAGGTTGCGGATTCCCGACGCCCGGAGAGCAGCAAGCGATTCGCTCCCACGAAAGCTTTGAAACCAGATTCTCGCCAGGTCTCCACCTGGGTCGGATTGGTGGGCAAGACGTCTCGTGAGCTCCGCGAAATGGAATCTGACAATGGTTCAGCTGTACGGGTCGTGCTCCTCAAATTGAGACCAGGCCCATGCAAGCAACTCATGACCAAACGCGCCAAATAAATCTATTGGGCCCGTTCTCGTTTCGCTCTGCTTGTTTTTGGAAGCCGACCATGGGCCATCAGTTGCGCTCAACGGACCACATGCGGAACATCGACGGGAGAGCAATTGCTCAGGTGAACGTTACAACTTTGAGACAAGAGGGTAGCTTGTTGAGATCGGGTGACGCATCACCGGAAAGCTGATGTGTCCGGGATCGATGGGTTGTCCGCATTCCGAGCGACGTCTCATGAACTGTGATTTCTACGGATGTCGCATTATCGGCTCGAGTGATCGCCCGAACTTGCCCCAGGGAAACAGTTCGCGTGTGGTGCAGTTCCACCTGACAGCCTGAAGGGGCTCGAGAAGACGATGAGAATTGCATTTGTGCATCCATCCTTAACGGCCATTGGCGGGGCCGAGTATGTTACGGTTTGGCTTTGCAATGAACTCGCTAGGAGGGGGCACAAGATCTCGTTGTTCGTCTCTCGTTATGTCGATGAACTCTTCGGCAGGAGAGAGAAACAATCGTTTTCAGTCGAAGAAATTTCCGGGCCCGGATACGGAGACACCTCGATTTTATCTGTCTTGGCTCAAGCCAGTCGACTGGCTCGGCGGTCGAGCGAGTTCGACGTGATGGTTGCTCATAACTGGCCGGCGTACCCTTGGGTCGCCGTCGCCAGTTTTCTGAACAAGAATCATCCTCCGACGATCTGGTATTGCGAAGAACCGCAGCGGGCTCTCTATGCCGACATCTGTTACCGTCCGGAGTTCCGTGCTCGTGATCTGCCGTTCAGGACTCGGGCAGTGCACGCCTTTCTGCGTTTAGTTGATAAGACGTTAGTCCGATCGTTTGACCTAATCCTGACTAATAGCGCTTTCACCGCTGGATGGATTGATAGGATTTTCGGAGACAGCATTGCAGCGAAACCCTGTCCACTCGGGTTGCCCCTTTCGTCTCAGACCCAGGATAAACGAATTGAGGGGAAACGTATCCTGACGGTTTCGCGCTTGTACCCAGTGAAAAATGTCAGCACGATTCTCAAGGCGATCCAGATTCTTGCGACTCGTTTCGGCCTGACAGGCTTGGAGTACACGATTGTTGGCGACGGACCAGACCTAGACCGTCTCAGAGAAGCTACGACAGCCCTGGGATTGACCAAAATCGTGACCTTCCGGGGTTCAGTGAGTAGAGATTCCATTTGGTCATTGTACGAGCAGTCGACAATTTTTGTGAGTCTACCATATGATGAGCCTTTTGGGTTGACGTTTATCGAGGCTGCAGCGAGTGGCACTCCGTCGGTTGCGCCGGATCACGGCGGTCCCTCGGAAGTGGTCCTAAATGGCAAGACGGGGCTTCTGGCTGACGCGGGCAGCCCGGATGCGATTGCAGCCTGTATTGCTGGTCTTCTCCAAGAACCCGCTCTCGCCAAGAAGATGGGAGAGTCGGCACGGG
>Ga0066710_100005179_pt1 | contig 11807 bp, 10 predicted proteins | sample GraSoiAngelo_159_FD_79666 | JGI IMG/M metagenome (GOLD analysis project Ga0066710, IMG submission 79666) | Grasslands soil microbial communities from the Angelo Coastal Reserve, California, USA - 14_1009_16_40cm | ecosystem: Environmental > Terrestrial > Soil > Grasslands | place: USA... | reverse complement strand
TCCTGCTCCCCGTCCTCCTCGCGATCCTCGGGATCGCCTTCGGCGCCGGTTGGCTCCCCTCCGGAGCACTCTCCTACGACCGGATCCACGACCTCGTGAACAACCCGCTGACCAAGCTGTACCTGCTGGCGGTCATCTCCCTTCCACTGTTCCACTGGGCCCACCGCTTCCGGTTCGCCATCCACCACCAGTTCGGGATCCACCTGCGGCGCCCGGTGGCGGCCGCCTGCTACGGGACCGCGGTGGTGGGGACCGGGCTGGCCGTCTGGTTCCTCCTCCGGATCTGACGTCTTCGGCGGGTTCTCTCCCCTCTCCGTAGCACGAGCGTTACGCGGAGGCGAACCCCTCGTTGCCCCGGGGGAGGAGCGTGCGACACACCACGTCCGAAGGGGGAGAAGATGGATCGCTTCACGCCGCGAACCGTCCGGGCCACCGTGCTCCCGGTCCTGGCCGCGCTGACCCTGATGGCCCATCCCGCCGCGGCGCAGCCCGCGGTACGGGCGGCCGGGGACTGTGGTCCGGCCTGGAGGATCGTCGACAGCCCCAGCCCCGGAAGCATCGGGAACTCGTTGAGCAAGGTGGTCGCCCTGTCATCGACCGACGCGTGGGCCGTCGGCGCGGAGATCTCGGCACCGCACGACCTGTGGACCCAGCGGACGCTGGCCATCCACTGGGATGGCGCCACTTGGGCCAAGGTGCGCACGCCGAGGAGCTTCACCGGCGGGCTGTCCGGTCTCTACGCCGTTTCACGAACCGACGTCTGGGCGGTCGGGTCCAAGCTGAGCGGACCCTTCGAGTCGAAACCACTGGTCGAGCACTACGACGGCTCGGCCTGGTCGGAGATCCCCAGCCCACCGATCGAGCTCGGGAACCTGTTCGACGCCGAGGGGACCTCCGGGTCCGACATCTGGGCGGTCGGCACGGTCCGCGGGCCGGTCGGGATGCTCATCGAGCATTACGACGGGTCCGCGTGGACGCGGGTCCACGCACCGAAGGTCGACAGCGACTACGTCCAGCTGGGCGGGGTCGACGCGATCACCGCGACGGACGCCTGGGCGGCCGGGTATTTCCTGGACCGAAACACGGGCGTCTACCGGAACCTGGTGGTCCACTTCGACGGCCGGGGCTGGCAGCTGGTCGAGACCCCGGACGTCGGGTCGCAGGACAACCAGCTGTTCGACGTCGCGGCCGTGAACGCCGAGAACGTGTGGGTGGTGGGGCACGCCATGGTGGGCAACCGGTTCCGCACGCTGGCCATGCAGCACACCGGCGGCCGGTGGGTCATCCACCACACGCCGAGCCCGGGCTCGGGGGACACAGCGCTCTCCGGAGTGGCGGCGGGGCCCCGGGGGACCATGTGGGCCGTGGGGAGCTTCACCGAGAACGGCATGGACCGCACCCTCACCGAGTTCTACATGGACGCCGCCTGGAATGGGGTGCACAGCCTCAACGCCGACAAGGAGGAGAACGACCTCTCTTCCGTCGCCATCAGCCCGGATGGGGACGTCTGGGCCGTGGGCGCATCCGACCCCCATGCCGTCGGTCAGACCCTGACGGAGCACATCTGCCCCTGACCCCGGCGGTCCCGGGTTGCGGCCCGGCCTCCCGGGGGCCGGGCCCCACCCCCTCTCCGGCCAGCCCCGGGCTCGCCTCCAGGCCTATTTACAAACGACCCCTCCGTGCGCAAAATATCCGCTCCACGGAACCGGAAGGTCCGTCGCTCATCCAGGGGAAAGGAGTGCTCATGCTGCGTCTCGCCCGGAGGGCCGCGCCGCTCGGCCTGCTGTTGGTGCTGTTCTCCCAATCCGCGGCGCTGGCCGCCACGGTCAACGTCTCCATGACCAACTTCGTCTTCACGCCAAGCAACGTAAAGACCCCAATCGGCTCCACTGTCATCTGGACCAACAACTCCGGCACGCCACACACGTCGACGGGTGACTCGCCCTTGTCCCTGTGGGATTCGGGCAGCGTCGGACCGGCCCAGACGTTCCAGTTCCAGTTCACCGCCGCGGGGGCCTATCCCTACCACTGCACGTTCCACGCGGGGATGGGCATGGTGGGAACGGTCACGGTCAAGATGAAGGCCACGCCCGCGTCCGGCGGCGCTGGGACGATGTTCCAGATCAAGCCGGCGAGCAAGAACGCCGCCTCGCCCTTCGTGTACGAGATCCAGATGAAGGAGCCGGGCGGGTCCTTCGTCCACTGGCAGACCACCACGGCCAAGACCGTGATCTGGGACTCGACCGGGCTCGCGCCTGGCGTCTACCAGTTCAGGTCGCAGCTCGTGAACACCAACACCGGCGCGACCAGCGGGTTCTCGCCCGGAAAGAAGGTGACGATCACCCCGTAACCCTCTTCTCCGTTCCGTTGGGCCGAGGCCCGGGCCGCCGATGGCGCCCGGGCCTTGCCCGATGGGCGGGGGAATGCTTCAGTTGCACGGCACCGCCGGGATTCGCCGGGGAGGCGTCGTGCTGAAGAGCTCTGAACAAGACGTCCTGGCCGAACGGGCCGCCATCGACGCCGAGGTCGAGGGCAAGACCGTCTGTCACCTCCTGGAGCGAAACGCCACGAGCTACGCGGCCCATCCGGCCTTGTCCTGGGAGGAGGGCGACCGATGGTCCTCCATGACCTGGCACCAGTACCGGGAGCGGGTCGCCGCGGTGACCGTGGCGCTGAAGGGATTGGGGGTCCAGCGGGGCGACTTCGTGGCCATCATGGCCCGCAACCGGCCCGAGCACGTGGTCGCCGACCTCGGGATCGTCCACGCCGGGGCCACCCCGGTCTCCCTCTACAACACGCTGGCCCCGGAGCAGATCGCCTACATCGCCGGCCACTGCGGCGCCAAGATCGCCGTCCTGGAGGATCGGGAGTTCCTGGAGCGCTGGGAGAAGGTGAAACCGGAGCTCCCCGCACTGGAGCGGGTCATCCTGCTGGACGGCGAGGCCGAGGACGACTGGGTCCTGCCCTGGAAGGAGCTGGTTGCGCGGGGCGAGCAGGCCCTGGCCGCCCCCGCTGGGAGGGAGGCCTTCGAGGAGTCCTGGCGGCGAGTCAGGCCCGACGATCTGGCCACCCTGATCTATACGTCGGGCACCACCGGGCCTCCCAAGGCGGTCATGATCACCCACCGGAACGCGGTGTGGACGGCCCTCTCCCTGGACCGGAACCTGGCCTACCCCACCGGCCTCAGGGCCGTCTCCTACCTGCCCCTGGCTCACGTCGCCGAGCGGCTCCTCACCCACTACCTCGCCATGCACAAGGTTGCGCACGTGCACTACTGCCCCGAGGTCCTTCGCGTCTTCGAGGTGATGCCCCGGGTCCGGCCGCAAGCCTTCTTCGGCGTTCCCAGGGTCTGGGAGAAGCTCCAGGCCGGCATCCTGGCCAGGCTCGCCGCTGAGACCGACGCCAGGAAGCGGAAGATCGGACGGAGGGCGCTGGAGGTCGGCAGGAGGGCCGCCGCCTTGAAGACCGAGCGGAAGGCCATCCCGGTCGGGCTCAGGGTGCAGCGCGCGCTGTTCGAGAAGCTCGTGTACTCCAGAGTCCGGCACGCGCTCGGGCTGGACCAGTGCATCCTGGCCGGCACGGCGGCGGCTCCCATCAGCCTGGACACCCTCCACTTCTTCGAGGGGATCGGGCTGCCGCTCGTCGAGGGATACGGCCTCTCGGAGGACTCCGGCCCGGCCACGGCGAATCCTCCAGATCAGGTGAAGCTGGGTACGGTGGGGCGCGCCCTCCCCGGCGTCGAGGTGAGGCTGGCCGAGGATGGCGAGGTGCTGGTCCGGGGCGGGAACGTCTCCCCCGGCTACTTCCGAGACCCCGAGAGGACCGCGGAGACGATCGACGCCGACGGCTGGCTGCACACGGGCGACATCGGGACGCTGGATGAGGACGGATACCTCACGATCATCGACCGGAAGAAGGAGCTCCTCATCACCGCCGGGGGGAAGAACGTGTCCCCCGCGAACCTGGAGGGACTGCTCAAGCAGCATCCCCTGATCGGCCAGGCGTGCGTGGTCGGCGACCGCCGGCCCTACGTCGCCGCCCTGATCGTTCTGGACGCCGAGGTCGCGCCGACGTGGGCGCAGCACAACGGCCTCCGGTTCAGCTCATTGGCCGATTTCTCCCGGGAGCCGCGCGTGCACGCGGAGATCCAGCAAGCCGTCGACGACGTGAATCAACGGGTGTCCCAAGTGGAACGCGTCAAGCGCTTCGTCATCCTCCCCGACGAGTGGACCCTGGACGGAGAAGAGCTCACCCCCACCCTGAAGCTGAAGCGCCGGGTGATCTACCAGAAGTACGGGGAGGAGATCGACCGGCTCTACGCGCCGGCCGGGGGATAGCCGGCCGGCCTTGGATCCGATCGCTACACGATGTCCACCGGCGTGCCGAGCGGCAGGATCGGCACGAGCTGCCGGATGTCCTTGTTATACATCCGGATGCACCCGTGGCTCTTCCGGTCGCCGATGGAGGACGGGTCGTTCGTCCCGTGGATGCCGATGATCCCTCCCCCCGTCCAGTTCTTCAGGACATCGGAGAAGGCCGACAGCCCGTACGCGTACTCACCGTACACGCTGTTCCTTATCGGGGGCTTCAACAGGGCGATGATGTAGTACCGGCCGTCGGGTGTGGGCGTGCTCTCTTTTCCCAGGCCGATGGGGAATCGCTTGACCTGATCGCATCCCTTGAACAGCGTCAAGTTCAGGTGCGGGCGGTCCACGCGGATCCGGTACTGGGTGTTGGTGACCCGAAGGGCCGTGGCCGGAAGGTATCCGGTGGTGCCGTTGGGTCTGACGGGGAGCAGGGCCCGGTACCACCGCTTCCCGTCGCTCCCCGCCGTGGCGGCCTGGAGATCGAAGACCTGTGGAGCGCCATCCGCGTTGATCCGGCCGAACGAGGCCACGACCTTGGCCTTCGGATCGGCGGACTTCCGTGCGCTCACCCGAGCCTGATCGACGGTCCCGATCAGCGTGGGTTGCGCGCACGCTGGAACCACCGACGGGGACGGGGAGGGGCTGTCGACCACGATGCTGGGGGATGGGGTGGGGCTGTTCGAGCCGGCCGAGGTGACCGGAGGCCGTACCAAACGAACGAGGACGCTGCCCGCCGCGATGACGAGCAGCGTCCCCGCAAGCAGCTTCGCGATCTTTACGGCGATCGCGACCAATCGCTAGCCGGCGAACCCCGGCTGGGACGAGACCGGCGTGGCCGGAGGCGCCGAGCTTCCCCCACCACCGCCGTTGCCGCCCTTGCCGCCACCGCCGCCGCCGCCGCCACCGCCGCCGCCGGGGCACTTGCAGCGGATCGTGACGGAGCCGGAACTCGTGACCTCGCCGACGGTGATCGTGTAGGAGACCTGCGTGGCCTGCGGATGGGTCGACAGGTACTTCCGCAGATGGAAGGGCTTGTGCCCCTTCCCGGACGAATCCACCACGAAGGTCTTCGTCACGGTCTGGCCGAGGAAGTGAACGGTGATCGTCCCCGGAGTCCCGGGTGCGAAGCCACTCCACCGGAAGTGGAGCGCGCACGTGCCCGACCACTCGAGCCTAGCCTCGCCGGACTTCTTCTGCGTCGACTGGAGCGACCCCGCTTTCTCCCCGGCCTGGCTGAGGCTCGATCCTCCGAGGAGGAGCAAGAACGCCGCCACCGCGATGAAGGCAACCCGCTTCATTCCCACCCCCTGTCTCCTGCCGCCCCCTCCCCTGATGGAGTGGGCCTAGTTCTTTGTTCCTAGTATTCCTCACTCTAAACCTGCGACCAGGGATTCTCCGGGTGAGAGCCTCTGTGTCAATCAGCAGATGGGCCAGAGTCCCGTCCATTGGACCTATGTGGCGGGCGAACGGCCCACGAACCCATCGCCCCATCGTACGCCGGTCTCGCCCTTCGCCCTCGGATCGACTCCAGGACGCTCGGGGCCGGCCCCGAGTTCCGATCCCGCCCGAGTGGCCGTCGAGCGGGCACTAATCTGCCCTCGTGGCTCACCGCGTGACGCTGATCCCAGGGGATGGGATCGGCCCGGAGGTGTCGGAGGCCGCCCGGATGGTCATCGCGGCGACCGGCGCCCAGATCGAGTGGGACATCCAGGAGGCCGGGGCGGCCGTCGCCGCCCGGGAGGGCACCCCGCTTCCGGACCGGGTCATCGAGTCGATCCGGAGGAACCGCACCGCCCTGAAGGGTCCGATCGCCACACCGGTCGGGACGGGGTTTCGGAGCGTCAACGTGGCCCTACGTCAGGAGCTCGACCTGTTCGCCGCGGTTCGTCCCGCCCTCAAGCTGCCCGGGCTGCCGTCACGGCATCCGCGGGTGGACATCGTGGTGATCCGGGAGAACACCGAGGACCTGTACGCGGGGATCGAGTTCGAGCGAGGGAGCGCCGAACTCCAGCGTCTTCGCGACGAGCTGCGCTCTCTTGCCGGTCTCGACGTGCCTGCGGACGCCGGCGTCACGGTGAAGCCGATAAGCATCACGGGGACCCGGCGGGTGGTGGCCTTCGCCTTCGACTTCGCCAGGCGGCACGGCCGGGGCAAGGTCACCGTCGGCCACAAGGCGAACATCATGCGGTTCTCCGACGGCGTCTTCCTCCGCACGGCGGCCGAGGAGGCCGCGGCGTATCCGGACGTCGAGTTCGAGAGCTGCCAGATCGACGAACTCGCCCTCCGGGTCGCTTCAGAGCCCGAGTCCCTGGACCTGCTGCTCCTTCCCAATCTGTACGGGGACATCGTCAGCGACCTGTGTGCCGGTCTGGTCGGGGGGTTGGGAGTGGCTCCTGGGGCGAACCTCGGCTGGGAGTACGCGCTGTTCGAACCGGTCCACGGGAGCGCCCCGGACATCGCCGGAAAGGGCGCGGCCAACCCCGTCGCCATCGTCCTGTCGGGGGCGATGATGCTCGACCACCTGGGGGAGGGTCGCGCCGCGCGCGTCATCCGCGACGCCGTTCAGTCGGTCCTCCGGGAGAGTTCGGCTCTCACTCCGGACCTCGGAGGGACCGCCAGCACGGAGGGCATGGCCCGGGCCATCGCCGACAAGGCTGCCGAGGTCCTGGGGAGTGCCTAGTCTCCCGGCCCCCGACCGGGGGCCCGCTTCGCCTGTCAACAGCCGGGTTCGCCGTGGTGGCCGCAGCAACCCTTGAACGGTGGCGCCACCGACCGGGCCCGGTTCTTCAGGGTCAGCCAGACCTTTCGGGACAGGGGCGCGTCGTACTCGTTCCAGTTCGAGAAGAACTGCCGGACGTAGTCGCCGACGTGGTTCCGGTCGTCTCCTCCCACCATCGACCCCTCAGGCCAGGGACACCAGATCGACGAGATCGTCGCTCCAGTAATCGAGCGCGCCCTCCGGCATGAACAGGACCCGGTCGGGCTGGAGGGCCCGGACGAAGTCCGTGTCGTGGCTGACCAGGACCATGGTGCCGGGCCACCCTCCCAGCGCCAGGGCCACCGCCTCGCGCGCGGGCGGGTCAAGGTTGTTGGTCGGCTCGTCCAGGAGCAGGAGATTGTGCCGGCCGGCCACCAGCTGGGCCAGGGCCAGCTTCGTCTTCTCGCCGCCCGAAAGGGTGCCGGCGTCCTGGAACGCCCTGTCCCCCCGAAGCTCGAACATCCCCAGCAACCCGCGCAAGCTCTCGTCGGGAGCGTCGGATTGCGACCGCATGTGGGCCAGGACGCTCATGCCAGGCCGGATCCCCTCGTGCTCCTGGGCGTAGTAGCCGACGGAGACGGCGGACAGGATCCGGACGAGACCGCGGTCGGGCTCGGACTGGCCGGCCAGGATGCGCAGCAGCGAGGTCTTGCCCGCTCCGTTGAGCCCGAGGACCAGCAGGCGCTCGCCGCGCCCCACGTCGAACGTCACCCCCTCGAACACGGCCGGCCCACCGTAGCTCTTGGCCAGCCCCTGGACGGCGAGGGGCACGCTCCCCGAGCGTGGAGGAGTCGGGAACCGGACGTTGACCTTCCGCTGCCGCTTCGGCGCCGCCACGGCCTGGGACCTCAGCCGTTCCACTCGCGTGTCGAGCGTCTTCGCCTTGCGAGCCCGCTTCTCCGTGGAATGGCGCATCGAGTCGGCCAGCGACGAGAGCCGCTTGATCTCCGCCTGCTGGCGCGCGGCGGTGCGGGCCAGGCGCTCCTCGTCCTGCCGGCGCGCGGTCCGGTACTGGGAGTACGTCCCCCGGTACTCCACCAGTCCACCGTCGTCGAGGTGGAGCACCCTGGTGATCGACCGGTCCAACAGGACCAGGTCGTGGCTCACCACCAGCAGGGCGCCTCGAAAGGATGCGAGGAACTTCATCAGCCAGGCCTTGGCGTCGTTGTCGAGGTGGTTGGTGGGCTCGTCAAGGAGCAGGAGGTCGGTCCCGGCGAAGAGGATCCGGGCCAGCTCCAGCCGCCGCCTCTCCCCTCCGGAGAGGACCCTCACCGGACGGTCGAGCCGGTCGGGGGCAAGTCCCAGGCCGGCCGCCATGCGCCGGGCCTCGGCGTCCGCCGCGTACCCGCCGGCGTGCCGGTACGTTTCCTCGGCTCGAGAGAAGCGGGCGACGTTGCGCTCCGAGGGGCGTTCCTCGACGGCAAGCCGAAGCTTCTCCAGCCGGTCGGCCATCGCGGCCAGGCCCCTGCCCTCCAGGATGTGCACCACCGACGTGGAGCCGGGGTCCCCGAGGCGGGCCTTGGGGTCCTGGCGAAGATAGCCCGTTCGCCCACCCCGGAGCACCATGCCCGCGGTGGGCTCCGCTTCTCCCGCCAGCACCTGGAGCAGGGTGGTCTTCCCCGCGCCGTTCCGGCCCACCAGCCCGACCTTCTCCCCGGCGTGCAGCGAGAACGAGGCGCCCGCGAGCAGCGGGAGCCCACCAGCTTCGATTGCGAGGTCGCGAACCTGGAGCATGACGGCTCGATTATCCAGCCTCGGAGCGAGCGGCCCTCAGCCGAGCTTGGCCAGGTCCGCGCACTTGGCCCGGATGCCTTCGGCGGCAGTGCGGAGGGCGGCCAGCTCCTCCTGGTTCAGGTCGAGCTCCACGATCTCCTCCACGCCGGCGCGGCCGAGCCGCGCCGGCACCCCCACGTAGACGCCGTCGATGCCGTACTGCCCCGTGCACCACGCGCAGACCGGCAGAACCTCATTCGTGTCCCCCGCGATCGCGTTCACCATCTGGGCGATGGCCGCGGAGGGCGCGTAGTAGGCGCTTCCCTTCTTGAGCAGCGCCACGATCTCGGCGCCGGCGTCCCTGGTCCGCTGGTACAGGCGCTCCAATGTCGCCTCGTCCACTAACTCGGCCAGGGGCTTGCCCTCGACCTTGGCGTGCCGGGGCAGCGGGACCATCGACTCGCCGTGGGATCCCAGCGTCATGGCCTCCACCCGCGCCGGTGATACCCCCAGCCCTTCGGAGATGAAATAGCGGAGGCGGGACGAGTCGAGCACGCCGGCCATCCCCATGACCCTCTGCTTCGGGAAGCCGGAGACCTCCGCCGCCAGGTAGGTCATCTCGTCGAGGGGGTTGGTGACGACGATGAGGATGGCCCGAGGAGACCCCGCGGCCACCTTTCCGATTGCGTCGCGGATGATCCCCGCGTTCTTCCCGAGCAGGTCCATCCGGCTCATCCCCGGTTGCCGGGGAAGGCCGGCCGTGATCACCACGACGTCGGACCCCGCGGTGTCCGCGTAGTAGTTGGTCCCCCGGACGTTCGGCTCGAACCCCTCGATCGGCGCCGACTCCATCATGTCAAGGGCCAGGCCCTGCGGCAGGTCCTCGACGATGTCGATCATCACCACGTCGTCCGCCAATCCCTTCTGGACGATCCGCATCGCCGCGGTGGCTCCCACGAACCCGCTGCCCACAACCGTCACTCGCATGCTTCGCCTCCGTCGTTCGGGAAACGCGGACGAATCCTACGAGAGATCGCGGGACGGACGACGAACCACCCGATGATCGCGCGGGGGACCGGCGGGGTTGGCCGGGGTCGAACCCGGCCGGATTGGCCTACGCGCTGACCTTCAGCCCTGCCTGCTCCAGCATGAGCATGAAGTCGTGAGGCTGCGAGGATGCCCGGAGCGCGTCCTCCACCGTGACCAGCCCGTTCCGAACCAGTCCGAGGAGGGACTGATCGAAGGTCTGCATGCCGTAGTACTCGCCGTCGGCGATGATCTCGTGGATCTCCGAGGTCCGGCTGGGCTCCTGGATCCGGTCGGCGACCCGCCCGTTGTTGACCAGCACCTCGACGGCTGGGATCCGGCCTCCGCCGGCCCGCGGGACCAGCCGCATGCAGATGACCCCGCGCATGACGCTGGACAGGGTCACCCGAACCTGATGCTGCTGATACGGGGGGAAGAAGTCGACGATGCGGTTGACGGTCTCCACGGCGTCGGAGGTGTGCAGCGTGGAGAGCACCAGGTGCCCGGTCTCACCGGCGGCCAGCGCGGCCCACACCGTCTCGGCGTCTCGCATCTCACCGATGAGGATCACGTCCGGGTCCTGCCGAACCACGGAGCGCATGGCCGCGGCGTAACTGTCGGTGTCCATGCCGACCTCCCGCTGGTTCACGGTGGCCTGGCGGTCGGGGTGGAGCACCTCGATCGGCTCCTCGATGGTCACGATGTGGACCGGGCGAGTGTTGTTGATCTGATCGATCATGCAGGCGAGCGTGGTGGTCTTCCCGGCGCCGGTCGGTCCGGTGACCAGGATCAGCCCGCGGGGGGCGTCGGCCAGCTGGCTCACCACAGGGGGAAGGCCGAGGTCCTCGTAGGACTTGCTGCCCACGCGGACCCGGCGGAGGACCAGGCTGATCGAGCCACGCTGGTAGAACACGTTTGCCCTGAAGCGCCCGACCCCGGGCACCGACAGGGCGAAGTCCGTCTCCTTCTTCTGGTCCAGCCAGCCGCGGCGGTCCGGCGGCATGATCTGCTGGGCCAGGAGCTGGGTGTCCTGCGGCGTCAGGCGGTTTCCCTCCAGCCGGCGGAGATGGCCGTCCACCCGGATGATGGGAGGCGAGCCGACCTTCAGATGCAGGTCGGATCCGTCGTGCTCGGCGAGCGTGCGGAGCAGGGCAGCCAGGTCGATGTCTTGCACGGGCCTCCTCCAGAGGGCAGGCGGACGCAGGTCGCCTTTCCCCAGAGGAATCGGCCGGCGGCCTCCCGGCCTTGAATGCCCCTCGTGCTCAGCCGAGCTTCGCGATCACCGCGTCGGCCACCTGACTGGTCCCCACCGCGGTGGGGTCGTCCCGGGTGGGCTTCATGTCGTAGGTGACCGACTTCCCCTCGGCGATGACGGCGGCGATGGCTGCCTCCAGCCGGTCGGCCGCGCTCTCCTCCTCGAGGTGCCGGAGCATCAGCACGCCCGAGAGCATCATGGCCATCGGGTTCACCTTGTTCTGCCCCTTGTACTTGGGGGCGCTGCCGTGGGTGGCCTCGAAGACCGCCGCACGATCCCCGATGTTCGCCCCGGGAGCGACCCCAAGGCCCCCGATCAGCCCCGCGCACAGGTCGCTGACGATGTCCCCGTACAGGTTGGGGAGAACCAGGACGTCGTACTCCTCGGGCCGCTGGACCAGCTGCATGGACAGGTTGTCGACGATGCGGTCCTCGAACGCGATGTCCGGATAGCTGTCGGCGACCTCTCGCGCCGTGGCCAGGAACAGCCCGTCGGTGAACTTCATGATGTTCGCCTTATGGACTGCCGTGACCTTCGTCCGGCCGTACTTGCGGGCATACTCGAAAGCGTAGGTGACGATGCGCCTGGTGCCGGAGACGCTGATCGGCTTGATGGAGATACCGGAGTCCTCCCGGATCGGCCTGCCTGACAGCTCACCCAGAAAGTCGATCAGCTTGGCCGTCTCGGG
>Ga0066710_100005177_pt1 | contig 11808 bp, 9 predicted proteins | sample GraSoiAngelo_159_FD_79666 | JGI IMG/M metagenome (GOLD analysis project Ga0066710, IMG submission 79666) | Grasslands soil microbial communities from the Angelo Coastal Reserve, California, USA - 14_1009_16_40cm | ecosystem: Environmental > Terrestrial > Soil > Grasslands | place: USA... | reverse complement strand
GCTAGTTCGCTGTTGGTCAGTGTTTGACCTACAGGTCAGTGTTCGATCTGCAGCGCCCTTTTACGCTGCTCGGAAAATCTTGTCAAGACGTGCGAGGACGACACGTTCCAGCACCTGCGGAGCGAGCAGTTCCTGCTCGCTCATGCCGTCTGCTATGATGGCGAGCCGCCCCGGAGGAGGAGAAATGGCAGACGAGCTTGTACGAGAAGTGCTGACGGACCGTGCCAGCGCAGCCCCACCGCCGACCACACGGCTTGGCCCGCCGATCGTTGAGGGCGCCCCTGCCAGGGATATGTCTGACCCGTAATCGAGCCCCTATGGTAGACGTCCGCCGTTCCAGTCCCACCCAGTTGGCCGAAGGGGACCCGTCCCCGGAGGAACTCCTCTGGCGCGAGTTCGCGGAGGCGGCCACTCCCGAGGCATTTTACCGGGTGTGGCTCGCGCTCCAGTGCCGAATGGTCTCGGGCGTTGGAAGCGGCGTCGTGGTCGCGGCCGTCCCGAGCACCCGCCGGTTCGTACCCGCGGCGTTCTGGCCTGATGGTCATCGCGCGGCCGCGCATCTGGCGGAAGCAATCGAGCGCGCCCTCGCAGAGCGGCGTGGAATTGTCCTGAAGCGCGAGGGCAACGCGGACCCCGCGGCGCCGGGCCGCGAGCGGTACGATGTCGCCTATCCAATCCAGACCGACGACGGCAAGGTCTCCAGCGTCGTCGCGCTGGGCATCGCCCCGCGCCCCGAGCCCGAGCTCAAGGCGGTCCTGCGCCAGCTCCAGTGGGGGGCCGGCTGGATCGAGGTGCTCGTGCATCGCCTGGGCGCCGCACGGCTCCAGCCCGGGAGCGCCGAAGCGTCGAAGCAGCGGCTCCAACTCGTCCTCGACCTCGTCGCCAGCGCGCTCGGCCACGAGCGATTTTACGGCGCGGCGACGGCCTTCGTGACCGGGCTGGCGACACGGCTCGCCTGCGACCGGGTGAGCATCGGCTTCCTCAGAGGTGGTCGGATGCGCGTGCGGGCCGTCTCGCACAGCGCGAACTTCGGCAAGCAGACCAACCTGGTGCGGGCCATCGGCGCCGCGATGGACGAGGCGCTCGACCAGCACGCGACCGTCGTCTATCCGTCGCGGTCGCGAGGCGACGCGCGCGTCACCCGCGCCCACGCCGGGCTCGCGCGCCAGCCCGACGTCGGCTCAGTCTGCACCACGCTGTTGACCGAGGGACGGAAGTTCGTCGGCGCGTTGACGTTCGAGCGGCCTGCGGATCGGCCATTCGATCCGGTCACGGTGGAGTTCTGCGAAGTGCTCGCCGCGGTGGCCGGGCCCATTCTGGAGGTCCAGCGTCGTGACGATCGCTGGCTGATCGTCAAGGCGGCCGACGCCGGCCGGCGACAGCTCGCTCACGTGATCGGTCCGCGACACATGGCGCTCAAGCTCGGCGTAGTCGGGCTGGCGGCCGCCGTCGCCTTGCTCGCATACGCCGAGGGCGATTACCGGGTCTCGGCGCGGAGTGTGATGGAGGCTCGGACGCGTCTGGCCGCCGTCGCCCCGTTCAACAGCTATATCAAGGAGGCGCCGGTGCGCGCCGGCAGCGTGGTCCGCGAGAACCAGTTGCTCGCAGCGCTCGACGACCGCGAACTCCGGCTCGAGCGGCTCAAGTGGCTGAGCCAGGCCGAGCAGCTCGTGAGGCAGCGTGACCAGGCGCTCGCCAAGCGCGACGCCGCCGCGGTCCAGATCGTCGGCGCGCAGATCGACCAGGCCCGCGCGCAGATCGGCCTGCTCGACGACCAGCTGTCCCGGACCCGGGTCGTGGCGCCGTTCGATGGCAGTATCGTGACGGGAGATCTGAGTCAGTCCCTCGGTGCGCCCGTCGAGCGCGGCCAGGTCCTCTTCGAGGTGGCGCCGCTGGCCGACTACCGCGTCGTCCTCCAGGTCGAGGAGCGGGACATCGCCGACGTCGCCGTCGGCCAGCGCGGCGAGCTTCTCCTGACTGCCTGGCCCGCCGACTCGGTGTCGTTCACAGTGGAGACGATCACGCCGGTCTCGACGGCCCGTGAGGGGCACAACTACTTTCGGGTCGAAGCGAAGCTCGACCGAACGCCGAACCGGCTGCGCCCCGGGATGGAGGGTGTAGGCAAGATCGTGGTCGACCGCCGTCTCCTGGTCTGGATCTGGACTCGGCAGGCCATCGACTGGGTCCGCCTGAAGCTCTGGGCGTGGTTGCCGTAGCGTGTCGGTAACCCAGCCGTTTTTCAGCAGCTCCTGGTACCGGGTGGCGGAACTCCAGCCACGACTGCGGAGCCACGCGCACATCCATCGGCATCAGTATCGCGGTCAGACCTGGTACGTCCTCGAGGATCGGGCCAGCCAGCGCTTTCACCGGTTCACCCTGCAGGCCCATCTGCTGATCGGGCTCATGGACGGGCGCAGGACCGTCCAGGAGCTGTGGGAGACCGCCTGCGAGCGCCTCGGTGACGACAGCCCCACGCAGGACGAGGTCATCCAGCTCCTGAGCCAGCTCCATGCGAGCGACGTGCTCCAGTGCGACGTCCCTCCCAACGCGGCGGAGCTGCTCGAGCGGTACGAGCGCCAACAGCGACGCAAGCGGCTGGGCCGCCTCTCCAGCTTCTTGTCTTGGCGGTTTCCGCTGGTCGACCCCGAGCGATTCCTGAGGGCGACGGTGCCGGTCGTGCGGCCTTTCTTCGGCTGGACCGGGGCCATGGTGTGGCTCGCGGTCGTCGCGCCCGCGGTCTTCCTGGCCGGCATGCACTGGACGGATCTCACGCGGGACTTTATGGACCGGCTCTTCTCCGCGCAGACCCTGGTCGTCGTCTGGCTTCTCTTCCCGGTGATCAAGTCGCTGCACGAGCTCGGGCATGCCTACGCCACGAAAGCGTTCGGCGGCGAAGTGCATGACATGGGTGTCATGTTCCTGGTCTTCACCCCGGTGCCGTACGTCGACGCCTCGTCGGCCTCGGCGTTCCAGAGCAAGTGGCAACGGATCCTCGTCGGCGCCGCGGGCATGGTCGTGGAGGTGTTCCTGGCGGCGCTGGCCCTCTACGTCTGGCTTAGCGCGGAGCCCGGGATGCTGAGCGCTGTCGCCTACAACACGATCCTGATCGCGGGACTGACCACGATCCTCTTCAACGCGAACCCACTGCTGCGCTACGACGGCTATTACATCCTGGCGGACCTGCTGGAGATCCCCAATCTGCACCAGCGGTCCACGACTTATCTCGGGTATCTCTGCGAGCGCTATCTGTTCGGTCGGCGTGACGCAGAGCCACCCGTCGCGACGCCGGGCGAGCGCGCGTGGCTCGTCGCCTACGCGACGGCGTCGTTCGTCTACCGGGCCCTCGTCGTGGTCGCGATCATCGCGTTCATCGCCGACCGGTACTTCTGGCTCGCCCTGTTCTTCGCCTGCGCGACAGCGATCGCCTGGATCGGCGTCCCGCTCGCCAAGGGCGCGCGGTTCCTCGTGGAGAGCCCTCGGCTCCGCCGGCGTCGGATCCGGGCTCTTGCCGTCACCGCCGCCTCGGTCGCGGCCATCGTCTACGCCTTGGGGTGGGTGCCGGTGCCCTACGGGAGCGTCATCGAGGGCGTGGTGTGGATCCCCGAGGAATCGTTCGTGCGGGCGGGGGCCGAGGGATTCGTCGAGCAGGTCATCGCGACCCCGGGCGCCCGGGTCAGGCGCGGCGAAACGCTGATCGTCCTCCGCGATCCCGAGACGCGCACCCGGGTGGAGGTGCTCACCGGGCGCGTGCGTGAGCTACAGGCTCGCCACGACGAGCAGAAGCCGGTCGATCAAGTGAAGGTGGCGATCGTCCTGGAGGAACTGCGGTACGCGCAGGAAGATCTGGCCCGGGCGGAGCACCGTGCGTCCGAGTTGACGATTCGCAGCGGCTTGGACGGTACCTTCGTCGTGCCGACCCCCGAGGACCTGCCCGGCCGCTTCGTGAAGAAGGGCGAGCAGCTCGCATACGTCGTCGAGCTCGGCACCCTCACCATTCGGGCCGTTGTTCCCCAGGGCACGATCGATCTGGTGCGTTTCCATACGCGGCAGGTCGAGGTGCGCCTCGCCGAGCACCTGACTGAGGTCGTGCCCGGAGTCATTCGGCGGCTGGTGCCCGGAGCGAGCGAGCGGCTCCCGACGACGGCGCTCGGAAGCGAGGGTGGAGGCCAAATCATCATCGACCCCCGGGACCCGAAGGGAGTCACGGCGGTTCAGAAGGTGTTCCAAGTCGACGTCGAGCTTCCGGCCTCGTCGTCTCGACTCAATGTGGGCGGCCGCGCCTACGTGCGCTTCGACCACGGATGGGAGCCGCTTGCCGTGCAGTGGTACCTGATGCTCCGGCAGCTCTTCCTCGCGCGCTTCAATGTCTAGTCTGACGCTCAGCACCGAAGCCACGCTCGGCGCCTACCCCGAGCGCCTCGAGCGGCCGGTCGGCACCCTGGATCGACTCGCCGCTCGCGCGGTGGCCCCGATGGTGCGCCGCCGATCCGCGCGCCGCCGGCGCTGCCGGCGTTTTCCCGAGCTCGTCGGCCGGTATGGCCCCGCGCTCTCGAGACTGAGCGACGACGCAATCCGTGACGCGGCGCGAACGCTCGGGTGGGAGCTTCGCGCCGGCGGCTACAGGGACGATGCCGTCGCGAGAGCGTTCGCGCTCGTACGCGAGACAGCGAGGCGGACGCTAGGCGAGTGCCACTTCGACGTCCAGCTCGTCGGCGGGCGAGTCCTGCTCGAGGGCCGGGTCGCCGAGATGGAGACCGGCGAGGGCAAGACCCTGACGGCGACGCTCGCCGCGTGCACCGCCGCGCTCGCCGGGATCCCCGTCCACATCATCACCGTCAACGACTACCTGGCGGCCCGTGACGCCGAGTGGATGGGACCGATCTACCGTGGCGTCGGCGTCACGGTCGGGGTTGTGACTCACGGAATGGACCATCAGGCCCGGCGCGCCGCTTACGAGTGCGACGTCACGTACGTGACGAACAAGGAAGTGGCGTTCGACTACCTGCGGGATCGCCTGGCGATCGGGCCCCGCACGAGCCGTACGCTGCTCCTGCTCGAGCGGCTCGCCGGCGATGAGACGCGGCTCGGAAAGGTGGTGTTGCGAGGTCTCAACTACGCGATCGTCGACGAGGCGGACAGCGTGCTCATCGACGAGGCCCGCACGCCGTTGATCATCTCGGGCGGCGGCTCGCCCGACGAGCGTCGCGTGTATGCCACGGCGCTCGCCCTGGCGACCCGACTTACGGGTGGGCGTGACTTCCTGATCGACGAGCGGGATCGCGCGGTGCGCTGGACCGACGCGGGCGAGCTGCGTCTCGACGAGCTCGCTGAGCCCCTGGGTGGAGTGTGGGCCGGTCGGCGCCGTCGGGAAGAGCTCGTGCGTCAGGCGCTCACCGCGCTCCACCTCTTCCAGCGTGACCGCCACTACATCGTGCGTGACCGGAAGGTGCACATCATCGACGAGTTCACCGGGCGGCTCATGTCGGATCGCTCGTGGGAGCACGGCTTGCACCAGCTCATCGAGGTCAAGGAAGACTGTCCCGTCACGGCCCGGCACGACGCGCTCGCGCGCATCAGCTACCAGCGGTTCTTCCGTCGCTACCTTCGGCTTGCCGGTATGACCGGCACGGCGCGTGAGATGGCCGCCGAGCTGTGGTCGGTATACCGGCTGGCGGTCGTCTCGATCCCGACCAATCGACCGCTTCGCCGCCGGCGATACCCCGACCACGTGTACGCGACGGCCGACGCGAAGTGGCGGGCGGTGGTGAGACGGATCGCCACCGTCCGGCGCAGGGGGCGACCCATCCTGGTCGGCACGCGCTCGGTCGCCGCCTCCGAGCACCTGAGCGGGCTCCTCGCTGCGGCGGGCCTCCCGCATCGCGTCCTGAACGCCCGTCAGGATAAGGAGGAGGCCGACATCGTCGCCAGCGCCGGCGAGGCCGGGCGGATCACGGTCGCGACCAACATGGCGGGCCGGGGTACCGACATCCGGCTCGCCCCGGGCGTGGCCGAGCGCGGTGGTCTGCACGTGCTCGCGACCGAGCGTCACGAGGCCGGGAGGATCGACCGCCAGCTCTTCGGGCGTTGCGGGCGGCAAGGCGACCCCGGCTCGTATCAGGCGTTCGTCTCCCTCGAGGACGAGATCGTGACGGTCAACGCGAGCCGGGTCGGACGCTGGCTCGCCGCCCTCGCGACTCGGACGCCGGGGAGAGCGGGCGACTGGCTGGCCGCGCTCGTGGTGCGCCGGGCTCAGCGCTCGGCCGAGCGGCTCCACTCCCGAGTCCGGCGCGACCTGGTCAGATACGACGAGCGGCTCGAGACCACGCTCGCCTTTGCCGGACGGCCCGAGTGAGGCAAAATTCGGAGATGTCCCTTGCCCGCGTGGTGCTCCTGGCGCTTCTGGGTGTCGCCGTCATCGCTCTGCCTGCGCCTGCTCAGACCCTCGACTGCCTCATCAACCCGTACCTTGTCGTGGCCGTGAGCTTCTCGACCGAGGGGGTGCTCAACACCGTCGCCGTCGACCGCGGCGACCTCGTCAAGGAAGGCCAGGAGCTCGCGACGCTCGAGTCGTTAGTCGAGAAGGCGACGGTTGCGCTCGCGGCGGCGCGCGCCCGTGTCGAGTCGGCCATGAAGTCGAACCAGGTCCGAGTGGACTTTGGCGTCCGGCGGTTCATCAGGACAGACGAGATGTACAAGAAGAATCTCGTACCCCTCAAGGAGCTCGACGAGGCTGAGACAGCGAAGATCCTCGCGGAGCTCGGCGTCCTCGAGTCGAAGGAGAACCGCGACATCGCCGAGCTCGAGTTGGAGAGGGCGCGGGCCGCCCTCGCGCAGCGAACGCTGAAGAGCCCGGTCACCGGCGTCGTCGTCGAGCGCGTCCTCTCGCCGGGCGAGTTTGTCAAGGGAACGGCGATCGTCAAGCTCGCGCAGATCCACCCCCTTCGCGTCGAGGTGATCGCGCCCGTGGCGCTCTTGGGCAAGATCACCACGAGTATGCGGGCCGAGGTGCAGCCCGAAGCGCCGATGGGTGGGAGCTATACTGCGACCGTGACGGTCGTGGATCGGGTGGTGGACGCAGCCAGCGGAACCTTCGGCGTGCGGCTCGAGCTACCGAATCGCGACTACCGCCTGCCAGCCGGGCTCAAGTGCAAGGTCCGGTTCGGGCGCTAGCCACTCCGCGTCACGGCTGGATCCGCTTGTAGAAGAGCAGCTCGCGGTAACCCTGGGGCAGGTTGTCGATGGACACGGCGGATCACGCCGTGCTCGCCTCCGTCGAGCACGATCTCCTGCGTCCAGAGATCGTGGAGCGGGCGATCGAGCTGGCGATCGACGGGCTGCGTCCTGACGGCGACACGCTGAATCAGCGGCGGGCTGACATCCTCGCCGAGATGCGGCGGCTCGATAGTGAGCTCTCTCACCTCACCTCGGCGATCGCCAGCGGTGGCGACCTGCCGGTGCTCCTCGCTGCCTTGAAGGAACGGCAAGCCTCCCGGAAGCGCGGCGAGCGCGCCCTGCTCGAGCTGGATGCGACCGCCAAGATCGGGCAGCGCGACCTTTCACGCCTGGAGCGGGAGATCCGCCACCGCCTGGCCGACTGGGGCGATGCTGCGGCGCGAGGTCCCCGAGGCGCGCGAGATCCTCCGGAACCTGATCGTCGGCCGGATCGTCTTCACGCCCCGCCCGGAGACTCGTCTCTACGAGTTCTCGGGGCGGGGGTCGCTGGGACGGCTGCTGGCCGGGACCGCCAGTCCAGTTTCGGTGGTGACCCCGGCGGGATTCGAACCCGCGATCTCGACCTTGAAAGGGTCGCGGGGCCGCCTTCACTGACGCGGAGTTAGCGGTCTGCTGCCACGGTGCGCTGCCAGCTTCTGAACGACCAGTGGCCGGAGCCGGCGCCGATTCAGGGGAGCTGGACCCCAATCAACGCCGCGGCGACCTTCAGCGCTTGGTAGGCGGGATTGATGCTACCGATAGTTTGGACGGCATGCCCGACGCCCGCCAGCACGGAGGTAAGGCGCAATCCCGCGATTCCGTAATGAAGCCTCCGGGCCCTACCGTTCTTCGCCTAGACCAGATGATCGACGCGCGGATTTTCGAGATTTCCCGCAGGCTGACGGCCACGAGTCTCCAGGACCTGCGGATTCTACCTCGCGGTCGAGGTCCGGCGCGTGGCCTGCCGGCGTTGTGGTCCAGGTGAAGCAGGAACGGCTCGTCTTCCTGGCCGACAACCCGTTCCACACCAAGCGCTTCGCCTTACAGCAGATTTACAGAGATCGTCGAAGGACTTTACAGAATGCCATCCGGCCCTCATCCCACCACGCCGATGTGACCGAATCTCTGGCATTTCCGGAAATGGCATCTTTCTTGCCGCATTTTATGATTGTTAGAGAGAATTATTTTTCTGGCATCAGTACCAACGTTGGTGTGCGAGGAGGATGACGATGAAACGCCCGTGGTTGCTCGCTGCGTTCACCGCTGGCGTGCTGGCCTTGATGTCCGGTCACGCCGACGCGATCACCATCACGTTCAACGACCGGTCGGAGGGCACGCTGACGGCGGATGTCAGCACCGATCTTCCGACCGGAGTGACCGCTACGATTGGCCTGGGCATAACACCGGAAAGTGTGATCGTGACCATCACTGGCGCTATTCTCCCTGCCACCGCGCCGGAGAGCTTGCTCCTGCCGCTCGCGCTAACCGAGCCGGGCAATCCCGATCAAATCAGCGATATTATCCAGATTAGCCGGACGACGACCGGGGTCACGATTTCGTTTACGTCGGACTCGCCCGAAGGCTCTCTTACGCTGACAGGGAATTTTAATGCCCAGCCCGAATTCAACCCGGGTACCACCACCCCCCCTAACCCGTTTGTTACTGCAAGCCTCACGACGGCCACAGGCGCCGCCATCCCGCTTGTCATCAATGCGTTTTCTGACGCGGAAGCCGTCGTGCCGGAACCCGCCTCTCTGCTCCTCCTCGGCTCCGGCCTCGTGGGGCTGGCGGGCATGGCGTGGAGACGGTACCGGAGGTAGCCTCGAACCTTCGCAGGCGATCGCAGGCACGGGCGTCGAGTCACCCTCGGCGCTCGTGGCGTATTCAGATCGCGTATAGCGCCTCCCGCGCCGCCCGCTGCACCGCCCGCCACGGCGTCGGCTCGTAAGCCGATCCCTTCACGATCGAGTCTGAGAGAGCACGACGAGTCCCGATGAGCGGGAGAACAAGGGGCTCGACGCGAAGGTGGAGAGCACGATTGATCTCGGTCCCGATTTTCCTGGTCATCAGCTACGGTTGCGCACGATTACCTTCGAGCCGGGCGGGGTCGCGGGCTTTCACAGCCACAAGGACCGCCCCGCGTTTGCCTATATCTTGCCGGGCCAGCTGACCGAGATGCGTAAGGGTGGTCCAGCATCTGAGGCGCTTTGGCCGCGACCTCGCTACCGCTGACGGCCTCTGCTGCCGCCCTCAGCGTCTGATCCGTCACCGCCGCATACCGCCGCATCATCCGCTCCGTCTTCCAGCCGCCCAGGGCCATCACGATCGGCGCCGTGAAGCCCTTGTTGAGCGCCATCGTTGCCCCGTGGTGGTGGAGGTCGTGAAATCGGAAGTCCTTGAGGCCGGCAGCGCGGGCGGCGCGCCGGAAGACCTTGCCGACCTGCTCGCGGCTGTAGGGCCGCCCGCCTGGGCCCGGGAAGACCAGCTCAGAGCCGCAGTGAGCCTCGAGCTGCTGCCGGAGGATCTTCGCCGCGGCATCGCTCAGGATCACCGGCCTGGCGCCCGCCTTGGCCCGTGGGAGCAGAATTACGCCTTGCTCGAGGTGGACGGCCTCGCGGCGGAGTTCGCGGAGCTCGCCCTGGCGCATCAGCGTCAGCGCCGCCAGCTTGGCGATCTCCCGGAACGGTGACGGCATCGGCTCGAGGACGAGCAGCTCCTCCTCCGGCCGGAGCCACCGGACGCGCGTCTCGTCTTCCTGGAAAAACGCGCCGCCCGGGAAGCGGTACTCAGGGCGGGCCTTTTTGAGCGCGGCCCGGAGCGTCCGCAGATCGCGGTTGATCGTGCTCGGCTTGCTCGGGACCCGCATCGGCACCTTCTTGCCGGCGACGACCTGATAGACGACGGTCCCCTCACGGGCCCTGGCGTTCCTGAACGCGAAGATCTCGGTGTCACCGATCGCGCTCACCGGCCTGTCCAGGAGCTCCGGGACGAGGGCCTCGATCGAGCGCCGCGTGTAGTCGACCCGGCCGACGCTTTCTTCGCCGCGGCCGCGGGCCCGCATGTCGAGCGCGTAGAACTCGAGGAGCTGACGGAGGGTCGCCGGCCGCTGCGCCTCTTGCTCGGCCTGGCCGGCGAGTGCCTTCAGATCGCTCCGAAGCTCACTTTGGGCGTCGAGAGCTTCATCCTTCGTCGCGCGGAAGGCGGCCTTTCGCAGCCCGCGGTACGCCACGCGCGCCTGCCAGACCCACCTGCCATGATTCTTGATCCGTCGGACGGCCATCAGTTCCTCCTTTTCTGGCGGCTCAGCCGGGCGCGATCTCCCTGATGAACCGAAAGGCCAATTCGCATGAAAAGGTCAGATACATGAAAAGGTCAGATAGTCGATGCACCGATCTGAGCCGAAATCCGCAATCCTGTCGGCCTCTGTTCGGAGATCGGCATGCATCGGAATTCCCCACAGTTGGCGGCAAACGATGGAATCCTCGAGATCATCGGCGATATCGAAACGCCATCGATCAATGTCCGTGCCATCCGTCACCTTGGAGTATCGGGTCGCGTCGTGATCTGCTCGATGGTCGAGGGCCGCGCGAGTCGGGGCCGGGTCGTAATGGAACGTGATCTTGTCTCGTACGCTGACGATATAGCGCTCGAACTCCTGTCGTCTACATCCCCCTCGAACGAATTCGAGGATACGAAGAAAGGCGTCTTTGGCGTCCTGGCTACAGCGACTCAGCAAGAAACCGTGCAGGCGACTGCTTCGTTGCACCTCTGCCGCCAATGAGAGGGCTTCGCTCAAGTGTCCGCATTGGAGTCGAACAAAGTATCGTTGCTTTCCGAGTTGAGAGTGGCGACGGGCCGGGGGCTGTTCTTCCTTGAAGTGGCGCAGTCCCCAGTTTGCTAGGGCAATATCGTTTGCAGCGCGCATCAGCCTAAGCAGCAACACCGCGTCCGGACCGATTTCTCGCAGGCGCTTTAGGTCCACGATTCTCGTGCTGGTGCCAGTAGTCACACCCTGCTCGACTCTCCGGCGCAGCTCGCGGCGATCATCGGCGGGCCTTTCTTACCGCTGCTCTGACAAGCCACGCCACCGCCGCGATGATACAGAGGTACACGACGACATCCGCGAGGATCATCAAGGCCGGATGTCTCGTGGAGCGCGCAACGCCGATGATAACCAGAATGACTAAGGCGCTGACGATGCCTTCCAATCGCCGGCGGTTGGCCCCGCTGGTCATCCTCGCCTCACTGCGACGCGCTCATGGGCGCCCCAGATCCGCTCATCGATGAAGGCGGGTTGATCGACCCTGCGGACGCGAGCATGCGCCGTCTTGCCGCCTGCCGTCGTGTAGGGCCGGCCCGACGATCGCCGTCTCGGCTCGGAGAGCAGGTGACGAATTTCGTCAGTCGCCTGCCCTCGTGCGTCATTTCCGGTAACGCATTGTCTCTAGGGCCCTTGAAACGAAGGACGGGTGCCTTGGCAGGGCCATTGCTGTGGAGATTTAGTGCAATGAATGGTTCTATCCGTCGCCGCTGGCAGGCGCCGCTCGCAGTCCTCTTCTGCGGTCTGGTGCTCCTCACGTTCGCGGAGCGCCGGCT
>Ga0066710_100005175_pt1 | contig 11811 bp, 6 predicted proteins | sample GraSoiAngelo_159_FD_79666 | JGI IMG/M metagenome (GOLD analysis project Ga0066710, IMG submission 79666) | Grasslands soil microbial communities from the Angelo Coastal Reserve, California, USA - 14_1009_16_40cm | ecosystem: Environmental > Terrestrial > Soil > Grasslands | place: USA... | reverse complement strand
TCGCCCTGGATGAGCTGTTCCGAGAGCGGATCCTCGACGTGCTTCTGCAAGGCGCGACGCAAGGGGCGAGCGCCGTAGGAACGGTCGGTACAGGTCTTGTCCAGAATCCAGCGCGCGGCTTCGGGCGAGAGGCTGATCGAGATGTTCTTCTGCGCCAAGTGCTGGTTCATCAAGCCCACCATCAGATCGATAATCTGAAGCAAGTCGCCGTCCGTTAAGGCGTTGAAGACGATGGTCTCGTCCAGCCGGTTCAAAAACTCGGGGTTAAACAGGCGCTTAACCTCACTCATGACCAAATCTTCGATCTTCTTGTCCGTGGCTTCTTCGCTCGCTGACTGAAAGCCGAGGTGGGCGCGGCGCTCAAGGTAGCGGGCACCGATGTTAGAGGTCATGATCACGATCGTGTTTTTGAAATCGACGGTATTGCCGAGACCGTCCGTGAGTTGGCCGTCTTCGAAGACCTGGAGCAGGATATTGAAGAGGTCGGGGTGCGCTTTTTCGATCTCGTCGAGCAAGATCACCGAGTAGGGAGACCGCCGCACGCGTTCGGTGAGCTGCCCTCCCTCCTCGTACCCGACGTAGCCTGGGGGCGAGCCGATCAGCTTCGAAACCGAGTGCTTCTCCATGAATTCGGACATGTCGAAGCGCACCAGGGCGCGCTCGGATCCGAACAGGAATGCGGCCAGACTCCGCGCCATCTCTGTCTTGCCCACGCCCGTCGGACCCAGGAAAAGGAACGAACCTACGGGCCGGCCCGGAGCCTTGAGTCCGGCTCGGGAGCGCCGGATGGCGCGCGCCAGGGCGGAGAGCGCCTTGTCCTGGCTCACAATGCGCTTGTGCAGCTCCTCCTCGATGCGCAGGAGCTTCGACATCTCTTCTTCCTTGATCGAGGTCACGGGTACGCCGGTCCAGCGTGAAACGACTTCTTCGATGTCCTCGCGGGTGACCACACCCATGGCCGTTTCGTCGATGTTGTACTTCTCGCGCAGCAGGCGCAGGTTCTCCCGCTCCTTGCGTTCCTCGTCGGAGTAGAAGCGCGCTTTCTCGAATTCGTGGCCGGCGATGGCATTTTCCATTCGGTGGACCACGAACTTGATCCGCTTCTGCACGTCGATCATCTCTTCGGGCATGGAACTCTGGCGCAGCTTCACACGGGCCCCCGCCTCATCGATGAGGTCGACGGCCTTGTCGGGCAGGTAGCGGTCTGGAATATAGCGGCTGGAATCGAGCACAGCGATTCTCAAGGCATCGTCCGTGTAGCTGACAGCGTGAAACTTCTCGTAGCGCTCTTTGATGCCGAACAGGATTTGAACCGCGTCATCCTCCGTGGGAGGCGGCACTTTGATCGCCTGGAAGCGTCTCTCGAGCGAGCGGTCCCTCTCGATCGACTTGCGAAATTCCGCCGGCGTGGTGGCCCCGATGCACTGAATCTCGCCGCGCGAGAGCGCGGGCTTGAGGATGTTGGCCGCGTCGAGCGACCCTTCTGCCGACCCGGCCCCCACCAGCGTGTGCAATTCGTCGATGAAAATGACGGCGTTCTGCGAATCCATCAGCTCCTTCATGATCGTTTTCAGGCGCTCTTCGAATTGGCCGCGGTACTTGGTTCCGGCCACGATCAAAGAGAGGTCGAGGGCCAGGATGCGCTTGTCCGCCAGGAACGAAGGCACGTTGCCGTCGGCGATGCGTTGGGCCAGGCCTTCCACGATGGCTGTCTTTCCCACCCCCGGCTCGCCAATCAAGACGGGATTGTTCTTGGTGCGGCGGCACAGGATCTGGACCACGCGCTCCAGCTCGCCTTCGCGCCCGATCAACGGGTCGAGCTGGTTCTCCATGGCGGCCTGCGTCAGGTCACGGCTGAACTCGGCCAGCAGCGACGTTTCCTTCGGGCGGCCGGACGACATTCTCTCGTTCTGCACCCTGCCCAACTCTTCGCGGATCGTCGACAGGCGCAGGCCACGCTCGTGGAGGATCTCCGCCGCGAAGCATTTCTCCTCCCGCAACAGCCCGAGCAGGAGGTGTTCGGTGCCGATATGTTTGTGGGAGAGCCGCTCGGCTTCTTCAGCGGCGTAATTCAGCACCCGCTTGCACTCTTGGCTCAGCGGCAGGTCAACCGAGGTCGAGACTTTTTCCCGAACTGTTGTCCGTCCCTCAATCTGCTTGCGGATGGATTCAATCGAGGCGTGGGATCGCAGGAAGCGGTTGGTGAGCGCTTTGTCCTCGCGGAGCAGGCCGAGCAGCAGATGCTCGGTCTCAATGTACGGGCTTCCAAACTGGCTGGCTTCGTAGCGGGCGAAAAAGATGACACGGCGAGCTTTCTCAGTATACCGTTCGAACATAGCTCCTCAGTTGTCGCGCTAGCACCATCCACCTCGGATTTCGAAGGTCGCCGTGAACATAGCCTCGGATAGCGCCCCCAACCTCCGCAGGCGGTCAGTCGCTCTGTGGAACCACGGTTTCACTCAGCCCGCCGCCGGTCAGGCATAACAACCGGCCCGCGCGCCGCGCCAAGTCCAAATTATGCGTCGCAACCACCGAAGTCAAGCCGTGATCCCGGTGCAACACCTCCAGCACCGACATCACATGCTCAGCCGTACGATGGTCCAGGTTGCCGGTCGGCTCGTCGGCGAGCAGCAGAGTGGGTTGGTTCGCCAGCGCTCTCGCCAGCGCCACGCGCTGCTGTTCGCCGCCGGAAAGCTCACCCACGCGGCGGCCGAAAGCCTTTTCAAGACCGACCTCCCTCAACAACTCCCGACCTCGGGCCCGCGCTTCGCGCAACTCACGCCCCCCAATCAGTTGAGGGAGCATCACGTTTTCAAGCGCGGTAAACTCGGGAAGGAGGTAGTGCATCTGCCAGACGAAACCAAGCCGGCAGTTGCGGTAAACCGCCCGCTCCTTCTCCGAGAACCCAGCAACCCGTTTACGGTTAAAGTATACATCACCACGCGTCGGCGTGTCCAGAGCCGCCAGCAAGTGCAGCAGGGTGCTTTTTCCGCTTCCAGACTCCCCCACCAGGGCCACTAGCTCACCTTGGCGAATCTCAAAATTCAGGTCCTCGAAGACAATGACTTCTTCTTCTCCGGAGCGGAACATCTTGGTCAAATTCTCAGCCTTGAGCATCTGCCGAAGCCGTCTGGGAGCGCCAACTCACAGAAACGCCGCTGCTTACGAGAATGCGTCGAATGACACGATGAGGGCGCTCGGGAAGCGGCGCTTCGCACCCTGGGTACAGGACGTTGGGCCACATGACTTTCGCCACCGGTGGTTGAGTTCGTCAACGGTCGCTACAGAATAACGGTTCCATCCTGCTCTTGATGACGCTGGCATGACTGACCCCCACTGTCTATGTGCCACCCCTCTCTTGCGCTTGCCAGAGGGACGGGTTATTTCTCAGACGACCGCTTGACGCCCCACGGGTCTTCTCACTCGTAACGCAAAATCTCGACGGGATTCAAGCGCGACGCAGCCATCGACGGGTAAAGTGTCGCCAAGAAGCTGATAGTCAACGCCGCCACCGCGATCCACACCCCATCCAGGGGCCGCGCGTGGAACGGAACGGAGGCCAGGGCGTACACGTCCGCCTGAAGATGAAACAACTTGTAGCGGTCCCCAACCCAGGCGATGCCATAGCCTAGAACCAGGCCGAAGGCGCTGCCCACGGCTCCAATCAGCAGCCCGTGCAACGTAAAAACCGCCCAAATCTGCCGGGCTCTCGCCCCCATAGACATGAGCACGGCGATGTCGCGATTTTTTTCCATCACCATCATGGCGAGGGTGATGAAGATATTGAGCGCCGCCACCAGCATGATCAGTCCGATGGTCAGAATGGTCACCAAACGCTCCAGCTTGAGCGCGCTGAAGAGCGACCGATTCTGCTCCATCCAGGTCGTGGTGTCGAATCCCGGGCCGGCCGCCTCACGCACGGACCGCGCCACCTGCGGGGCCCGATAGATGTCGTCGATCTTGAATTCGATGACCGAAACCACGTTGGTCAGATCGAACAATCGCTGCGCGGCGCCCAGATTCGTGAAAGCCCAACCGGCGTCAAAGTCATAGAAGCCGGAGTCAAATACGCCTACCACGCGGAAATGACGGAACTTGGGTACGACCTCGAACGGCGTGATGTAGCCCTGCGGGCTGATGACCATCACCGTATCGCCGACGAAGACGCCGAGCGAGCGGGCCAGGTCCTTGCCGACGATCAGCGGGTCGGCGTTGGCGAAGTGATCGGAAAGGCCCGCGAGCGTCCCTTCCTTGATGCGGCTGAGCAAGTCTGCAACGCGCACCTCGCGCTCGGGGTCAACGCCCTTCAGGACCACACCCTGGGCGCGCGAGTGGCTTGCGATCAGCACCTCCTCATAGAGCGCCGGAGCGTCGGCCTGCACGTGCGGCAGACGCGCTAACCGGTCACTCAACTCTTCGTAGTTCTTGATCCCGTCGTTCGCGGGCCGGATCAGGTTGATGTTGGCCGTCGCGCCCAGCAGACGGCTTTCCAGCTCCTGACGGAATCCGTTGTTGATGGCGAGAGCCACCACCAGCGCGCACACGCCTGCTGCCACGCCCAGCACCGAAATCAACGTGATGATCGAAATCACGGCCTGGCGCCGCTTCGCCTTCAAGTAACGCAGGGCCACAAACAGTTCGAACCGCATAGTTGATTTAGCATTATGGATGAGCACGCCGCGGAGGGAAAGCGGAAGAAAGGTTCAAGGGTAAACCGTGCAGTGAACGTGAGAGGACCAACGGCGTCCGGCGTCGGTTCGGCGCCAACGTAGCGTCCCAGGGCCAGGATATAGCCGGGGAGCAAATTTCTTCTGTTGTAGCGCTGTTGCTGCCCTGACGAACGTTCATTCGAGTTTCTGGCATTCGAGTTTCTGACATTCGAGTTTTTGGCATTCAAGTTTTTTGGCGTTCTGGCTCAGCTTTCGTCGCATCCAGCGCGAGGGCAATCGCTCCCAGCACTCCGGCATTATCGCCCAGTTGGGCTGGCACGACGTATTCATCGACGCGCTCGATGATCTCGCCCACCTGGATGTAATTGTTCAACAGTTCCAGGGTCTTGTGCCGTATCAAGCGGAAGAGGCCGGAGCGCCGCATGACGCCGCCCCCGAGGATAATCCGCTGGGGAGCAAGGACGCAAACCAGGTTCGTCACGCCGAGCGCCAGATAGTGCGCCTCGAGTGGCCACGCGGGATGGTCAATGGGCAGGCATTCGCCTTTACATCCCCACCGAGCCGCGATGGCCGGGCCGGATGCCAGACCTTCCCAGCAATCACCGTGAAACGGGCAAACTCCCGGGAAAGGATCGGCCTGTCGGTTGTGCGAAATTCGCATGTGGCCCATCTCGGGGTGGAGCACGCCGTGCATCAAGCGCCCTTCCACCAGTCCACCGCCACCAATCCCTGTGCCCACCGTCAGGTAGACGAAAGTCTGGAGTCCTTGCGCCGCGCCCCAGCGTCGCTCGCCCAAGGCCGCCGCGTTCACGTCGGTATCGAAGGCGACCGGCAAGTCGAGGGCCCGCCTGATCTCGCCCGCCAGGTCCACGTTTTGCCAGCCCGCCTTGGGCGTGGACGTAATGTACCCAAAGCGCGGTGAATCCGGCTTGACGTCTACGGGGCCGAAAGACGCGATGCCGACCGCGGCGAGAGGTTCATGCCTGGCCGCCTCTCCGAGAAACTCAACCACCTGACGGATGGTTTCCCCCGGCGTCGAGGTGGGGAACACCATCCTGGCACGCAGGTCCTCAGGGCCTGTTCCCACCGCGCAGTCGAACTTTGTTCCCCCCGCCTCAATCGCACCGAACAACGCCATGCGTCTCTCTCCTCGGAATTCCTCCAGTGTGACGCGCCGCGCCTTGGGCGCCGCTCGGCCCTACCGCGCCAGACCCAACTTCCTTTGCATCTCCTCCAGCGTGACGCCCTTGGTTTCCGGATATAGGAACAGGACGACAAAGAACTGAAGCACCATCATGGCCGAGAAGAAGACGAATGGGTAGGCGCCGGAAGATGCCGCCATCGACGGGAACAACCCGGAGATGAGCGCGTTCATGAACCAGTGCGTCAAGGTACCCAGGCTCTGCCCTTTCGCCCTCACCTGATTGGGGAAGACTTCGCTGATGTAGACCCAGATCACCGCGCCTTGCGAGAAAGCGAAACTGGCGATGTAGCCGATCAGCAGCCAGACCAGATCCTTCTCGTGCCGGCCGGTGAAGAAGATGGCGGAAACGCCGGCCAGACAAACCGCCGTTCCTACGGAGCCGACCAAAAGCAGCGTCTTGCGGCCCAGTTTGTCGATCACCGCCATCGCCACCACGGTGAACACCAGGTTGGTGGCGCCAACGGCCACGGCCTGCAGATTCCCCGAGATCTTGCTGAAGCCGGCGTGCCCGAAAATGTCGTTGAGATAATAAAGGATCGCGTTAATGCCCGAGAACTGGTTGAACATGGCGATGGAAACCGCGAGAAAGATCGGGGTCCGATACTTGCGGGAGAACAGCGCCTCTTGCTGGTCCCTGACATCGATCGAAGCCACAATCTCCTGCAACTCGTGATCCACGTTTTCCGACCCCGTCATCCCCAGCACTTCCCGCGCTTCCTCCACGCGCCCCTTCTTGACCAACCAGCGCGGGCTCCGCGGAATGCCGAAAAGCATCACCAGAAACAGGGCGGCGGGAATTGCGGAAATACCCAGCTCCCACCGCCACTCCAGAGCTCCCAAGTGCCGAAGCGCGATGACGTAGTTGGAAAAATAAGCGAGCAGGATTCCCAGCACAATGTTGAACTGAAAGACGCCCACCAGCCGGCCTCGCCATTTCGCGGGCGCAAGTTCTGCAATATACATCGGACCCAGCACGGAGGAGCCCCCGATACCTAGCCCACCGATAAAACGAGCCGCCACCAAGGGGTACCAGCCCCACGCAAAGGCGCAACCCAGGGCCGAGAGCAAATACAGGACGGCCATCAGCCGCAGGCTGTCGCGCCGGCCGTAGCGGTCGCCGGGGATTCCGGCGAACATGGCCCCGACGATCGTGCCCCAGAGCGCGATCGAAACCGTCAGTCCGAGCGATTGGGGCGAGAGGTCATAGGCGCGAGTCAGGGCGGCGGTCGTGCCGGCAATCACCGCCGTGTCGAATCCAAACAAGAGGCCGCCCAACGCAGCCACCACTGTGCTCTTCACCAAGTATGCGTTCAGCTTCACCGCGTCCTCCGTGACACGGCCCGCGCAGGTCTCCGCAACAAGCTAGCCTAGGTATAGCTTTCCGCTCTCAGCCAACGACTAGGTTTATACCTTCAGCTCACGGTTGTCTTCGGCGCGACTCCTGCCTACGGTACGGGTCGCCCTGAATCTAACACACCTTCTTGAGGCTTGGGGTGAAAGGCGTGGGCCGCGCTTTGGAGGGCTCGGCTTCACCCCGCCCGTAAGCGTGTCCCGACTTTTCCAAGGGGTCTTGGTGAGCGGAACGGTGCGGCGGGGTTGACGCGCAGACACTCGAAACCGGAGCGTCTGCGCCACCCAGTGGGTTGTAGTGCGCGGCCGAGATTCTTCGCTGCGCTCCGCCTAGCGCTTGCCCAGGGCGGCCAGCTCCGTGTTGATGATTTTCTCGAACTCCGCTTCGGGCTGCGCGCCGTTCAAAAACACTCCGTTGATGAAAAACGCTGGCGTCCCACTCAGTCCGGCCGCCGTGCCCGCCTGTACGTCCTGTTGCACCTGAGCCTTGTACTTGCCGGATGCCAGGCAGGACTGAAACGACTTTTCATCCAGGCCCAGCGTTCCCGCGCGTTGGACCAAGCCCGCCTGGTCGAGCTTCGACTGGTCATCGAACATGGCGTCGTGTAACTCCCAATACTTTCCCTGCTCTTCGGCGCATCGCGATCCTTCCGCCGCGGTCTCGGCCTGTGCGTGAATCGCCAGCGGAAAGTCCCGGTAAGCGAACTTCACCTGGCCGTTATATTTGGCGACCAGATCTTTCAGCGTCGCTTCGGCCTGCTTGCAGTAAGGGCATTGAAAGTCTGAGAATTCCACGATGGTGACCGGAGCCTGAGGGTTCCCCCGCACCCGCGCGGAGTCGTAGCCGACCTGGACTCTGGGCGGCTTGAGGAGAACGACAACCTGGTTCTTCGCGCGCAATGAGTCCTTATATTCTTGCCGGGCCTCCTGGACCTTCAGCGTCTTCAGATTCTTCACAATCTGAGGCTTGATTTCGTCGAAGGACTGGTTCACCTGGTTCTTTACCGCAAGATAGTAGGCCTTGACTTCCGCGTCGGTGGGTTCGCCGACTTTGGAATCGACCGCTTGCTCGAGCAGCTTATCAGTTGACAGTCCCTGCTTTTTGGCTTCGGCGTCCGTCACCTTCTCGCGGATCACGTCATCAAGGGCCTTGGTCTTCATCTGATATTCCTGGTTGCGCAGTTGCAGCAACCTCGACCCCAGCGCGGGCATCAGGTCCTGCTCATAGATCGGCTGCCCGGCGACCGTGGCGATGGGACCCTCGGAGCTGCCTAAAGGCGCGGCGCCGCTCTTTGCCGCGTTTGCGGACTTCCTGGAGTTTGCCGGATTGATTCCGTTGCCTTGCCCAATGGCTTGAACCGACCAAGCCATTAGAACGCCCAAAGTGAGAAGAATCTTCGATAGTCGCACTGTCATACCTCCTTCGACCCGTAACTTTTCGACCCCAACTTCTTGGTCATCGCTGCGGCTGTTCATCCTTACTAATAAGCGCAGGCAAGCATCCGGCAGCCGTCTGACCTGGGGCAGATCTGAACACGAATGCCGCAGGTTTTTCTAACTCGTTCAAACATATAGACCGACCATGGTCGGAGCAATCTGGAATAGGCGGGAATGAATGTTTCCCGGAAATTCCCACTTATCCCCTACATAAAAAAAGACTTAACCCCGTGCAGTTCGTTCGCTCGAAAAGCGCGTATCATGTTTAGAATCAATTTGATAGCTCTGAACGTTCGTTTAAGTCCTTTGTTGTCAACATCGGCTCATTCTCCTCGCCTCGCTAGGAGCTTCCCGACCGGGACCAGTCGGGGTCAAGGACCGTCGCTCGGCCATGGGATCGCAAGGCAACACGTTGGGGATGAATGGCTTAAATCTACCTGGCAGGGACGAACTTCGGAACTCAAGGGCCTCCTTCCGCACCGCGTTTTTCTATCTCGCTGATTCCAGCGGACATTCCAGGTTCGTTTTGTGAAATTAAGATCCGCTGAAAGTCGAGACGCCTCGCTACGCTCAGCGTGAACGGGATTTCCTTTTGGGTTATCCACTATTCAGTAAAGATACACCGGTCGGCCTCCACATGCAACCCACCGTATGTCAAGGTAGTTCGGTGCGGGATGGTCGGGATGGTGAAGTGGTGCCGGACGCCCTGTCTTCAGGCGACACTCTCTGCACCGAGCCTTCCCATCCGGGTCTGCGGTTTTCGTCATTCCACGGGAGACGAGCCGCAGAGTCTCTGGGAGACGAGACCTTGCGCCCTTGCTAACATAGCCTAGGCATGTGTCCTGAGGGTATTCTCCGGCCTTGTCATTCCGAGCGCAGCGGGGAATCTCGCTCTGTTCTTAGACCAGTCGAGGTCCCGCGCCTACGCGCCCCCCAGAATCAGCTTGGCAATGGTCTGGAGCTGCATGAAGGACGTGCCCTCGTAAATCTGGCCAATCTTCGAATCGCGCCAATACTTCTCGACGGGGTAGTCCTTCGTGAAGCCGTAGCCGCCGTAGACCTCGACGGCCTCGGAGGCGACGCGCTCCGCCACCCGCGAGCAGAAATACTTCGCCATGGCGGCTTCCTTGAGGAAGGGCAGGCCCGCGTCCTTGAGGCGGGCGGCGTTATAGGTCATCAAGCGCGCCGCTTCCACTTCCGTAGCCAGGCGCGCGAGCTGGAACTGGATGGCCTGGAATTCCGCGATGGGTTTGCCGAACTGGCGGCGCTCCTTGGCGTAGGCTACGGCGTGTTCGAGGGCGCCGCGAGCGATCCCGAGCATCTGTGCGCCGATGCCGATGCGGCCCTCGTTGAGCGTCTCGATGGCGACTTTGTAGCCGCGGCCTGCTTCGCCCAGCACGTTCGCTTTGGGCACCCGGCAGTCCTCGAGAATCAGCTCGCAGGTCGAAGAGGCGCGGATGCCGAGCTTGTCCTCTTTCTTCCCGACGCTGAAGCCCGGCGCGTCGCGCTCGATAAGAAAGGCGGTGATGCCCTTGTAGCCGGCCTCGCGGTTGAGGGTGGCGAAGACGATGAACAGCCCCGCTTCCTTGGCGTTGGTGATCCAGAGCTTCCGCCCGTTCAGGACGTAATGCTCGCCCGCTTCTTTCGCCTGCGTCGTGAGCGCGAATGCGTCGCTGCCCGAGGCGGCCTCAGAGAGGGCGTAGGCGCCCACAGTCTTCTCAGCGAGGCGCGGCAGCCACGCCTTTTTTTGGGCTTCGCTGCCCCAGCGCATCAAGGCGTTTGAGACCAGCGTGTTCTGCACGTCGATCACCACGCCGGCGGAGGCGTCCACGCGAGAGAACTCTTCGATCGCCAGGATCGCCATAAAGAAAGTTCCGCCGCTGCCCCCGTAGGCCTCGGGAACCTCGATGCCCATGAAGCCCTGCTCGAAGAACTTGTCAATCAGTTCGCGCCTGAAGACGCCTTCGCGGTCCATGTCGTCGACGTGCGGCCCGATTTCCTTCTCCGCGAATTCGCGCGCCGCCGCCTGAAACAGCCGCTCCTCATCGCTGAGCGCGGTCAGGGGAAGAATCGCTGGCAATTGAGTTGTTGCGGATTGAGGCATGGCCCTTCTCCTCGAAAAACATTTTCACCACAGAGCCACAGAGGCTCAGAGAAGACAACAGTCGTTCATGTTACCACCTGCCGGATGCCATCACGAATCAGCGGGACGTTGAAATTGATGAGCAGGCCAAGCCGGTATCCTGAAAGCTTCAAGCAGGTCAAGACCTGAGCAGTGTGAACCGGCAGCACTGTTTCGACCGATTTGGGTTCTACCACTACGCTCTTTTCCACCAGCAGGTCGAGCCGAAGGCCCGCCTCCAACCGAATGCCATCATAATAGACGGGTACCTCGACCCCTTGCTCCACGCTGAGCCCATGCTTCTTCAGTTCATGCGCCAGGCACACTTTGTAGATATTCTCGATCAGCCCCGGACCCAAACTCGAGTGGACTCGAAAGGCGGCGTCCACAACCAGGCCAGAAACCCGGTTCACCTCTTCGGGTATCGGTTCTCTTGTTGGCTCGCCTTGGCTGCTCGCGCGAGCGCTGTCTTCCTCCGCCGAAATCATTTCCAGTTGAGTCTTCGCCTCCGCCAGGTGTGTCTCACGCCGGTCCGCCGTTGTGTTCCTCTGCGCCTCATCGTCTGTGTGGTTAACGTTCGGCTGGTTTTGCGCCGCGTCGAGAACCTTGTTGACCAGCCTGTCGGCGTCTGTGTTCTGTTCCCGAGGGACGTGCCGGATCGAGAACGCCTCGAAACGGTCGATCATCCGGCGCGCCTGCTCCCAGAGTGGCCTCAGGTCCGGACTTTTCACTTTGTATCTTCCTTGAACCTGGCGCACCAGCAGTTCCGAGTCGGACTCGACCCGGAGCTGTAGGTAGTCGTGCGCGAGGGCGTACTTGAGAGCGGCGAGCAGTCCCTGGTATTCGGCGAAGTTGTTGGTGGCGCGCCCGAGAAATTGTGACAAGGAATCGAGGCGCGAGCCGTTGGCGGCTTCGATCACAACGCCGTAGGCGGCCGGGCCGGGATTGCCGCGCGAGCCGCCGTCAATACGCGCGATGATTGGGGCGTCCGAGGGGTGGGATGGCATGTCGGTCGCGGCTAGGCACGC
>Ga0066710_100005173_pt1 | contig 11812 bp, 8 predicted proteins | sample GraSoiAngelo_159_FD_79666 | JGI IMG/M metagenome (GOLD analysis project Ga0066710, IMG submission 79666) | Grasslands soil microbial communities from the Angelo Coastal Reserve, California, USA - 14_1009_16_40cm | ecosystem: Environmental > Terrestrial > Soil > Grasslands | place: USA... | reverse complement strand
CGGGGTACCCCGCGGATCGCCAACCGGCTGCTGCGACGGGTACGCGACTACGCCGAGGTGCGCGCGGACGGGGTGGTCACCGAGGAGATCGCGCACGCCGCCCTGGCCGTGTACGACGTCGACGACCTGGGCCTGGACCGGCTGGACCGGTCGGTGCTGCACGCGCTGGTGGACAGCTTCGGTGGCGGGCCGGTCGGCCTGTCCACGCTGGCCGTCGCGGTAGGTGAGGAGCGGGACACGGTGGAGGAGGTCTGCGAGCCGTTCCTGGTCCGGGCCGGCCTGCTCGCCCGTACCCCGCGGGGCCGGGTCGCCACCGCCGGTGCGTGGCGGCACCTCGGCCGTACCCCGCCGAATGGTACTTTTGCTGGTGGCGCTCCCTCGGCGCCCGACCTGTTCAGCAGTGAGCCGTAGACAGCCTGACCGCGCGCCGTGACCGGACCGTGATCGATGCCGGGTTCGGCGTTCCGAGCGTGACCGATTAGACTCGCCCGCGGTCCGAACAGGACGTACAGGCGCTCCGCCGCACCCGGTCGGGTTCGGCGGCATCCTTCGGAAGGTCAATGCGGTGTCATTCGCAGCGTCAAGCTCTGGCGGCAGTTCGTTAACGCTGCTGTTCTTCATCCTGATCCCGCTCGCCATGTATTTCCTGATGATCCGGCCGCAGCAGCGGCGGGCCAGGGAGATGCGGCAGATGCAGTCGGCGCTCGCCCCCGGGTCGGAGGTCATGACCGGCAGCGGAATCTATGGCACAGTGACGGAGGTCGATCCCGAGGACGACACGGTCGTTCTGGAGATCTCCTCCGAGGTGCACGTCCGCTTCGCCCGTGCGGCCATCTCGCGGGTGCTGTCCCCGGGTACCCCGCAGGACTCCGGTGTCGCGCCGGCCGACGACGACACCGACGAGGTCGACCACCCGGCCGACACCGGTAGCCAGGCCGACCAGATCATCGAGCGCAAGGACTGACCCCGGGCGCGCAGCCGAGCCGCTCGACAACGACGACAAGACAGGGAAGACGGGACGACCGTGGCCGCACCCGCTGGACAACTGAAGGTGTCGCGATACCTTGCCGTGCTCCTGGCGGTGATCGCGATCCTGTACGGGCTGGTATTCCTCACCGGTACCAAGAAACCCCACCCGAAGCTGGGCATGGACCTGGCCGGTGGCACGAGCCTGACCCTGACCGCGGTCACCCCGGACGGGAAGGCGCCGAACGGTACCAGCCTCGACCAGGCCCGGTCGATCATCGCCAACCGGGTCAACGCCAGCGGCGTTTCGGAGCCCGAGGTGGTGACCGAGGGCAACAACCGGCTGGTGGTCAGCGTGGCCGGGGGTACCAACTCCGAGGACCTCAAGAAGCTCGTGGCGCCCGCCCGGCTCGCCTTCCGCAAGGTGCTGTACCCGCCGCCCGGCGGCCAGCCGCTGTCCGACCAGCCGGTGACCACCGGGCTGCCGCGGGACGCGTGTGGCGCCGCGGTCACCGAGGCCAACGCCACCAGTGCCAGCCCGAGCGGCAGCGCCAGTGCCAGTGCGAGCGGCTCGGCGCACCCGAGCGCCTCGGCGAGCGCGTCGAAGGCGACGAGCGCCAGCCCGTCGGCGAGCGCGTCCGCGAGCGCGTCGGCCAGCGCCTCGCCGTCCGGTTCGGCCAACCCGTCGGCGGCCGCGAGGGCCAAGCTGCTGCAGGAGGTGCAGGCCAAGCTGGGGCCGGCCTGGGCGGCCGCGCAGAGCATCCAGGACCCGAGCCAGATCGACCCGCAGACGCTCGCCGCGGTGGTCCCGTTCGCGAAGCTGACCTGCGCGGAGATCGCGGTACTGCCGCCGGAGATGCAGCTGGTGGTACCGACGGTCACCTGCGCGGCGCTCAACGCCCGCGACCCGGGTTCGATCGACGACCCCAACGTGAACGTGGTCGCCTGCGAGCAGGGCGAGAACGTCCACAACAAGTACTACCTGGACAAGGCCAAGGTCGTCGGTACCGACGTGAAGAGCGCGGGCGCCAACTTCGACCCGCAGCAGGGCGGCTGGTACGTCGGCCTGTCCTTCACCGGCAAGGGGCAGAGCAAGTGGACGGGGCTGACCCAGGAGGCGGTCAACGACGGCTCGCAGCCCAACCAGCAGACCGGCCAGCCGTCGGGGCAGAACTCGTCGGTGGCGATCGTGCTGGACAACGAGGTGGTCTCCGCGCCGCAGATCAAGAGCGTCATCGTCGGTGACGCGATCATCAACGGCGGCGACATCAACGAGAACACCTCGAAGGTGCTGGCCAACCAGCTCAAGTACGGCTCGCTGCCGCTCAGCTTCAAGATCGAGACGATCCAGTCGGTGTCCCCGACGCTGGGCCTGCAGCAGATGCAGTACGGCATCCTGGCCGGCGCGATCGGGCTGATCCTGGTGATCGGATACTGCCTGTTCTACTACCGCGGTCTCGGCCTCGTGGTGATCAGCAGCCTGGCCGTCTCCGGGATGCTGGTGTTCGCGTCGCTGGTCCTGCTCGGCCGGTACATCGGCTTCACGCTCAGCCTCGCCGGCATCGCCGGGTTCATCGTGGCGATCGGTATCACCGCGGACTCGTTCGTGGTGTTCTTCGAACGCCTGAAAGACGAGGTCAAGGACGGCCGGACGATCCGCAGCGCGGTACCCCGGGCGTGGCTGCGGGCGCGGCGCACGATCCTGTCCGCCGACGCGGTGTCCTTCCTCGCCGCCGCCGTCCTGTACCTGCTGGCGGCCGGCCCGGTGAAGGGCTTCGCCTTCACCCTCGGCATGTCCACGATCATCGACCTGCTGGTGGTCTTCCTGTTCACCCACCCGCTGGTCGCGCTGCTGGCCCGGTCCAGCGCGTTCACCTCGCCGCGCTTCTCCGGGCTCGGTAACGCGCGCTCCGACAAGGCCATCGAGGCGGCGACCCGGCCCGGCCGCTTCGGCGCCGTACGCACGAAGGAGTCCTGACGATGCCGGCAGCTACCGGTAGCCTGATGCGCCGTCTGTACCGCGGCGAGACGAACTTCGACTTCATCGGACAGCGCAAGAAGTGGTACATCGCCTCCGGCATCCTGGTGCTGATCTGCCTGGCGAGCATCGTCTTCCGCGGCTTCAACTTCGGCATCGAGTTCTCCGGCGGCAACCAGTTCGATGTACCGAAGCAGCCGGGTACCGCGCTGGTGGACGTGCGCTCGGCGGTCGAGGCCACCGGTGCCAAGGTCTCCTCGGCGCAGATCGCGGGATCGGGCAACGCGCAGAGCTACGTGATCAAGACTGAGAAGCTGAAGGAAGCCGCCGCCGACACCGCGCAGATCGTGCGGGTCAAGGCGGCTCTGGTCACGGCGGCGAAGGTACCGGCCGACAAGATCAATAGCGAGGAGGTCAGCTCCTCCTGGGGCACCGAGGTCACCAAGCAGGCGCTGATCGCGCTCGCCGTGTTCCTCGTCGTCGTGGCACTGTTCATGGCGTTGCGGTTCCGCGACGCGAAGGCGTCCGGGGCGGCCCTGCTCGCCCTGATCCACGACCTGATCCTGACCGCCGGCGTGTACTCGATCATCGGCTTCGAGGTCAGCCCGGGTACCGTGATCGGCCTGCTGACCATCCTCGGTTATTCGCTGTACGACACGGTGGTGGTCTTCGACAAGGTCGACGAGAACACCCGGGGCATCCTGGGTACCACCCGGTTCACCTATGGCGAGGCCGCCAACCTCGCGGTCAACCAGACCCTGATGCGGTCGATCAACACCTCGCTGATCGGTCTGCTGCCGGTCGCCGGCCTGCTGTTCGTCGGTGCCGGCATCCTCGGCGTCGGCACGCTGGAGGACCTGGCCCTGGTGCTGTTCGTCGGTATGCTCACTGGCGCGTACTCGTCGCTGTTCCTCGCGACTCCGTGGCTGGTCGACTTCAAGCTGCTCGACCCGCGGTACCGGAACCATGCGCAGCGGGTGCTCAACAAGCGCGCGGCGGAGGCGGCGCGGACCGCGGGCCGGCCCGTCCCGGCCAAGGCGGCGGCCAGGGCCAGCGACGTCGACGCCGACGAGGACGACCTGGCGGTGGACGAGGAAGAGGATCTCCAGTCGCGGATCGACGCGCTGGCGGGAACGGCGCCGGCCAGCACGACGCCGCGGGTGGGCGTGAAGCCGTCGGTGGCCAAGGCCGCCGCGGCCAAGCGGCCGACCGGTGGCCGCTCCGGCAGTCGGTCGGCCGGCGGCAAGCGCCGGCGCTGAAGCGATGACCGCCGGGAGCACTGAGCGGTGACCGAGCGCAGCGATATCGCCGGCCGCAGTGACGTCGCCGGCCGCAGCGATGTCGGCGGTGCCAGCGATGTCGGCGGCCCGCCGGCCGGCGTCGGCGGGGACAGCGGCGCCGCGGTCGCCGGGCGCGTCGCGGCGCTGGTCACCGACGTACCCGACTTCCCGCAGCCGGGCATCGTCTTCAAGGACCTCACGCCGCTGTTCGCCGATCCGGCCGGGTTCCGCGACGTGGTCGACGCGATCGTGGCGTACCACGGCGCCGGCAACTTCGACGTGGTGGCCGGGATCGAGGCGCGCGGCTTCATGATCGCGGCCGGGGTCGCCTATGCGGCCGGCGCCGGCGTGGTACCGATCCGCAAGGCCGGCAAGCTCCCGCGCGCCGTCCTGTCCGCCGCCTATGCCCTGGAGTACGGTGAGGCCGTGCTGGAGGTCCACGAGGACGCCTTCGCGGCCGGTTCACGGGTACTCGTGGTCGATGACGTCCTGGCCACCGGGGGTACCGCCGCCGCCACCCTCGGCCTGGTGGAGCGCGCGGGCGGCACGGTGGTCGGGTTCAGCGTGCTGCTGGAGCTGGCCTTCCTGGACGGGCGGCAACGGCTGCCCGATCGTCCAATTCATGCTCTGCTGACCGTCTGAACGGCGCCATCCTGGCCTTGATCAGGAAAGACCCGGGGGCTTGACAGGTAGGATTGCGTTTCCGAGCCTGACGAAGTGAGGGAGCGGCCGGTGTCGAGCGAGGTGGCGCCTTCCCGCGAGGGTCGGGGCGTGACCGATGAAGGTACTGGTGCGCCGGAGGTAGCCGCCGGCACGCCGGAGACCGTCGCGCCCGCCAACTCCGGCACGGCGCCTTCCCGCAACGGGGCGACCGCGGAAGCCACGCCGTCCACGTTCGGGTTGGCCGGCCCGCCCACCGGCCGCCGGGTCCGCGCCCGGTTGGCCCGGTTCAACGCGCCATGGCAGACCCAGCAGATCAGCGAGGTCCTCGAACCGCTGATCGCGATGCACCGGGCTACCCACCCCAAGGCGGAAGTCCGCCTGCTGCAGAAGGCCTACGACGCGGCCGCCCGCTGGCACGAGGGGCAGTACCGCAAGTCCGGCGACCCGTACATCACCCACCCGCTCGCGGTCGCCAACCTGCTCGCCGAGCTGGGCATGGACACCACCACGCTGGTCGCCGCGCTGCTGCACGACACGATCGAGGACACCGACTACACCCTCGACCAGATGCGGGTCGACTTCGGCGGCGAGGTCACGCTGCTGGTCGACGGGGTGACCAAGCTGGACAAGGTCAAGCTGGGCGACGCGGCCAAGGCGGAGACGATCCGCAAGATGGTCGTGGCGATGGCGAAGGACCCGCGGGTGCTGGTCATCAAGCTGGCCGACCGGCTGCACAACATGCGTACGCTGACCTTCCTGCCCCGGCCCAAGCAGGAGCAGAAGGCCCGGGAGACGCTGGAGATCCTGGCTCCGCTGGCGCACCGGCTCGGTATGAACACGATCAAGTGGGAGCTGGAGGACCTCGCCTTCGGGACGCTGTTCCCGAAGAAGTTCGAGGAGATCAACCGGCTGATCAACGAGCACGCGCCGCAGCGTGACGCGCTGCTGCGCCAGGTCACCCAGAAGGTCGACCGGGACCTGCACAACTCGAAGATCAAGGCGCATGTCACCGGCCGGCCGAAGCACCTGTACTCGATCTACCAGAAGATGATCAGTCGTAGCCGGGAGTTCGCGGAGATCTACGACCTGGTCGGGGTGCGGGTACTGGTCGACACGGTACGCGACTGCTACGCCGCGCTGGGTGTGATCCACGCGCACTGGCAGCCGGTACCGGGCCGGTTCAAGGACTACATCGCGATGCCCAAGTTCAACATGTACCAGTCGCTGCACACCACGGTGATCGGCCCGAACGGCAAGCCGGTGGAGATGCAGATCCGCACCACGGCGATGCACCGCACCGCCGAGTACGGCATCGCGGCGCACTGGCGGTACAAGGAGACCAAGGGCGCCACGATCGTCGGGCCACCGGCGCACATCGACGAGATGACCTGGCTGCGCCAGTTGCTCGACTGGCAGCGGGAGGCCAGCGATCCCAGCGAGTTCCTCGACGCGCTGCGCTTCGACCTGTCCAGCCAGGAGGTCTACGTCTTCACCCCGAAGGGTGACGTGGTGGCGCTGCCGACCGGTTCCACGCCGGTCGACTTCGCCTACGCGGTGCACACCGAGGTCGGGCACAAGTGCATCGGCGCCCGGGTGAACGGCAAGCTGGTTCCGCTGGAGTCGACGCTGTCCAACGGCGACGTGATCGAGATCTTCACGTCCAAGTCGGAGAACGCCGGGCCGACCCAGGACTGGCTCGGCTTCGTCAAGAGCCCACGGGCGCGCACCAAGATCCGGCAGTACTTCAACAAGGAGCGCCGCGAAGAGGCGATCGAGGCCGGCAAGGAAGCGATCACCAAGGCGATGCGCAAGCAGGGCCTGCCGTTGCAGCGGATGCTGACCGCCGACACGCTGATGACGATCGCCCGTGAGCTGCACCTGGCCGACGTGGCGTCGCTGTACGCCGCGGTGGGGGAGAGCCAGGTCTCCGCGCAGAACGTGGTCGCCCGGCTGGTCGCCGCGTACGGCGGCGAGGAAGGCGCGATCGAGGACATCGCCGAGACCGCGGTCGCCACCCGGCCGCCGCGGGCCCGGGGCGCCGCCCACGACCCGGGGGTCGTGGTCAAGGGCGTCGAGGACGTCTGGATCAAGCTGGCGCGCTGCTGCACGCCGGTACCCCCGGATGCGATCTTCGGTTTCGTGACCCGCACCGGCGGGGTCAGCGTGCACCGCGACGACTGCGAGAACGCCGGCGACCTGCGGGTGCAGTCCGAGCGCATCGTCGAGGTCACCTGGAAGCCGACCAGCGGGTCGTCGTTCCTGGTGGCCATCCAGGTCGAGGCGCTCGACCGGCACAAGCTGCTCGCCGACGTCACCAAGGTGCTGTCCGACGAGCGGGTCAACATCCTGTCGGCGACGGTCACCACGACCCGCGACCGGGTGGCGGTGAGCCGGTTCAGCTTCGAGATGGCCGACCCGAAGCACCTCGGCCACCTGCTCGCCGCGGTACGCAAGGTGGACGGCGTCTACGACGCCTACCGGGTCACCTCAGGCGTCTAGGCCGCGTTCCATAGGTTGCGATCCGGCCGGCGGTCAGGCCCGGGTTGCGGCATCCGGTGCCCGGCTGTGGAAGAGGCCGACGCGGTACAGCCGTTCCAGTCGGCGCACCGTGAACGGGTGGGATCTTGGCAGTTGCGCCAGCCCGACCCAGAAACCGCGCAGTGTCCGGCCTTGTCGCACCAGTTCGTCGACGTTGACGTCGGTCTCGGTGTACCGGCCCGAGGCGAGCAGGACCAGACCGGTCGCCCCGTGCGGGGCCAGGAAGGCGCCGTGCCGGTCGCAGGAATACTCGCGCAGGCGGGACAGGTAGGAGCCGAGCAGCGGGATCGGCTGCGAGTAGGCCACCGAGATCTGGTACCACAGCGACACGTGGTGCAGCCGGATGTGCCCCCAGTTCGTGGCCGAGGATGAACCGCAGCCCGTCCCGGTTGCTGTTGTAGAGATTGACGAACAGTTCGTTGGACAGAACCACGTAGTCGTGGCCGGTAGCCTGCGCGGCGAAGGCGTTCAGCGTGCCGTTGCCGTTGGCCAGGAAAGGGTTCGGCATGCGGTGCAGGCTCAGCTTGTGCGCGAAGTCCGCCGGCGGCCTGGTACAGGTCGGGGTACTGGCTGCGGGACAGCTCTACAGCGGTGCCGCGGGTCGCCGCCCGCTGCGTCTCGCGGACGAGGATCAGCCCGGGGATCAGCAGTAGCAGGGCGACGAACGTGCTGCGGATCGCGATCGCCCAGCCCGCGTCCTGGTTGCGCGGCGGGACGAACGGAAGCACCGCGGCAAACCGCAGGATCGCCAGGATGATGATGATGATGTTCAGCGCGACCATCAGGAGGTAGAACGGAATCTCGACCCGGTGGCGCAGCCCGGCAGGCGAGGAGACCGCAGGGTGACTCGTCTGGGACACGACGGCGCTCCAGTTCGGTGATCGCGATCTTCGATGAGCGACGACACGTCGATGTTGTGTCGAGCCGGTGTCGCGTCAGTGCGGGCGTCCGGTCCATGAGGCCGTCACCCGACGGCACAACGTCGGACGGGGACCGCCGGTCCGCCGATCGGCCGGGTGGGTGGAGGAGTGGCTATCCGCCATGTTGCTGAGGGTCTAGCGGCCGCGGCGCCATACGATCGTTTCATGGCGTCCCCGGTACCCGGTGTTCCTCTGGTGGGGCGGGACGAGGAGTTGACCGCATTGTGTGCCGCGGTTGCCGCGGTGGCGGCGGGCCGGGGCGGAACGGTCTGGGTTGAGGGCGAGCCCGGGATCGGCAAGTCGGCCCTGATCGGGTCGGTACTGGCCGCGGCGCGGGAGCGGCAGTGCCAGACGTACCGGGCGGTGGGCGACGCGCTGGGGCAGCGGCTTCCGCTGCGGGCGCTGACGGACGCGCTGGGATCGCGGCTGAGCGGCGAGGCCGGTCTGCTGGACGCCGGTGGTTGGGTTGAGCAGGAGGCGGCCGTCGCGGCCGCGGTGGAACGGTTCCTGGCGCTGGTGGATCAGTTGTGCGCGGACCAGCCGGTGGTGTTCGTCCTGGATGATGTGCAGTGGGCCGACGAGGCGAGTCTGCTGGCGTGGCACCGGCTGGATCTGGCGGTGGATCAGATCCCGTTGTTGCTGGTCGGTGCGGCTCGGCCGGTTCCGGTGCGGCCGTCGGTGGAGGGGTTGCGCCGCAGCGTGGTGGAGCGCGAGGGTCTGCTGCTGGCCCTCGGGCCGTTGCCCGATCCGGACACGGTCGCCCTGCTGGAACGGCTCGCGGGTGGCGAGCCGGGGCCACGGCTGCGCCGGGCCGCACAGCAGTCCGGCGGTAACCCGCTGTATACCCGGGAACTGGTGGACGCGCTGCGTCGGGAGAACCGCGTCAGGGTGGTGCGCGGCGTGGCCGAGCTGGTGGGTACCGATCCCCGTCCGAAGACGCTGGGCGCGGCGATCCGTGACAGGTTGACCTTCCTGCCGCCGGAGGCGATCGCGGTTCTGCGGATCGCGGCTCTGCTGGGTGCGGAGTTCTCCGCGTTCGATCTGGCCACGGTCGCGGGGCGGGCGAGCAGCGAGTTGCTGCCGATGCTGGACGAGGCGGTGGCGGCCGGGGTGCTGGCTGAGTCGGCTGGGCGGCTGGCGTTTCGGCATGATCTGATCCGGCAGGCGTTGGACGAGGCGGTGCCGGCCACGGTTCGGATGGCGCTGCACCGACAGGCGGCGCAGGCACTGGCCGACGCCGGCCTGCCGATGGATCAGGTCGGCGCGCACCTGTTCGCAGCGGCGCCGGACGCCTTGGACACCTGGGCGGTGGACTGGTTGGCCCGGCATGCCATGCCGCTGGCCAACCGGGCGCCGGAGCTGACCGCCGAGCTGCTGCCGACCGCGATCGGCCGGATCGGGTCGGACGATCCGCGGCGGGTGCAGCTGCTGCGTGGGCTGGCCCAGTCGCTGAGCGTGCTGAACCGGTCCGCCGAGGCGCAGTCCGCCGCCTGTCAGGCGATCGCGGTGAACCGGGATCCCGCCGAAGTGGGCCAACTGGCGTGGGACCTGGCCAACATCCGGCACACCGGGGACTGCGGCGGCGGGTGCCTGGCCGTGATCGATGAGGCGCTGGCCGATGCCCGTACCACCCCGCTCTGGCGGGCCCGGCTGCGCGCGCTGCGGGCCAGAGCACTGCACGAAATCGGCGATACCGGGGCGGCCGAACACGTGGCCCGGCAGGCTATCGCCGAAGGGGAACGGCTGGACGACCCGATCGCCATGGCGCGCGGCCTCATGACGCTGTATCTGGCCATCGACAACAACTTCACCGAGGGGCTGGTCCACCTGGACCGGGCGCTGGCGGTGATCGGGCACCGGCCGGAGACCGCCGACCTGCGCGTGCGGATTCTCGCCAACAGCAGCAGCGCGCTACTGGAACACGGCCGCACCGAGGAGGCCGAGCAGCGGATCCGGGAGGCGCTGATCCTCGCCGAGCAGCTCGGTTCCTGGCGCCTGCTCCGGGTGCGGGCGCACGCCAGCGGTACGTACCTCGAAATGGGGCGCTGGGATGACGCGCTGGCACTGCTGGAGCCGACCGAGGGCCAGATCACCCTGTTCGACCGGGTGGTACGCCTGGGTGGGTTGGCGTTCATCGCCGCGCACCGCGACGAGCGTGCCCGCTGCGCCGATCTGCTGGCGGCCGCGGAGGACCTGCCGGAGCTGGTCGGATACATGCGCGGCAACGCCGGCCTCCTGTACATGGCCCGGGCGGTCGCCGCCGAGCAGCGCGACGGACCGGCGGCCGGGCTGGCTGTCCTGGCCGAAACCCTCGCCGTCGACGACCGCGAGGAGCTGTTCAACCGCAGCGTCTGGCTGCCCGATGTGGCCCGGTTGGCGCTGGCCGCCGGCCGGCCGGACCTGGCCCGGGCGGCGCTGGCCGCCGCCGAGGCCGACTCGAACGCCCAGCCGCTCCTGCCGAACCGGGCGGCCGCTGCGGAACGGATCCGGGCGCTGCTCGACGGCCACGCCAAGGCGCTGCTGGAGATCGTCGAGCGGTACCGGCCCCGGATGTCGGTGCTGGCCATCGGGCAGTGTTACGAGGAGGCGGCGCTGCTGCTCGCCCAGGCCGGCGACCTGACCGGCGCACGGTCCGCCCTGACCAAGGCCGCCGGCGGGTACCGCCAGCTCGGCGCGGTGTGGGACATCCGGCGGGCCGATGCCCGGCTGCGCCCGTTCGGCGTCCGGCGCGGTCCGCGCAGCGAACACCGCCGGGCGACGACCGGATGGGACGCGCTCACCGTCACCGAGCGACGCGTCGCCGCCCTCGTCGCCGAGGGCCGCTCCAACCCCGACATCGCCGCGGAGCTGCTGCTTTCCCGCCGCACCATTCAGACGCACGTGACGCACATCCTGACCAAGCTCGGCTACCGGTCGCGCATCGAGATCGCCCGGGAGGTGGACCGCCGGAGCAGGACTCCGGCACCGTAGCGCAACGCGTGTCGCTGTCGACCGAGCCGACGGCGGATCGTGTGCTCAGTTCGCTGCGGCGACCCGCAGCGGGCCGGACGCCGGCCGCCCGTCCAGCGCGGTCGGATCGACGCTCCAGGCCGCGGCGACCCGCATCACGTCGGTCTCGCCGACGAGTACGTCCACGTCGCCGTCCAGGCTTGCCGGCAGCCCGATCGCCGTCTCGCCGTGCCCAGGTCGCGCAGCCCTAGCGCGGCGAGCAGCCGGTCGGCGTCACCGTCGCGTACGGCGAGCCACGCCTGCTTGTACCCGAACCCGACCATCGACTCCGTCACTGCGCAAAGGCTAGCTCCCCGGCCCGGACCGGTCAGTGCGTCCTTACGCACGCCGGCCGCGGGCGCGCCGCCGGTTGCGCGCCCGGTCGTTCATGACCAGCACCAGCAGCGGTACCGCGAGCACCGCCCCGATGCCGAGCCCGGCCAGCAGTACGTTCGGCTCGCCGGCACCGGCCCGGGCCG
>Ga0066710_100005171_pt1 | contig 11813 bp, 10 predicted proteins | sample GraSoiAngelo_159_FD_79666 | JGI IMG/M metagenome (GOLD analysis project Ga0066710, IMG submission 79666) | Grasslands soil microbial communities from the Angelo Coastal Reserve, California, USA - 14_1009_16_40cm | ecosystem: Environmental > Terrestrial > Soil > Grasslands | place: USA... | reverse complement strand
GGGGGGAAGGCCTATTATTTGTCAAGAAGGTTTACGTGGGGTGTCCTCGCAGCCAACAAATTCTTCCAATACCGTGTTACCCTTGTATTGTAATTCTTCCAGGATCCCAATCTTCGATGTGTAATATCCATCCACCGTCATGGTCTTCAATGCGTTGAAAAATCTCACTTCAGGAAGCTCTGACGCCTCTGCGTTGTCAGAAAGAACCTGCAGAACTCCCGTTCTTTCTCCCGCGCTCGATTCTAGAAAACTCTTTCCGCATTGTCGCTCGCTCATTGCATCTATAAGCCTGAGCCCTTCATACCAAGTTTTCCTTTCTTCCTCATTACCGGTTTCTCGAAGGATTCGATCGATATAGTCAGCCACTTTGGCGGCTTTCGCACCGCCCGAATGGCTATCAGCCGGAATTATGGCTTCAGTTAATTCCTCGACCAATGTGAATTGCTGTGGCGTAAAAAATCTATTGGCACGTTTGGGCTCGATAGATTTGAGACTGCGCGAAGACGGGCTTTTCACCTGTTTAGCCAGCATTGGCTGGGGTACGATGGCCGCACTTACAGCCAGCTGTAAGAGCTTCCGTCTAGTTTTGGAGACTCTGCGATTGTTTATTCCCTTCCTTTTCATAAGAATTCTCCCAGTCATTCCGGATTACAACCATCTCACAAAAGCGGCATTTTTTGCAACATCGACTGCACCCCGGACAGTTTAGATGGATTCGCCCTATCATAGGACAGATTTACCCCTTGAAAGAAGCGGGTCAAGCGCTAAAAGCGTTGGAATCTCGAAGCACCTATGGCAAGCTGCTGCTGCATCCGTAAACTTGAGCTGCCCCTACTTTCCGGTATCACTCGATTTGAGCCTATGAAACAGTGCAGCTGTGCAAAATCGAATGATCTGGAAGGCAGAAAGATGATTAAAAGTAAGCTGGCACCAGGGACTCATCGAGAGAAAAGTTTTACTTGATTTCTACCTCAATGATCCTCATGGGCGAACTGCCCACATTCACCACTTCATGGGTGACCTTGGCGTCGCGCCAGCCGACATCGCCTGATTTAAAAGTTCTCTTATCGCTTTTGCCATCAGGATCATTGAATTGCAGGGTTCCGGCATCAAGAATCACGCCAACATGGGCATAGGGGTGCGTGTGCGGGCCAGGTTTCACGCCCGGCTCAAAGCGGACTGCTCGAACTCGCACTCGCTCATTTTCCAACAAGACTTTTGCAGCATTCTCTGCCGCGCCGGCAGAATGAAAATAGAAGGAAAAACCCATCACCAGCACTCCGCCAGAGAACCCAGCTATGAAGTTACAATTTAGTCTCATATCTTCTCCTTTTCAGGAATGTCAATCATTCAAAGACATGTGCTACCTTTCGGAATTTCGATAATCGCAGTCACCATTTCCGGCGCCTTGGTGCCGTAGGGGACATCGCGCCAGGGGTTCTTCATCGGCCTCCTTCGGGTGTTGACCTTCTCAGCGCGTTAGATTCTCTCTCCTAGCAAAATCGTTCTCGTTCTCGTCCTCTTGTACTCGTGAACCGACGACGAGAGCAACAAGAAGCATGATTGGGAAGCATGATTGGCGCCATGGGGCACCGGAAACTCTATTGAAACGTTTGCAATCAGATCACGAAGATCACCTTCATCAGAGAGGTATTTGCGCTGACAAGGTCTTCGAAAACCTGCTGGCCCTGTTCCATCTTTGCTTCGGTAACGAGCGGCTTCAAGGGAAGGAGTCCCTGCTCGAGCAGCGAAATGGCGCGAGCGAAGTCTTTCCTGCCATACGCGTACGAACCCTTGATTTCGACTTCCCGAGTGACAACGGCGCGACCATCGATCTCACACACATCTCCAGCCAGTCCAATCCAAATCACGGTTCCACCGGCAGCCGTGCAAGCAATGGCGTTCTGGCGACACATGGAATGCCCAACTGCATCAACAGAAAAATCGACACCGCGCCCTTCGGTCCAGGCCAGAATCGCCTCAACGGGGTTCTGTTCTGAGGAATCCACAACCAGGTTGGCGCCTAAGCTCTTAAGAATCGCGAGACGTCGTGGATTGCGATCCACTACTGCCACCAGGCGAGCACCAGAGTGCCTGGCAGCCAAGTAAACCAGCACCCCAATAGGCCCGACGCCATAAACAAGCCCTGTTTGACCTGGAACAGACGGGCATTTTGCCAAAACGTGGACAGCATTAGCCAGCGGTTCAATCAGGGTGCCCTCTAAAAAGGACAGTCCACTCGGGATTCGGAACAGACATTGTTGAGGCACCGAAACGTATTCAGACAATCCTCCGTGAAAGTCCAGGCCAAATACCTTTCTCCGTGGGCAGATGTGGTAGCGATGGGTCCGACAATAGTCGCACTCTCCACAGCTCACCAGGGGATAGACCGCTACGGCCTCTCCTGCCCGAAAAGCGGAGACTCCCCTGCCAATCTCCACGATCTCGCCGCTAAACTCATGACCCAACACCAAGGGGGGAATCCTCTTCTTGCTCTTGCCCAGAAATCCATCCAGATCCGAACCGCAGATCCCGACCGCTCGAACTCTGATAAGCACTTCCTCAGGCTTGATTGACGGATCGGGCAACTCTTGTAATTCCACCCGATGCGGCTGTGTGTACACTAGGGCTTTCACGATCAAAACCAACCTTCAGTCTGTTGCTCAAAGACCAGGATCACACCGGCTCAGCCGCCGTCCTGCTCATCGATCCTGGTGCCCTTTCTTGCGGTTGGGGAGTTCGAATCACGTGGGGTTGCCACTAGAGCAAGATCAAGAGCCCGATTCATGCCTGCCCTCGCGCAGATAACGAGCCCCGGCTACCAAGGCTCGCAACTTACCACGAGTGATGCCCAACGGAACATGCTGAAATCCGCATTCTGAAGCCAGTAGCAGCCGTTCGGGTTCGAAGTAATCCAGCACCGGTTGAGTCCGTTTGGCCACCAGTTCAGGCGATTCCATAGCGTCGCTACGCTGGTCGATGACTCCCACAGCGAACTCGCCCTCAAAGTCCCACTTGTCCCAAAGCGTGAGCATGTTGTAGCTCAGGGTGCAATGTTCCAATGAAACCTGATCAATCTTGGCTGTGCCGAAAGCTTCCGCCAAGTCATCGTACTTAGTAAAGTAAACTCTTTTCCGCTGGGGGTTGCCCCCGCACACGTGAAGACCGATTTTGACGTTCAGTCCCTCGGCGGCCCGATTCAATGCTTGGGCTCCCCATATTGCTTCCTCTGGAAAGGCCGTCCAGGCAGGCTCGTCGAACTGGACGAACTGGCAGCCGGTAGCAACCAGTTCCCGCAGTTCCACGTTCAGCACGTCGGCGTAAGAGAAAGCCAGATCGCGATCCGTGGGATAGAGATCGGGACGCTTGTTGTTGGAGAACTTGGCTAACATGTGCGGTCCGGTACAGGTGATCTTAACTTCAACGTGAGCTGGCGCGACGTCCCGAGCGACCTTCCAGTCTCGAGCCAGTTCGAAGCGAGGGTTACCAATCCGGTCGACCACAGCAGCAATCTCAATCCCAAATCCAGCCGTGCCGTAGGTTCGGTATTCCATCTCCTCGAACGAGAGGCCATCCATGCGCTGTTGGAAGAAGTAATACATATTCTCGCGCCGGCCTTCCCCGTCCGTCACAATATCCAAACCGGCATCCACTTGGTCTCGCACCGCCCAGCGGATGATTTCGTCGGCTTCCTGACGAGAGAGGGTTGGTTTTTTCAGGGTGTCTGCTGGTTGAACGGGGCGTGGGTAACTACCCGTGACGGTAGTACGGAAAGCTCTCGACATTTCTTTTCCCAAATCCTTTCACAGTGAACTCCCGAGGGCTCGATTAAAGCTGACGATGACCTGGAGCCGCCAAAAAACATGATATATAATTTCCCGTACTCCACAAATAGTTTCCTCTGAAACAGGCTGTCCGGGTTCTTGTGGCTTGAAGATTGAAAGCCGGCTGAATCTTAGGGTCAGTCTCTGACGAAAATAAAGATGTGTTGCCAGGGCAAGAATTCAAGGGTCTCTTTTAGTCGGAAACCCATGGGTTCAATTTCAAAGAGGACCTGTTTGACCGTCATCTTGTGCTCCGGTTTGATCGGAACATTGGGGTCTTCCCCTCGATATTCGATCAGTACCAGCCTGCCGTCAGATTTTAGTGAGCTTCGAATCCTGCTCATCATTTCTTCGGGGGTTTGAAACTCGTGGTAGACATCTACCAGCAAGGCAAGATCAACTGAGTTCTCCGGTAAATGCGGATCCACGGGACTCCCCTGAATAAGATCAATATTGGAGACTCGTTGCTTCTCCATATTTTTCTTCAGTAGTTCTAACATCTCGGATTGCACATCCACAGCCAGGACCCGGCCGTTATTGCTCACTCTCCTGGCCAGACGTAGGCTGAAATAGCCCACACCGGCCCCAATATCAGCTACGGTCATCCCTTCTCTTATGTTCAAAGCATCCAAGACCTTTTCCGGCTGTTCATTTCGCTCACGGTCTTCACGGGTCAGCCAGTCAGCCCCAGCCGCACTCATCACGGGCGCAATCGTGCGCCCCTTATAGGTTCCCGTAGTTTGGCCCGACAGTGCGTGCCTTAGTTGCGACAAATGCACCGGCGGGTTCAAGTCAAGCAAGCTGCTTTGAGAACGAAAGAGGCCAGACACCTCAGTCGCAACGACTGCGCTACAGTCTGGCGTGTGAGCGGGGTTCCAGAATAGCAAAAGCAACCATGAATATTTCATAGAGGACTGGAGAACCTTCATGAATTTCCAACCAGTTGAATCATTGCTTACCCGCCGCTCCTGGAATTAATTTCAAGGCGTTCTTGAAATAGAGCTTCTGTAATACCTGATCCGGTAGGTTCAAGCCATAGACCATCCACCGCCCTTGAAAATGGTGACTTTTGGAGATGTCAAAATATTCATCCTCTGTTTCCAGAAAACGCCAATGCAGCCGATAGGCTTCAGTGTCAGGCGGAGTGTCAGTTCCAAAGAGCACCCGGTCCTGGTACTTGATGAGGAACTTGCGAGCACTGTAAGGCTGGCGACCCAACTCACTCAGACGAGCATCAATATCCACGTAATAGTTACGATACTTATCCAGCCGAGCTGCCACAGCTTTCAGGTTCTCCGCCTGACTTCCAACGTGGGCACCGATGAAAGTTGTTCTAGGATGACGTGCGTAAACATTTTCTCCCTGTCTAAGGATTTCTTCCAAGGCCGGATAATTAGGGTAGAAGAGCCAATCGGGATGGAACTCCAGTTCCTCGTAGCGTTCATTGAATTTGTCCAGGGGAGTGAAAAAGGCGGCGGGATCCCCAATGTGAATTTCGACCGGAATTTTCAGCTCAGCGCACTTGGCCCAGATCGGATCAATACGAACGTCATCGACTGGAACTATCTTTCCGCTTTTGTCTTTAATGGTTAGTCCCAGAGTTTTGTGAATCTTTAAGCCATGAGCGCCGGCTTTCACATCAGCTTCCAATTGTGCGGCGGCTTTTATACCAAAATCGGGTTCGTCAATCTTGCTCCAATCCACTAGAGCATAAGTTAGAAAACGTCCAGGATACTTTTTCTCGAATTTCTCGATATTTTCCTTCAGCTTATCTCCCCAATCTCCGTCCAGGTTGACCACTTGGGCCACACCCGTGGCATTCATCGCCTTGAGACATTGCTCTGGGTCTGATTCTCTCAAGTGATTATGATCGTCAATGACCGGATACTTAGCCTTTTCCAAATAATGTTGCTCAGTTACCAGCATCGATTTCGGTTGATAATCCCGCAGCAATAATCCCGGAGGCTTTGACTCTTCCTTAGGCGCAGGTGACGGCGTGGGCTTTGAACAACCGTTGAAAGAGAATGTCACTGTTAAGGGAAGAAGTAACAGTACAACTGAGTAATTCCAACAGGTTCGAAGTTCGACCATGAGCTTCTCCATTCGACAAGAATCTTTTTTCAGGCGAGCAAAATCGCCAACAGAAGCATAACAAAGTTGACCCAAGTTCCTGAGATAAAAAATGGAAAAAGAGGCCTGCCAATAACCACTATATCGACAATGCCGGATGGCCCTCGAGAGTCTGTTGGTTTTCATTAGCCCCATGCTTTAGCGCGAGGCGTTCGAGTCTGGACACTCTCGATTCGATGCAACTCAAGACATTTCTTGATTTCTTGGGGCCTGTTCTGGTCGCACACTCGAAAAAGATAGTTCATTTGGAATCCTCGAGATTTGTCAACGAAGCGTCTCTTTCCCCGAAGGGGATTAGTAATGCAGCCCAGGGTTGCGGCGCAGCCGCCACCCTGGGTTAGGGTTCATGATGAATTGCCATCCCTGAAGGGGATGAATACGCCAAGGGGCTAGTTACCTATCCCCTTCAGGGATGGGGGACCGGAAAGGTTCTGATTCCCAGGGTAGTGCGCTACCGCACAACCCTGGGCTGGATTATTGATCCCCTTCGGGGAATAACGTGTCCCGTGCTTTAGCGCGGGCCGGGCGGAGTGCGAAGATTTTACTCGTCTCGGCGTTGAAGCATGGGGCTAATAAGAACCGAGCCTGCAGTCACACGTCTCCGGCGAACTGGGATTCAGATAAATACGTCAGCGTAATTGCGGAAGACCGTGCTTAGTGACAGAATTTTGCACCCGCGCGGGCAACATTTGGTTTTGAATTGCCTTCGAAAGAAGATGGATGCAAGATAGGAGCCGGTAGAACTCATTCTGAGGCGGCAAGCAGGAGCTGCCTGGCGACAGAGACACAGAGGATGAAGGTCATTCACAAGCGATCCCTTTCTTATTCCCGGCCGCTGCCTCTTTCTAGTATCACAATCTTTCTTCTGTTCTGCTATTTCTCTTCCTCAGCCGAGGTTTTGGCCGCCAGGATTTTGGACTATCAGGATCATCTCAATCCCCGATTCTCCAAAGAAATTCGCGAAGAAACGCGATTTATTATCATTCATTCCACGGAGAGCAGCCTGCCCAGCGCCCTACGAACACTTTCCCGGGGAAAGGTCCGGTATGGTCGATACATCAGTCGAGGAGGTCATGCGCACTATCTGGTAGCCAAGGATGGAAGAATTTATCGGATCCTGGATCCCAAATATTGGGCCAATCACGCGGGAGTCAGCATGTGGAACGGACTCCAGGATATAAGCGATTACTCCATTGGTATCGAGCTAGAGGGCTACCACAATGTTCCCTTTGAACCAGAACAATACCGCTCGTTGGGCTGGTTATTGGATGTTTTGAAGAAACGGTATCGAATCAAAGATCGCAATGTCCTGGAGCATTTCCGGATTGCCTTTTCCCAACCCAACCATTATCACAAAGATCGGCTACGAGGTCGAAAGAGTGATCCCGGCATTGACAATTTCGAGCGTTTGAAGGCTGGCCTCAAGGACGAATATCCAGAAGATCCCGATGTCATCGCGGGCCGCGTCATTGGCCCCCCAATGTTGTTGCGAGCCGGAGGGCACCCCAGTATTCAGGCTGAGGATGAAGAAGAGGAGGCTGCTGAGCCTGGCGCAGCTAACATTATTTCAGCTACTCAGACAGCCTGGAAGATCGCCGGCAGTCAATATAGAGGCGCGACAACGGTTTATAAATTCCCCGATGGAACTTCTCTCCGCGGCGATCAGATTGAAGACTGGTCCAACATCCCGGCAGGCACGCAAGTGAAACTCCGTGTGATTGAAGAGAAGGAAAAGAAAGTGGTGACCACCGACCATGCGGAGGTTGTACTTCCTGAAATTACTTCCTCGCTTTCTCCCCGGAAAATTGCCAATGTCTTGTTCAATTCCTCCTTTACCTTTTATGTTTATCCGGACGGGAGTCTTCATGCCGGAAATACCATCTCGGATTGGCCTAACGTTCCACTGGGAACCAAGGTCCTCATCGCCTATCGACAGATTCCCCGGCCCCAAACCAAAATTGGGATCGGGGAGGATCTGGAAGACATCTATTTAGATCCTCGCACTATTTATCTCTTTCCAAACCGGACTCTCAAAGCCGGCGATCAAATCGAAAATTTTACCAAGATTCCCCCTGGTACGCGGGTGTTTGCCAAGATGGAATAAGGAACTGGCGGATAGCCAGCAGCCTCAGAAGCGGTCGAAGATAGAAGATAGAGAATCGAGGATCGCGGGGTCAAATCTTGCGATCTTCGATCCTCATCCCCGACAGGATGCGATCAATTGAAAGCCTTTGCGTCTCGGCGGCGGAAGAAATCATGATTCCGGGGCCGGCTGGGAACGGTTTATGAGATTGTCCTGGAGCATGAATTGAATCGCCGGGGAAAATCTGGCCTTTGCATTTCTGCGCGAGCGAATTCCCAGCGGCAGGTGGAAACTTGACCACTTGTGAAATTCATCAGCGCTAGCCCTAACCCTTAGAAGGTGTGAGAAAAGGAGGTGTGAAAAAATTCGGGAGTCCTCGCAAAAAGTTCGTTCGCCTCAGATCGTCCCCCCTTTTTCCAAGGGTGGACTTGAGGGGGGTAGTCACTGTTCAATCAAGACTTCGTCCGGATTCCCGGCGACCCCTTGAAGCCCCCCCTCGTTCGAGGGGGACATGCTCCAGGCGCTGGCTCAATTTCTTCACACCTTCTTAGCACCTAACCCCTAACCCCTAACCATGGTATAGTTCCCCTCTGAACAGCAAGCAACCAACTTTTTAGAAAAGGCGAGTTTCATAATGTTTAAAGAGCGATTATTCACACCGGGCCCGACGCCATTGTTGCCCCAGGTCCAGACCGCCATGGCCCAGCCCATCCTGCATCATCGCACCGAAGAGTTTCGTGGCGTCTTTAAAGACGTCTTGGAGGGCCTGCGTTATCTCTATAACACGGAAAACGATGTCTTGCTATTCACCTCCTCCGGGAGCGGGGCCATGGAAGGAGCGGTGGTCAATCTCTTGAACCCCGGAGACCGGGCCCTTGTGGTCAGCGCAGGGAAGTTCGGTGAACGCTGGGTCCAGCTCTGCAAGACCTTCGGGATAAACACCGAGGTCATCTCTATCCCCTATGGCCAGTCGGTTGAGCCTGAGCAAGTAGCGGCCTGGCTGGAAGGACATCCGGAAACACGGGCCGTGTTTGTCCAATACACCGAGAGCTCCACAGGGGCCTGTCACGATGTAAAGGCTTTGGGACAGATCATTCATCAACATCCCAAGACCGCGCTGGTGGTGGATGCCATTACTGGCTTGGGAGTAATGGAGATGCCGGTCGACCAGTGGCATCTGGACATCGTGATTGGTGGGTCGCAAAAGGCTTTGATGATTCCGCCGGGGCTGGCCTTTGCCAGCGTCAGCCCCAAAGCCTGGAACTTGATTGGAAGTACGAAATCTTTCAAGTTTTATTTCGACTTTCAGAAAGAACGACAGAATAACACCAAAGGGGAATCGTCTTATACTCCGGCGATCACGCTGGTGGTTGCCTTGCGAGAAGCCCTGAGATATATCCGGCAACTGGGAAGAGAAAATCTCATTGAGAATGCCGGGTTGCTGGCCCGGTCCACTCGGGCCGCGGCCAGGGCTTTAGGATTGAAGCTATTTGCTGAAAGCTCTCCCAGTGATGCACTCACGGCTCTCTGTGCACCCGCAGGAATCGACTCCGGGACCTTGATTAAGGAATTCAAGAAGAACTTTGGCGCCGTTGTCGCCAATGGCCAGGGCGAAATGAAGGGAAGGATCTTTCGCATTGCCCACTTAGGTTATTATGATTTTGCTGATACAGTGGCCTTCATCGCCTGTCTGGAGATCATTTTGAAGAAGTTGGGTCTGCCAGTGGAGTTGGGCAGCGGGGTCAAGGCAGCCCAAGAAGAATATCTGAAGGGATAGAGGGAGATTCCTCGATCATAAAACCGTAATGCACCACAAAGACACAAAGAGCACAAAGAAGGGAAGCAACAACAAGAAAGACTAGACAAGGCAATGATTCTAACCACCACGAAAGACACCAGGATAATGGCAAACTTTTCTCAAACAAAATCATTGGAGCGGCTATCGAGGAACGAGGCACAACTCTTGAACTATCTGCGCTTGGTCGATCTGTGGCTGGGTTTGCTCATCAACTCTAACGTTCCAATACTGAAACATGGAACCAGAAGAATCGTTAATGGGTGAAAATATCTTTGTGTCCTTTGTGTCTTTGTGGTGGAATTCGGTTCCTAATTCCAATGTTCAATAATGAGAATTCTCATCGCCGACAAACTGTCTCAGCAGGGAATTGAATTGCTCCGGCAAGAGCCCAGTTGGCAGGTGGATGTGAAAACCGATCTCACTGCGACTCAACTGGTAAACGAAATTCAGCAGTATGACGGCCTGCTGGTGCGGAGCAACACTCAGGTGACAGCCGATGTGATCAAAGCCGGGCAAAACTTGAAAGTGATAGGGCGGGCGGGAACCGGAGTGGACAACATTGACCTTGAAGCCGCCACCACCAAAGGCATCGTAGTGATGAACACTCCCGGCGGCAATAGCATCAGTGTGACTGAACACACCATCGGCCTGCTGCTTTCCCTGGCACGATACCTGCCCCAGGCCAGTTCCTCTGCTAAAGAGGGCAAGTGGGAAAAGAAACAGTTCACCGGTTTCGAGCTGAAAGACAAGACTGTGGGCGTAGTTGGCCTGGGAAGAGTTGGGATCGAAGTGGTCAAGCGAGCCAAGGCTTTTCAAATGCACATCGTGGTCCACGACCCCTTCGTCTCAGAACGCCTGGCCCAGGATTTGAACATCAGGATGGTTTCCCTGGACCAGTTGTTTGCTTCCGCTGACATTATTACTCTTCATGTCCCATTAGTCGAGGCGACCCGTAATCTGATTAATGCCCAATCGATCTCCAAAATGAAAAACGGGGTTCGCATTATCAATACCGCCCGCGGGGAACTCATCAATGAACAGGATCTGGTGGCAGCTCTGGACAGCGGCAAGGTCGCGGCTGCGGCGCTCGATGTGTTCAGTATCGAGCCGCCGGCTCCTGAAAGTCCGTTGCTGAAACATCCCCATGTCATTGTCACCCCGCACATTGCCGCTTCGACTCTGGAGGCGCAAGAAGTTGTCGGCGTGGAGATTGCGGAACAGGTAAGGAGCTTCTTGAAGGAAGGAATCATCCGCAATGCGGTGAATTTCCCGTCGGTCTCCTTTGAAGAATACAAAAAGCTGGGGCCCTTCCTGCGTTTAGGGGAAAACCTGGGATCCTTCATTTCCCAGATGTCTGAAGGTCGAATGAATGAGATCGGGATACGCTACTATGGCGAGACCATGGACATCAATACCAACCTGGTTGCTAATTCCATCATCGTGGGAATTCTCAAACCCATCCTTTGCGAAGGAGTCAACATTATCAATGCGCGCAAAATTCTGGAGGAAAGAGGGATTCTCCTCATCGAGTCTCGTAGCAATCGAGTGCGCAGTTACTCCAATTTGATTTCGGTACGACTGAAAACTAATCTAAGAGAAGAGTGGATTGAGGGAACCATCCTTTCTCGCGACAATATCCGCCTGGTCTCCGTGGACGGCATTGATATTGAGGCGCCGTTATACGGGACCATCCTTTTCATTCGTAACAGCGATACACCGGGAGTGATTGGTCAGATCGGGACTCTGCTAGGCAATCACAACATCAACATCGCCAACTTTGCCCTGGGGCGATCCGAAGGGGATCATCATGCGGTAGGGGTGGTGAACGTTGACAGCGAAATTAGTGAAGAGGTCTTGCGCCAAATCCATGCCTGCCCCAGTATTCAATTCGCCCGGGTGGTGAAACTGTGAAACGATAATTCACCACAAAGGCACGAAGAACACAAAGAGAGAAGAACGCATAAGTGAGTTGTGGGCT
>Ga0066710_100005170_pt1 | contig 11814 bp, 8 predicted proteins | sample GraSoiAngelo_159_FD_79666 | JGI IMG/M metagenome (GOLD analysis project Ga0066710, IMG submission 79666) | Grasslands soil microbial communities from the Angelo Coastal Reserve, California, USA - 14_1009_16_40cm | ecosystem: Environmental > Terrestrial > Soil > Grasslands | place: USA... | reverse complement strand
GCTTAGTGTGAGTAACGGCGGGAATCAAGAGCAGGAAAATGCTGAGGCAAGGTCGTTCTTCACCTCAGCATTTCAGCTTCACCATCCGGCGACCGGTCACGCGCGCGAGATCGCGCACTCCTTGATCTTGTTCAGGAGCGTCTTGTAGCTCACGCCGAGAATCTGCGCAGCCTTGCGGCGGTTCCAGTGGACCTGACGCAGCGTTTGTTCGATCGCGGCGCGCTCCGCCTTGAGCGACGCCGCCTTGGCAACGGACGCGAGCGAGCCGTTGCCCGCTTCCGGACCCGCTTCCTCGGCGGGCTCATCGGCATCGTCCGCGATCTCGGGCTCGGGCGGAGGCGCCGGGATGTAGCTCATGGGGCTGAGGGGCGCGCCCACGCCGGCGGGGACGCCGGCGCCCGCCATCGCCATCTGCGGCGCGGGCGCGGGCGCGGGCACGGCCACCGCCGCCGCACGCTGCATGTTGCGCTCGATCTCGCGGACGACCAGGTGCTCGTCCTGCAGGATCACGATCCGCTTGATCATGTTCTCCAGCTCGCGGATGTTGCCCGGCCACTCGTACTGGACGAACAACTGCCGCAGGTGCTCCGAAATCGGCCGCGCCGGCCGGTTGTACTTGCGCGAGTACCGCGCGGCGAAGAAGTCCGTCAGCGTCGGCACCTCGTCGCGCCGCTCGCGCAGCGCGGGCACCGTCAGCTCGATCACCTTGAGACGGTAATAGAGGTCTTCGCGGAAGTCGCCGCTCGCCAGCATCTTTTCCAGATCGCGGTTGGTCGCCGCGACGATGCGGACGTCCACCTCGACGCGCTTGTTGCTGCCCAGCTTCGTGAACTCGCCGTCCTGCAGCACGTGCAGCAGCTTCGCCTGCAGCGCGGGCTTCATCTCGCCGATCTCGTCGAGCATCAGCGTGCCGGCGTCCGCCTGCTCGAACTTCCCGACCCGTGTGTTCGCCGCGCCCGTGAACGCGCCCCGCTCGTGGCCGAACAACTCGCTCTCGAGGAGTTCCGCCGGCAGCGCCGCGCAATTGACTTTCACGAACGTGCGGTTGCGCCGCGTCGAGCGCTGATGGATCGCGCGCGACACCAGCTCCTTGCCGACGCCGCTCTCGCCGCGGAGCAGGACGGTGACGTCGCTGTCGGCGACCTGTTCGATGACGGTGGCGATCGCACGCATCTTCTCGCTGTTGCCCCAGACCGCCCGGTCCTCGTCGTCGCTGAGCTGCTGGCGGAGTTCGCTCAACTCGGAGACGAGCCGGTTCTTCTCGATCGCGTTCTTGATCGCGACGTCGAGCGCGATTTCCCCGAGACCCTCGGGATCGTCGGGTTTGACGACGTAATCGGCGGCGCCGAGCCGGACGGCCTCGACGATCGTCGACGCCTGATTGCGTCCCGAGAGCATGATGACCTGGGCTTCAGGACGCGAGGCCTTGAGCGCGCGGAGCGTGGCCAGGCCGTCGAGGCCCGGCATCATGACGTCGAGCAGGACGACGTCGGGTGCTTCGGATTGCTTCATCGAGGCGAGCAGCTCGTCGCCGCGCGTGTAGCAGCGCGCCTCATAGCCGCGCAGGGAAAGGAAGGTCCGCAGATACGATGCGAACGAGGAATCGTCGTCGACAATCGCCACGTAGGGTTTTTTCATCGATCTCCTGCGGCAGCCTCCGCGTTGCCCGTGCATTAATCGCCATCACCAAACGGGCGGTGGGCAATCGGTTTCCCACCGCATTCAAGAGTTGTACCTCAACAGGCTGCAAGTGACGGCGATCCGCCCAACGTAGGCAACAGACTTCCGCTTTCCACGTCAGCCGCGCGAATTGCGCGTGAAAACCGCGTGTTCGGCTCTGCTCGCTTATGGCACAGCCCTTGAACTTTGGCTCGCGTCACGGCGTCAGCTGCAGGGGTGCAGCGGCCGGACCGAATCAGGCGTTTCAGGCCCGTCGGACTTTCGTCCACCGGTCGGACGCCGTGGCCACGGATCGCACGGGCGGACACGAGAAGCGGTGTTCGTCCGTGTTCATCGGTGAAGGTTGTGGGGAAATCGAGGTCAACGGTTATGCGCAGGTACGTCGTCTCTCTCGTGTTCGCCGGGTGCGTCGCTGCCGCTGCGCCGCTCGCTGCCCAGCCGGCCATGCACGACGAGACGTCCGCGGCCCAGCCGGCCCCGCCGGCCATGGCGGTCCAGCAGGTGCGCGTGCCGCTCCCTGGTTTTCGTGAGGAAGCCGCGATGGTGCTCGTCGGCACGGCGCTCATCGGGATTGCCGCCGCCGTGCGCCGCGCGGCCTAGAACGCCTTTCGAGGCGGATCGGCCAGCCTGCGGCGTATGGCCCGCACCCGCAGCCGCCCGCCTTCGATTCCATGCGAATCATCCTGACCGCCCTCTGGCTGTCGGCGGCTGTGCCCGGCGGCAGCTCCATCATCAATGTGCCCGCGGGCGCCGACCTCCAGGACGCGATCGATCGCGCCGTCCCCGGTGACGTCATCCTGCTCGCGCGCGGCGCAACTTACACGGGACCGTTCACGCTGCCCGCGAAGCCCGGCGATCGTTTCATCACCATCCGCACGTCGGGGCTGACGTGGCCCGGCACGACGCGCGTCGATCCGTCCCGCGCGCGGGATTTCGCGAAACTGCAGCCGTCGAGCGCCGGCGCCGCGCTGCGCACCGCGCCCGGCGCACACCACTGGCGCGTGCAGATGCTCGAATTTCTTCCGGCGCCGAACGGGAACGGAGACATCGTTCAGCTCGGCGACGGCTCGAACGCCCAGCGCGACCGCGCGTCCATCCCGCACGACCTCGTGATCGATCACTGCTACCTGCACGGCGATCCGATCAAGGGACAGAAACGGGGCATCGCGCTGAACAGCGCCGCGACGACGATCAGCGCGTCGTACATCTCGGACATCAAGGCCATCGGGCAGGACAGCCAGGGGATTGGCGGCTGGAACGGTCCAGGTCCGTATACGATCGAGAACAACTACATCGAGGCGGCGGGGGAGAACATCCTGTTCGGCGGCAGCGATCCCGCCGTGGCCGGCCTCGTCAGCGAAGACATCACGATTCGCCGCAACCATCTCGCGAAGCCGGAGGCGTGGCGCGACCAGCGATGGCAGGTCAAGAATCTGTTCGAGCTGAAGAACGCGCGGCGCGTGCTCGTCGAGTCGAACCTCATCGAGAACAACTGGCTGGACGCGCAAGCGGGCTACGCGATCGTGCTGACGCCGCGGAACCAGGACGGCGCCTGCACGTGGTGCACGGTCGAGGATGTCACGATGCGCGGCAACCTCGTGCGGCGCTCGGGCGGCGCGATCAGCATCCTCGGGACCGACAACCCGCATCCGAGCGGCACGGCTCGCCGCTTTCGCATCGAGGACAACCTCTTCGTCGAGATCGACGGGCAGAAATGGCGCGGCAGCGGTGCGTTCCTCCTGATCGGCGACGGCCCGTCCGATGTCGTCATTCAGCACAACACCGTCTGGCAGACAGGCAACGTCGTCGAAGCGTACGGCGGAACGAAAAATCGCCCCGTCGGCATCCCCGGCTTTACGTTCAAGGACAACCTGATCTTCAACAACGAGTTCGGCGTCCACGGCGCGGACCGCGCGCCCGGGATGGATTCACTCAATGCTTATTTCCCCGCGGCGGTGTTTACGTCCAACGCCATTGCGGGCGGGGACTGCCGGCTGTATCCGGGCGGGAATCGATGCCTGGATCGCGCGAGCTTTGCCAGCCAGTTCACCGCCCCGGACCGGGGCGACTATCGGCTGACGGCGTCCTCGAGCTTCCGTGCGGCAGCCTCCGATGGTACCGACCTCGGCGCCAACGTAGCTCGGCTGTATCTCATTCTAGGATTGAGGCTTCCCTGACGAGCTGATAGAATTCAGGTGCTCCCTGCGCCTCTTCTATTAATGGATACCTTTTTCAGCTCAGCCGGACGGCACAGCTGTGCCTCTGTCCTCCTCGTCTGTTCGCTGGCGGGTCCGCCGGTCGCACGCGCGGCGGTGGTCACCGTCCCGGCAGGCGGCAACCTGCAGGCGGCGCTCGACGCGGCGCAGCCGGGGGACGAGATCCGCCTCGCGCCGGGCGCGACCTTCACCGGCAATTTCACGCTGCCCGTGAAGACCGGCGACACCATGATCACCGTGCGGAGCGACCTGCCGGACGCGACGCTCCCCGGTGACGCGGATCGCGTCACGCCCGCGACGGCGGCGTCGTTCGCGCGCATCATGTCGCCGAACAACGCCGCCGCGCTTCACACCGTGGCGGGCGCGCACCATTGGCGGTTGATGTTCCTCGAGTTTCCCGGGACGACCCTCGGGTACGGCGACATCATCCAGCTCGGCGACGGATCGTCGGCGCAAACTCTGCCCGCGCAGGTGCCGCACGACATCGTCCTGGATCACGTCTACGTGCACGGCAGTCCGCTCTACGGGCAGAAGCGCTGCATCGCGATGAACGGCGCGGCCGTCACCATCCGCAACTCGCACGTGTCGGACTGTAAAGCCGTGGGGTTCGACGCGCAGGCGATTGGCGGCTGGAACGGCCCCGGCCCGCTTCTGGTCGAGAACAACTACCTGGAAGCCGCCGGCGAGAACTTTCTGCTGGGCGGAAGCGATCCGCCGATTCCGAATCTCGTCACCGCGGATGTCGTGGTCCGCTACAACTACATGGCGCGTCCGATGTCGTGGCGCGATCCGATCATTCCCCCTCCGGCGGTCGTCACCGCGATCGCTGCTTCATCGCCAGGCACGCTGCCGGCCGGGACGTATGGGTACCGCGTCATCGCGCGGCGGCCCGTCGGGATGGGAACGACGGGGCAGTCCACGGCCGCTGCCGAAGTGCCGGCCACGGTCGGCGCGGGTTCCGCCGTCACCGTTTCGTGGACGCCCGTGCCCGATGCCACCGAGTATCGAGTCTACGGGCGGACGCCCGGCGGCGAGAACCAGTACTGGAGCGTGACCGGGACGTCATTCGTGGATACGGGCGCCGCGGGCACTCCGGCGGCGGTGCCGACCGGGCAGGGGACGGTGTGGCAGGTCAAGAACCTCTTCGAGCTGAAGAACGCCCGCCGCGTGCGCGTCGAGTACAACGTGTTCGAGAACAACTGGAAAGAAGCGCAGCCGGGATTCGCCATCGTGCTCACGCCGCGCAACCAGGACGGCGCGTGCACGTGGTGCGTCGTCGAAGACGTCGACTTCACGCACAACGTCGTGCGCAACACGGCGAGTGGATTCAACATTTCCGGATACGATTCGCCGCACGTCAGCCAGCAGACCAACGGGTTGCGCATACGCGACAACCTGGTCTACGGCGTCAGGCAATCGCTCGGAGGGGCCGGATGGGCGGTCCTGATCGGCGAGCGGCCACGCGACGTCTCCTTCGATCACAACACCTTCGATTTCGACGGGACGACGCTGCTGTATGCGTACGGCGGGACCGCGACGTCGCCCGCGGCGATCGCGGGATTCCAGTACACGAACAACGCATCGCCCCATAACACCTACGGCATCAACGGGGCGAGCGCGTCCACCGGCACGCTGACGTTTCAGATGTATTTTCCCGCCGCGGTCATCGCCGGGAACTGGCTGAGCGGCGGTTCGTCGTCGCGTTACCCGTCGGGGAATCGGTTCGACGCGCCGTTCGACGCGTCGATCGTCAACCGCGCGGCGGGAGATTACCGCCTCGTGACGACCACGACGTTGCTTCGCGCCGCGACGGACGGCGGCCAGGTCGGCGCGGACGTCGCGAAACTCCAACCGCTGATCCCCGTGCTGATCAGCGGCCAGCTTCCCCCGTCGCTCGTCCCGCGCGCGCCGGGGAACGTGCGGGTGATACGGTAGCTATTTCGTGAGCTCGATCACCCGAATCGACGCGAAGTACGCGAGGCGGGGCATGGCGTCGAGCAGCCGGCGGTCCCACCTGTACAACAGCTGGTAGTAATCCCGAACGAGAGGAAGCACCTGGCCGATCTGCACGTGGGGCAGCGCGAAAGGACGCACGCTCCAGCGGGAGAAGCCGGTCGCGAAGCGTTGCAGTTCGGCGTCCGTCAGCGGGCGTTCGAACGGAGAGATGTCGTGTGCGCGATAGGGGATCAGCGAGCGGACGAAGCGGATGAGCTTCGAGTTGCGGACCGGCTCCTGAAAAATCGCGCGGCCGCCCGGCTTCAACACGCGGCGCACCTCGCGCCACACGAGGTCGAGGTCGAGGTGGTGCAGAATCGCAATCCCGAACACGACGTCGATCGTTCCGTCGGGAAACGGCAGGTCGTGCGCCGATCCCGCGATGAACGATGCGCCGTCGGGCCGTCCGCTCACGGCCATGCGTCGTCTCGCCAGCCGGAGCAGATCTTCCGAAATATCCACGCCCCACACGTGCGCGCCGCGATTGGCGAGCAGGACGGAGTTCGCGCCGGAGCCGCACCCGAAGTCGAGGATGCGCCGCCCGTGGACGTTGCCAAGCAGATGGTAGGCGTATTCCAGCGGAAATGCCGTGTCGAGCGATGGCGCCGCGTATCGGTCCAGCGTGTCGGGGCTGACGCGGAGCGCGGCATCGGGCGTCAGCGTCGCCTCGACCGAGCTGCGCTCGATCTCGGCGCGTTCCCAACGCTGCATCGATTCGGCACGAGTGTCCATACAGTCGAGCCGCAACATGCAAGAACTACGCTCGCGGATGCGATTTACAAGCCGGTGTGGCGTTCGTCCGTGACGCGCAGGTGGCCGGCTGCGGATTCGCCGCTCACGCGGCGCAGCTGGTATCCGGGCGTCTGCCCTACGATGGGAAATTCGCGAAGCCCGGAGCCGGTGCGCGGTCGCGACGCTGCAGTATTCGGCGGCGGACGGCGCGTGCGAAGACGGGCATTTGATTTACATCAAGCCCGTGTGCCTCGGAAACGAACCGCCGGACGTGGACAGCTACCGCGCCGCCTGTCCGGCGTTCCCGCACCAGACCACGGCGAACCAGTGGTTCGACGAATCGCAGACCGAGAGCTATCGCATGCTCGGTCTTCACACGATGGACGAGATCTGTCGCGGGTGGCGAGGGGCGTCGTTCGACGACCTGCGCCGTCACCTCGAAAGCGCGGCCGTCTCGGTCGCCGCGTCCGCCGCGGCGATCATTTGAGCTCGAGCAGGAAGACGTCCTGGCGGTACGCGCCGCCCGGCGACGGCCCCGAATCGAGCCCGAGAGCCTTTCCCCAGTTCGACGTGAACAGGACCCAGCGGCCGTCGGGCGAGACATTCGGACGCGGCATCGCCCAGAAGAACGCGCCCGCGGGATTGCCGTCGTACGAGACGTCGCTGCGATGGTGCGCGAGCCGCCACACGCGGGCGCCGACGCCGGGAGCCATTCCTGTTTCGATCGCGACGATTTCGTTGTCCCACGGCCGCCATTCGACGGTGTTGTTGCAGCAGCGGAAGATCCCGCTGATGAACGGCACGAGCAGTCCGGGCTGCGCGTTGTGCCAGCTCGAGTGGTCGGCCATGATGATTTCCTTCGGCTCCAGGACCGGCAGGATCGCGTCGCGCGAAACGGTCGGCGCCTCGAGCGACGGCCGCACCTGCCACTGCGCGGCGTCCCACCCCGTCGTGACGCAGCAGTCCTGATTCACGCCCGCGCCGAATCCCCACGCGTCGTGGCCGTACGGGTGCGCGTCGATCGTCATCGGGGTGATGACGTTGGTGGCGAGATCCCACACGTATTCCTGCGCTGCCGAGCGCGGCGGCGCCAGGTCGGGCCACGGTGGATAGAGGATCACGAACCGGCCGCTCTGGTCGATCGACGCGTGGTGAAGGTTGAACCCGAGGGTCGTCGCGACCGGGACGCCGTCGAACGTGGACGCGCGCGTGTCGAGCAGATGCCGCGACGCCGGATCGTTCCGGTCGAACACGACGACGTAATGGTGCAGGTCCTGCGACTCGCCGCCGAAGAAGGCGAGGATCCGCTCGTTCGGCTTTCCACCCGACGACACGCCCCCGACATACGTGTCCGCGAGGTCCGGCATGACGTCGTCCAGGTTGAGCAGGTGCGTGTATGTGTCGGTGTTCAGATCGTACTCGTCGATCGTGCGGCGCGCCCAGCCGGTCGCGCCGAACATGTGTCCCGGCATGTTCAGGCTGTAGTGCGGCTCTATGTAGAAGCGCAGCGTGAGCCCGCCCTCGTCCGTTGATGAGGGCCGAATGCGCGACGCCGTGCCGCTCGCCGGGTCGAACGCAAACGGAATCACCTGACCGTCATTGCTGACGACGTAGAAGGAGCGGCTGTCGGCGCTCCACTCGCGCGAGTGCGTGCCGGAGGGCGTCCGGAACGATAGGTTCAGCAGGCCGGGTCGAGTGACTCCGTCGGTCACGCGATGGATGATCGTGCCGAACGTCGGGTCCGCCATTTGCGACCCGGCCGGACCCCAGACCGGCAGGGGCGGTTCAACGTGCGTGACGCGGTCCGTGGATGCCGCGTACTCGAGCGGCACGGGTTGCGACGCCATTGCCGAGAGCCGCGCGTCGATCAGCGATCCTCCGGGTGTGAAGAGGATTGCGGTCACGCGCAGGATCGCGCCGGGCGTGCGGGCGCTCGAATACACCAGGTCTCCGTTCTGGTAGTAGCGGACAGAGTCTCCCTCGAGCGCGATCGAGAACACGTCGCCGGCGTTCGTGCGTCCTTCCGTCTTGTAGACGTGATGCTCGCGGACGTCCCAGCCGCCGTCGGGCCAGACGCCCAACGCATACGGCATCGACCGGAAGTCCGCCGGATCCGCGCCGTCGGGGAGTAGACCGACAATCAGGCGCTGCTCGGTGGAGGCGGTGAACTGAAGAGAGGCGTCGCCGCTCGCGATCAGCTCGGCGCCGACGATTGGAATGCCGCAGCCGTCGCAGTCGCCGACGTTCGTGACGGTATTCGCGCCGACCACGAGCTTGGACGGGGCGGGCTGCCAGACGATCGGGGCGTAGACCGGCCCTGCGCTCGCCGGCGGCGCCGCGGCCGCCGCGATCATGCAGAACACTCCGTGCCGCACGCGCGCGCGTGCGCGCTCAGTGCAGAATGGTGGCGTCATTTTTCAGCGCTCCGGGGGACGAGGTGAGGTACTGCTGCGACGAGAGGACGATCTGATCGAAACGGAACCCGTCCTCGCGGACCTGGATGCGGATCGTCTGCGGGCCGGTCGTGTCGAAGTAAAGGACGGGACCGAGCACGCCGGCGCCGTATCCGTTGTCCTGCCATCCCCAACCCGACACGCCCGCGCCCGACGCGTCCTCGAGATTGACGGTCGTCGCGCCTGTGGTGCCGATGCGGAAGACGGGCGCGCCGCCCGCGTCCACCGCGTTCGAGAACTGGACGAAGACGGAGTCGTTGCACCAGCAATCGCCCTCCGCCCGTCCCCGCATCCAGAGGCGGTACGCGCGGCCGGCTTCCGCCTGAAACGTCAGCTCGACGTAGCTTGCGGGCGCCGCGGCCGGAGTGATGATCTTGGCTGCGCCCGCGTCAGGATTCCAGAGCGCGACGCCGTCCGCCGCGGTCGGATCCGGCGTCGCGTACCACGCGCCCACCGTGTTCGTGACCGAGGCGGCGTGCACGACGATCTCGCTGAGATCGATCGGGGCCGGCGCCGGCGCGGTCGACGTCTCCGGCAGAATCGTCGTGTCGTTCTTCGTCGGTCCGGGCGCGTTCGTCAGGTACTGCGCGGGCGAGAGGACGATCTGATCGACCGAGAAGCCGTCTTCGCGCGTCTGGATACGAATCGTCTGCGGCGTTCCGTCGAAATACAGGAGAGGCCCGAGCACGCCGGCGCCGTATCCGTTGTCCTGCCAGCCCCAGCCTGAAACGCCGACGCCCGAAGCCTCCTCGAGGTTCACGGTCGTCGCCGATGTCGTACCGATCCGGAACGTCGCGGCGCCCGACTGCGTCAGGCTGCCGCTGAACTGCGCGTAAACGGAGTCGTTGCACCAGCAGTCGCCTTCGGCCTTGCCGCGCAGCCACAGCCGATACGGCTGTCCGGCGGCGGGCGTGAACGTCATCTCGAAGTACGCGGCGGGCTCGGCGAGCGGTGTCGCGATCTTCGCGGCGCCGGCATCGGGGTTCCACATCCGCGCGCCGCCGGCGGCGGTGCTGTCCGCGACGGCGTTCCAACTCCCGGCGAGCGTCGTCGCGCGCGCGGCGTACAGGACGATGTCGCCGGACGCCGGTGCAGGGACCGGTGGAGGGGCGGGCGCTGGCGCAGGGTCAGGCGGGGGAGCGGGCGCAGGCGGCGGTGGCGGCGGCGGCGTGGTCGCCGTCGCCAGGGTGTAGGCCGCGATGATCCCGAAGTGATCCGACGCCGCGGCGTCGCCCGCGTTCGCCGGCACGCCCATGCGCTCGATCCCCGCCGGCCCGAGATTCGCCGGCGACCAGGCGTAATCGATGCGCTTCCACGTGTAGCCCTCTGGAGTGCCGCACCCGGGGAAGTTCACCATCCCCGAGTTACCCTCGGCGCTCCCGTACAGCGCGGCCCACGCATCGATGTAGCCGGCGCCGCGGAGATAGGCGAGCGAGGTGTTGTTCGGATTCTGCGAGCACGCCTTCGTGCTGCTCTCGAACACGTTCAGGTCGCCGACGAGCACGTGCGGTTCCCCGTGCGTCGTCGCCGCCAGGAACGCGACCGTCTGCTGCGCCTGCCGGTCGTAGGTGGTTTGCTTGTACGAGCCGGTGCCGTACCAGTGCGCGACGAACACCGGCATCGATCCGCTGCACGCCGCGTCGAGGCAGACCGGGGCGCGGAGCAGCCACGCCGTGTCCGCGGGGTTCGTGTTGAGCGACGTGTCGAGCTGTTGCCATTGCACCGGACCGGCGAGGCCGTATCGGGCGACGAGCCCGACGCCGTTCTGCTCGCCAGTTTGCGCGGCCCAGCCGAGGGTGCGGCGGATGTTCTCGGGCGTCGCGCAGGCCCACGATTCGGCGACCCCCAACGCGACGACTGACGGATCGTTCTGGATCTTCGCGAGCAACTCCGCCTGCATGACGCCGACGCCCCATGCGTTGAGCGGCTGCGTCGCATCCGTGCAGTTGGCCGTCGCCGAGAACACGACGGGATGACCGGGAAGGGCGACGGCGCCGAAGCCGGACTTCACGTTCCAGAATGCAACCTTCACCGGCGTATCTGCCGCGGCGCTCGCCGCGCACGCAGCGGTGATCAGCGCCGCGCAGAACGCGGACACACCCGTCCTCGAACGACTCCGCATCGGAAGTCTCCCTACCGGGGGTCTTGTCTGAGAGTGCAGAAAACGGCGCAGAGATCTGCGCCCGAGCGCGACGCGCCAGCGCAAGCGGGGTGCCACGGCGAGGTGTTCGATTTGTCGAACAAACGCGTGCGGCGCGCGCCGGCGTGTGCGCCTCGGCTGTTACGCTTTGGATCGCGGATTACGAATTCGAAATGACGAATGTCTATGATTGATACGGTTGAGGTCGAAAACGGATGAACCCAAGACGCCTGCTGTGACGTCTTGTGTCATGACACAAGTCACCGTGCGTCTGACGACATTCAGGCTGTTCTTCTTCAACAGCCTGCTCACGCATCGTCAATGGGTGGCGGGAATGACGATCCGCGCGCCCGCTTTGCCGTCGCCGGGGGGCGCGGAGATCGATCCGCCGTGGGCGTTGAGCACGCGCCGGGCGATCGCGAGGCTCAGGCCGGAGCCGCCGCGCCATTCATCGAACACCGGCAGCTCGCCGGCGTTCGCCTGACGTATCGCGTCGAGCGTTTTCTCGTCGCCGACGAGCAGCTCGAACGCCGCCGGCCCCTTGTCGCGAACGGCGCGCTCCTCGACGAGCAGACAGTCGCTCGTGACCAGCTCGCGC
>Ga0066710_100005169_pt1 | contig 11815 bp, 10 predicted proteins | sample GraSoiAngelo_159_FD_79666 | JGI IMG/M metagenome (GOLD analysis project Ga0066710, IMG submission 79666) | Grasslands soil microbial communities from the Angelo Coastal Reserve, California, USA - 14_1009_16_40cm | ecosystem: Environmental > Terrestrial > Soil > Grasslands | place: USA... | reverse complement strand
GTAGCTGGCTGAATTGGCCTTCACCTTCGCGTCCAGGGTATCGAAAATCTGATCCTCGGCGGTGGCGAGCTCGTCCCTGGCCTCCTTCCCGTACGAAAGGCCGGAACAGCCGCCTCCGGCGACGAAAGCGCGCGCGCCTTGGTATGTGCCGCCGTTCTGCTCCATGATGGCCCTGATCTCGGCAGCGGCCTTTTCGGTCAAGTTAACCATGCTCAAGTGGTCCTCCTTGATTCAAGTGTAGGGAGCGCTTCCCCTTGTGTCAATTTTGATGTTCAGCGGCCCCGGGGGATTCGACGCGTATTCAGTACCAGCGCCGGCGACACATCGGGGCGGCGCCCGACTTGCAAAATGCGAAGCAGGTTGGTTCCCCCGGCGCGCGTCGTGGTCCCGGCCATGGCCACGACCCATTCCCCCCGGCGAATCAGCTTCTTCTCGAGGAGCTGGCGTATGCCCAGCTCCACCATGCGGTCCGCGGTCCGCCAGTGGGGCACCTGGACCGGGGTGACGCCCCAGGAGAGCGTGAGCCGGCGGCATGTGGATTCGAGGGGGGTCAGCGCGATGATCGGAGAGGAGGGGCGGGCCTTGCTGGCCAGGCGCGCCGAATAGCCGGTGTGGGTGAACACGGCCAGCGCCTTCGCGCGGAGCTCGTGCGCCGCCTGGTAGGCGGTGTGCGCCAGGGCGTGGGTCGGCGAGGAGAGCACGGTCGTGTGGTCTGTGGTCCGCCGGCGCAGCATGGGAATCGACACCTCCTCGGCCTCGGAGGCGATCCGTCCCATGGTGCGCACCGCGCGGTCCGGGTACCTTCCCACAGCCGTCTCCGCGCTCAGCATGACCGCGTCGGTGCCGTCGAAGATCGCGTTCGCCACGTCCGAGGCCTCGGCGCGGGTGGGCCGGGGCGAGGAGATCATGGACTCGAGCATCTGGGTCGCCGTGATCACCAGAACTTCGCGCGCGTTCGCGCGCTGGATGATCCTCTTCTGCAAGATTGGGACCCGCTCCGGCGGGTACTCCACTCCCAGATCGCCGCGGGCCACCATCACGCCGTCCGCAACGCCAAGAATTCCCTCGAGATTCTCGATGGCCTCGCGCCGCTCGATCTTGGCGATCACGATCGGCGGCCGTTTCGCGTTCCGTAGCAGCCGCCGCAATCTCAAAATGTCATCGGGGCTCCGGACGAAGGAGAGCGCGACGAAGTCGATGCCCATCCGGAGGCCAAAGGCCAGGTCTCCGCGGTCTTTCGCCGTGAGCGAGTCCGCGCTCAAGCGCACGCCGGGGAAGTTGAGCCCCTTGTGATCGGCCAGCTTTCCGCCGACGAGGATCTTGCAGCGGAGGCCGCGGCGCTCCTTGCGGATCACCCGAAGCTCGATCTTGCCGTCGTCGAGGAGCACGCGAACGCCTACCTTCACGTCGCGCATGAGGCGGGAGTAGACGGCGGGGATCAGGCCCGGCGTGCCCTTCACGCGCCGGTTGGTGACGAGGGTCTCCGCTCCCTGCTTTAGAAAGACGGCCTCGCCCTGGAATTCCCCCACGCGAAGCTTCGGCCCCTGGAGGTCGAGCAGAAGGCCCACGGGGCGGCCCACGTGCGCGGCGGCGTGCCGGATGCGTCGGATCGCCTTGGCGTGCGTGCTCCGGCTGCCGTGGGAAAAATTGAGGCGGGCGACATCCATCCCCGCGCGCATCATGCGGGCGAGCACCGCCTCGTCGGCGGAACTGGGACCGACCGTCGCGATGATCTTGGTGCGGCGCACTAGAGAGCCAGCGTAGCCATCACCTCTTCGGCATGACCCTCCACCTTGACCCGCCGGAAGACGTGCTCCACCTTGCCATCTCGATCGATCACGAAGGTGGTGCGCTCGATCCCCCAGAAGCTCCTGCCGTAGAGATTCTTCTCCTTGTAGGTTCCGTACTGTCGCGAGACCGCGGCGTCCTTGTCCGAGAGAAGCGGGAAGGGAAGGCTGAACTTCTGCGCGAACCGCTCGTGGCTGAGCTCGTCATCCAGACTGACCCCCAGCACGATCGCGTCCTTGGACTCGATGCGCGGGAAGGAATCGCGGAATCCGCAAGCCTCCATGGTGCAGCCGGGCGTGTCGTCCTTGGGATAGAAGTAGAGGATGACTCGCTTGCCGCGGAATTCGGAAAGCGACACGCGGCGCCCCAGCGTGCTGGGAAGCGAGAACTCGGGAGCGGGCATGCCCACCGTCAAGCTCTCGCCCGGATAGTCGAGCATGTTGAGCTGGCCGGCCTTCCCGCGCCGCTTCTTCGGCATCGGGGGCGGACCCAGCGCGGGATCCCGCGCCAGCTCGATCGGAGGCGGCCCGTCCAGCTCGAGCATTCCCTGCGGCGCCCGCACGGCCGATCCGCGGGCCTCGAGCCTTGCCCTTCCCTTCGACGCAGGCTTGGCGGCCATGCCGCCTCCCGCGCCTGATGGAACCCTGGCCAGGTGCAGGCCGCGATCCCCCGACTTCCGCGCGGAGGTCGGGCGCGATGCCGCGCTGCCGCGGGTCGGGCGCTTGGCCCCGGACCTGGCCGCGGGCCGGGCGGACCGCTTCGCTTTCGGACGGGGCTTCGAGCGCGAGGCCGGCCGGGCCATGCCCCTCTTCTTGGGACGCGCCGGGGATTTAGCCCTCTTGCCCGAAGAAGCACGCTTCTTTATCTTCTTGGGCCTACTCGATTTAGACCTCTTGCTCGAGCGCTTCCCTGCCATGAATGACTCCTATTTGAGGAGACGCACCCGGACTGCCTTCCGTGGCGGCATAGTAATTGGAGTTAGGGCTTCGTTCAAGATCGCAGCTTACGGGGGGAAACGGCCCTACGGCGGGCCTTCAGTACTTCGGGCGGGCGTCCGTGAAGATGGATTCGTCGATCGAGGGGGGCAATGCCACGTTATCGAATTGAAGCACAATCGGCTTCCCCACGAGGCGATGAAGCGTGGAGAGGCGGACCGGTCCGAGCTTCTTCCACCCTTCCCACGTCGCGGATTCGGGGGGAGGCTTGTTGTCTTGGAGGAGGAAATCCCATTTGTCCATGAGGTGGGTCTTCCGGTTCACGTAGAGCCAGTAGTGGTCCTTGGGCGTCAGCCCCACGCCGGCATCGAACGTCAGCTCGAGCAGGTCCCATTCCACGCCGCCGGGTCCCTTCTTCAAGCTCGAGTACTTGAGGTTCGTCCCGGGATCGCGGAGCTTGAACGGCATCATCAGCCAGTAGCTGTCGTTGACCCATCGGTCGTAGCCGTTCCGTACGTGCGCGCCGATGCTGGTCGTGTCGGGATCGGGCAACCCCGCCGTGAAAGACTTGCCGCTGCGGTCGGCCAGGTTCACGACGGCTGCCACGATGCGCTCCTTGTCGTCCGGGCCTTCCACGCGGTCACGTCCGCGGCGCTTGTCCCACCAATGGCGAAAGCGCGCGACTTCCTTGCCGTCCTTCATCACCACGAAATCGAAGCGAACGTAGGGGACCGCTTCCCAGGCTGACTGGCCGCCGAGCGCGTTTTCGAGCTGGGCCGCCACGGCGGCTGCCTTCGGGTCCGCCTTTCCCATGGGGCGCGGGGCCGCCTTGGCCAGGGCCGTCGCCGCGAGCGCGGATATCAAAGCGAGGGCGACGGCTGTCGCCGTCGCCCATCGCCCGCGCGGTCCTGTCGGACCTTGTTGGGTTGCCCAACCCATTCGCGCCACCGGTATCGTTTATCTCAGGGTCTTCAGAATTTCGAGCAGTTTCGCCCGATCCGGAACCTTGCCGATCTCGTGCACTTCAATGTGGCGAATGACTCCCTGTTTGTCGATCACAAATGTGGAGCGCTCGGAATATCCCTCCGGGCGAAGGATCCCGTACTTCTTGGCGACGTCGCCGTGTGGCCAAAAATCCGCCAGGAGCGGATACTCAACGCCCCCGAGGTGGTCCGCCCACGCTTTGTGCGCCGGCACCGAGTCCACGCTCAGCCCGAGCACCTGCGCATCGAGGCCCTCGAAGGACTGCCGCTCCTTGCTGTATCCGGGCATCTGGATGGCACAGACCGACGTGAACACCAGCGGATGGAACACGAGGACCACGTTCTTCGAGCCGCGGAAGGACGAGAGCGTCACCTTGTTTCCGTTGTGGTCGGTAAGCGTGAAGTCTGGTGCTTTGTCCCCGACCTTGAGCGTCGAGGTGCGGTCCAGCGTGGATGATTCCAACGTTCCCCTCCTCAGGCTCCGATGATCATGCGTTGTGGGTCGGGACGTCGACGCTGCCCAAGGTTTCCTCGGCGAGCCGCTTCGACTCCTCCGCAAGGCGCTTCAGCGTTTCGGGATCGTTGACGCCTTTCTGGATCTCCTTGGGGATGAAATCCAGGAGGTGCTTCAGGCCCAGCGACTCCTTGACGAGCGAGCGCGCGACCACCATGCGCTGCACCTGGTTCGTTCCCTCGTAGATCTGCGTGATCTTCGCGTCGCGCATGTATTTCTCTATGGGGTAATCGCGCATGTAGCCGTAGCCGCCGAAGATCTGAACCGCGTCGGTCGTGACCTCCATCGCGGTGTCGGTGGCGAAGAGCTTGCACATGGCGGAGAGCTTGGAGACGTTGGGCGCCGCGGTGTCGACGGCGAGCGCGGCCACGTAGACCAGATTACGCGCCGCTTCCGTCTTGGTGGCCATGTCGGCCAGCATCGCCTGGATCATCTGGAAGGAGGAGATCGGGGCGCCGAACTGCTCGCGGTAGCCCGCGTAGACCATGGCGTATTCGAGCGCTCCCTGCGCCAGACCCACCGCCTGCGCAGCCACGCCGGGGCGCGCCTTGTCGAGCGTCGCCATCGCGTGCTTGAAGCCCATTCCGGGAACCTCGCCGAGCAGATTCTTCGCCGGAACGCGGCAATTCTCGAAGTGGATCTCCACGACCGGCACGCAGCGGATCCCCATCTTGTCTTCCACTTTCCCGATGCGGAAGCCGGGGGTCCCCATCTCCACCATGATCGCGCTCGTGCGGCGGGACTTGGAAGCGGGGTCGGTAACCGCGAAGACCGTGTAGATGTCCGCGGCGCCGCCGTTCGTATTCCACTTCTTCTCGCCGTTCAGGACGTACGAATCGCCGTCCTTCACGGCGGTCGCGCGCAGGCTCGCGGCATCGCTCCCCGCGAATTTCTCGGAGAGCCCGAAGGAGATGAGCTTCTCTCCCTTGGCGATGGGCCGGAGGAAGCGGTGCTTCTGCTCCTCGGTGCCGCCGACCAGGACCGGGAAGGTCCCGAGCACGATCACGGCGTAGAGCACGCCCCCGCCCCCGCACGCGCCCGAAAGCTCCTCGACGCAGATGCAGAGATCGATCACGCCCCCGCCGGCTCCGCCGTACTCCTCCGGGATCCAGACCCCCATGAGGCCCGCCTTGGCGATCGCTTCCTTGATCTCCCAGGGGTACTCCTGCTCCCGGTCGTATTTTGCGGCGAGCGGACGCACCACCTTCTCGGCGACGTTCCGCGCGCGCTCGCGCCACATCAGATTTTCCTTCGTGAGAAATCCCGACAATGGAATCCCCTCAGCGGCTGGGTGTGCTGCGGGTGCGCCGTCTCGCTGCTGACGATTCGGCGGCGGCACGTGAGGCACGATTATTCCCGAATCCCCGCGGGTTTGTCACCACAAGAATCCGTCCCACCCTACCCGGCGTGACGTGCTGGGATCCCTCCACGTAGAACCGCCAGGGGATCGAAGCCCAGGGCTCGGGAACGTTCTGGCATCCGATCCGGGGCGAGGTTCGCACTGCCCGGTCCTCCACGGCAGGACCCGGCTCGATCCAGAGCTTCCCTTCGCAGAGGTCGGCGCGGTTCCACGCGAGGTCGAGGCCGAACGCCTGGCAGAGCCTCCCCGGTCCCGAAGCCAGGAGGTGCCGCGCCGTGATCCCGCGCGCGTCCTCCATCCACTCGACTCCCTCGATCGGCTCCAGGGCGCGAATCAGGACGGCGGCGGGCTTCCCTTCGCGCTCGGTCACCGCGTTCAGGAGATGGTGCATGCCGTAGGTGAGGTACACGTAGGCCAGGCCCGGCGGCCCGTAGAGAGGCTCGGTACGTCGCGTGATGCCCGCGCGCGCATGGCACGCCAGATCCTCTTCGCCCACATAGGCCTCGGACTCGACGATCCGGCCGCGCAGCGTTAGGCCGTCCACGCGGCGGCACAGCACCGAGCCCAGAAGCTCGCGCGCGACGGTCACGGTGGGACGATCGTAGAAGGATCGTGGAAGGGGATGGGGCACGGGCGAAGTATACAGCCGCGCACCGCGGCGCTACACTCCCGCGGTGCCGCGATCCACGGACGTCAAGCGCCCGGTCTCCCCGGCATCCCGCGCCATCCTCTTCATCACCGTATTCATCCACCTTCTCGGATTCGGGATCATCATTCCGCTCCTGCCCTACTACGCGGAGACCTACGGGGCGAGAGCGCTCGTGGTCGGGCTGCTCACCACGTCCTTCTCTTTCTGCCAGTTTCTCTTCGCTCCGATCTGGGGCAGGCTGAGCGACCGCATCGGCCGAAGGCCGGTGCTGATCGGGAGCTTGGTGGTCACCGGGGCGTCCTACCTCCTCTACGCGGCCGCGACCTCGCTCACGCTGCTCTTCGCCTCGCGTATGCTCGCCGGAGTCGCCGGAGCCGTGCTCTCCACGGCGCAGGTCTTCGTTGCGGATACCACGACCACCGAGAACCGGACAAAGGGCATGGGCCTGATCGGAGCCGCGTTCGGGATGGGGTTCATCTTCGGGCCCGCGCTCGGAGGAATCCTGAGCCGCTGGGGATTCGCGGCGCCGGCGTACGCCTCCGCCGCGCTGGCTTTCGCCGCCGCCCTCTTTGCGTTTTTCCGGCTCGCGGAGTCGCTCCCGCCCGAGGTTCGCGCGGAGACCTCGGCCAGGCGCCGGTCGCGGGCGACGCTGCCCGAAGCGCTCGCGCGCCCCGTGGTCGGCACCGTGCTCGGCCTCTTCTTCGTCGCGACGCTCTGCTTCGCGGGGATGGAAGCCATACTGGCGCTCTTCTCCCAGCGGTATTTCGGCTGGGGCCCGCACCAGATTGGCTACCTCTTCGCGTACGTGGGGGTGATCGCGGCCATGATGCAGATGGGGATCGTGGGCGCGCTCGTGCGGAGGTTCGGGGAGCGGGCGCTGGTGCGGGCCGGGCTCACGCTCATGGGAGCCGCTTTCGTCGGCGCGGGTCTTGCCCCGCCGCTCGCGCTGTTCCTGGTCGTGATGGGCTTCGTCGCGGTGGCGAGCGGCATGCTCACGCCTTCGCTCTCGGGGCTCATCTCGCTCGCGACCCCGCCCGACGAGCAGGGAGGCATTCTCGGAATCTACCAGTCGCTGGGGAGCCTCGCTCGCGCGGTGGGGCCGTTCTTGGGAGGGCTCGTGTTCGACGTCGTGAGTCCGGGCGCGCCGCTCTGGATGGCGGGAATCGTGCTGTGGATCGCCGCCCTCGCCGCGGCGCGATTGCCGCGTGGCGCCAAGGGGCCGGCCACCGGCTGAGTCAATTCAGGCTACGCGAGACCTCGTTCCAGTGGCTGCCGTCCCACATGAGAGCCAGGATGTCATAGCCGCCTGTTGTGTTCCCCACGAAATCGCCCGCCGCCGCGTTGAGCCGGATGTTGCCGGCGCCGTCGAACCGGACGGCGGTGCTGACGATGAAATAGGTGACCTTCCAGAGGAAGAAGTCCGATCCGCTGATGGTGCTCACCGTCGAGCTTCCCGTGACGATGAAAACAGAGCCGTCGGGGTGCGGCGCGATCGCGCGCGCCGAGCCGATCCTGGGTCCCAGCTTGCCGGGCTGGATGCCCACGATCTGACCGTAGCCGCGATAGCCGTTCGCGGGCGATGTGCCGGAAGCCTTCGGTGAGGTGTACCACGCGAGGCCCTTGTACGGATTCCCCTTCGGATCGCTCCCGGCTGTGATCGTGACGCCATTGGCCTCATCCGCCACCAGCGTGTCGCTCTCCGACCAGAGGTTTCGGATCGTAAGATTCGACGGCGAGAAACCGTGGATGCCTGATCTGGTGTTCCTCACCTCCACGCCCGCCTTCATTCCCGGGCGTCTGGACACGGCGGTGTAGTTATCGATCTCCACGCTGGCCGCGCCGTCCACGAGGATCCCCACGCTCATCGTGTCCGTGATCTCCGTATAGAAGCCGGAGACGCGGCAGCCTACGTTCTGCCCCGATTTCGTGGTGGTCCCGTTGATGTAGAGCCCGGCCGTGTTCCTGCCCGGACGCTCCGAGCTGCAGTCGTTCAGCCAAATGTTCCTGGCGGCGGCGTTGATGTAGAAGCCGAAATCGCCGCCGTTGTCCACCCACACGTTCTCGACGACGAGCTGGCCCACGGAATTGGAGTCGGATCCCTCGATCCGGACGCCGATCCCGCTGCAATCGTGGACCGAGACGTCCCGGATCGTAGTCATGACGAAGATGCGCTTGATTCGAAGGCCGGCGTCCACGCGTGCCCCGCTCGCCCTGGCCCCGTCGATTTCCAGATTCAGGATGCGGCAGGATTCCTGCGAGCCGGTGGTGTCCGCGTTCTCCACCAGCCGACCCGAGAAGGTGGATCCTGCCGTGATCCTCGAGGAGCCGTAGCCTTGTCCCTCCAGCGTGGACTTGTTCGACAGCCGGATCCCCGAATTACCGGTGAATTTGAGGCTGCCCCGGCCCAGGTGGAGGGTGGTCGAGGGGGGAACCGTGATTCCGGTCGCCACGGTGGCGGCGCCGTCGGTCACCCAGGCCGTGCCCGCGCCGGCCGCCGCCGCCTCATCGAGCGCCGCCTGGATGCCCGCCTGCGTGCGCGCATCCACGAACCGGATCGCGCCTCCGGCCGTGGCGCCGGGCGTGACTTGGGATGTCTGTGCGAGGCGCGGACCCGCGTCCGACGCGCGCGCCGGGATTGCATGAACCAGAGCGAGAATCAGGAACGCTTTCCCGAAAGCCCTCCGCATCATCCCCCCGCGCTTCGCCCGGCGGATCCTATCCCCTGAAACCTATCCCGCGATCGACTTCCTGATGCTGGAGCGCAGCTTCTCGAGCCCTTCCGCGAGCGCCTCTTTCGTGATGACGAGCGGCGGGCGGAACCGGATCGAGGTGGGACCGGACGCGATCACGATCACGCCCTGCTCGTAGGCGGCCGCGATCACCTTGTCTCGAAGGGCGCCTTCTCTCAGGTCGAAGGCGCACATGAGGCCCTTGCCGCGCGCGTTCGAGACGTGATCCGGGAATTCGCGCTGCATCCCCTCGAGGCCGGCCAGAAGCTCGGCGCCGCGGGCGGCCGCGTTCTCGAGGAGCTTCCCCTCGGCCATGATCTCCAGATACCGGCCGGAGCGGACCATGTCCACCAGCGTGCCTCCCCAGGTGGAGTTGAGCCGGCTCGAAACGTGGAACACGTTGTCCTGGACCTCGTCGATCCGCATGCCGCAGATGAAGCCGCAGACCTCGGTCTTCTTTCCGAACGCCACCATGTCCGGCTTCACGTCGTAGTGCTCGTAGGACCACATCTTCCCCGTCAGCCCCAGCCCCGCCTGGACCTCGTCGAACACGAGCATGGCTTCATACTCGTCCGCGATCCGGCGTAGCTCCTGGAAGAACTCCTTGCGGAAATGGTTGTCCCCGCCCTCGCCTTGGATCGGCTCGATGATGATGGCGGCGATATCGTCCTTGTTCTGGTCGAAGGCCGTCCGGATCTGGGCGAGCGAGAGCGCCTCGCGCGCCTTCACGTCTTTCAGATTATCCTCGCGGAGCGGGAACCTTACTTTCGGATTCAGAACGCGGGGCCAATCGAACTTCGGGAAATACGCCGTCTTCCGGGGATCGGTCGTGTTGGTCAGGGAGAGCGTGTAGCCGGAGCGTCCGTGGAATGCCTGCTCGAAATGGAGCACCTTGTGCCCGCGCTCTTCGCGGTAGCCGCGCGCGAAGTTCTTGCGGACCTTCCAGTCGAAGGCGGCCTTGAGCGCGTTCTCGACGCCAAGCGTGCCGCCGGCGACTAGAAAGAGATGCGGCAGATAGCCCGGCATCGCGTGGGCTCCGAACGTCTCCACGAATTCCGCCATCTCCACGGTGTAGACGTCCGAGTTGGACGGGTTGTGCAGCGCGGCGCGCAGGAGCTTCTTCGTGAATTCCGGCGTCTTCATCCCGGGATGGTTCATCCCGACCGGATTGGTCGCGAAGAAGGAGAAGAAATCGAGAAGCCGCTTGCCGTGGCGGGAGTCATAGATGTACACACCCTCGCTCTTCTCCAAGTCGAGGACGAAGTCGAATCCATCCGCGAGCATGTGTTTCGCGATGGTCTCGTGGACCTTGTCGGGGGTGATTCCCGCCGACGAGGGGGCCAGGGTCGGGTTCATCAGAGACTCCTTTCGGGCTGGGTGGCGTTCATTCGGAATCGAACTTGATCCGGCGCTGTTCCTTGGAGGTCGCGAGGACGATGAGCGTCCGCGTCTGACGCACTCCCCGGACCGTGTTCAGCTTCTCGATCAGCAGTCTCCTGAAGGCGGCCATGTCCTTGACCCGCACCTTGAGCAGGAGGGAGAACTCGCCGGTTATGTGATGGCATTCGAGGACCTCGTCCAGGTCCCCGACCGCTTCGATGAAACCGGATTCGAATTTCGGATGTTCGATGAATATCTCGACGAACGCGGTGATGTCCTGACCCAGCTTCCTCTCGTCCAGGAGCGCCACGTAGCCTCGGATCACCCCCGCGCGCTCGAGCTTCCGGATGCGCTCGTTGACCGATGGGGCGGTGAGGCCGACCGCCCTGGCCAGCTCGGCCTGGGAGAGCTTGGCGTCATCCTGAACCAAGGCCAGCAGCTTTCGATCGATGAGGTCGAGGTCGGTTCCGTTTTCGTGTTTTGTTAGGTTCAGCGTTGCCATTGCCTAATATTATTCGGCAGCGCCGCGCAAAGGGTCAATATTTATTTAGCGATGGAGGCCTACGGCGCCCCTTGATGGCGGCCTCACTGAGGTTTACGCTCCAGGGGTGATTCGGCGCTACCCCTCCCCAAGGAGAGTTCGAGCAGCCCATGAAAAAACCAGAAACAATAAAGGGACTTAGAGTTACCGATTATCGCCCGCAGACCGTGAAGCAGGAGATGCGGAGAAACCTCGTGGGCATGATCGAGCGGGGCGAGAACCTCTTCCCCGGAATCGTCGGCTACGAGAAGACGGTCCTTCCCCAGATCGAGAACGCGATCATGAGCGGGCACGACTTCATCCTGCTCGGCCTGCGTGGGCAGGCCAAGACCCGGATTCTCCGCCAGCTCACCCGATTCCTCGACGAGTGGTCGCCCGCGATCGAAGGCTGCGAGCTGAACGACGATCCCTTGAATCCCATCTGCCCTTCGTGCAAGAGGCGGGTCTTGGCCGAGGGAGACGCGGTGCCGATCCGCTGGATCCACCGCGACGAGCGCTACCGGGAGAAGCTGGCGACCCCGGACGTGACGATCGCGGACCTGATCGGGGACATCGACCCGATCAAGGCCGCCAACAAGCGGCTCTCCTACAGCGATCCCGAGGTCATGCACTACGGCATCGTGCCCCGCACCAATCGCGGGATCTTCGCGATCAACGAGCTTCCCGATCTCCAGCCCAGGATCCAGGTGGGTCTCCTGAACATCCTCGAGGAGAAGGACATCCAGATCCGCGGATTTCCGATCCGGCTTCCGCTCGATATCCAGATCGTCTTCTCCGCGAACCCGGAGGACTACACGAACCGCGGCAACATCATCACGCCGCTCCGCGACCGGATCGCGTCGCAGATCATGACCCACTATCCCTACACGCTCGACGACGCCATGAAGGTGACCGAGCAGGAGGCGTGGATCAATCGCGGCGACGGGATCGAGGTCG
>Ga0066710_100005166_pt1 | contig 11816 bp, 10 predicted proteins | sample GraSoiAngelo_159_FD_79666 | JGI IMG/M metagenome (GOLD analysis project Ga0066710, IMG submission 79666) | Grasslands soil microbial communities from the Angelo Coastal Reserve, California, USA - 14_1009_16_40cm | ecosystem: Environmental > Terrestrial > Soil > Grasslands | place: USA... | reverse complement strand
GGCGGCGGCCACCGCGCCGGCGCTGATCGCGGTCGGCTTCCTCATGTGCAAGCAGCTCACGCGGGTGGACTTCGCCGCGGTGGACACCGCGCTGCCGGCGTTCGTGGTGGCGGTGGGGATTCCATTCACGTATTCCATCTCGCACGGCATCGGGTACGGATTCATCAGCTACACCGTGGTGCAGATCTTCTCCGGGCGCGCGCGCTCGCTCCACCCGTTGATGATCGGCGCGTCGATCGCCTTCGGCGCTTTCCTCGTCTTCGCGTAGACCTATCTGCGCGCCGGAGCGGAGGCGCGCGCGAAGAATTGGCCGGCGCTCGCCCCCTGCGCATCGCGGTAGGCGATGCACAGGCGCACCTTCTCCAGCGTCTCCGCGAGCTGGCGCCTTCCTCCGGGCATGCGCGGCGCGCGGTCGGCGAGGAACGCCTCCGCGTCGCCGAGGTGCCCACGGTCGCAGAACTCGCCGGCGAGCGCGATGACCTCCTGGGCGTGCGATTCGGGCACCTGCGGGACGAGCTGGTCGAACTCGTGCTTGAGCGCCGTCCAGGCCGCCTCGCGCGAGGGGAAGTGCGCGGCGACCGCAAAGAGCACCTCGACGCGCTCGTTCTTGCGCAGGCGCGAGTCGAGTGGAAGAGCCAGGGCACGCTCGCGCAGCGCCGGGTCCTGGGTCGCGGCGAGCGCCGCCAGGATGCGGCGCCGCACTGCCACGTCGCGCTCCTCCGGGAGGCGGGCCAGGAGAGCGTCGAATTCCTTCGCGCCGCCTTGGCGGACCGCCGCGCCGAGGGCGATGGCGGCGAGCCCGGGATCGACCGCCCGTGGATGGAACCGGCCGTCCTCGAAGCCTGCGTACGCGCGTCCGCGCCGGGCCGCTTCCGAAAGCACCGCCGGATCGCCGGCGGTGAAGGCGAGGAACCAGAGAACGCGGGCGCGGAAGGCCCGAACCGGGATCGCCTCGGCGCGCCGCGGAGTCCAGCCCAGCCGCCGCGCCACGGGTCCGTAGAGCTGCCTCCCCACCTGCTCGACCCGCGCGCGGGTCGCATCGGGAACCAGGTCCTCCCGCGCGGCGGTCAGGATGGCGATGGGGACGGTGGCGACCTGCGGATCCGGGTCCGCGGCCAGCGGCGCAATGGCTGCCATTCCGTCGGCGAATCCGAGCGCACCGCTGTGCATGGCGGCACGCACGTTGGCCGCCACCGAGATGCGCTCGCGCGCATCGAGGCTCCGGTATGCCGCGCCGGTCAGCTTGCGCAGGTCGCGCGGCGGAAGGCTCCAGCGGTAGTAGCCCGAGGCTTCCGCGTTGGGGAGGATCCAGTCCGGGCAGGCATCGAGCGGCAAGACCCCCTGGGCATCCTCGAGCAGCGTGCAGGTCTCTTTTTCGGCGCCAGCGGCGGAGTAGCGGGCGCACACCGGAATGTGCCAGAGCTGGCGCCGGTCCGCGGACGATCCGAGGGGCAGGTAACGCTCCTGGCGGAGCAGGAGGCGCGGCCGGTCCCCCGAGCAGGACACGCGCACGCCGACGAGCGGGACCCCGGCCTGGTCGAGGAAGGTGTGGAACGCGGCCTTCACCTCGCGCCCCGAGGCGTTCGAGAGCGCATCGAGCAGGTCGTCGGTATCGCCGCCTCCGTACGCGTGGGCGCGCAGGTATCCACGGATGCCTTCCCGGAACCGCTCGGGCCCGAGGAAGCGCTCGAACATCCCCAGCACGCCGCCGCCCTTCTGGTACGTGATCGAGTCGAACTGGTTCCAGACGTTCTTGATGTCGTCGAGCGGCTGCCGGACCGCCCGCGCGCTGGCCAGCGCATCCTTCCCCATCGCGTAGTCCACGCCGTCGAGGAAGCTCGTCCACGCCCCGTATGCCGGATTCCATTCCTCGACGGTGCGGTTGCCCATCCAGGTGGCGAACGACTCGTTGAGCCAGGCATCGGTCCACCAGCGCAGCGTCACCAGGTCTCCGAACCACTGGTGCGCCATCTCGTGGGCCATGACGGAGGCGATCGACTTTCGCGTCTGCTCCGCGCTGACGCCGGGCGCGAAGAGGAGGATGTCCTCGCGGTAGAGGATCGCGCCGGCGTTCTCCATCGCGCCGTAGGTGTAGTCGGGCGCGGCGAGGTGATCGAGCTTCTCGAACGGGAACTCGGTGCCGAAGTACCGCTCGAGGCGGACCAGCAGGTCGGCTCCCGTCTTCAGTGCGAAGTCGAGCTCGCCTCCTCGCCCCTTCGGCGCGATCCCGCGGACCTGCAGCGGGCGCGAGCGCACCTGGTTGGGCGGCAGTGGAGGCGGGCTGACGACGTCGAACGGACCCACGGCCCAGAGCAAGAGATAGGTCGGAAGGGGTCTGGTGGTCGCGAAGCGGACGCGCTTCAGCCCGGCCCCCGCGGGCTGCTCTTCGACGGGCATCGTGTTGGCCACGGCCACTTCGCCCGAAGGCACCGTGAAGGTGACGTCGAACGGCGTCTTGAACTCCGGCTCGTCGAATCCGGGAAACGCGCGCCGCGCATCGGCCGCCTCGAACTGGGTATACGCATAGCGCTCGCCGGCCTCCGTGGCGACGTAGAGGCCGACGATCTGCGGGTCGAACTCGCGGTCCCAGGCGAGGTGGACGGTCGCCTTGCCGGGCCCGACCGGCCGATCGAGCGCGAGACGCGCCAGTCCTTCCGCGTTCACCTGCTCGTATGCGGCGGAGGCGGCGTCCACCCGCGCGGAGGTGACGTGCAGACCGCGACCGTGCAGCCAGAGAACGGAGCGGGGCGCGTCCAGCTCGACCTCGATGTCGGCCGTGCCCGAGAAGCGCTCCTCGGTGGGCACGATCCGCATCGAGAGCGTGTAGCGGACCGGGTGCACCTCGCGCGGCAGCCGCAGCAAAGGTGGCGCCTCGGGAGGCTCGGGTGGCCGCAGCGCGGCGGCGGGCGCGGGGGTGGTCGCCGCGACGGGCGGCGGCGCCTGCTTCGGAGCGCCCGCGCAGCCGATTGCGATGGACAGCAGGACTCTCGCACGTCGGGTCGAGGGATGCATGGCCGGCGGACTCTACGTGAATTCCCGCTGGCGCGGGCGCGTCGGATTGCGAGAGCAGCAGGGCGCGGTGTCCGGCAGTCGAACGGCCGCGCGCTCGGCCCTTTCCACCGCGGCGCGGCGGTGCCTACATCGTCGGCCCGAGGAGGTTCCATGTTCCGCATCCTCTGCGCCGCGGTGGCATGCGCCGCGTTCGCCGCCTGCGTGCGCAACCCCGCGACCGGCAACCTGCAGCTGAACCTCGTCTCCGAATCTCAAGAGATCGACATGGGCAAGCAGGCCGCGCAGGACGTCGAGCAGAGCATAGGCCTGTACAAGGACGCGAAGCTCACGGCGTACGTCAGCAAGATGGGGCAGTCGCTCGCGCAGCACACGAACCGCAAGAACCTGCCCTGGCAGTTCCACGTGGTCGAGGACGCGGCGGTGAACGCGTTCGCGCTGCCCGGCGGTCCGGTCTACGTCACGCGAGGCATCCTCGGCACGCTGATGACCGAAGCGCAGCTCGCGGGTGTGATGGGGCACGAGTGCGGGCACATCGCCGCGCGCCACTCCGCGAACCAGATCAGCAAGGCCGAGCTGGCGACCGTCGGCCTCGGCATTGGCTCGGTGCTGAGCCCGCAGATCGCGTCGCTCAGCCAGATCGCGGGCGCCGGGTTGCAGGTGCTGTTCCTCAAGTTCAGCCGCGACGACGAGAACCAGGCGGACAAGCTCGGCTTCGCGTACATGGCGAACGACGGGTACGACCCGCGCCAGATGGTGGACGTCTTCAAGACGCTCGAGCGCGTCTCCAAGCTCGCCGGTGGCGGCAAGCTTCCCGAATGGCTGCAGACGCACCCGGATCCCGGGAACCGGGAGAAGGCCGCCGAAGAGCGTCTCAAGGATTTGAAGATGGACTTCAGCAAGGTCAAGGTGAACCGCGACGAGTACCTGGGCGTGATCGACGGCCTGGTCTACGGCGAGGATCCCCGGCAAGGCTACTTCCAAGGCTCGAGGTTCCTCCATCCCGATCTCAAGTTCCAGCTCACCTTTCCCGAGGGCTGGAAGACGCAGAATACGCCCCAGGCCGTGGCCGGGATCAGCCCCAAGCAGGACGCCATCGTGCAGCTCGCGACGGCCGGCAAGATGTCCCCGGAGGAGGCCGCGCAGAAGTTCTTCAGCCAGAAAGGGCTGCAGCAAGGGCAGGCGGCGCAGATCACCGTCAACGGGCAGCGCGCGATCGCCTCCTACTTCGCTGCGCAGACGCAGGAAGGGCAGATCGCGGGGCTGATCGCGTTCGTCGGCTACAACGGCTCCACCTACGCGCTGCTCGGCTACACCGGCGCGCAGACGCTGCAGCAGTACGACCCGGCGTTCAAGGCGTTCATCGGGAGCTTCGCTTCGCTCACCGACTCCGGCGCGCTGTCGGTGCAGCCGGCCAAGATCCAGGTCGTGCGCGTCGACAGCGAGATGACGGTCGAGCAGTTCAACCAGCTGTTCCCCTCGAATCTGAAGCTGGAGGAGCTGGCGCTGATCAACGGCTTCGACGACAAGAACGGGCGGCTCCAGGCCGGCCAGAAGTACAAGCGGGTGGTGGGCGGGCCGCCGGTCCAGGACAAACCGGCCGCCGGCCAGCCGCCGAAATCCTGACCAGCGCGATTTCCCGAGTCATCCTGCGGTTGCGCTCAAGATCCCCGCGCCTTCGCCGATGGGATCCTGGACATGGGGATGATCGCCAAGACCGCCGGAGAAGGTGCGTCAGGGTCCGACACGGTCCGGCCCACGCGCCTCCTGCTCGCCGAGGACGACGAGTTGCTCCAGCGGGTATTCGCGCGCGCTTTCCGCGCCGACGGGTACGAGGTCGATGTCGCCGCCGACGGCGAGGCCGCCCTCGCCCTGGTCAAGGACAAGCGGTTCGACGCCATCCTCACCGACATCGCCATGCCGCGGCTCTCCGGCATCGACTTGCTGCGCGCGGTCCGTGAGCACGACTCCGACGTGCCGATCGTGCTGATGACCGGCGGCCCCGAGCTGGCCACGGCGCTGCAGGCGATCGAGCACGGCGCATTCCGCTACCTGGTCAAGCCGGTGGAGCTCTCCGAGCTGAAGAGCATCGTGCGCCGCGCGGCGAGCTTCCATCGCCTGGCCCAGCTCAAGCGCGAGGCGCTCGCCGTGCTGGGCGAGAACGCGGCGCTCAAGGACGACCGCGCCAGCCTGGAGCGCACCTTCGAGCGCGCCTTGCAGGGGCTCTGGATGGCCTTCCAGCCGATCGTCCAATGGCCCGCGCGCGCGCTGTTCGGCTTCGAGGCGCTGGTGCGCACCTCGGAGCCGGCGCTGGCGCGACCGCCGGACCTGATCGGCGCCGCCGAGCGCCTGCGGCGCCTGCCCGATCTCGGCCGCGCCATCCGCAACGCCGTGGCGGCGCGGATCGCCGCCTCCTCGGGCAACGTCTTCGTGAACCTGCACGCGGCCGACCTGCTCGACGACCACCTGCTCGATCCCGCCTCCCCGCTGTCGGCGCACGCGGCCAAGGTCGTGCTCGAGATCACCGAGCGCGCCGGCCTCGACGAGGTCAAGGACGCGCGCGCCCGCGTGGAGTCGCTCAAGCGCATGGGCTACCGCATCGCGGTCGACGACCTCGGCGCCGGGTACGCCGGTCTGACCAGCTTCGCGCAGCTGGAGCCGCACATCGTCAAGCTCGACATGTCGCTGGTGCGCAACGTCCACGAGGCGCCCACCAAGCGCAAGCTCATCCAGTCCATCGTCGCCCTCTGCCGCGACCTGGGCATCGAGCCGGTCGGCGAAGGCGTGGAGACCGCCGCCGAGCGCGACGTCTTGGAGCAGCTCGGCTGCACGCTGCTGCAGGGGTACCTGTTCGGCAAGCCGGAGCGGGAGTTCCTGCAGCCGAAGTTTTGAACGCCGCCGCGCTACCTCGCGAGCTGCAGCGTCACCTCGCGCAAGAAGCGGACGCCTTCTCCCATCCACCTGATCGGGCGCCGCTCGTCGGCGCCGTGCGCGGCCCGCCCCGCGCGTTGATCTTCCTGCGTTCCCGGCGCCCCGCCCAGGCCGTAGGACTGGATGCCGATCTCGCGCAAGTGCCGCGAATCGGTGGCTCCGGTGCCCATCGAGTGCGAGACCGCCACCTCGCCCCACAGCGCGCGCGCCGCCGCGTGCACCGCCTCGTTCACCGGACCGCTGATCGGCGAGGGCTTGGCGAAGCCGATGTCCTCCAGCGGCTTCACCTCCACCGACGGGTCTGCGATGGCCTGCGCGAGCCGCGCCTGCGTCTGCTCGCGCGTCTCGCCGGGCAGGATGCGGCAGTTCACCGTCGCCTCGGCGGTGGTGGGCAGCACGTTGTCCTGCGGCGCCGCCTTGAGCATGGTCGTGACGCAGGTGGTGCGGACCTGCGCGTTGGCGAGCCGATCCTTGCCGATCACCGCATCGTCCTCCGGCGAGACGGTGCCCGTTTGCGCCGCGCGCTCGAGGGCGGTCGACAGCGGCGGCTTCTCCCGGCGGGCCATGAGCGCGATCCCTTCGCGCGATTCGGGCAGGACCTTGGCGGGGAAGCGCAGCTCGCCGATTCGCTGCAAGGCCCGGGAGAGCGTCACCACGGGATCGAAGTCGGTGGGCGGCACCGACGAATGGCCGCCCTTTCCCTTCACGCTGAGGCCGTAGCTCTGGAAGATCTTCTCCGCCACGCCGATCTGCACCGACTCCATCCGCGAAAGGTCGGGCTTGACGATGAGCGCGCCTCCCTCGTTCAGCGCCAGCTCGGCGTCGATCAGATCGCGGTGGTTCTGCGCCAGCCAGCGCGCGCCCGCGAGCCCGCCCGTCTCCTCGCCCGCGGTGAGCGCCACGATCAAGTCGCGCCCGAGCTTCTGCTGGCTGCGCGCCGCCTCCAGCGCGATAGCGGCGAACGCCGAGGCCATCGCCTTGTCGTCGCTCACGCCCCGCGCGTAGAGATAGCCGTCCTTCTCCGTCGGCTGGAAAGGAGGGACGCTCCACGGTTGCCCTTCGACCGGCACCACGTCGACGTGCGCGAGCAGGAGCAGCGGACGCCTGGCCCCGCTGCCGCGCACCCGCGCGACCAGGTTCCCGCGCCCCGGGGCGGACTCGAGAATCTGCGCCTGGACCCCCGCCCGCTGGAACCGGGCGAGGAGCGGCCGCAGCGCGGCGGTCTCGTTGCCGTGGCTGGTGTCGACGCGCAGCAGCTGATCGAGGATCTCGCGCGCTTCCGTCTCCACGGGTCCCGCGGCCAGCGCGGCGCAGGTGAGTGCGAGGAGCATCGGCCACCACCTCCGGGGCGCGCACCCTACCATGGCCGGTTGACCACCGACGGCGCGTTGTGGATTTGCTTCCGGCGGGAGGACTTACTCATGGTGCGTAACGTCGCAATCGTGTTCTGTCTGTCATTCGCCGCCGCAGCGCAGCAGCCCGCGGCGCAACCTGCTACCGAGCCCGCTGCCGCTGCGCAGCCTGCAGCGGAGAAACCTGCCGCAGCGCCCGCCGCCGCGGAGAAGACCCCGGCGACCGAGCCGGCCATCTCCGCCGACGGCAAGATGCACATGGACGCCGCCATCGCCTTCCTCAAGGCGTGGGGCAAGGGCCGCTGGGACGATGCAAAGCCCGTCGCCGCCGACAAGGTGCCGGTCAAGATGGGCGACAAGTCGTATGACGTGGACGTCGCGGCCGGGAAGAGCGAGGTCAAGGCCGTGCTGCCGTTCCGCGGACTCTCCACCTTGCGCGAGCAGGGCAAGGTGGTGGGAATCGCCGTCGCCGAGCTGGCGGTGAGGACCGACGCCGCAGAAAAGCGTGGCAAGGCCCGCCTGACCACCGAGGACAAGGACGGCCAGGTCCGGGTCACTGCCGTCGAGCTGGAGTAGCTCGGTTCGCCTGTGCCCAAGGCGAGGTCCGGCGCACGCCGGCCGGACCTCGCCGCGCTTTTGACCAAGCCGCGCCTTTGACCAACAGCGGTGATCATTGAGTCGTGAGCGGCGACTCTTCGAGCGCGAAGCCGTCCTCGCCCAGGCGGACGCGCACGATGTCGTCGAAGCCTTCCTCGCGCGCGGGCGGCTCGAGGCGGCGCGCAGTGGTGTAGATGGCCACGTCCGGCACCCGTGCGCGGCCCTCGCGTCCGGCGTTCCGGCGGAGGGCCTCGCCGACCGAGGCAAGGAAGTGCACGGCGACGATCCGGGCGCCGGCCCGCCTCCCTGCCTCGATGAGCGCGGCACGATCGGCGCGCCGCGGGTTGGTGTTGTCCACCACCACCGAACGGCCGGTGGCGAGCGCCTGCTCGATCTGCCGCAGCTGGCGATCGGACTTCTTGCGCGCGTGCGGGGGGAACAGGTCCTTGCTGACATGCACGTGAGTGCCTGAGTAGCGGCTCGCGAAGTAGCCGCTCTTCCCGGAGCCCTGCAAGCCGACGAACAAGACCAGCTCCATCCGCTCGCCCGTCCGCGCACCGCTGCACGGCCGCGGCGCAATGCCGAACTTGGTGCGGGCCTTCCACAAAGGAGCGCACCAGTGTCCCGCTACGTCCTTCCCGACCTTCCCTACGATTACGGCGCCCTCGAGCCGCATCTCTCCGGCAAGATCATGCAGCTGCACCACGACAAGCACCACCGGACCTATGTGGACACCGCCAACCAGTGTATCGACAAACTGATCGAGATCCGTCGCAAGCGTGATTTCGAGACCATCGCCGCGCTCGAGCACAAGCTTGCCTTCAACGTCTCCGGCCACGTGCTGCACAGCCTGTTCTGGCAGAACCTCGCTCCCCAGGCGGGCGGCGAGCCGGAGGGCGAGCTGGCCCGCGCCATCGTCCGCGACTTCGGCAGCTTCGACAGCTTCAAGCAGCAGCTCGTCCACACCGCGTCCACGATCATGGGCTCGGGTTGGGCGGCGCTGGTCTGGGATCCGGTGATCCAGCGGCTGGGGACCACCCAGATCCATGACCACCAGTCGGAGGTCACGCAAGGCAGCTTCCCGCTGATGGTGCTCGACGCCTGGGAGCACGCCTACTACCTGCAATACCAGACGGAGAAGAACCGCTACTTCGAGGCGATCTGGAACCTGTGGAACTGGAACGACGTCGCGCAGCGCTTCTCCGCGGCACAAGCGGTCGACGTGCGGCTGGAGCGGGCGGCCGATCAGCCGGCCGCGGCGCCTCCCTCGGTCCACTGAAGCGGATCCGAAGTAGCCCGGCCCGCGCGCGCAACTCGGGGAGGTGACTGGCGAAGTCGGCCGAGGTCCGCTCCGAGGCGGGGCCGGCCAGCGAATTGCCAGAAGCAGGTGCGCACATTGGCCACGAACGTGGGGCGCGCGGCGCTGCGCGCGCGGGTACACTCCGCGCGCCTTGCGCAGCCCCTGGCTCCTTTTTCTCGCCGCCGCCGCCGCGCTTGCGGTGTTGGCGTTGCTCCACACGCTCTTCTGGGGCTGGGTGTACCGGGTGCGCCCGACGCAGGACGAGCTGCGGTTCGCGCGTACGCAGGACGGCTGGCGCGTGGCCGTCGCCCGGCGGGTGCCGCGCGGACAACCGCGGTGGCCGCCCGTGCTCCTCTGCCACGGCTTGTCCGCGAACCGCGCCAGCCTGGACTTCGGTGTCTCACGGTACTCGCTGGCGCTGGCGTTCGCCGAGGCCGGGTTCGACTGCTTCGGGCTGGATCTGCGCGGGCACGGCGACTCGCGACGAGGGTCGCCCCGGGCATGGAGCTTCGATACCTATCTCTCGCAGGACATCCCGGCCGCGCTCGAGGAGGTGCACGCTGCCTCGCGCGCCGATCGGGTGTTGTGGGTGGGGCACAGCCAGGGCGCGCTCCTCGGTCTCGTCGCCGCGGGCATGTTCCCCGCCCGCATCGCGGGGGTGGTCGCCCTGGCGCCACCGACGCATTTCCACGCCCAGGAGGCCTTGCGCAGGCTCCTCCCCTACGCGTTCCTCGCGACCGGCCGCGGTCACCGGCTCCTGGCTCGCGCGGCGACGCCCGTCGCGGGCTGGTTCCATCCGGGCCTGGCGCAGTTCGCCTGGAATTCGCGCAACATCGATGCACGCATCTATCGCCAGGTGCTCGCCAACGTGGTCGAGGACGTTTCGCCTCAGGTGTTCCGTCAATTCCTCGATTGGATGCGCCGCGATCGATTCGCCTCGCTGGACGGACTCACCGACTACCGGGCCGGCCTCTCCGGCGCGCGCCAGCCCGCGTTGTTCGTCGCCGGAGCGCTCGACCTCCTCGCGCCGCCGGCGGCGGTCCGCGGCGGCTACGAGCTGTGGGCGGGCGAGAAGGAGCTCTGGATCGCGGGGCGCGAAGCAGGCCTCTCCACCGACTACGGGCACTCGGACCTGATCTTCGGGCGGAAGGCCCCCGAGGAGGTCTACCCCCGCGTCGTCACCTGGCTGCGGGCCCACAGCGAGCCAGCCCTGCCGGTGCCGCCGCCTGCTTGATCGCGGGGCTTTCACGCGGGCGCCCGCCGCTGCTGCGCACCGGCCCTCGCAGTGGCACTCTACGCCTATGATCAAGGGACTGTTCGCCGGCCTCGCGGGGTTGAGCGCGGCGGTCGCTGTGTTCCAGCTCCAAGGCGACGGTGGAGCGGGATCGGCCGCGCCCGGTGGCAAGGCCGAGGCGGATGCAAGCATCGCCGATCGGGCTGGCGGCCCCGACGCCGCAAGCAGCGCCGCTCCGGGCGCGTCGGCGGACGCGAGCGGGCCCGGACCAGCCGTGACCACGCCCGACGCGCCGCTCCGGTTCCCGGCGGCGCGACCCGATGGAGGGCCCGTCTACCTCGGAGATGCGCCGGGGCGGCTGCGCGCCGACGCGGACGCGGGCGCTGCCGACGCTGGTCCAGCCGACCGCGTCGCCGATGCCGACGGAGGCTCGCAGCTCGACGAAGTGCGCCGCTTGCGCGAGCGGGTGACCGCGCTCGAGCAGCAGTTGGCGCGAGCGAACGCAAGCGCGCAGACGCGGCAGCTCGAGGAGCTGAACCAGCAGGTCGCGACGCTCCGGGAGCAGCTCGCGCAGGAGCAGGCGCGGCGCCAGCAGGAGGAGCTGGCTGCACAGCAGGGCAAGGCCCGCGAGCAGGAGGCGACAGCCGCGCTCGCCGCCGCGCAGCAGCAGCTCGCGACCGGCGACTACCGCGCCCTCGACAGGCTCGAGTCCGTATCGGGTTTGCCCGCTCCGGTGCAGAGCGCGGTGCAGAGCGCGCGTACAGCGGTCCAGAACCGCGATCTGGCGGCAGCGCGTTACTGGCTCTCCGTCGCGCTCGCCGAGGAACAGCGCCGGCTACTCACGCATTGACGATGCGGAAGGAGCGGTGCGGCGTGCGCCGGTAATCGGGCGGCGCGGTCTCGCGCGTGATCTCCTCCGCGCCAAGGTTTTCCAGCCGGGGCTCGAAGCGCTGGTGGTTGGTCGAGAAGTAGAGCACGCCTCCGGGAAGCAGCGTCGAAAGGGCGCGCTCGATCAGCTCGCGGTGATCGCGCTGCACGTCGAAGGACCGAGCGCCGGTCCGGGCCGAGAAGGAAGGCGGATCCAGCACGCACAGACTGAACCGCCGTCCGGCGCCGGCGAGGAAATCGCGCGCGTCCTTCCGCACCAGCTCGTGGGCGGCGCCGGCCAGGCCGTTCAGCTCGAGGTTGTCGCGGCGCCCAGGCGAGGTAGGCCTCGGAGGTGTCGACCGTCACCGTCCTCCGCGCGCCGCCCGCCGCGGCGGCGCAGGTGAAGGCGCCGGTGTACCCGAACAGGTTGAGGAACTCGCTCCCGTGCGCCTCCGCGCGGACGCGTGCGCGCATCTCCCGGTGATCGGGGAACAGACCCGTGTCGATGAAGTCGTCGAGGTTCGTC
>Ga0066710_100005165_pt1 | contig 11816 bp, 9 predicted proteins | sample GraSoiAngelo_159_FD_79666 | JGI IMG/M metagenome (GOLD analysis project Ga0066710, IMG submission 79666) | Grasslands soil microbial communities from the Angelo Coastal Reserve, California, USA - 14_1009_16_40cm | ecosystem: Environmental > Terrestrial > Soil > Grasslands | place: USA... | reverse complement strand
GGTGCCAAGCGCGTCCCGCCATGTCCTCATCGACGTGAAGGTCGCCGTGCGTGAGAATGTCGAGCCCGGCGCGCTCCTGGTCGCTGATGACGACGGCCATCGCATCCTGAAACTTCTCGCGGAAGCGGACATCGAGCATGCAGGTGTCGAGCGGGCGACCCCACAGGCTCACGTCGAACCAGCGCGGGCGCGGGAACGACCCCGTGACCGTGCTGGGCAGAATCAGATCGGCGGTAGCAGTGAACATGGTCCCCTCCGACCGGCATTCTACCTTGACCGGAGCGGCATCTCTGCAACGTTTTGAACGCGGACATCCCGCGAAAATTGAGGCGCTCGCACAGGCTCAAATGTCCCGTACCCTTCAACCGCGGGAAGTTCCAAGCTGCACGGATGCGCCTGAGCTGTCCACAGAACTCGGCAGGTCAACGACGTAGGCGTCGCGGTTTGGCGTGATCAAGCTCGCAGGTCTAAAGGCGAGTTCGCGGCAGCCCGACCAAGGCAAAAAACAGGCCAATTTTCCGGGGGGGTTATGGCACAAATCACGTCACAGAGTTGCTTCCAGCAGAAGTCGAGGCAAGCCAGGATGTTGAAAACATAAATCGGGGCGAGAGGATTTGAACCTCCGACCTCTTGGTCCCGAACCACAAAATTCAATTCGCCGAATCTTGCCAGAGCCGGCGCCAAACCAGGAGGATCAGCAAGTTAAGGTAAACTGCGCGAAGCGGGATCTGCCGCCGCTTGCACCATTTAGAGTGCAACTGACCGTGCAAGCCATCGCCCCAGGTGCGGGCCGGTCGCACCCCCAACCTCGAGATACGGAGCTTCCTGGACTCGATCGATCTTGCGGTCGCCAAGGTCAGCAACGAGGGCAAGTTCGCGGAGATCAAGGAGACGCTGCGCGTGGTAGTCGAGCAGGTGATCACCCGCTCGGAGGTCCAGCGTATCGACACCCGCATCCAGGGCTTGGAAGACGACGTCGACAAGCTCAAGGCCCGCCTAGGTCCGGACGAAGGCATCAAAAGTGAGGCCGCGAACTAGTCGGAGAAGGGCCCCGAAAGCGGCAAAGACTCGCGGGAGAGCGCGGCGGCATCCGACCTTCGGACGGGCGCAGGGCCCAGAAACCCTAGGCCGAAACACTGAACAGAGCCTATGAAGTTCTCCACACCGGCAAGTCAATCTCGGTGGTCCAGGGCGGTGGCCTCGACCAAGACGCACCCTTGCCAAACTCCAGGATGCGCCGACCAGGGGCTGATCCGAGGATTCTGGCCGCAGTTCCACGTCGCGCGGTTTAGCATGCACCGAAACCGGCGGCGGACAGCCTCGGCCAGTGAATCACGCGACCCGGCATGGGCGCGATGGGCTCATTGCTCCAGGCGGAGCGAAACTCCTCCGCATAATCTCGCCACCGCTTCTGCGGAAGATGCACGACCACGATCGACAAGCCTGGACGCTCATCAAGCATCCGTCCGACCGATTCTGCGAAGAGGCGGTCACGGGTCAGGATGCAGGTGAAGCCCGCTTTCGTTGCCGCCTCCACCAAGTCTCCGTTGGTCAGACCGCCCCATCCTCGGCGGGTTGCCGCTTCGCAGCGAATCCCGTACTCGTTGAGTACGCCTGTCAGGTGCACGTCCATGTTGGCGTCAAGCAGCCACATGCACCGAACTCGCTAGTTCGGAAGCAACCTTCAGAACCTCAGGAAGCGCTTCGCGGGGGAAGGAACGACCAAAGCTTTCGTCGATGTCCTCGAGGGTCATGCCGTTGGCCAAGCACTCGAGGATCTGCGCCACGGACAGGCGTGTGGTGCGAATTGCCAAAGCCCCGCCGAGCAGGCGGGGATCGGCCACGATCCACTGGTAATCCTTGTAAGCTCTGGGCTCAAAGTCCTGCATTAGCACCCGACTCCTTCGTCAATCTTACCAGGGGTGGCCCCCGTCTGTCTCTCGGAGAAATTCAACTGATGTTGAGCTTTTCCTCAGGCGTCGGCGACGCCCTCTAGGCAGCGAGATGTCAGAAATTGAGCTTCAGCGACAACCGGATGATGCGCGGGCTCGAACTGAAACCCACGATCCGTCCGAAATCGCCCGTGCTGAGGATCCGACCTGTGTTGGGATCTATGGTGCCGCCGGTGCCCTCGACGGCACCGATATCACTGATGAAGTGTCTCTGTTTGTATGGTTGAACAGATTGGCGCAACATCGCACGCACTTTCCCATTACCGTCCTTGAGAATGAACTCGTTTACCTCGACAGTTTTTTTCGCCCCCGCTTGCCCCAAAACAAGCAGCAGCGTACCACCAATCAGTCCGAGCACTCCAAGTTGTTTCAATCGACGATTCTGCTTTTCCAAAGCTGCCAGCCTTTCATGGAGCTCGTCGAACTTGTTCTGGCAGAAATTCACGTTGTGCCTCCTGTCGTTCTTCCGGCCTGAGTTTAGAAGGCAAAGAAAAAGCGATGTCCCTGTTATGCGGCGGGAGTTACGAGGATGTGCCGAATTGGCGCCCAACTGGAACACCTGGTTTTTCGCGAGCTTTCATACTCCATCCCTCAATCTCCCCTTGTGAAATGCAGTTAGCCGCATTTTTGCTCGGTTTTCTAGCTTGCCGCATTCTCGTGCGTTTTCCTGCCTCATAGGGCAGTTACGTCACAAAGCACGTCACAAAAAGCACGACGTACCCAAGGCTTGCCCCCTTCCTGCCCGGCGCGTTTCTGGGGCAATTTCTGGCGCGCCGGGAGCCAACCGCTATTATCCCCCTGTCGGGGAATTGGGCAATGGCTTAATAAACAGCAGAGAGCACCATGCCAGCGAATGATTCTAATAGCTCAGCATCCAAACACACCTCAAGGACATGCGCATCGTCTGCATTGCTGACACGCACGGGCCGCACCGCCAACTGGAAGTGCCTCCCGCCGACCTGCTCATCCATGCGGGCGACTTCACCTTCTATTCAACGCCGCCCTCCATCGTCTCCGACTTCGATGCCTGGCTGGGGTCGCTGCCGCACCGCCACAAGGTGGTCGTGCCCGGCAACCACGAGTTCGCGCCGGAGGAGCCGGAAGACCGGGGCGCAATCGCCAACGCGATTTTGCTCGTGGACTCGGGCGTTCGGGTCGGGGGCATGAGAATCTGGGGGTCGCCGGTCATTCCGCTTTACGGAGGGGCGTTTAACACGTGACGGAGTTCGCACATTCTTCTGATTCAACCCAGCGGCAGACCAGCCGACCTGCTCCCGCATTCCACAACATCTTGAGTGTGCTCATGGGCTTTCTCCTTCCATGAGGGATTGCGCAGAACCGGGTGGAACTCGATCAAAACGAAGCTCTAAACCAAGCATATCATGAGCCAAGGTCAGATCAATTCGAGAACTGAGCCACTTGAATCGCCTCAAACGCCCTCAGACTTTATCGAGGGAATTAAGCATCTTTTAACCTGCATGACATGAAGGCTTCATATTCAACAACTCTAATGTCGTGTTGCAAAAGAGCCCGTGGCCTTCGAGGGTAGGTGATCCAACAACGCAGAGCCAGACCAAAAGGAGAATCCCATGTACGCGCGAGCCAAGCTCCCCGCAGCTTTCGTCTTGGTCTGTATGGGCGCGACAACCGCCGCCGCTCAAGTTGACAGGGCATCCCTCACTGGGGCTGTAAAGGATGCTTCCGGTGCTGTGGTGGCCGGAGCGAAAGTGGAGGCGATCTCCGTCGACACGGGTAAACAGCGCGAGTCCCGGAGCAATGGCGACGGAATCTACACGATAGCGCTACTTCCAGTTGGCACCTACAGCTTCGTCTTTTCCCGGGAGGGATTTCAGACAGTCAGGTACGAGAACGAAACTCTTCGAGTCGGAGAAGTTTTGACTTTGGATGCCGTACTGCAAGTAGGCCAAGTTACAACCGTGCTTGATGTTGAGGACCCGGTACCCCTGCTGGAACGGAACACGGGGGAGTTGGGTGGAGTCATCGGCCGAGCGGAGATCCTGGATCTCCCCGTGAACGGGCGCAATTGGGCGGGCCTGCTGCTGCTGGCGCCTGGCGCCATCGACGACGGCGGCGGCAACCAGCGGAACATCCGTTTCGCCGGGCGGGCTCGGGACGACAACAATTATAGGTTTGACGGGGTCGACGCCACGGGCATCCAGGAGCAGGCGCAGAAGTCGACCACGCGCCTCCAGCTTCCGGAGGACGCCGTCGAAGAATACCGTGTCAACTCCATGCTTTACACAGCGGAGTACGGCGCTGGCGCCGGCGGGCAGGTTGACCTCGTGACAAAATCAGGGACCAACAATTTTCGCGGGAGTGCCTTCGACTACGTGCGCAACAGCGCCTTGGACTCACGTTCCTTCCTGGACCTGGACAACGATCCTACCCAGACCGGTCCGACGCACGTTCCGCCTTTCCGCTTGAACCAGTTTGGAGGAACCCTGGGAGGTCCGATCGTTAAGGACAAGACCTTTTTCTTCGTCAGTTACGAAGGGATCCGCCAGTTCCGCGGGCAAACGCTGCACGCCTTCGTTCCCAGCGAGAGTTTCCGGGCGCAGGCCTTGGGCACATCGCCGGCCCTGGCGCCGATTTTCCAGGTTTACCCGGCGGGTCAGATCTCGACTTGCGCGTTCAATTCCGGCGGCAATTGCGATCAGATCGACGAGTTCACGCACTTGGGCGGGATTCGAATCCGGGAAGACAGCAGCATGGTTCGCCTGGATCACAAGTTTTCCGCTCAGACCACTTTGTACCTGCGCGCCGTGCGGGACGATTCCTTCACAGCCGGTCCGTTCGGTAACCTCCTGGACCTGCAGGAAATCAACACCAAACCGGCGAATTACGTGCTGACGCTTCAACACACCTTTTCACCCGCCGCGTTGAACGAAGCGAAGTTTGGCGTCAACCGCGCTCCCTTCCATAACCCGCAGGCAGGAGCTTTCAATCAAAACCTCGCCGTCAATTTCGGCGACTTTGAAGCTCTCAATAACGACGATACGGATAACGAGGTGGGCACAAGCTTAAGCTGGATCGATAACCTGACCGTCCAGCACGGCCGCCATACGTTCAAGGTGGGCGGAGAAGTTCGCCGCGTGCGTTTGAACCAGGGCATCACTACGGACAACTCCATCACCTTCGCCAGCGAGGCGGCCATCATCAACAATCATTTGGACAGCTTCGCCTACAAGGGCTCCTGGTGGGGACGCGGGCTGCGCCACACCTTTGTGCTCCCCTACTTCCAGGATGAATGGAAGATGCGCTCGGACTTGACCGTGAACGTGGGACTCCGCTGGGAGTATTACGCGCCCATCACGGAGGCACACGGCCGGGGCAGAATCTTCGATATCCAGCGGTGCGCGAGCAGCACCCCAGGCGATCCCGGGATCTGTCCCAAGGGTAGCCCCTTCTTCTTCCCCAATTATCGAAACTTCGATCCGCGCTTCAGCCTTGCTTGGGCGCCAGACGGCCTGCATGGCAAGACAGTTATCCGCTCAGGGTTTGGCATATACCACGGCGCCGGACAAAACGACGACCTGAACGCCGGGCTGGAGAGTGACAACACGCGCCTTTCACTTTCCTCGAGCGATGTGCCGAACCTCAGCTATCCTGTCGATTCGTTCCTGCCTCTCGCCTCGGTTCAGGGTCGAACGCCTCGCGCTCTCCAGCGCGACCGCCGCGACCTTTACGCCGAACAGTGGGGCGTCACCGTGCAGCAAGCCCTCCCACACGATTTCGTCTTACAAACCGGTTATCTCGGTAGCGCGGGAGTCAGGCTCTTTGCGCGGACTTACGTCAATGTTTGCACTAATACTTTGGCGGAACGGGCAGCCGGGATCTGCACCCGCCAGCTCTCCGGAGTGGGGCAAGTCGACCTGAAGCGGAACGACGGGAATAGCACCTTCAGCGCCCTGCAAGCCTCGCTGCAGCGGCATTTCACCCGAGGTTGGCTGTGGCAATTGCAATACATGTGGTCCCACTCCATCAACGATGGCTCCGTGGGCGGTGGTGAGTCCAACGCGCCGGAGAATGTCGCATGCCGGAGGTGCGACCGCGGGCCTAGCGTCTTCGACGTCCGCCACAACCTCGTTATGACTTCGGTCTACGAACTGCCGTTCGGACAAGGGCGTCACTACGCGACCTCAGGTGCGGTCGGAAAGGTCTTCGGTGGATGGAGCCTCAGCGGCATAGGAGTCCTCCACACCGGGCATCCTCTGACTGTGCTGTTCAACCCTGACGGGTCGCTTCTCCGCGATGGCAATGACCACAGCGACCAGCGCCCTGATCTGGTTTCTGGTGTGCCACTGGTTCCAGCGAATCAAGGCCCCGACAATTGGGTCAACCCCGCCGCATTCCGGTCGCCTCCCGCCGACGCCAATGGCAATCTCTTGAGATTTGGAGATGCGGGCCGAGGGCTCGTCCGTTCTCCGAACGTCTGGCAGATTGATTTCGCGCTCTCGAAACACATCAAAATCACTGAAAAGCTGGCCGTCGAGTTCAGAGCCGAAGCCTTCAACATCTTCAACCATGACCAGTTTGCGGACCCGAACATTTCCTTGAACTTCAACCCGGCGTGCAACGATCCGACCGGGATTGCGAATGGCTGCGCTTTTTCCTCTTTCCCGACGCCTGCAAGCACGTTAACCAATCCCGGCGGCTTCGGGGTCATCAGCTCCAACGTCAACTTCAACAGCAACAACGACAGCTTTGCACCGGACAATACAGGCTCGGGTCTGCCCCGTCAAATTGAAGTCGGGATACGCTTCACCTTCTATTAGGAGCGCCCGCCCAATGACTGCGTTACCTGAGGAGGTTCCGCCGTGAGATTCGCGTGTAAACTCGTTGCCTTGGCTTTGGCTCTGTGTCCCATCGTGGTCGGCGCGCAGTTGCCTGAACGGCAAAACCGTGAGTTGTTCTCCCTAACTCAACCTAAGCTCCACGCGGGCAAGGGCACCGTCCCGGCCTCCAATCAGCCGTTCATGGTCAATCGGGTCTTGCTGTTGAGCATCGATGGCTTGCATGCGGTTGACCTGGCCGAATGCGTTCAAGAGAATTCGTGCCCGACACTCGCGCGGTTGAGCAGCACGGGAGTGACCTACACGAACGCTTCGACTTCGCGACCTTCCGATTCGTTTCCCGGTCTGACAGCGCAGATTACCGGTGGGCTGCCGCCTACCACGGGTATCTGGTACGACGTCACCTTCAACCATGCCCTGTTCTCCCCGGGGTCAAATTGCACGGGCCCTGCCGGTACTCAGGTGCCTTTCGATGAGTCGATAGACTTTGACAATACCCAGCTCGATGGCGGTGCCAGCAGCCACGGCGGTGCGGCCATCGACGCCACGACTCTCCCACGCGATCCTTTGCATGGCTGCGCGGCGGTCTACCCCCACAGTTATCTGCGCGTCAACACGATCTTCGAGGTAGCGCGGGCAGCAGGCTTGCACACAGCATGGTCTGACAAGCATCCCGCGTACGACCTCGCGAACGGCCCGTCGGGAACCGGCGTCGACGATCTGTATAATCCCGAGATCGCCTCTCTCGTTCCGGCAGGGACGTGTAACAGCGATGGGACCGCAAGCTGGACGGATTCCATCTGTGCGGTCGAGACTTACGATGGCTTCAAGGTCGCGGCGATCCTCCATGAAATCGATGGGCTCGACCACACGGGCACAGTCGCGACAGGAATACCTGCGATTTTCGGCATGAATTTTCAGGCTGTGAGCGTCGCGCAAAAGCTGCACAGCGATCCCCAGTTCGGCCAGGGCGGCTACTCGTACGTGGGCGGTGTAATCAGGCCGGGCGCCGGGCTCCTGAACGCCATCGGCTTCGTGGACTCCTCCGTCGGTCGGATGGTGGATGACCTCAGCAAAAACGGTCTTCTCAGCGACACGCTGATCATCGTTTCAGCCAAGCACGGCCAGTCCCCGATCGACGTCTCCAAAAGGGTGGGGATCGACCCTCAAGGCGACGGCACGCCCGGTTCGATCTTCGGTCAGATCATCGGCTCCGCCTACGCTTTTGACCTCGCCGATGACGGGGTGTTAATGTGGCTCAGCGATCAGAGCCAAACCGCTAATGCGGTGGCCAAGCTCGCCACGCCCGCGAATCAGGCCGCACTGGGAACCCAAGAGATCTTGTCGGGGAACCTTCTCACGCAAACCTTTGACGACCCCCTGCTAGATCCGCGGACTCCGGACATCATCCTCAAAACCAACACGGGAGTGATCTTCACCGGCGGCAGCAAAATCGCTGAACATGGTGGCTTGAATGAGGACGATGTTCATGTTGCTCTCCTGGTCTCGAATCCGAATTTCAGTTCAAAAGTGATCAGGGCACCCATCCAAACGACTCAAATCGCGCCAACCATTGTCCAGTCCTTAGGGCTTGACCCCGAAAATCTGAAGGCAGTGGTTATCGAGAAGACGGCTGTCCTTCCGGGCCTTTTTCTCGAACCCAGTGCTCACATCGGGCAATTGGTTCGATAGCAAGACCCGCCCTCGAGCGAGGTGGCGCTAGAGGGGCGTTCGCACCCTCCGTTTCTGGCGGCCAATATCTGGCGACATGGAGGGCAGGTGGGTGTTAGTTAGTTAAGCGATCATTATGCCGAACAGGACCCCGTCCATCGATCCATGGAGCGGCTAAGAGCGATCCGGATCGGCGAGAAAGGCTACGCCGGTGTTGGCCGTGGCGCTGCACTGCTGAGGATCGGGCGTGCATAAAAATGCTATACACGCGCGATCGCAGTAGGTCAACGAGCTACAACGATCTTAGAAACGGGAGGACAAAACTCAGGGCAGTCCCTCATACCGTTTTGCGGTACCCAGAAACCATGAAAAACATCTTTTGTAAGGCAGAATCGGATCGGTGGAAAGGCGATGATCAAGGCACTGGCTCCAAAAACCACCTCAGTCCGGGCATAATTTGCGTATAACATTGCCTCGAAGCTTTCCGAGGCAGCGGCCTCGCCAGCACAGGGAAGCGCGAGCTCTGTGGGACGACCGGTCTGGAGGAGGTGGGTCGGCTTGACGTGGCTGAAGCCTACGAATTTCTGGAGACAGGGCTGGAGGGGCCTTTGCTCGCGGCGTGGAGTGTATCTTTTGGGGCAGCGGGCAGCGCGATTCGTGCGGCGCTGCCCGAGTCACCCGGCCCCAATCTATTGAAAATACGCGGCATGGACGCATTAACACTGGCTTAACCTGTCTGTCATACCCCCTAAACCCTGCCTGTTTACCGTGGATGCCAGAAGCTAAGAATCGGACCGGCTCCGCAACAGTCGATAGGCGTGCTTAGCAGAAATCTCTAAGCGATGCCGTCGTTATCTGCTCGGAGTAAAGCGGGCGCGCCTCTTCACGCGACCGTCCTGCTGGAGGAAATCCATGGCTACCACAAACCTGGTCTTAACAACAGAACCAATCGCGCAAACGATCAAAGGCCTGACTCCAACCACGCCAGTCTCCGGGCCGGAGGCTCTGAGCGGCTGGTTCCGGGTTCTTGTCCTTTACGATGTGGCGGAAGCCATTCCCCTGGAGCAAGTGCGTTCGATCCTGGGCGCGCAGTCCGGCTGGCGCAAACCGAGCTTCACCCGGCCCGCTCCCGACTACGTACGGTTCGAGCCGGCTCCCGTGGTCGAGCCCATCGACGAGTTCGAGATCAAAACGGATGTGTGGCTTAAGGGCCGAATCAACTATTACGAGTATGGAGTCGTTAGCGTCGAGTTGGAACGGGAGTTCGCCTGCGGATGGGAGTCGCTGGTGGAACAGTCGAGCTTGTGGATCGCCGAGCCACTGCTCGAGAAGCACGCTCTCAGTCTCGCCCAGCTCAGTCTGAAGCGGGCCGCTCGCGCGCTCGTCAAGCCGAACGAGGATTGGCTGAGCGAGGCCTATTACGTCGTTCAGTTGGGCGAGATGAAGGCGTCTGAGGGAAGACCGGCGACTGCGTCCGAGTTGCTTGCTCGTCACGGCCAGGAGATCGCGCAAATTGTGCGAGGGGAGTCGGTCGCGCTCTCGGACACCGAGCGGCAGGAGATTCTGCAAGCGAGCACCTCCTACACTCCCACAGACTTGCTGGTTGTCGGTTGGACGGGCGCCCTGGTCTACGACACCCCGGAGGACGCGGCCCACACAATCCAGCTTCTTGAGTACGCCAACACGCAGTTACTCGAGTTTCGCTATTACGATAATCTGCTGACCCGAGTGCTGAAGGGCGTCTACGCGTCGCTCGAACGGAGAAGGAGCTTCCTTTCTCGCTGGAAACTGGCGCGAGAGGCGGAGCGCCTGAATACCATCCGTTTGGAGGTGATCGAGCTGACGGAGCGCAGCGATAACAGCATCAAGTTCCTGAGCGACATGTTTTGTGCTCGCCTTTACCGCTTGGCCGCCGCGAAGGTGGGCGTACCGGATTACAGAAACCTGGTAGAACAAAAGCTTCGCACGGCCGGTCAGCTTTATGAATTCATGGTGCAAGGATTCCATCAGGCCAGGGCGTTCGTCCTGGAGTTGGCCGTCGTCGTCATCTTGATCATTGAGCTCGTCATGCTGTTTCGTGGAAAACCAGCCTGACATTCAATCCTGCTCCCAGGGTTCGTGCAGGCGCGGCTTTGACATTTCCACCGGGAGCATCGAACCAGTAAAGATCAGGAGACATGAACTTCGAGAATTTGTCGTTTGGTTCCATACAAATCGATGGCAAGACTTACGCACACGATGTGGCGATAGATCGCGGGGAGATCCGCAAGCGTAGGAAAAAGCCTTCCCGGAAATTTCGCAACGAGTTCGGGCACACTCCTCTCTCGGTGGAGGAGGCGATACCCTGGGAATGCCGGCGCTTGATAGTCGGCACAGGGATCTACGGAGGACTGCCGGTGATGAATGATGTGAGGGTCGAAGCCCGGCAGCGCAAGATTGAATTGGTTATCCTTCCTACGGCCCAAGCTATCGAGGCCGTGCAAAAGGAGTCTGAAGGAACTAACGCGATCCTGCACGTCACGGGCTAAAGGGCGTAGTCCGACCGCAAGCGAGCGAGCTAGCGCCCTCCCGGTGGCTCGTGAGTGCTCACCCGCCGGCGTGATCAAAGGATCGGCCCATTATTTCGTGCTAGCCACCCAGAACGCGGCGAAACCCAGGTCCGAAAAATGGTCATGCCACAAATGTCGCCATCGCTTGCTTGCTAACTACAAGTTCAATCGAGGCTGTCTGGACGTTGCCGATTAGATCGTAAGGCTGACCCAGTCGGCTCTTGCTCCTGAAGGACGCAATCGAGACGGGAGAAACCGGTGCATCCTACGGCATAATATCCGACGTGCTAGCTCGACCTAGAGTAGAATATCAGACTTAGACCATGTTTTGCGGTATCGAAGTTACATCGAAGTCATCACGAGGAACCTAAAATTCCGCTTGCGTCAAAGGGAGGAAGCAAGAATAGGCGCAAGTCGCCGAGGGCCCAGGGGCGGCTGGTGATTGCAGTGGAGTGGATTGTTTCCAGTCCCTCAAGGAGCCTGCGGAGGTTGTCGCTGAAAAGGCTTGGGCCACGTTTTCCCGTGCAATTCTCCGATCACCTAAGCCCCGGTAGATCTGCAGAAGGCCCTGCACTGGACCGAAAGCGTAACTGATCGTGGGACACGAACCAGACCTCAGCGAACTTGTTGAGCACGCCGCGCGCCTTGCTTCCTTCACAGGACATGCTCCAGGAAAATTGAAGTGGATTCTGCGCGGGGGATGCACGATCTCGAGGTGCAAGAGCAGATGATGCTGGAAATGGTGAGCCGGCCGCAGTTCCTGCGCGATCACTTAGAGGTGGCATTGGAGGTGGAGAAACTGCGCCTGCGCCAGCGGAACAGAGAGAAGG
>Ga0066710_100005163_pt1 | contig 11818 bp, 10 predicted proteins | sample GraSoiAngelo_159_FD_79666 | JGI IMG/M metagenome (GOLD analysis project Ga0066710, IMG submission 79666) | Grasslands soil microbial communities from the Angelo Coastal Reserve, California, USA - 14_1009_16_40cm | ecosystem: Environmental > Terrestrial > Soil > Grasslands | place: USA... | reverse complement strand
CTTGACGTCGCCCGGATTGTCGTCGACCACCCGGACGATCTCGGTGTCGGCCACGGCGTTGACGACGGCTGACGCATCGGGTTGGGACGCCGCGGCAGCGATTGGCTCGACGATCTTCCAGGTGCCGCCCTCCTTCTTGAGCGTCGTTCGATCTCCGGTGGCAGACTTGATCTTGAGCTCCTCGACCTTGTCGGCTTCGACGGAGGTGAACAGCTTCTCCTGTTTCGGGCCCCTGTCGTCGGACCGCTTTGAGGTGACGAAGTAAATGTACGCGCCCAGGCCGATGAGAATGACGAGAAGCGCCAGCGTTGAACGCAGTCCGCGCATGTCTACCGCCTCCGCCACCAGGTGTAGACGCCCGTGCCGAAGACAACCAGCGGAAGACCGAACAGCGCCAGCAAGGTAATGTTGTTCTGTTGCGTCGCCGTCAGCGTGAGGCGCCGGTCGTCGGCTTCCTTGGGCCGGATGGAAATCAGGTTCTCCTGCTGCGACAGCCAGCCGACGATGTTCATGAACAAATCGCGGTTGCCCTGAATCCCCAGCACCCCGTTCGAGGGGAAGTCGGAGTCGCCGAAGACGACGACGCGCGTCTCGGGCTTGGAGGTCTTGTCGTCGGCCGGCTTCTTGTCGTCGGCCGGCTTGGCCGCGTCGGCCACCGGCGCGGAAACCGCCGCTCCGAGCGTGATGGGGCCGGGCTTATCCTTGCCGGCATCCATCGAGACCTGGCCGGTCGTCAAGAGAGCCTTGATGTCGGTTTCGCCCCAGCTGCGGGGACTCGACTCCACGAAGCTCTTCGCGGTGTGGCCGTTGACGCCACCCGGGACGACAACCAGCCCGCGCGCCATGGGGTAGGCCGTCAGGATCTCGAAGCGCTCGGTGATGGGATGAGACGGGTAGCTGGCCGCGACGGGCACGGACGCGTCCGTGCCGAGCAGTCGACCCATGCCGCTCACATCGACCACGATGTCGTTGTCGACATCGATGCCCCAGTCATGGGCGAGAGCGATGAGGCTGGTGAGCGGCGGGCTGTCGACGCGGTCCGGAGGGTCGAGCATCAGGAGGAGCTTCCCGCCGTTGGCGAGGTACTTCTTCAGGGCTTCGACCTCGGGAGGAAAGAAATCGGTCTTCGGTCCCGCGACGATGACGGCGGTGGCGCCATCGGGCACTGACCCCGACTGGGCGAGCACCAGCTTGTCCACGCCGTAGTTTTCACGGCCGAGGGCGCCCGCAATCGTGTCGTATCCTTCGCGGTCCGACGAGGTCGTGTTCTTTTCGCCGTGGCCCTGGGTGAAGTACACTTTCCTCTGCTGGCCGGACACCACCTTGATGATTCCGTTGGTGCGGTCCTGCTCGGAGTTCGAGGTGATGCGCTCGGTCCGGCCCTTGTAGCTGATTACGAACGTCCCGTATTGCTGGACCTGGTTCTGCTGGGCGAGTGCGCGCCGCTTGTCTGGATCGATGAAATCGGTCTTGACCTGCTTCGACGCGTACTCGTACTCCTTGAGGCGGTCGCGGTACGACTGAAACTCCTGCTCCTGGACGAACACCTGGATCTGGAGCGGCGCGTCGAGCTTCGCCAGCACATTGCGGCTTTGATCGGAGAGGCTGAACTGCTTGCTGGCGGTGAGATCCCACCGCTTGTTCTGCCTCTTCCCGATGTAGTTCACCGCGATCAGGACGCCGGCCATGATCAGGACGCTCGACGCGGCGAGCGTGCCGTATCGCGCCTGGCGTCGTGTGAAGAACTGGGCGATCTCGCGCCACTGACCGAGGATGTAGATCAGCATGCAGGCAAGACCCGCCCAGGCCAGGTAATACGCGTACTGATCCCGGGCGGGCATGCCGAAGCGAATCGCCACGGCGATGAAGACCAGCCCCGTCCCAATCCACCCGATGATGCTGAAAATGCGATTGACCATAACTCCCCGTGCCGCCAGCGCGTTGGGGCGAGCGCCGCGGACTACCCGCGCCAGCGCTCGCTGTCGACCGACTTCGCCGTCAGAAACAACCCGAGCGTGATGAAGCTCAGGTAGTAGATGAGGTGTGAGGTGTCGATGACGCCCTTGGTGAAGTCTTCCAGGTGCTCGATGATCGACAGGTAAGAGAGCACGTCGTTCATCGTGCCTCCCGAGAAGCTCCCGATCCAGCTGATCACCCAGAGCATCAGAAACGTCGCGAACGTGATGGCGGCCGCCACGATCTGGTTCTTCGTCAGACTCGAGATGAACAGCCCCAGCGAGATGAAGCACCCGCCCATGAGCAGCAGTCCCAGATACGACGAGGCGATGGGCTTCCACTCCGGTCGCCCGTACACGAAGAGGAGCGCCATGTGGGGAATCGTGATGGCCAGCATGGCGCCGTACAGGGTCATCGCGCCGAGAAACTTGCCGACAATGATCTGCATGTCGGTCAGCGGCGACGTCAGCAGCAGCTCGATGGTCCCGGAGCGCTTCTCTTCCGAGTAGGTCCGCATCGTGATCATCGGCAGCAGGAACAGCATCACGACCGTCAGGTTCTGGACGACCGGGCGGAGCATGTCCTGGTTGATGTTCATGGAGGGCGCGCCCATCCCCATCCGCCCGCCCTGCATGCTGGCTCGAACGAAATACTGCAGCATGACGACGTAGAAGTAGCCGTAGACCAGGGCGAAGAACCCAATCACGATGTACGCGATCGGTGAGGCGAAATACGACCGGATCTCCTTGTGCGCGAGCGCCAGGATGTTACTCATGCGCAACCCCCTCCACGGGGACCGTGACGCTGTCGGTCGATCCGGCCGGCGTCGGAGCCCCGTCTGACCCGGCACCTTCTTCGGTCGTCAGCGACAGGAAGATTTCCTCGAGACTCATCCGCATGGGCCGTAGCTCGAGCAGGCCCCAACCGCGCTGCACGACGGTGCGCGCCAGATCTCGTCGCACGTCGTGACCCCGCTCGCTCTCGACCTCGTAGCCAACAACACGGTCCCGCCGGTCCGATTCGACGACCCGCGTGACGCCTGTGATCTGTGCCAACCCGGGTCCAGCATCCGCGCCGTTCGCGTCCAGCTGGATGTACATCGTTTCCGAGCCGCGCAGCCGCGCGGTCAAGTTGTCTGGGGTGTCTACGGCGACGACGTGGCCTTTGTTGATGATGACGACGCGCTGACAGGTCTGCGAGACCTCGGGCAGAATGTGCGTGCTCAGGATGATTGTGTGCGTGCCCGCGAGCTCCTTGATGAGCTCCCGCGTTTCGATGATCTGTTTCGGATCCAGGCCCGCTGTCGGCTCGTCCAGGATCAACACATCGGGGTTGTGAATGAACGCCTGCGCCAGACCGACTCGCTGGCGGTAGCCTTTGGACAGCTTCGAGCACAGGCGGTCGCCCACGTCGGTCACTCGTGTGCGGTCCATGACCGACCGGACGCGCTGCCGCCGCTCTGCTGACGGCACCCCCTTCACCTTCGCAACGAACGTCAGGTACTCGATGACGGACATGTCCGGATAGAGCGGGGGCGTTTCGGGCAGATAACCTGTACGACGCTTGGCTTCGATGGGCTGATCGAATACATCGAATCCGGCGACAATAGCCTTGCCCTCCGTGGCCGGCATGTAGCCCGTCAGGATCCGCATCGTCGTGGTCTTGCCGGCGCCGTTGGGGCCGAGGAACCCTAGGATTTCACCACGCTCGACCCGAAAGCTCACGTCCTCGACGGCCGTGAGCCGCCCGTAGCGCTTCGTCAAGTGCTGCACTTCGATCACGACGAACTCCTGAAGGATTGGGAGGCAAACGGCACCCGGTGGGGCCGCGCCAACCCAACATGCTAACCGAACGCCGTAAAAATGTGTAGGCCGCGACCGGCGGCACGTGGAGGGCACCCATGGCTGTAGACGTCGGAACCCCGGCCCCGGACTTTACGCTCGTAAACCACGACCGGGAACCGGTGACCTTGAGCGCACTGAGGGGACGTCGGGTGGTCCTGGCGTTCTTTCCGGCGGCGTTCAGCTCAGTCTGCACGAAGGAGCTGTGCATGTTTCGCGACCAGCTGGCAGCGCTCAATCGCCTGCCGGGGCACGTCCTCGGCATCAGTGTCGATACGTTTTTTGCGCTGAAGGCGTTTCATACCGACCAGCGGCTGACCTTTCCGCTGCTGAGCGACTTCAACAAGCAGGTCATCAGGGACTACGGCGTGTTCAATGAGGACATGATCGGGCTCAAAGGGATCGCGAAACGCGCTGTCTTCGTCATCGACCCGCACGGCATCGTCCGGTATCGCCAGGTGCTCGACGATGCCCGGAACGAGCCCGACTACGACCAGGTGTTTGGGACCCTCGCCGGATTACCAGGGTAGTGCAAACCTGGATGTGTTAGGGTATTGAACATATGAACAATTATTCAGATGTTCATGTGCTCAAAGAAAGCCTGTTGACCGACCGGGCCGCAACGGCCCTCGCCGAGACCTTCCGCGTGCTCGGCGACGTGACCCGTGTGCGCATTCTGGACGCCTTGGCGCGTAGCGAGCTTTGTGTCGGAGATATCGCCGATCTGCTCGGTTTGAGCGAATCGGCCATCTCACACCAGCTTCGGGTGCTGCGCGGCATGCGGCTGGTCCGGCCGCGTCGGGCTGGACAATCGATCTTCTACGCCCTCGACGACCACCACATCGTTCGGCTGTTCGAGCAGACCCTGAAGCACGTGCAGGAGCGGGGATCCTCCGAGTCATCGCGGGAGGCCGCAGTGGGCGAGGTGGCCGACCAGCGGGACGGCCGCGAGCGACTCTGATGGTGGCCGCGGTTTGCACGGTTTGCGAACTTCACGCCGAATCCACCTTCCGCATCGAAGGCATGGATTGTCGCGAAGAGGTCGCCCTGATCGAGCGACGATTCAAACATCTCCCCGGAGTCGAAGACTTTTCCGCCGACCTGATCGGCCAGCGCCTGCACGTGAAGTATGACGCGGCGAAGTTGTCGACCGCCGCCATCGCGGCGGCGGTCGCCGACGCGGGATTGCGCGCCTGGCTCGAGCACGAAGAGCCGGTGCCGTCCGGCGACAAGGCGAGCCGCCGTCGGACGCTCCTGCTCGCGGTCGCGGCGGGCGCGTTCGTCTCCGGCGGCATCGCGACGCTGGCGAATGCGCCGGGGTGGGTCAGCACCCTGTTGTTCGCCGTGTCGAGCGCAGCCGGCGCGCCGCCGACGGTACGGAAGGCCTGGCAGGCGGTCAAGAGTCGCTCTTTCGACATCAACGTGTTGATGCTGATTGCCGCGTCCGGCGCGATCGTTCTCGGACAGTGGTCGGAAGCCTCCGCAGTCGTCTTCCTCTTCGCGCTGGCGCAGACTCTGGAGGCGCGGACCATCGAGCGTGCGCGCACGGCCGTTCGTGCGCTGATGGAGTTGACCCCAGCCGAGGCGCTCGTTCGCGACGAGTCGGGCGATCGCGTCATGCCGGTCGACGAGGTCTCTCTCGGCTCGCTGATCCTCGTCAAACCCGGCGAGAAGGTGCCGCTCGACGGTGAGGTGGTGGCGGGCGCGAGTGCCGTCAATCAGGCTCCCGTGACGGGCGAATCGCTGCCGAGCGACAAGGGTCCGGGCGACGAGGTCTTCGCAGGGAGCATCAACGGCGGTGGCGCGCTTGAAGTCCGCGTGACCCGTTACAGACGGGACACGACGCTTGCGCGCATCATTTACCTGGTCGAGCAGGCTCAGGCCCAGCGCGCGCCATCACAGACCTTCGTGGAGAAGTTCGCGAGCGTGTACACGCCGGCTGTCATCGTCCTGGCGGTCGGGCTGTTTTTGATCCCGCCGATCCTCTTCGGCGGCTCGTGGAACACCTGGACCTATCGGGCCCTCGTCCTGCTCGTCGTGTCCTGCCCCTGCGCTCTGGTGATTTCCACGCCCGTGTCGGTGGTCGCGGCCCTGGCAGGCGCGGCGCGCAAGGGCGTCCTCATCAAAGGCGGGGTGCACCTCGAGCGGGCGGGGCAGGTGCGGTGCGTCGCGTTCGACAAGACCGGCACGCTCACGCGCGGCGTTCCCCACGTCGTCGGCGTGGTCGCCCTGAACGGCATGCCGGACAACGCCGTTGTCGCCCTGGCGGCCTCGGTTGAACGGCGTTCCGAGCATCCGATCGCGCAGGCAATCGTGAAGTACGCTGAGTCCCACAGCCTCGAGATGGCCGCCGCGTCCGACGTGGCGTCGCTGACAGGACGGGGGGCCGAGGGCAACGTGGCAGGGGTTCGTGTCGTCCTCGGCAATCACCGCCTGTTCGAGGAGAGAAGCCTGTGCTCCGACGATCTCCACGCGGGTCTGGTTGCGCTGAACGCCCGGGGCCAGACGCCGGTACTGGTCGCTCGCGATGGGGAAGCGGTCGGCATCATTGCGGTCGCGGACGTGTTGCGTGAGACCGGTCGCGACACGATCGAGCTGCTCCGGCAACAGGGCGTCCATTCGCTGGTGATGTTGACGGGCGACAGTCAGGGCACCGCCCGGACCATCGCAGCGGCCACCGGCGTCGACGAGTTCCGGGCCGAGCTGATGCCCGAGGACAAGGTTGCAGCCATTGGCGAGCTCCGTCGGCGCTTTGGGCCGGTGGCCATGGTGGGCGACGGCGTGAACGACGCGCCCGCCCTCGCGTCGGCCGATGTCGGGATCGTCATGGGCGCCGCCGGCAGCGACGCCGCTCTCGAGACCGCCGATGTGGCCCTGATGGCTGACGAGCTCCTCAGGATCCCTTATGCGCTGCGGCTCAGCCGCGCAACGCTCAGAAACATCAAGGTCAACCTGGCAATCTCCCTTGTGTTGAAAGGTGCCTTCGTAGTCGCGGCGGTCGCGGGCGTCGCCACGCTCTGGATGGCGATCGTGGCGGACACGGGAGCGTCGATTGTCGTGATCGCCAACGCGCTCCGACTGCTCAGAACGGAGTGACGCCAGGTCTACGCCGAAACCCCTCGAACCTTCGCGGAGTCGTGATCGTCTGGCGCGGGCGTGGAGAGCCACACCCTGGCGACCCGCAGGCCGTCGAGAGCGGTAATCCGCACCCGCCGGCCTTCGACTTCGATGACCTCTCCGACGTGTGGCCGCCGACCGACGCGGCCGAGAACGTACCCACCGAGTGTCGTGTAGGTGTCCTCGTCGATGTGAAGGCCGAACTGCTTGTTGATGTCGGGGATGAGCGCCAGCCCGTCCACTTCGGCCGATCCGTCCTCCTGCACGACGATCTGCGCGGTGCCGCCGCCTCGAAGGTCCCCGACGATGCCTTCCATCAGCCCCTCGAACGTGACGAGCCCGGCCGTGCCGCCGTACTCGTCGATGACGATGGCCTCCCGCACGCCGCGCTGGCGCAGAGCCGCCAACAGGTCGTCGGCGCCCATCGTGATCGGGACGGTCAGGGCTTCGCGAACGAGCCGGCCGGCGTTCACGTCGGGTTGGTCCGAGGCGAGAGCCTTCACCACGTCGATCACGTGGAGAATTCCCACCACGTTGTCGAGATCATTGCGATACACCGGCAGCGTCGAGTATCCGCCGCCACCGATGTGCTTGAGGAGAGGGCTCCCGGACTCCTCGGCGGCGATCGCCACCAGTTCGGTGCGCGGGATCATGACCTGGCCGGCGGTCATGTCCGAGAACCCGAGCACCCGGTGGAGCATCTGCTCTTCCTGCTCCTCGAGCACGCCGGCTTCCTGGCTGGCGGTCACGAGCATCTTCAGCTCTTCTTCTGAATGGACCATGGCGCGCCCACCCGATCCGCGAAGACCAATCAGACGCACGACGCCTCGGCCCATGCCGTTCAGCAGCCGGATGAAGGGCCAGAACGCCCGCATGAAGAGCTCCGTCGGCTTCACGACAATCAGCGCGGTGGCCTCCGCGCGCTCGAGCGCGATCGTCTTGGGTGCCAGCTCGCCCAGCGTGATGTGAAGGGCCGTCACCACGGCGAACGCCACGGCGACGGCGATGCTGTGGGCGGTGGCTTCAGCCAGACCTGTTGGGAGAAACGTGAGCGCCGGCTGAAACAGAGACGCCAGCATTGGCTCGCCAATCCAGCCCAGGCCGATACTGGCCATGGTGATCCCGAGCTGTGTGGCGGCGATGTACCTGTCGGGATCCGTGACCGCCCGCCGAACCGCCCGGGCTCCGCGATGGCCCTCGGCAATCAGCTGGTCGATTCGCGTCTTGCGCACCGTTACGATCGCGAACTCGGCAGCGACGAAGAAACCGTTGGCGAATACGAGCGCCATGACGCCGACGAGGCGCCACAGGATGCCTCCGAGCGTATGCTCCATTGTTTGTCGTCCTACGCTTTGCGGCTCGAGAAGAAGTGCGCGTCGACGAAATTGTCGATGCTGGTCTGAGTGGCTGGATCGAGCTGTTCGAACTGGACGCCCATGCCGACCCGTCGATCGCTCCACGCGATGCGCCCGTCCGCGTCGGTGTCCAGCTTTGCGCCCGGCAGTCGAAAGCGCACGTGGACCTGGGCGCCCGCGTCGAGGGGACTCGTCGTCCTGATCGTGATGCCGCCCCTGCCCAGGTTCAGAGTCAGGGCCGCAGCGATCGTGCTGCCGAAGTGGTACTGGATCGGGATGGCCAGGAGGACCCGCGGGCTCGCGCGTCGGTTGAACGTGTCGGGAAAGAGATGCGGCGCCAGCGATGGCAGGATGTGCTGCGTGGCGCTGTGCTCGTTGACGTAGCCCGCGACACCGAGCGAGGCGAGCTCCCGCACTTCGTCCGCGCTCGCAATCGTCCCGCTGAACACCAGAATGGGCAACCGTCCCAGGTCGAGCGCCCGGATGGCACGTATCAGTTGAACACCCGGGCGATCGGGCAGCCGCGTGTCGAGCACGATCAGGTCGATCTCCCGTCCGGCGCTCGTCAGCTGATCGAGCAACGCCGCGCCCGTGCCGACGGGAATCGCACGATGACCACCGGCTTCGAGCGCAGTACGAAATCGATCGCGGACGAACTCGGTGTCGTCGGCGACGATGACGGTTCGTGTGCCGACCGTGGTGCTGGCCATCTGCGGAAGGTACCTATATAATCGCGTTTCTTACCGCGATCGAGGCTTCCCGGCCGGATTCTGGCACGTCGCCAGCACAAATGCCAGCCAGCACCGGGTGACCGACCGCGTCGAGGAGTGTATGGCCACTTGTCCCGAGTGCGACGCCGAAATCGAAGTCGATGAGTTCGATGTCGACAAGGGCGACCAGCTAAGCTGTCCGGAATGTGGCTCCAACCTCGAGGTGATCGGCCTCGCTCCCCTCCAGCTCGACCTCGTCCTCGACGACGACGACGAGGATCTTGACGACGACGCTGAGGACGACGACGACGAGAGCGACGAGGACGACGAAGACGACGAGGATTTCGAAGAATGACGACGAAAGAACGGGCCCTGCGAGAGAGGCTCTCGTCGCTCGGCTCGGTCGTCGTCGCCTACAGCGGCGGCGCCGACAGCGCTTATCTTGCCTACGTCGCCAACGACACGCTCGGCAGCCGGGCGCTGGCCGTCACGGCCGACAGCCCCAGCTATCCCGAACGCCATCGACAGATGGCGGTCGAGATTGCGGAACGGTTCCGCCTTCATCACCAGATTATTCAGACCCGGGAGCTCGAGCGGCCGGAATATCGGGCGAATCCCGCCAACCGCTGCTACTACTGCAAGCACGAGCTCTACACCCATCTGGTGCGCATAGCCGAGGATCGGCAGGCCGTGGTCGTCGACGGTAACAATGCAGACGATCGGGGGGATTACCGCCCCGGCCGCCTCGCGGCCCGAGAATTCGGCGTCCGCAGTCCCCTCGATGAAGCGGATCTGACCAAGCAGGAGATACGCGAGCTGTCTCGGCATGTGGGGTTGCCGTCATGGAACCAGCCGGCATCCGCCTGTCTCTCGTCACGGATTCCGTACATGAGCGAGATCACCGACGAGAAGCTGCGCGTCGTGGAAGACGCCGAGCATGTTCTGTGGACGCTCGGTTTCCGTGTATACCGTGTCCGTCACCACGATGAGATTGCGCGGATCGAGCTCGGACGCGACGAGATCGTCCGAGCGCTCGAGCCGGAGGTCTCGGCCACGATCGTCAGAGACTTGAAAGCGCTCGGTTTCAGGCACGTGACGATCGACTTGCAGGGGTACCGCACGGGCAGCCTCAACGAAGGGTTGCTGCTCAAGCCGGCGTGACACTGACCAGGCGGCTCGCTGCCGGTGCGCTGATCGCGCTCTTTGTTGGATCTCACCTCTGGTTCCTCCCCAGGTCGCTCGAAGACATCGATTCCATCAACTTCGCCTTTGGCGTTCGCGACTTCGACGTCGCCCGCCATCAACCTCACCCGCCCGGCTATCCCGTCTTCATTGCCGTCGCCCGCGTGCTCCGACCCCTCGTGCCGGGCGAGCTCCAGGCGCTCTCGGTCGCCAGTGCGCTGGCAGCGGGGTTGGCCCTGGCCGGGATGCTTCGCCTGTTTCCGTTTCTGAATACAGGACCGGAGTCGGAGCCAGCGGCGCGGACGGCGACGGTGCTCGCCGCTGCCTGCCCGCTTTTCTGGCTGACCAGCGTCCGGCCCTTGAGCGACATGACGGGGCTCGCCGCGGCCATCGCTGTGCAGGGCCTGATCCTGTCCAGTCGTTCTGTGCGGTCTCTCGGCGTAGCCGCGCTCCTGGCGGGAATCGCGGCCGGCGTCCGGTCGCAAGTCGTGTGGCTGACACTCCCCTTGTTGGCCCGCGGGCTCGCCCTCGTGCCGGCGGCCGAGCGGGGTAGGGCTACGGGCCTTGTGCTTGCGGGAGTGGCTGGCGGTGCGCTGCTGTGGCTCGTGCCGGTCGTCGTCGATACGGGTGGGGTCCTGGCCTACTGGCGGGTGCTCGCCGAGCAGGGTAGCGAAGATCTGGGTGGCGTGGGACTCCTGGCGACTTCCCCCACGCCCGGTCACCTCCTCGAGGCGCTTCGCGACATCTTCGTCGCACCGTGGGCCTACGGTGCAGTCGCCGGGGCCATCCTCGTTGCAGCCTTGATCGGGCTGCTGCGAATGCGCCGGAGCATGCCCACCGGGCTCATGGTCATCGCGACGGCGTTCGGTCCGTATCTCCTGTTTGGCCTGTTGTTTCAGGAGACGGCCACCACCCGGTACACCCTCCCGCTGGTGGTTCCCGTCGCGTACCTGGCGGCGCGCGGCCTGTTCATCGTCCCGCGCCCAGCTGCCCTCGTGACGGCGGTGGCCATCGCCCTCCTGTGCTTCACGATGGACGCCAGAACCCTGCATGCGTACTCGTCGAGAGAAGCGCCCGCGTTTCGCATGCTGAGCGACATGACCCGCGCGGCCGCGTCGAACCCGGTCTCTGCGCTGAAGCCTGTCCTCGCGATGCACCGGCGGAACGAGCTCGAGATGAGGCGGCCGTTGCAGTGGATCGGAGATCGCCTGCCGGCGTTCGAGCGTCATCTCGCGGCGCCGCCAAAACATGAGTGGCTGGAGCTCGTGCGTTACTGGAATGCGGGCGGACGGGCGCCGGTGTGGTTCGTGGCGGACCCGTCGAGGAGCGATCTCGCGCTCGTCCGCGCCCAGAGGCCTCCGATGCAATATCGGTGGCCGTTCGCCTCCCGGTACCTGCTGGGCGGCATTCGCCCCAACGAGATGGACTGGCACACCATCGATCCCCCGGACTGGTACCTCGGGGAGGGATGGGCGCTCACCCCCGAAACCGCCGGTGTGGCCATGGAGGACGGTCGTGGTCCGGGGTTCGGCGCGATTCAGGGCTGGATCCGGAGGTGGCCCGGTCGCGTCAATCTGATGATCGGAGGTCGCAACCTTGCCGCTGGCGCGGCTGCCCAGGTCCGGGTCAGTTTGGATGGGACGCCGATCGACGAGCT
>Ga0066710_100005160_pt1 | contig 11820 bp, 8 predicted proteins | sample GraSoiAngelo_159_FD_79666 | JGI IMG/M metagenome (GOLD analysis project Ga0066710, IMG submission 79666) | Grasslands soil microbial communities from the Angelo Coastal Reserve, California, USA - 14_1009_16_40cm | ecosystem: Environmental > Terrestrial > Soil > Grasslands | place: USA... | reverse complement strand
TTCCGATCTCCTCCTCGATCAGTGGCGAGAATCGCTGCCTACTCACATCCTCGAGGAGGACGAAACGTTCTGCTGGCTCTTCCTCGAGGATGTGGGTAGGCAGCGATTCTCGCCACTGATCGAGGAGGATCGTGTGCTCGCCGCGCGCTGGCTGGGTCTCATGCACACGACTGCGACGCGGGTGGCGACTACAGCCCGTCTTCCCGACCGCGGCCCAGACTACTACCTCGAGCACCTCCGATCCGCGCGCCGCGCAATCCTTCAAAGTCTGAGCGATCCTGCCCTTAACGCGGATGACGCGGCGGTCCTGACGAATGTTGTCTCGCAGTTCAACACCCTGGAATCGGGCTGGCAGCAGCTGGAGAAGTGTTGCGCGGGCATACCAGCGACTCTTGTACACGGCGACTTCCGCCGAAAGAATCTCTATGTCCAGACTACTGACCAGGCCGGCCCTGGTCTCTTCCCTATAGATTGGGAGACCGCAGGCTATGGTGTCCCCGCCGCCGATCTTGCGCCATCGCGCCGCCGTTATTCAGGCCATCATGTGGATCTCGCAACCTATCTGTCCATCGCACAGGGGTGCTGGCCGAGCCTGGATATGCCGGCACTTCACGAACTGGTGCGAGCGGGTTCCATCTTCCGGCGGCTGGCCGCCATGGATTGGGCGAGCAGGAGCCTGTCGTTTGAGTGGACGGAGGGCCCGATCGGTTTATTGCGGGGCTATCAAGCGGAGCTCGCAGACATGATGGAATCGACCTCATGGGCAATGTGAGCCTTTTGTCTCGAGAGCGCACAAAGGAGACTCTAATGAAGCATCCAAAAGTCAACGGGCACGATTCATCGAAGCAAAGCGATGAAGACGTGCTACGGCAGTGCCTCGAACGCGCCGCCCCGGACGTGTTCGGCGAGCCGTCGGCCATTGCGGAGATCCAGCGCTCTCGGTTCGAGCTGTCCACCTCGTATGACGCCTATCGGGTAAACGTTCGAATGACCAGTGGCGATGAGATCCGGGTCTTTCTGAAGGACTTTGCATTTTCCCTGCGCAACAAGAATGACCCGAAGCAGCGGCGCGAACGCGAGGTCCGCGTTTATCGGGACCTCCTCCGCGGTGCCGGCCTCGGCACAGCGCGGTATTACGGCTCGGTCCTGGACGAGGCCTCCGGACGCTTGTGGCTCCTGGTGGAGTACGTGGATGGCACGCCCGTCGGGTACTGTGACCTGGGAGGCTGCTGGGCACCGGCGGCGGAGGGGCTGGGGCGGATGCACAGCTATTTCGCCGGGCAAGCCAGCCGCCTGCGTGGCTGTGATTTCTTAATCACCCACAGGGCCGATTTCTTCTGGTCCGCTGCCGAGCATGCCTTGACGAATGTGGCGCAAGTCGCCCCTCATCTGGTGGGGCGTTTGGAAAACCTCGTCCGCCATTACGCCCCGGTCGTGGATGTGATGACCGACCAGCCGCCCACTTTGGTTCACGGCGGCTGCCGGCCGGCCAACATTCTGGTCCGGGTCGCTTCCGACCCCTCGCGGGTTTGCATTTTGGATTGGGAAGAGGCGGCGTTTGGCGCCCCTCTTTTTGATCTCGCTCACTTGCTTGACGGTATCAAACCGCCGCTCCTGGACCGGCTGCTGGAAGTTTATCGCCATGGAGCAGCCGCTTACGGGATGTCGTTACCGCCTCAGGAACGAGTAAAGCACGCAGTGGATTGTTTCCGTCTGCACATGGCGTTCAACTCGCTCAGCCGGGCAGTGCTCAAAGGTTACAAGGAGTCGGACATACTGAAACTGCTCGATTACGGCGAACGCATCGGCAGCGCTGTTTTCGGTTGGCCCTGTGGCTCTGGTGCTCCGCAGTTTTCGCCATCTCGGGGGAAAAACATACCCGACCATCCTTCAGGAGAAACCCACTCGGCGAACCGCGAGGAGGATCACCTTCGCCATACGCTCGAACGTTTTTTATCAAAGGTGCAGAACCGAGTCGTCAAGGTCACCGGCTGGAGGCGCAAGCCGAGCCCCGTCGCAGGCGTGTTCCCCGCGGACGTGCTGCGCATTTACCTCGAGGGTGGAGAGAAGGAAACCCTGATTGTCAAACACTTGGGACCAGAACAGGCTGACCACCCTGATAAGCAGTGCCGCGACCGGGAGCCAAGAATCTATGAAGACCTGCTGAGCGGCGATGGCCTTCCGGTTCCGAAGTATTACGGTTCTCGCTGGAACGAGGTCACGAACCGCCGCGAGCTCTTCCTGGAGTACATCGGCGATTGGAGTTTGAAATACCAGGAGCTCGAACACTGGTTCGCAGCCGCGCCCCAGTTGGCCCGGTTCCACGCGCAGTTTGCGGCGCGGGCCGCAGAACTACAGACGCGCGACTACCTCCTCCGCCTCGACGACGCCTATTTTCACCAATGGGCAGAGCGAGGATTTACGGTCGTTGCAGCGCAGGGCCTGGGGCTGGGCGTCGAACTGGCAGCGATCTTGGGAGAATACAACAAGGTCGTAGAAATTCTAACCCGGCAGCCGGTGACCCTTGTGCACAACGACCTCGCCCCCAAAAACGTGATCGCGGACCGCTCGCACCGACCCGTCCGGATTTGCTTTGTGGATTGGGAAATGGCGGGCGTGGGGTGCGGGCTGCTGGACTTGGTCCATTTGAAGCACGGCCTCGACCCGGCCAGCGATCAAAAGATTCGCGCGGCCTACTGCGCGGAGCTGGACGGGACCGGCTTGCTCCCTGCCGACCCGATCGAACTGCGCCGGCTCTTTGTGGCTTGCGAATTGCATCACACTCTTTACCGGCTTGCGCACAGTAACACGTGGCGGTTGCCGCCCGACCGAGTGGGTCAATGGGTGGCCGACGCTCGCAACCTGGCCGGGCAAATTTGATTCGAGCAAACGGCTCATGAAAATCATCATTGGTTCTGTTATCTCGATAGTCCCTTACTCGCCTGGCATGGCTTGGAACTGGATGCATCATGCGGTGGGGTTCCAGCGACTGGGCCACGAAGTGTATTACCTGGAGGAAGTTGATCCCCGGTGGTGCGTCGATTCCAGCGGAAAGCCATGTCGGTTCGAGGACAGTGTGAACCGGCGTTTGTTCCAATCCATCATGGAACACTTCGGCTTCATGGATCGGGCCTGCCAGGTCTATCACGGCGGCAAGGCCACATTCGGCCTGTCCCTCGACTCATTGGCGGCACTATGTCAGGAAACAGATCTGCTCCTGAATATCTCCGGGCATATTAAACTGGACCTTGTCTTGAGCAGCGTCCGGCGCCGGGTCTATATGGATCAGGACCCCGTGTACACGCAGCTTTGGCTGGCTGAGTACGGGAAAGATTTAAACCTGGGCGCGCATGACGCCTTCCTGACCGTCGGACTCAACATCGGCACGCCCTACACGCCCATCCCGACGGGCGGGGTGGAATGGCGCCACGCGCTGCCGCCCGTTGTGCTGGAATACTGGCCGGCGTCGGCTGGCCCGGCCGTTGGCCACTTCACGACCATCGCCTCCTGGAACGGGTTTCGTGACCTGTGCTACCGCGGCGAGTGGTATCGGTCCAAAGAAGAAGAGTTCAAACGCTTCGCCGGGCTGCCTGGCAAAGTCAACCAGGAGTTCGAGGCCGCCCTGAGGCGACACGGCCCCGAAGATGAAGGAGTCCGGCTGCTTCGGGCAAACGGTTGGGTCCTGACCGAGTCGAGCCGGATCACCGATCTGGCGGCTTATCAGGAATACATCGCTCGATCACGTGCGGAGATCGGCATCGCCAAGAATTCCTATATCAAAGGGCGCTCCGGCTGGTTTAGCGACCGCACAGCGCATTATCTTGCCAGCGGCAGACCGGCACTTGTACAGTCCTCGGGGATTGAACGGCACCTGCCGACGGGTCGGGGCCTTCTCACCTTCAATACCATGGAAGAAGCGGTCGCGGGTGTGGAGCAAGTCAACTCGGATTATAACGCCCACTGCGGAGCGGCGCGCGAAATCGCCGAGGAATACCTCGATTATCGAAAAGTCCTGCCCAAGATGTTGGAGGATCTGCACCGTCGGTAAGACTCATGATTGAGGGATTGGAACAAATTCTGGAGGGCACCGGCCAGCCCGGTATCGCGGAGCTCCGTGGTTTGCTGGAAGAATTGCTCGGCGGCCGCGACGTTATCGGCCGCTTTCTCGAACAGCACACGCCCAAGACACGGGATACGCGCGTGTTCCACCTCCGCTTCGCCGTCAACAACCAGCCCCGCTCGATGTTCGTAAAGCGTCTCAAGCCCGAGATCGCACGCCTCAATGAACTGGTGGCCAAACGGTGGCTTCCCGCCATCGGCCTTATGGACAGCGGCCCGCCTTTACTGGGGAGCGTCGCGGACCGGAACGGGGCCTGCGTGTGGCAGGTCTATGAGGATCTCGGCTCGCATGAACTCGACACTCACCAACCGGATCGCGAACGCGTGCGGGCGGCTGTCGACCTGATCGCCCGGTTGCACACGCGCTTCGCCGGACACGCTTTGTTGGGTGAGATCCGGCTGAACGGCGGCGATTTTGGGATTCATTTCTACGAATCAAACGTCCACGACGCGATCCGCGGTTTGGAGAGCTGGGAACCGCCGGAACCGCAGTGCGGACTGCGTGACCGCCTGCTGGAGCGGCTTTACAAGCTGCGCGAGGAACTGCCGCGCCGCGCGCAAGCCGAGGCTGAGTGGGGCGGTCCAGAGACCCTCTTGCATGGCGACCTTTGGGCGATCAATGTGTTCGTGATCCCGAGTGCCCGTGGGCTGCACGCGCGGTTTATCGACTGGGACCACGCGGGGGTTGGACCGGCCAGTTACGATTTGTCCACCTTCCTGATGCGGTTTCCCGCAAAGGATCGCCGGTGGGTGTATGAACTTTACCGACAAGCGCTCGGCGCAGCGAACTGGCGTTTGCCCCCGGACCGCGATTTGAACGTGTTGTTCGAGACCCACGAATTCGCGCGTTTTGCCAACCGAATCATCTGGCCGGCCATTGCGCTGGTCATGGACCAGGCCGCCTGGGGAGTCGAGGAGTTGACTGCCATTGACGGATGGTTCGAGCAATTCGAGCCGGTGCTGCCGCAGCAGCGCGGGACGACGGAGATGCCTTGAAGTAAACTGCGGCACCGCCAAACTCCGACATTAAAGAATGACGAAACCCGAATGACGAATGACGAAAAATGACGAAGCTCAAAATCGGAAACCCAGCCGGCAGGCTGGAGTTCAGTCATTCGGATTTCGGGCTTCTTTCGTCATTTGTCATTCGGAATTCACCATTTTAACCTCATGCCGACCGTCGTTATTGCTCCATTCAGCGTAGCCACATTTCCCGAAGGGGGCGGACATCTTTGGGTTTACTTGCAGTACATGTTCGCGTTGCGACAACTCGGCTGTGAGGTGTATTGGCTGGAAGGCTTTCGCACCAAGGGCCGCGCGCAGCAGGAAGCCGCCGCGCTGGCCACGTTTCGCGCGCGCATGGAACAGCACGGGATGGGCGGGAAAGTCATCCTCTACCTAACGCACAGCAAGGAAGCCCCGGCCGAAGCGCCGACGGAATACTTGAACTTCGTGCGCGAGGAGGCGGAGGCGATTTTCGAGCGAGCTGACCTGCTATTGAATTTCCACTATGGCATCAGTCCGGGTTTACTCGCACTCTTCCGGCGCACGGCTCTTGTGGACATTGATCCGGGATTGTTGCAGTTCTGGATCAGCCGCGGACAAGTCCGCGTACCGCGGCATGATTTGTATTTCACCACCGGCGAGAACGTCGGCAAACCGGGAAGCGCCATACCGGATTGCAGATTGGACTGGATAAACATTCGGCCGCCGGTTTGCCTCGAGCGCTGGCCACTCGCGTTCGATCCAAACTGCCGGGCGTTCACGACAGTTTCAGCCTGGGATGCATCCGACTGGATCGTGAACGGCAACGAGACCTACGAAAACACGAAACGGGTGGCGTTTCTGGAATTTGCTAACCTGCCCCGGCTCACCCGCCAGCCGCTTGAACTGGCTCTGTTTCTCCGCCGAGAACGCGACTTGATTGAAAAGCAGGACCTCGAGCGCCGCGGCTGGAGCATCCGGCATTCGCGCGACGTGGCCGCGACGCCGGAGATGTACCAGGCCTACATCCAGGGCTCACGCGGCGAGTTCAGTTGCGCCAAGCGGTCGTGCATGAAATTTCAAAACGCCTGGGTCAGCGACCGCACGCTCTGTTACCTGGCCAGCGGCAAACCCGTGGTGGTACAGGATACCGGGCCGAGTTCGTTCCTGCCGCAAGGAGAAGGCATGTTTCGTTTCAGCACGCTGCAGCAGGCTGCCGAGGCGTTTAAAGCGATCCATGCGGACTACGAACGGCATTGTCGGGCGGCGCGCAAACTGGCCGAGACTTACTTCGATGCCCAACAGGTCTTGCGGAAAATCTTGGATCACTCATTGGATGGTGTCCGTGGTGCAGGGAAACAATGATCGAGCTGAGCTACACCCGAGCAGCGCTCCTCGCCGCGATTGAAGCGGCCGATCCGGCGACTCTTCCACTGAGCGAAATCACCGATCCATGTGTCGCAACCGGTGACGCCCGCGTACGCGTGTGCGGACGCGAAAAGGACGATCTGTTCCCGCTCCTCAAGATCGCGCTCTCGGAACGTTTCGCGGACGTGCCGCGCCCGCAGCTGAACCGGGACTTGCTGATCCCGTTGCGGAACGCGCTGGGCAATGCTTTCAAACACGGCAACAGTAGGGATCCCGCCAAATCGGTCAGCGTGGAGATCATGTTGTCCGGCAAAGGCGCCCTCGTCGCTGTCACCGACCAGGGTGCTGGCTTTGATGTGGCGCTCACGTTCAGGCGCTTCCAGGAAAGGCAAAATTACTTCATGAATCATGGCGTCGGATTCCGCAATCTGCATCAAGCCATGTCACTGGTCAGTTACGAAAACGGTGGCCGTACCATGCTCCTGTGTTTTCGGCCCAGGGACGAGTCGGACAGCCCGGCAGCGTGGGCCTTCGGCGACGCAGCGCCCATCGCCCCGGGAGAATCTCCTAGCGAAGGGCACCCTCTCCATGAACCGGACCCCCTCATCCCATCCTTCTCCCCCAATGGGCGAGAAGGTGCCCGAAGGGCGGGGGATTCAGTTGGGTTCATGGTCCCCATGCACGGCCGCAAGGCCGAGGAGGCTTTGCATGATTCAAACTGGATACAATCCCGTCTTTCAGCCGAGTTACCGGACTTTGGGAGCAATGAAACCAGGATTGAATCCTGCCGCGTCTATGCGGCCCGCGGACGTTCGGCCGACGACTGCGGGGACCGCTATGTGCTCAAGCTCGGGAATCTGTCCGGGGGACTGGCAGACACGCGCATCCTGACAGGACGACTCCACGCGACTGCGGCCGCGGCCGCGGCGGATTTCGAAGCCGCAACCAGGCTGCGCGAGGCCAGGATATCAAAGCGGGTGCTGATCCCCCGGCCACTCGCCCGACTCGCCGATCAGCCGCGACTGGTGCTCTACGAGTTCGACCCATGGATGAACCTCTGGGAATATCTCGCCGAGCGACGCAGCCTGAACTCCCTAAGGCATTCTGCAGAACGGTTCGGCCAGGCGTTGGCAGGGCTGCACCGCAGCCAGATTGTGTGTTCCCGCTTGCAGCCCGATGCCGTTGGCGAGCAGTTCGAGGCGATCATTGCGCGTGCGCAGACAACCCTTCAAACCCTGTCCTCTGGACCGGATTGGGCAAATCGCTTTCGTATCTGCGGTCAACGGCTCCTGGAACAGGCTCCCTTTAGCGGCCAGTGCGTTTTGACGCCCATTCACGGCGCATTCGGTTGGGATTGCATCCACTACGGAGTGGACAGTCGCTTCTATGTTTTTCGCTTCGAGAACTGCCGACGGTCCCATCCCGGGCTGGATCTGGGAGGATATGCGGCGGACCTCCTCTGCTTCACGCTGGCCCACCATGATGAAGGCGTCTATCGCCTCGGGCTCGACACCTTGTTGAGCAATTACAATTCGAACGCAGAGCATACGATCAGCGAGGAGGCGCTCCGGTTCTTCATCGCGCTCGCCCTCTGCCAGCGCCTTCAACGGGCGCACGGCCGCCAGCAGGCCAACGCCGGGCGATTGCTCCAGGCCCTGGACGCCACATTATCCGGTAAGGGTGCGGCGGGCGCGAGTGAGGCGTCATGACGAAATATCTGGTGGTCAATGCGGATGATTTCGGCGCAAGCCACGGGATCAATCGCGGCATTCTCGAGGCTCATCGGCGCGGCATCCTGACCAGCACCAGCCTGCTCGTGAACACGCTGTGGAGCGAAGAAGCGGTCGACGCGAGCCGCGCAGCGCCGGAGTTGAGCGTGGGTTTGCATGTCGATCTCGGCCAGGCACTGGCCGAATCCACCGCCGGATCAGCGAGTGGGCTGGGTGAGGTTTTGCGCGAGCAGCTCTCGCGCTTTGAAAGACTGATGGGTCGGCCGCCAACCCATCTCGATTCGCATCACAACGTCCACCGCGACCCCGGCCGGCTTCCCCATTTTCTGGCCGTGGCGGCGGAACACGGATTGCCCTTGCGCGACCATTCCGCGGTCCGGTACTTCTCGAAGTTCTACGGGCAATGGGGCGGCGAGGCGCACCCTGAACAAATCAGCGTCGAGAGTCTGGCGCGCATGCTGGAGATGGAGATTCAAGAAGGCGTCACGGAACTGAGTTGTCATCCGGGCTATTTGGATCCGAATTACCGGACCGGCTATGCCGCAGAACGCGAAATCGAGTTGCGCACCTTGTGCGATCCACGAGTTCGAGAGGTGTTGGCGGAACAGTCGATCCGGCTTATTAGTTATCACGATGTCGCCCGCCTGCCGCTGAGTGCGGGGACATAGGAATGGTTTATGCCCACAGTGGTCATTTCGCCGTATAACGTCGTGAATTTCCCCGAAGGCGGCGGGCACTGGTGGGTTTACATGCAGTACGCTCAGGGGCTGCGCCAGTTGGGTTACGAGGTGTACTGGCTGGAAGGGTTTCGCACCCAGGGCGACTTGGAACAGGACGCCGTTACTGTAGCCACATTTCGCGCCCGGCTGGAGCGGCATGGTCTGGGCGGGCAAAGCATTCTTTATCTCCTCCAAGCGAAGGAGACCTCGAGCGAGGCGCCTAGGCGCTACCTTGACATGACTCAGGCGGAGGCCGAAGCCATCTTTGAGCGGGCCGATCTGCTGGTGAATTTCCACTATTCCATCGCCCCCGGGCTGCTGGCCTGCTTTCGATGCACCGCCCTGATCGACATCGATCCGGGGCTGTTGCAGTTTTGGATCAGCCGCCAGCAATTGACTGTCCCGCGACACGATTTCTACTTCACCATCAGCGAGAATGTCGGCAAGCCCGGCGGCAAAATTCCCGATTTCGGCCTGAATTGGAACCACATCCGGCCGGCGGTCTGTCTGGAGTGCTGGCCATACCGGTTTGATCCTGGCTCCGAGGCGTTCACGACGGTCTCCATCTGGGATTCGGACGATTGGGTTGTTGACAAGGACGACGTCTATGAAAACACCAAACGTGTCGCGTTCCTCGAATTTGTCGGGTTGCCCCGCTTGACCCCGCAACCACTCGAGCTTGCGCTGTTCTTGCGCACCGAACGCGACACGGCCGAACGGCATGAGCTGGAACGTCGCGGCTGGCGAATCCGACAATCGAGCGAAGTCTCGGCCACACCGGAGACGTATCAAGCCTACATACAAAGGTCACGCGGCGAGTTCAGTTGCGCCAAACCATCCTACGTCAAACTCCAGACCGCTTGGGTCAGCGACCGCACCGTGTGTTACCTGGCCAGTGGCAAGCCCGTGGTGGTGCAGGATACCGGTCCCAGCTCGTTTCTTCCCAACGACGAAGGGATGTTTCGTTTCCAAACAGCTCAGGAGGCTGCCCGGGCCATCGATGCGATCAACGCCGATTACGAGCATCATTGCCGGGCCGCTCGCAAGCTGGCGGAAACTCATTTCGACGCCACTCAAGTCGTTGGCCAGATTCTGAATTGCACCATTGGGCCATGAGCCGGGCGAGCAAACTTTTGTTACATAGGTAACGTATCTGTTTAGTTAGCGTCCGGAGTGCTGCCGTCCTCGGCAGCAGCAACCTTTCTACTCCAAAAACACGCGCACGCGCTCAAACCGGCGCCGCCCGAGGACAGGCGCACTCCGCTAAACACATATACGATGTGATAAAAGTCTGCTGTGCTGATCGAAGCGCCGACGTCAGAACATTTCCCGGTGCGTTCCTGGCGTGGAGGCCGACACTGGTCGCCATCGCCCGATTTGCGGTAGCGTCATTCGTACCGCAGCGCATCAATGGGATCAAGCAACGAAGCTTTGCGGGCTGGATAATAGCCGAAGAAAATTCCGACCGCGGCGCTAAAGAGGAAAGCGACCAGGACCGATTCCGGCGAAACGAGGGTCGGCCAGTCCTGGGCGGCGGATATGACCTTTGAGGTTCCTGTGCCAACCCCGATTCCAATGACCCCGCCCAGGGAACTGAGGGTGAGCGCTTCAACCAGAAATTGCCGCAGGATATCACGTCCCCGGGCGCCGACGGCCATGCGGACACCGATCTCCTGGGTGCGTTCACTCACACTGACGAGCATGATGTTCATAATGCCAATCCCGCCCACGACGAGCGACACACTGGCGATGCCGGCGAGCAGCAGAGTCATGGTGCGCGTGGTCTGCGTGGCTACTTCGCCGATCTCGGTTTGGCTTTGCACCTTGAAATCGTCCTCCTCGCCTGATCCAGTGCGGTGTCGTTGGCGGAGCAATTCAACGATCTGTCTTTGCACTTCCGCTAGAGCGTCGGCATTGGCGGCCTGAACGTTGACCCGCCGTAGATTGGTCTGACGTCCGATCAGGCGCTTCATCGCGATGGTGTAAGGTACAATGACGTTGTCGTCGTTGTCCGATCCGCTGACGCTAGTGCCTTTGGACTTCAACACTCCGATGACTGTAAAGGGCGCGTTCTGGATCCGGATAATTTCGCCGACCGGCTCCTGCTCGCCGAACAATTCCTGCGCAGCGATTGAGCCCAGAACGGCGACTTTGGCGGCGGCGCGCACGTGCTGATCGGTGAACGTGTCACCGGCCTCGGCCGGCCATTGCCGGATGGTGAAATAATCGGGCGATTCGCCGTAAACCGATGCGGACCAGTTGCGGTTGCCGGCGACGATCTGGCACTTGATTTTTACTTCCGGGCTGACGGCGACGACATCCGGGATCTCCTCCGCAATCGCCTCCGCGTCGTCGACCGTCAGGGTGACGGCTGTATCGGCGCCCTGGCGCACCCCGCGGCTGCTGGTGCTGCCGGGGGAGACTTGAATCACATTCTGGCCCAGGCTGGCAATCTGGGACTCGACTTGCGCTTTGGCGCCGTTGCCAATTCCAACCATGGCGATCACAGCGCCGACGCCGATGATGATCCCCAGCGCGGTCAAGCCCGAGCGCATTTTGTTTTTGCTCAACGCGAGCAGGGCGACCCTGAGGGTGGTGAAGAGGGTCATGAGATTAGGAGACATGAAGCCGATTTTCCCGGCCCGGATTTGCGCCAACTCGTTCATTTGCGCCGAGCTAAGCCGAACGGATTGAAGCTTCGCACGCGGCTGCTCGCTTCCTTGGCCACGCCTATAATCACCCGGTCGCCCTCCTTCAACCCTTCGAGCACCTCGATATGGCTGCCGTCGCTAATGCCGGTCTTGACCTGCACCGGCTGAGCGCCAGCGCCTTCCGCTCCGCCGAGCGATTGTTCGCCCGCGACGGCGACGTAAACCGTTCGTTCAGATTTGCGCTTATCC
>Ga0066710_100005159_pt1 | contig 11821 bp, 6 predicted proteins | sample GraSoiAngelo_159_FD_79666 | JGI IMG/M metagenome (GOLD analysis project Ga0066710, IMG submission 79666) | Grasslands soil microbial communities from the Angelo Coastal Reserve, California, USA - 14_1009_16_40cm | ecosystem: Environmental > Terrestrial > Soil > Grasslands | place: USA... | reverse complement strand
ACTCACTGCGCGATCGCAAGCAATGGCCCGAAGCCCAGGAGGAAAAGGAGACTTTCGACCTCGTCGTGGTAGGCGGCGGAATGAGCGGCCTTTCTGCCGCGTACTTCTTCCGCAAGTCTTTCGGGTCCAAAGCCAGGATTCTTATCCTCGATAATCATGATGATTTTGGCGGCCACGCCAAGCGGAATGAGTTTCGCGCCGGCGACCGTCTCCTGATCGGATATGGAGGCACTCAATCAATCGAAGGGCCCGGGCACTATAGCCCCGAAGCCATTGGCCTGCTTAAAGAAATCGGCATCGACGTACAGCGGTTCTACAAATACTTCGACCAGAATTTGTACAAGTCCATGAATTTGAAGCGTGCAACGTTCTTCGACAAGGAGACGTTTGGTGCGGATCGGCTCGTGGCCGGCGCCGGCCTTCACTCGACTCCGGAAGCCATCACTCAAATCCCGATCGATGAAGCCGCGCGCCAGGACTTGGCCCGCCTGGAAAACGATGCCGTCGATTATTTGCCGAGTCTGTCCGCCGAAGAGAAGCGCGTCAAGCTGATCAAGACCAGCTATAAAGACTTTCTTCTTCGATCTGCAAAAGTCCACGCGGACGTTATTAAGGTCTTTCAGTCCGCGCCGCACGGGCTCTACGGCGTAGGGATTGACGCCGTTTCCGCGGACAACTGCAGAGGGATGGGTTACCCGGGCTTCAAGGGCATGCCCGCTCCGCCTCGAGAACGTGGAGAGCGCGAGCCGTACATCTTCCACTTTCCTGACGGTAACGCCTCGATCGCGCGGCTCCTGGTTCGCACGCTCGTACCAGGCTCCGCTCCGGGAAGAACGATGGAGGATATCGTCACCGCGAAAATGAATTACGCGATACTCGACGATCCCGCTTCTCCCGTTCGTATCCGATTGAATAGCACGGCAATTCGGGCCGTCCACGTCGGTGATCGAGCAACCGCGACGGAGGTGGAGGTCACCTACGTCCGCGGCGGCAAGGCACTCAAGGCCCGAGCGGCGCAATGCATCCTTGCTTGCTACAACATGGTGATTCCGTATCTATGCCCCGAAATGTCCGATAAACAGAAGGAAGCGCTTGCCTATGCGGTGAAGATTCCCCTCGTCTATACCAACGTGCAGATTCGAAATTGGAAGCCCTTTCACAAACTGGGCCTGAACAACATCTATTGCCCCGGCGGCTATTTCTCCTCCTTTTCTCTCGATTTTCCCGTTTCCATCGGAGATTACAAGTTTCCCAGCTCGCCGGAGGAATCCTGTCTTCTCCATTTGATGCGAACGCCCTGCCGTCCTGGCTTGGATTGTAAGGACCAATACCGAGCCGGACGCGCCGACCTCCTGGCCACTACGTTCGAGACCTTTGAACGTAATATCCGTGATCAGCTCGCGCGAATGCTTGTGACCACCGATTTCGATCCTGCGCGGGACATTCAAGCCATCACCGTGAACCGCTGGCCACACGGATACGCTTACGAATACAACCCTCTGTTTGAACCGCTTGACCGACCAGATTCTGAACGTCCCTGTGTGATCGGGCGAAAACCGTTTGGCCGAATCAAGATCGCCAATTCGGATGCCGACGGCCACGCTTACACCAACATTGCCATCGACCAGGCCTACCGTGCCGTGCGTGAGATTTCCGCCCAGGGGGACCTGTGAACCGTATGAGTTGAATAAGACCAAACGCTTGTCGGGGCCGGGTGTTGTGGCAAGGGAAGACCGTGGATGTGAACCGGAGGCCGAAACATATGCCCAGAACAGTAGTGGCGCTGGTGGTGCTAGTGTGTTTTTGTACGCCAGCAGCGTTCTGCCAAGCAGTGCCGACGTTTGTGGGTGTCCGCACGTTTCTGGGGGCGCCCTACGTTGCGAATCTGGACGACGTGCATGCGGATTTCGCAGTTCTCGGCGTTCCCTTTGACGAAGGAACCTGGGGCTGGCCGGGTGAGCGGTACGGTCCCCGCGGCATGCGCGAGAGTTCTCAAGAATACAATCACGATCTCACTGAAGGCTTCTACTACATCGACCGGGACAGCACGGTTCTCAAAGGCAAACACTGGGTGGACGTCGGCGACGTGCCCATAATGCCTACCGTTCCATCGCAGACGGGCGACAAGATCACCGAAATGGTACGGAAGATTCGTTCCAAGGGAGCCTTTCCGATTGTATTGGGGGGAGATCACAGCATCACCTTCCCGATACTACGCGCCGTCAACATCCCGGTTACCGTCATCCACTTTGATGCCCACCTCGATACATGGAACGGAGCGCCCGGAAATCTCGATCACGCGTCTTGGGTAAACCGGGCGGTAGGGCTTCCGAATGTGAAAAAGGTGATTCAACTTGGGCAACGGGGGCTAGCCAACGATGAGGAAGCGATGGGGAATGCTCGCAAGGATCACACCACGATCATCACGGGAGAGCAAATTCATCGCAAAGGAGTCGAGTGGGTCCTTTCACAGATTCCGGACAGCGGAAACATTTACATCACGCTTGATGTGGATGTGATGGATCCCACGCTTGCACCAGGCACTGGAACTCTAGAACCGGACGGCCTCAACTTCTCCGAGATAGACGGGCTGCTGAAGGGCGTGACGTCGAAAGGACGTTTGGTGGGGATGGATATTGTGGAAGTAAATCCGATGCGCGATGGCAGCACACGTACCGAGCAGACCGCGATCCGGCTGCTGATTGACACGCTGGGCGCCGCTTTCCACTAGGGCGCCACGCAGAACGCCCGCCAGAGCGGTCTGAGCGGGTGTCGGAAGTGTGGTGTCGCAGTTCTAAAGGGGGAATGCATGGGCAATAGATTGCTCGGTTTGTTTCTTGTCTTGGGGTCCGCAATTGTTGGTGCTTCGGCGCAGACAGCTCGCCAGCATGCCGATCGTATCTTCGTGAATGGCAAAATATGGACCGCAGACGACGCCAGGCCGCAAGCACAAGCCCTAGCCATAAGCGGCGACAAGATCATGGCCGTCGGTTCGAATGAGGAAGTACATGCGCTCGCCACAACAGCAGACACAGCGGTCATCGATTTGCAGGGTCGCCTTGTTGTTCCTGGATTTCAGGATTCCCATCTCCATTTTCCAGGGCAGTCCGTTAATGAAGTGGACCTGCACGGGACAGAGACGCTGAAGGAGTTTCAGCAGCGCCTCGCTGATTTTGCCAAAGCTCATCCCAAGCTTCCCTGGATCACGGGGCATGGCTGGGGTTACTCGGCCTTTCCAAACGAAACGGTTGACAAGAAATACATCGATGAAGTGATTTCCGATCGTCCCGTGTACGTGAGTGAACGCGACGGGCACATGGGCCTTGCCAACTCCAAGGCCCTGGAAATCGCCGGAATTACTCGCGCCACATCAGACCCGCCGAACGGACATCTTATGAAGAACGCGAACGGCGAACCCACGGGCGAATTCAAAGAAGCTGCGCAAAGACTTATTGGCAGCCATATCCCCCCTGAATCAGCCGATGACCGCTATCAAGCCTTGATGCAGCACATGAATGAAGCAGCAGAAGCCGGTCTGACGTCCGTGCAAGACGCGGTTACAAGCCTTCGCACGTTTGGCGTCTACGAGCGGGCTTTCAGTGAGGGGGCTTTGAAGCTGCGATTTCGTTTTGCTCCTCTCATTTTGCCCAAAGATGGAGGAGCTCCCAGAAATCACAAACTAGAAACGGCTTTGACCGAGGCCGACTTGGCCAAATACAGAAGACTCCGAGAGACCTTTAAGGGGCCAATGCTGAAGTTTGGAGCCATCAAAGGAGTTCTTGACGGAACGGTGGACGCAAGGACGGCGGCGATGTTTGAGCCGTATGTGGGCGGTGGCACCGGAATCCCTTTCTGGGATCAGGACGACTTGAACAGGACCGTAGCTCTCTACGACAAAGAAGGATTTCAGGTCCTATTGCACGCGATCGGAGACAAGGCCATCAACATGGCATTGAATGCGTTTGAGTATGCGGCTAAGACGAACGGGACGACGGGGAGGCGGCATCGCGTGGAGCACGCGGAAGTTCCATTGCTTTCCGATCTGCCGCGCTTCAAACAGCTTGGTGTTATTGCGTCGACGCAGGCCATGTTCGCGAATCCGGACGCTACGGTATTGAAGAATTTTGCGGTACTGCTTGGTCCGGCGCGAGCTTCACACGCGGATTCCTTCAAGGATTTTGACGACGCAGGGGTAGTGCAAGCGTTTGGCAGTGACTGGGGGGTCTTCTCGTTTGCTCCGTTGCCAGCGATTTATTGCGCAGTGACACGCATGACCCCGGAAGGCACGCCCGCGGGTGGCTGGTACCCAGCGGGACGCATTTCAGTGGAAGCCGCTCTAAGGCATTTCACGCGTGACGGAGCGTACGCTAGTTTTGACGAGGACGTACGAGGTTCACTGACGCCGGGAAAGTTGGCGGACTTCGTTGTGCTGTCCAAGGACATTCTTACCGCGGACCATGCAGATATTCTCAAAACAAAAGTACTCCTGACCGTGATGGGTGGAAAGGACACCTATCGAGACAAGGACCTGTAGAGCGAAGCCAATTTGAATGTTGGAGAGGACAATTATCATTATACGTAGGAGAAGGGGACAGCAGCGTAACATGTTGCATCTTCTGCATTGCACGACTGAGTACAATCTAATGCAGTAGAGCGGGCGTCGTACAATGGCAGTATAGAAGCTTCCCAAGCTTCCTCTGGCGAACCTTAACTCGCTGAACTGGCGGCACTTAACTAAAGCAAGATTCCTGGCAATTGGAAAATGATGGAAAATGGAACGGACCCTAGCCTACTCGATTGAGCGCCAGGCAAAAAAAACTTGACAGAAAGCGACTTGACGACGGAGCTAAGCCGGTTGGAGAACGGGCCGTCGGTCGAAAGCCCACCGTCCTTGGGCGCATCTGCTAGAACACCTGCCTTCCAAGCAGCTGCATAGAAATCAATGAAGTCGGTCACTTCTTCCGAGGGCCTGCGCAACCGTTCTTTCCCAGAGCGGCGGATTATCCGCTCTGCAATTGAGGTCGGCCTCTGTGAATGGATCGTCACTGGAACGGAGTAGCGCGACGATCGGGACTCCCGACAAAACTTCCCCGAAATGTGCGACCAAACCATCGCGTTCCAACCACGGCGAACCATGCCCAATGACGACGACTCCAATTGGAAGGGCTAGAACCCCAAGGCTTCGCGCATCCGAGGAGCCGAGAGCGGGAATTACCCGATACCCATTGCGCTCTAGGAGGCCGCTCTCTCCGACAGCAGGCTCGGAGAGAACTCCACTTGCAAGACAGTCTTCATGCTCGACTTGGCCCCTCAGAGTGCTCATTACCGAACACAGGTTCGTGAATCCAGAGGACGACTTGCTCTTGTCAGTTAAGCCTATGCCTTGACCCCTGCTTTGCGAAGAAATGTCATCATTGGACACCAATTCGTAAAGGCCGATTGAAACAGGTTCAAGCCTACGAGAGCTGTGACGAGAAACCAGTAGGGGCTTACCCAGTATCCCAAAGCCAGGGAAACAAGGACAAAAGCACCCGCAATCAGTCTAAGGTAACGTTCTAGGGTCATGGCATTGCCTCCTTCAATCTGCTGCAGGCACGAGATCCTCGCCAACGGGTGGCGAAGCTCTTGCGCCGCCGCGTTCACTCAGGTAATAAAGAACCGGAACAGTCATTCGAGAGAGCACCGTCGAGGCGACCTCCCCGGCCATCAGTGAAATCGCCAGTCCCTGGAAGATCGGATCAAACAGAATCACGCTCGCACCGACAACGACAGCCGCGGCCGTTAGCAGCATGGGACGGAAACGAACTGCTCCTGCGTCGACCACGGCTTGTTCCAGAGACATTCCGTGCGACCGGCGTAGCTCGATGAAATCCACAAGAATGATTGAGTTTCGAACGATGATTCCCGCGCCAGCGATGAAACCAATCATCGAAGTCGCGGTGAAAAATGCCCCCATCAGCGCATGAGCTGGCAAGATGCCGACGAGCGTTAGCGGAATCGGGGCCATGATCACGAGAGGTGTCTTGAACGACTTGAACCAACCGACCACTAGGACGTAAATCAGCACCAGAACGGCCGCGAAGGCCAGACCAAGGTCACGAAATACCTCGACCGTGATGTGCCACTCACCGTCCCATTTCATGGCGTAATGGCTTGTGCTTTCCGGAAGGATGGTGCCCGAATAGAGCTTTACGTGGCCGCCGTTTGGCAGTTGGAGTTTATTGATTGACTCGTTCATCTGGACGATCGCGTACACAGGACTCTCCACGATTCCGGCAACGTCCCCGGTAACATACACGACGGGTCGCAAGTTCTTGTGATAAACGCTTTGATCAATCGCGGTCTCCCGTATGTTGGTAACCTCGCGAAGGGAAACCTGTGCGCCCGAGGGTCCAGGTAACTTCAGGTTTTCAAGATCCTCGATGCCGGAACGATCTGGTCGAGACAAGCGCACTTCGATAAGGACATCTTCTCGCGATGCGGGATCGTGCAGCAGCCCCGCTGAGGCCCCGCTCAGGCCTATTTGGACCGTTCGGGTAACCTCGGCTGCTGAAACGCCTTGCAGCGCAGCCTTGTCGAGATCCACTTTCATGTCGTACTTGTTCTGCGGATCTTCGACGTACCAATCGACGTCCACTACACCGGGAGTCTCTTGGAAAATCTTCTTTATCTTTGCCGCCAGTTCCGTCTGACCTTTGTAGTCCGGCCCATACACCTCAGCAACGAGAGTTTGCAGCACTGGCGGACCCGGTGGAACCTCGGCGACTTTGATGCGCGCGCCAAATGGCACGGCAATTTTGTCCAACTCCGGTCGTAATCTGCGCGCGATTTCGCGGCTCTGTGCTTTGCGGTCATGTCGAGAGAGAAGATTCACCTGGATATCAGCTTGGTTCGGTTGACGCCGCAAGAAATAACGTCGCACGAGCCCGTTGAAGTTGTAGGGTCCCGAGGTTCCTGCGTAGATCTGGTAATTGATGACCTCCGGTTGCTCACCCAAGTAGCTCCCCAAAGCCTGGGCTACATGTGTCGTCTGCTCCAGTGGGGTTCCATCGGGCATGTCTATGATCACCTGAAATTCGCTCTTGTTGTCGAAGGGGAGCATCTTGACCTGCACCCACTTGAGCGGAATGAACGCCACCGCTGCCAGCAGCAGCAGCACCACACCATTGAGGAAGAACCACCTCCGTCCTGAATTCTGAATCAGTGGATTCATCAAGCGGCGATAGAGCCGCGTCGTCCAGCCTTCGGCCTCATGCCCGGACTTGGGACGATCGGCGTAATGATGCAGCAGGCGCAGAGCGGCCCAGGGTGAAACCACGAAAGCAACGATCAAGGAAAACATCATCGCCGCTGAAGCGCCCACTGGAATCGGCCGCATGTACGGCCCCATCAGGCCGCGCACGAAGGCCATCGGGAGAATGGCCGCAATCACTGCGAAGCTGGCCAGAATCGTTGGGTTACCAACTTCGTCCACGGCTTCAACTGCAACGTCAGCAAGTGAGCGGCCACGATTTTCGGGCAGCCGGAAATGGCGAACGATGTTCTCGACCACGACGATGGCGTCATCCACCAAGATGCCAATCGAAAAGATCAGTGCGAAAAGCGTCACGCGGTTGAGCGTGTACCCGAGCAAGTAGAAGATAGCGAGAGTCAGTGCGAGGGTTACGGGAATGGCCAGAAGCACGACGCCTGATTCGCGCCAGCCCAATGCCAGTGCTATCAGTAGTGTGACGGAAAGCGTGGCGAGGAAGAGATGCTTGAGGAGTTCGTCCGATTTGTCCTTTGCCGTTTCCCCATAGTTGCGCGTGACGGTGATATTCAAATCGTTTGGCAGCGTGTTGCCTCGAAGAGAGTCAATCTTTTGCAGAGCGTTCTCAGAAATGAGCGTGGCGTTCGCGCCCTTGCGCTTGGCCAGGGTAATCGTTACGGCTGGGTACTCTGCATTCGCCGTGCTTCCAGTAGTTCCTTTGGCGTTGGCGAACAGGACGTGCCTGTCCGGTTCCGCTGGGCCGTCTAGGATCTTTTCCGCCACATCCCGCAGGTATATGGGCCGCCCAACATGAACGCCCACGACGACTTGTTGCAGTTCTTCCGGGAGCGTAAAGAAGTTGCCAGCTTCGACCTGAAACTCCTCGTTGCCACGCGCAAAACTCCCCGCTTGACTCCGCGTATTCGCGGCTCCGAGTTGCATGACAACGGAACCAGGAGTCAGTCCGTAAGCTGCGAGCCGTTGGGTATTCAAGACGACGCGCAATTTTCGGGGCTGCCCGCCGATGATCGTTGTTTCGGAAACGTCATCCAGTTGTTTGAGTGAATGCTCCAGTTCTCCCGCGATGCGCCGCAGTTGGTAGGCGTCGTAGTTCTTGCCCCAGAGCGTCAGAGCCAGAATCGGAACATCGTCTATTGAACGCGCCTTGATGATCGGCTGCGAGACTCCTTGGGGGATGCGGTCGAAGTTCGAATACAGTTTGTTATAGGTCTTGACGATCGCATCTTCTTCTTTTGTGCCCACATAAAAGCGCACGATCACCATGCTCAGGCCGGGGTGGCTGATCGAGTAGATATACTCGACTCCCGGTATTTCACGGATTAGCTTTTCCATGGGCACGGTGGCACGTTGCGTTACTTCTTCTGCTGACGCCCCCGGCATCTGGACGAAGACGTCCAGCATGGGGACGACAATCTGCGGTTCTTCCTCGCGCGGCGTCCGCAGGATGCTGAATGTTCCCAGAAGGAGAGCCCCAACGATGACCAGCGGTGTCAGCTTGGACTGAATGAAGAGGTGCGCAATCTGGCCCGCCAGTCGCAGGAGGTGAGTGGAGTTGCCCGGTTTGGGAGACGTGTCGCTCATGGCCGTATTGCGATTCGTTTGCCACTCAGGTCGCGATCTCCCGCTACCGCAACTAGCTTTTCGCCGCCTTGTAGTCCGGAGAGAACTTCAATCTGTTCTCCTGCACTCTTGCCAATCGTGACGTAACGCAATCCCGCGATTTGGTTTGCGTCGAGCACGTAAACTCCCTGGAGTTGGCCGCGCTCCACTAACGAGGTGCGTGGAACGAGCAGCGTCGGCCGCTCACCGCGTGGGAATCGGGCTCTCCCGAAGAGCCCAGACCGGAGACGCCCATCAGCGGGCAATGCAACTTTCACGAGGAAGCTGCGGCTGGCCGGATCGGCTGCCGGAACGATTTGAACGACTTTACCGAACAGTGGGACATTCCCTAGCGCGTCAATCGTCACTGGACTGGTCTGCCCAACATGGACAAGGCGGAGGTCGCTTTCATCGACGGCCACTTCCAGCCGGTAGCTTCGCGTATCTTCAATGGTGAACATGGGCATGCCGGGAGAGGCCAATGTGCCCGCATCGGCCTTTTTTTCCGTCACTAACCCGGCAAACGGCGCGTGTATGCGCGTATATCCAAGCGAAGTCCGAGCCTGCATTAGACCTGCATTTGCTTGTGCTTGCCCGGCACGCGCCATATCGCGGCGAGCTTCGGCCGACTGGTAGCGCCCTTTGATCTCGTCAAATTCCTGTGGACTGACCGATTTCTTCTCGTACAGTTGTTGGTAGCGCTTCAGTGTTGCTTCGGCGAGAGCAAAGTCCGAATCGGCGGCCGAGACTTCTTTTTCCGCCACATTCAGGGCAGCAGTGGCTTGATCCGTTCCGGAGCGAGGTTGCGCGTCATTGAGAACCGCAAGCACCTGACCGCTTTGCACGCGGTCGCCTTCATGCGCACGGATCTCGACGATGTCGCTCATCATCTGACTGGCAACCTGGCTCGTATGCGCGGCGCGCACCGTTCCGACGGCTTCCAGCCAGTCGGGTGCGGTTGCCGTTTGCGCGACAATCACGGAAACGTTGCCCACCGTTTCTGGCGCCGCAGCCGGAGTGTGGCGCTCGTTCGAACAACTGGATAGCCCGCCGCTTGCGACCAAACACAAGATAATTGGAAGTGTGAGTCTTTGATTTCTGCGATTCATTGCGTCACCAAAGGAGACTGAGGATTCAAAGTTCCACTGGCCAGTTCGAGGTTCGCGTAGCCGGTGTGATAGCGATAGACGGCTTCCCAATATTCGGCTTGCGTGCGCCGGGCCGTTTCTTCCGCCGCGAGCAAATCGGTAATCGTCGATAGTCCGGAGTCGTAGCGGTTCTGATTGATCCGCAGACTTTCTTGAGATGCGGCAATCGTTGCGCGAGCGACTTCCACCTGCTGACGCGCGGAGTCCAGCTCATAGTAGGCGCGACGGACTTCGAGCCGCGTCGCATCGGTGGCCATTTCCTTCGCAGCCGCAACTTTTTCCTGCATTGCTCGCTCTCGGGAAAGCCTTGCCTTCTTGGCTCCGCCGTCGAAAAGATCGACTTTGACCTCGATTCCCGCTAGCCAGTTATTCCCCCCGCCTCCTGCAAGAAACGTCGGGTTGTCGGCCTCCCACCCCGCAAACGCGTTCACTCGTGGCCCGAAGGAAGACTTCGCGACCGATACGCTCTGTTGCTGCGCCGCCTCCTCCGAGCGAATGCGTTTCAGATCCGGGCGGAGTTCTACTGCTTTTTTCTCCGCTTCTTCCAGAGTCATTGCAGGGAGATTTCTTTCTTCGAGCGCCTCGCCTGGTTCGAAATCTTTCTCCGTGGAGATCCCAATCGAGGTGCCCAATTGTGCCCGCGCCAGCGCCAGGTAATTTTGGGCGCGAATGAATTCCTGCTTGCGGATCGCGAGTCGTACTTGGGCGCTCAGTAAATCGGATTCCACGACCACACCGCTTTCGAAGCGATCCTTGCTTCTGTTCTGGATGGCCTGTGCGGTCTTCATGCTTGCCTCGGCGATCTCCAGTTGTTTCTTCGCGAGCAACGCACCGTAGAAGGAGTCCACAACGTGAAAGATGATTTCCTGGTCTGTGCGTTCAAGCTGATGCCCGGCGGCGTCCTTCACGCGCTCCGCGCGATTGACCGCGCGCCAGCTCCCGAAGGAATCAAAGAGATTCCAGGTACCGCCAAAGCGTGTCGCGAAGTTGCCGAACGGCGTTGGCGTATTCAGGAAGTTCAGCGCGAAGTCTGCCGTCGTGAACCGCTGCTGTCTCAATTTGCTGCCAAATACGTGCACAGGGTCGTTCCCACCGGTAGCCGTCTCGGAAAAAGCGACGCGTGGCAGGAGAAAGGACCGAGCTTCCCTAACATCAGCTGAAGCGGCCCTTGTGTCAGCGAGCGCCGCTTTGCGCTCCGGGTTCTTTTCTAGCGCGATGTTGACCGCCTCTTGGAGAGTCATCCGTGAGGGCTGTTGTGTTTGTTGTGCGCAGAGCAAACCCGGAATCGACAAAACAAGAAGCAAGATCAACAAGCTGTTCCCTACAAAACGAGATACGCCTTCTGATCGCACAAGAGTCTTTTGCTTTCTTTGACTCTTTTCACCGGCCTGTCGCCCGCGCATGCTCATGGACAGTTTTCACCCTTGTACAGTTGCTGGAGTCGGCGTGAGCCACTGCGTTTTCTCTTCGACGATCTCGTAGGTGGTGTGCAGACTAGCCGTTTGCCTCACCATCGCTCCCACCGAGCAATACTTTTCCTCAGAAAGCCGGATAGCTTCCTCGATTGCAGCTGCGTCTATTTCGAGACCGATGACCACATGGTGGATGCGGACCGAGGTAAACACTTGCGGCGGGCGTTCCGCCTGGTCGGCTTCCACTTGCACTTCATAGCCTGTCACCTTCTGGTGGAACTTCTGCCGGAGAACGGTGATGACATCGAATGCTGTGCAGCCGGCCAACCCCACCGCGACTAGCTCGATGGGCTTGGGACCGGTGCCTCCGGCCGCGTCATCGAGCAACATGT
>Ga0066710_100005158_pt1 | contig 11821 bp, 9 predicted proteins | sample GraSoiAngelo_159_FD_79666 | JGI IMG/M metagenome (GOLD analysis project Ga0066710, IMG submission 79666) | Grasslands soil microbial communities from the Angelo Coastal Reserve, California, USA - 14_1009_16_40cm | ecosystem: Environmental > Terrestrial > Soil > Grasslands | place: USA... | reverse complement strand
TAGTTCCTGTCTCGTAAAAACTTTGGAAGCGTTTTCGCCGTTTCCCTACCGTCTGTGCTCTCTGTGAACTCTGTATAAAGTCTTCTTCTGCCCGCCCAAAGATCCCTCGAACTATTTGCGCCTATTTTGGGGACATCACCCTAAAACAATTTCACCGCCAGCTCCTGTGGATGATTCCCTACGGGGATCAACGTCAGCAGAAAATTGGTCCGCACCCGGATCACCGCCAGGTCGCCCGAACCCTGGCTCACCACCAGGAGCAGGTTCTCCGCGGGATCGAACCGCAACGCCGTGGGAGAATCGCCGGCCGGAACAGGAAAGCCTTTTCCCGGATCGCGAACGATGCGGCGATTGAAAATATCCACCGGCGTCACGCGCCCGCCCGCCGTGTCCGAAACATAGAGCAAACTTGCATCGCTGCTCAGGACGCCGCGAGTGGGCGCCGACCCGAGGACCATATAGTCGCCCACCTCGTGAGTCGCAGTATTGATGGCCTGCAAGCCGTGAGCCTCCGGCGAAATCACGTAGAGTTCGCCGCCATCGGGCTTCAGCAGCATATCCGTGGGCTTGCCGGCAAGCTCCAGATGAGTGACGAGAACCCCGTGGCGCAGGTCCACCACGGAGATGCGCCGCTCGGAACGGCTCAGCACAAACGCCATCGAACTGTCCGGCAGCACCGCGACGTCTTCCGGCTGCGCGACCACGGAAACAGTGCCCCGCAGGGCCAGCGTGGCTGCGTCATGAATGCCAAGAGACCCGTCGCGCCGGTTCACCACCAGCACGGACTTGCCGTCCGGAGTGACGCGGGCAAGGACAGGTTCGCGCCCGGTCGCCGCCCGCCCCACGACGCCACGCGAGTTAACGTCAATAGCGACGAGCGTATTGTTCCCCGACGCCGTGGTATAGATGCGGTTCCCGTCCGGCGAGAAATCCAGCGCATAGGGAAGCGGCCCCACGGCGATCCGCGCCGCGATCTGCCCTGTGGAATGATTGGCGCGGGGATCGAGGATCCAAACGTACCCGCCGGTCGTGCTGGCGCCGAACAGCTCGGGGCGAGTGGGATGCTCGCGCATCCCTGAAAGGCCCGGGCCAACAGGAATGCGAGCAACCGCTTGGAGCTTAACGAGATCAACGACGGTAACGTTGCCGTCCGCCGTGGTGACGTACGCCGAGAGGTGCAAGTCCGGCCGCAGGAACGAAGGCCGATGCTCGCGCAGAAGCAAGACAACCCCGCCGATAGCCAGGGCGGCCAGCAAAAAGTACACCCGAAAGTTCTTAGGCCGGTTCATGTACGGAGGAAATTGTCCCATGGTTCGACGAAAGGTCAACCGCCGCGCCCAGAACCGCAATGTGCGGCACCCTTGTGATACGGTCGGCAGGACGCTGGTGGGACTTCTTTCTAAGTCGACTACGGATTTGTATCGGACTTCGCTGCTACGGTGCCAGGAGCTTCTGTCGACGGGTGATCTCCCTGGCGGGTGAGATAGATGACGAAAGGAGTGACCTCGAACGGCACTTTCTCGGATTCAGCCACCGCGTTTACTGGTTTGGACTTGAGCATCCGCAACTGGTCATTCCAGGGGTCGACCTTGATGCGTCCGCCGAGCGGAAGCGCAGCAATGACGTTGCCCGCCGACTTCGCATCCGCATCGGACGGCTGCGCGGAGGACACCGCGGCGGCAGTGGTCCAGCTTGTTAAGACCCTGTCACCTAGGTGCGGACTGATCAGGTTAGGGATTTCCCTCGACCGGTTCTTGAGCGCTTGGAGGAAGAGTTGTGCGGTGTGGGACTGTTCCTTGTATGGCGAGTTGCTCAACAGTTCGATCCCTTTAATATTCGCCGCCTGTTCCTCTTCCGGGGTGCGTGCAAAGTCAAAGTGGTGAAACGTCTCCTTTTCGTCGAATCGCACGCTGTTGAAGAACGCAAATTGCGTGTCCATACGATGTCCCAGCACCACGTGACCGAGTTCATGCGCAACGATGGTCGCCAGGCTGGCCTCGTCAGGAAGCACGTCAACTAACCCGCGGCTCAACACGATGGTGTGGCCTATGGTGAACGACTCCAGCGTGGAGGTCATTAGCACGCGGCAACGGACTTCCGGCTGAATGTCCAGATTATTGGTCACCTCTAAGTTGTTGACCACGGTCTCCAGCAACTTATCCACTTCTCCATGCGGCGCCATCAAGCCCTGGCGCTCCAGGTGCCCGGCGACGTTTTCTTCGGCCTGTCGGTCCCAGAAACGCTCCGCTTGAAACGGCGAGTAGTCGTTGGCCGTTTCCGACTGATCATTTACGGCATTTGGCCCCTCCACAAGGACCTTACTCAGCTCTTGCTCTGCCCGAACATTGCCAAGGTCGTAGCCCCACAGGCGCGTCTGTGCTCGGAAGGCCCTGAATCCCATGTGCTTTGTTTTCGGGTCTCGCAGGCTGCCTTCTTCGCTGTAGATGAAGGCCGGGAGCCATAGGTTCTTTCCGGCATTCGTCCGCCAGCTGTCGAAATTGAAGTAGTGGCTCGTCAAGGACGAGCCACCGTAGGCGCCGTTGAAACGCACAATGTGGTAATCCTCATCCTCCGCCCAGATGCGTCCGACGAACCGTCCTTTGCCCGTCATCGGCAATGGATCGACGTCAAAGACCAGACAACGAACCTCGCCCAAAAACTCGCGCCGGACATACTCAATTTTGTAATGCAAGCGGTCAAAGCCGTTCATGTCCAGATAGATCATCTGCAGAAACCCGCGCGGGACAAATTCCATGGAGAAAAAGCTGGCCCACCCTCCAAAAACCTTGTGCTTCATGCTGGCGTCATGCTCCAGCGGTTCAAGCTCCACGCCCTTTGCCAGTTCGGCCCGCCCAAGAAAGTATTTGTCGCCGTCCGGTACTGCCCCCAATTGCTTGTCCGAGCGGACATTCTGGATGTAGGTTTCCACCAGCGGCGAATATTGGCGAAGCAACTGCATCTCCGCCTGCTCTTGCGCCACGATTTTGTCCACCACTTCGCTCAGCGTCGTCGGCTTTTGGGCAGTTGCGGCTATTGGCATCGCACTAAGCACCAGAATCGCAGGCAGGATCTTGAGGCTGCGCATTGTGCCTCCACACTTGCACCTTACTAGATAGGGCTGTGTCTCCCACACTAGACAGCGGCGTGGTGCCTGCCACCTGTACGGAGGACCAGTTTAGGGGCAGCTGTCTTGACGTTTTGGAACAGCCATGTGGATGCTGCAAATATCTTACTCCAGGATGAGCGACCAACTTGAACCCCACTGTGTCTCGCCAAATGCCAACTAGTTATTTATTATATATATTATCTGATTGGCTGGCATCTCCTTTTGAGCAAATCTCCTGTTATACTCGCGCGACGTTACTCCCGAGAATTGAGAAAGATAAAGACTGGAGACCCCGTGCGCTCATCGGTACTGGTTGCCGTTCTCGCAGGGCTGCTGGCGATTCCCGCTCAGGCACAAGAGCCTGCGGCCAAGCCGATTTTCAAGCTTGCAGAGGTGATGATCCCGGTGCGGGACGGAGTGAAACTCCAAACCGTGATCTTGACGCCGGTCGACCAGCACGGACCGCTGCCAATTCTTTTTCGGCGCACGCCCTATGGAGTTCCCGAAAAACCGCCGGAGCAGATGCCGGCGTCTCTGAAAGAGCTCGCTCGGGATGGCTACATCTTCGTCATCCAAAATTTGCGCGGAAGATTCAAGTCCGAAGGAGTATTCGACCTGACTTCGCAGGTGGACCTGGGCAATCCGAAGTCCACCAATGAGACGACAGACGCCTACGACAGCATCGAATGGCTGGTTAAAAATGTGCCCGGCAACAGCGGCAAAGTGGGAATGTATGGAGTCTCTTACGACGGCCTGACGACGGCGCTGACGCTGCTGCAGCCGCACCCGGCGTTGAAGGCCATCAGCGAGCAAGCCTCGCCTGTCGACCAGTGGATGAATGATGACGACCACCGTTACGGCGCGCTGCGCGAGAGCTACGACTTCGAATATGCGGTGATGGAACAGGCCGACAAGAACTCCAACACTCATTTCGAGTTTGAGACCTACGACACATACCAATGGTATCTGGATTTAGGCCCGCTCTCGAATATCAACGCGAAATATCTTCATGGCAAAATTCCTTACTGGAATTCCACGATCGATCACCCGGACTACGACGACTTCTGGAAAAAGGAAGCGTGGATCCGGCAGCTTCACGCTTCAACGGTTCCGAACCTGAACGTCGCGGGATTTTGGGATCAGGAAGATCCCTGGGGACCGTGGCAGATTTTCCGACATGCGGAAGAGCATGACCCGGAGCACACCAATTTCATCGTTGCCGGTCCATGGTTTCACGGTCAATGGCAGGGGCCAAAGGGAGAGGGGATCGGCCTGATTCCATTTGCTGGACATGAAACGGCGCGCGAGTTCCGCGAAAATATCGAAGCCCCGTTTTTCCGATATTACCTGCACGGCAAAGGTGCGAAGCCGAATTGGCAGGCCAGCACGTTCCAGAGCGGCTCGAACAGTTGGCGCACGTACGCGGTTTGGCCACCTAAGGAAGCGCAGGCGACAAATCTATATTTGCACGCGGATGGCACGCTGTCCTTCACGGAGCCAGCCGTGGGGGAAGGGGCCAAGGCGTATCGTGAGTATATTTCTGATCCCGCCAATCCCGTGCCGTACCGCCAGCGGCCGATTTCACCGACGTATCCTGCGGGGGATTGGCGGGCGTGGGAAGTGGCCGATCAGCGTTTTGTGGATCACCGGCCCGACGTGCTGTCCTTCGTGAGCGCGCTACTGGATCATGACATCACGGTTACCGGATCCCTGGCAGCGGCGCTTTTCGCTTCCACTTCCGGAACGGACAGCGATTTTGTGGTGAAGCTCATCGACGTGTATCCCGAGAATGCGCAGAAAAGTAGCTGGGACCCCGAAGCCGGCCCCACGCCCGGCCAATACCCACAATCGCTCAATGGATACGAATTGCCGATCGCCATGGAAGTGCGGCGCGGCCGCTATCTGCAAAGTTTTGAGACGCCGCACGCGCTCACGCCGGATGCGCCAACCGAATGGAGCATTCCTCTGCGCGATCACGACCACGTTTTTCTAAAGGGGCACCGCATCATGGTCCAAATTCAGTCCACCTGGTTTCCCTTGATCGACCGCAATCCGCAAAAATTTGTGCCGAGCATCTACAAGGCGGTCGCGTCTGACTTTACTGCAGCGACGCAGCGGATTTATTGCTCACCGGCGATGCCTTCGCACGTGGTATTGCCGGTCATGCATCAGGCAAAGTGAGGCGAGTCACTGAGGAAGGAGCGCGGTCGATGATCTGCCGATTGCTGGCCAGCTCTCGGTCGGTTGAAGCAGCTGCAGTCCGATGGAAAAGGACCGGTCGGGAAGGAGCTTGCAATAAACAATGTGGGCGCGGGAATAGAGATTACCGGGGACCAATCGGACGGAAACGTCCTGATGGGGCACCCAGGAAGCTTTCGTCAAAACGCGGGCGCCGTGAAGACTTACGTTGATCGTGGAGGTAATCTCATGCGTGGCATTTTCAAAACTGTAGAGCTCGACCAACATTTTCTCGGGGACGCGGCTTTCGGCCCGGACCGGAGGGAATGCGTTTGCCATAGCTTGTTCTCTCCCTGTGAATTACATGGGGTTGGTGAGCCGCGCTGGGAGCGGATTTGGTACCTGGGCCGGGGTCAGGTACGACTGTAAGTCCGAAAAGTGGACCATGTGACCGGGCGTTCATGGAAATTCAATCCGATGCAGTAGCGGTCGTCCGCGAGTTTCTGGCAGTAGACGATTTTTCCGCGGATGGTGGTTTCATCTTTCAAGGAAGTGAGTTGTACTATTTGACCGGCTTGCCAAGGGCGATTCGAGACTACGCGGGCACCGTTAACGCTGATGTTATCGGTGTAAGTAACTTCTGATTCGTTAATGCGCTGTTCCCGCGCCTGGGCGAGCTGCACAACCATCGCGATGGGGAGACGCTTGTCCATACGTCCGTTCAATAGACTCAATATTCGCATACGGGCCGTGTGGCATAAGCCATGCCGTGTGACGGAACTCAGCGGTGCTCGGCTGCGTGGGGGTCGGCTGATAATGAGCTGAGCTGATCTTCCGCTCAATTCCTAATTAGCATTGGGACATTGCCGTGCCAATCGGGTGAAGACCTTAAAATGGGGTGCGCGAATCCCTTAGTACTATGTCGACCGAGGAATAAGCGGGAAACGTGGCGGGTGAACCGGGAGTAAGGTGCCAGGACAAATCAAGAGGTGGGGAAAACACTCGACAGAAGAGCGGCTCTCGCATTATTGTCGGCACTTGTAAGACCGCGCAATCAGACCGAACCTCAGTCAAGGAGGCATCCTGAGCCTATGCGCGGACCTCTCCAATGACAGAATCACTTCGATTCCGAATGTATCCCAGGAAGCAGCTGGATATCCGATGGTCGGATCTTGCGCACGCGGCGCTTTATTGCGCTTTTCCCAGAAGTATTCGCTCCAGGGAAGCGGAACTCGAAGGAATGTTTGCGTATCCTTCCCCGGTGCTCTCGGCGTTTACGGTTCGAACGGGATTCGATCTGTGTCTAGGGGCGCTTGGATTACCGGCGGGCAGTGAGATTCTGATGTCGGCGCTGACGATCAAAGAGATGGTGAATATCGCGAAGCACCACGGACTCGTTCCGATTCCGCTGGACATCGAAAGCGAGACACTGGCTCCTGAAATAACGACGATCGAAGATGCGATCACGGAACGCACGCGGGCCATTGTGATTGCGCATCTCTTTGGCACGCGTGTGCCGATGGGACCGGTGATCGAGCTGGCTAAAAAGCACGGAGTCCTGGTGATCGAGGACTGTGCGCAGGCGTTTACCGGGCAGGACTACACGGGACATCCGGAGACGGATGTGGCGATGTTCAGCTTCGGGTCAATCAAGACGATGACCTCACTGGGAGGGGCTCTGCTGCGGGTAAAAGATGCGGAGCTTCGGCGGAAGATGCGCGCCATCCAGAGGACGCATCCGGCTCAGACGCGGAAAGAGTTTGCCGGCACAGTTCTGACGCATGTGATTCTCAAACTATTTACCTTGCCGTTGCTGTTCGGCCTGTTTTACCGCGGATGCGCGCTTTGGGGGGCGGATTTTGAGGACGTGATCGCCAAGGTGCGGGGATTGGATGAGAAAGATTGGCTGAAGGAAATCCAGCGGCAGTGCTCGTTCCCGCTTCTGGCGCTGCTGGCATACCGGCTGCGGACGTTCGACGAGGCCCGGCTGAATGAACGAATCCGCGTGGGAGAGGAATTTGCGAAATCGCTGCCAGGAGAAATTTCGTATCTCGGAAATCGAGCGACCTTCCATAGCTTTTGGGTGTTTCCGATTCTCGTGGAAGCACGGGAACGATTCATGGCGGAACTTCATAAACACGGATTCGATGGAACCGCGTCCGGGTCAGCGCTCTCGGTGATCGATCCGCCGGCGGGAAGGGAGGATTTGGAGCCTTCAGAGACGCGAGAGGCTTATCGAAAATTAGTATACCTGCCGGTGTATCCAAAAGTTCCGGGGCGGGAACGCAAGCGGCTAAGCAGGACGATTGCAGAGATTTTCGAGGGATCCCACCATCTGCATGTTACCGACGCGCGACGCGTTTATGCGGCGGTTGCGCGCACCATTGAAACGCCGAGAAGCATTGAGGACATTCGAAACGTTTTGCAACGCGCCCGGCGAGAAAATGTGCCGGTCTGCATGATGGGAACCGGGCATAACCTGGGTGGGCACGCCTTTGTGAACGGGGCGATGGTTCTGGACATGAGGCAGTTCAGCCGGGTGTACTCCGTGGATAGAGAAAAGAAGTGCATAAGGGTAGAAAGCGGGATTGTCTGGGACAAAATCCAAGAGGCGATCAATCCACTGGGTCTTGCGCTGAAGGCCATGCAATCGGACAACATTTTCACAGTGGGAGGCTCGCTGGCGGCGAATGCCCACGGACGCGACACGCGATTCTCGACAGTTGCGGAAAGCGTGCTGGGATTCCGGATCATGCTGGCGGACGGATCGGTGACGTCCGTTAGCAAGAGCGAGAATTCTGAGCTATTCAGAAATGTCATCGGCGGATACGGATTGTTTGGAGTCATCCTTGATGTGGATCTTGCGCTGGTGGACGATTGCGTGTACGAGCAGAGCTCCACGGTCAGCCCCTTGGAGAATCTTGTGGAGTATTTCGAGGAAGAGGTCCGGGAGAATCCCGCTGCGGAACTGTTTTTGGCGCGACCCTCGATCTCGCCGCGCTGTTTTTTGGACGACACGATCGTGACGGTGTGGAGAAGGACGGACAGAGTCCGCAAAGGGGTGTTTCGACTGGACCACGAGCGCAACGTAGCGCGCGACCGGTTTCTGTTTGGATTGTCGCGGCGATACCAATGGGGGAAGACGCTTCGGTGGCATGCGGAGAAATACCTCTCCGGCGACGCGCCGGCCAAGACCCTGGTATCGAGAAACAACGCCATGCGGCCACCGGTGTCCGCGGTGAAGATGCTCGAACACAATTCGAGAAGAGACACAGACGTGATACAGGAGTTCTTTGTTCCGATTCCGCGGTTCATGACTTTTATGGAAGGCATGCGGGGTATCCTTCAAGAAGAGAAGACGAATCTCCTCGGTGTGACATTGCGGTATGTGCGAGCCAACAACGAAACGGCTCTTTCGTATGCACCCAAAGAAGATGCATTCGCGGTGATCCTATACTTCAACGAAGTATGTTCGGCCGATGGCCGAGCGAAGGCAAATGCATTGATCAACCGGCTGTCGCACCTTGCTGTAAACTGCGGCGGAACGTTCTACCTGACGTATGCGCGGGATCTGGAGATGGATTGTTTGAGAAAGGCGTATAGCGAGATCGACGCCTTTTTCCAAAAGAAGCACGCCGTTGATCCGGAGAATCGCTTTACGAGCAGATTTTTTGAGTTGAATGGGAAGCGGAGACTGGCGAGGAAGGCCGCAAGCGGAGGATAAGTGCACTTGCGGAGTTGCGGACTGATCCTGCCATTCCAGGGCTTGGCTGATACAAGAGGCCCTGTACCAGCAACAGGCGTCGTCGCTTTCCACGCTAAACCGATGTACCTCTAGTTCGTTGACATTAATTGATGCTGCGGTGGAGGACGGCTGCGATTTGGCGCATCTCATCGGCGAGGGCGATGAATTCCTCAGGGAGGAGAGACTGCATGCCGTCAGAGAGGGCTTTGTCCGGCTCGTGATGAACCTCGATGAGGAGCCCGTCGGCGCCCACGGCGACAGCGGCGCGGGAAAGCGGAAGAACTTTGTGACGCTTGCCAGTTCCGTGGCTGGGATCGACAAAAATGGGGAGATGGCTGCGTTTCTTTACGGCGGGAACGACGGCGAGGTCGAGCGTGTTGCGTGAAAAATCCGAGAACGTGCGAACGCCGCGCTCGCAGAGCATGACGTTGTAATTGCCCTCGGAGAGGATGTATTCGGCGGCCATGAGGAACTCGTCGAGTGTGGCGGACATGCCGCGCTTGAGGAGAACGGGTCTTTTGGCGCGGCCGGCGCGTTTGAGCAGGGAAAAATTCTGCATGTTGCGAGCACCGATCTGTATGACGTCGGCGTACTCTTCGACAAGGTCAAGGCTCTCGTTGTCGATGGCTTCGGTGACGATGCCGAAACCGTGGGCCGCGCGAACTTTTGAGAGAATCTTGAGGCCATCTTCACCGAGGCCCTGGAAACTGTATGGGGAAGTGCGGGGCTTGTAGGCGCCGCCACGGAAGAGCCGTACGCCGGATTTCTTGAGGCGTTCGGCGATAGCGAGGCATTGCTCTTCGGTTTCAACAGCGCAGGGGCCGGCGACGAGAGCGATCTGATCGCCGCCGACGATGACGTCACCGGAGGGCGTGGGGATTCGCAGGATACTGTCTTCCTGCTTGGTGTCGCGGCTGACGAGTTTGTACGGTTTGCTGACCGGGATGCACTCGATCACGCCGGGGAGGGATTCGAGGATGCCGAGGTCGATGGCCCCCTTGTTGCCGGTGATGCCGATGGCGGTGCGGAGGGACCCCGGCATGGGGTGAGCCTTCAAGCCGAGACTTTCAATGCGCTTGCAGACTTCGCGGATCTGCTCCTCGGTGGCGTGAGATTGCATGACGACGAGCATGGAGGGCCCCCCGGCGCAGTGAGTGAAGATTGAGTTTACGGCATGGCGGCGGAAGGCTGCAAATCGCGAGCATGCGAGGTGGTCAGTTTGCGGTACCCCGACATCCATTGGAAAGAGCTTGTGCTCCGGAGGAGCGCGATTTGGTTCGGTGTAATAGAATGCGGCTGATTTCTGTGGAGGTCGGCGATGAAGGCACTCATGGCGTTCGTTGCTGTGCTCTCCGCTGCGGTACTGGCAGTTGCGGCGGGACAGAGCTCGAATGGAGGCGCTGCAACCAATGCTGCCCAACCGGATCCGAACACTGCCCGCATTGTGGGTGCCGCGATGACGCGGGGTGGTGCGTTGGAGTTTCTTCGTACGCTTACGGACTCGGTGGGAGGACGGGTTACCGGTAGCACGCAATCTCGAGCGGCTGTGGAGCTCATTTTGAAAGCGCTGAAGGATGCGGATTTCGCGTCGGCGCACCTAGAAGAGTATCCGCTTGAGTCGCGATGGACGCGCGGGCCAGCCAGCGGCGAAGTGCTTGCTCCGGGGAAAGGTGCGCTGCACGTCGGTTCCTACGGATGGGTCCCGGGCACGTCTGGGCGTATCGAGGCTGGGGTTGTTGACCTCGGTACACCGCCCACAAATGAACTGCCGAAAACGACCAAGAGCTTGAAGGGTGCGGCCGTGATTGTGGATGTACACGCGATAGGAAACTCGCCCACTCCGGTGATGCGCGCGCTCATCGCAAGGCAACTTGCGCGAGCGGGCGCGGCCGCGATGTTGATTCCTTCCGACAAGCCCGACCGGATGCTGTACACGTCCGCTTATGCGCTGTATCCGCGTGGACCTCTGCCGGTGTTGTCCGTTGGGAAGGAGGACGCGCTCTACTTACGGCGATTGTTGGCGGTCGGACCGGTGAAGATCGCGCTGGATGTCCGCAACATCTTCGACGAAAGTCCGGCAACAGAGCGCAACGTGATTGCCGAGATTCCTGGTGCGAACTGCCGGGATATTGTTCTCGTGGGGGCGCACTTCGATTCCTGGGACCCAGCCCAGGGTGCGGATGATAACGGTACGGGCGTGGCGGCAATTTTGGAAGCGGCGCGAATCTTTAAAGGGCTCGGAATTGCGCCGAGATGCACGATTCGCTTTGCATTTTTCTCTGGGGAAGAGCAAGCAAATCTCGGATCACGCGCCTACGTGAAAACACATGGAGACGAACTCGACCGCACGCGCGCCTTCGTGATGATGGACGACGGCGCGCAAGTGCCGCTAGGTTTCAAGACGAACGGCCGCAGGGACTTGGTGGCGCCGTTGCAAGAAGTTCTGTCAGGGCTGATCGCGCTGGGAGCCGACGAAATCTCCGCCGAAGCGGACATGGAATCTGACAACGCATCTTTCATGGTGGCGGGAGTGCCGAGCTTGACGCTGAAGGTGGTGCCGGGCGATTACGGCGTGCGGCACCATGCGATCACAGATACGTTCGACAAAATCGACCCGCACACACTCGCTTTGGACACAGCGGTGATTTCGATTGCGGCGTACGAAATTGCCAATACAGAAAGTGGTCTCGGGCGGCGCCAGTCGCTGGTGGAGGTGAAGGAGCTGTTGCGCAGAACCGGATTGGAATCGGCTCAGGAAACGCAGTACGGGCCAATCGAGCCTTGAGTGAAGC
>Ga0066710_100005157_pt1 | contig 11822 bp, 11 predicted proteins | sample GraSoiAngelo_159_FD_79666 | JGI IMG/M metagenome (GOLD analysis project Ga0066710, IMG submission 79666) | Grasslands soil microbial communities from the Angelo Coastal Reserve, California, USA - 14_1009_16_40cm | ecosystem: Environmental > Terrestrial > Soil > Grasslands | place: USA... | reverse complement strand
AAGTGGACCTCGCGCAGCGCGTCCTGTATCGGCACGAGCGAGCGGCGGGTTCGCACCGCCTCCGGCAGGGGATCGGCGACTTCGCGCACGACCGGTGTTCGTTTGGCGCCGCCCATGACCGCCGTATGCAGCCAGCGCCGCAGGTGGCCCTCCTTGAGTCCCTCCGTCAGCCGGTACATCGGCACGATGCGGCCGGTGTGCACTGCCTCGGCCGCCGCGTTCTCCATCTTCGGGTTCGAGAACTGCAGCGACCGGCCGAAGAACTTCACCTTGCCCGAGAGCCGCACGAGCTGTCCCTCGGGATAGCGCTCTTTGATGAACTGCCGGCCGAACCACGTCGCGCGCACGTTCGTCGGCGAACGGTCCCCGGGATCGAGTAGCTCGACCTCGGTCATGAGCTGCCCGCGGGCGGTGCGTCGCTGCGCGATGCGGCCGAGGATCGCCTCAACGGTCTGCTCCTGCTCCGCGCGCACGCCCTTCAGCGGTGTGAACTTCGAGAAGTCCGCGTACGTTCGCGGCAGATGCCATAAGAGATCGCCGATCGTGCGGATCTCGATGCGCTCGAGCAGCTTCGCGGAGTCCTCCCCGATCCCCGGCAGGGCCGTGACCGGAAGCTCGAGCGAGCTATTCGGCCGCGTCGTTCGTACGTCCAGGTCGGCCCCCATTCGGTCCCGAGGCTAACAAAAGGCGACCCGCGAAACGCGTAGAGTCAGCAGATCGTGGAAGCGCCGCCGCGCATCAAACCGAAGAGCATCGACGACTACCTCGAGCAGCTGAGCAAGAGCGTCTTCCAGGCCGGGATCAGCTGGCGGGTGGTCGACGCGAAGTGGTCGACGATCAAGCCCGCCTTTCGCGGTTTCCAAGTCGAGCGCGTCGCGCGCATGGGAGACCGTGAGATCGACGCACTGGCGGCCGATCCGCGAGTGATCCGGAGCCGGCCGAAGATCGCCGCAGTGGTGCACAACGCTCGCGCGATCCTCGACCTCGAGCGCGACGGCGGGTTCCGCAAACACCTTCGCTCGTTCGATGACTACGAGGACCTCGCGACGGATCTCAAGAAACGCTTCAAGTTCGTCGGCGACAGCGGGACGTACCACTTCCTTTGGACCGTCAGCCACCCTGTCCCGGACTGGCACGCCTGGGCGAAGTCCCATGGCATCAGCTGGGGCGGCGAGGCCACACCGAAGAAGGCTGCGACGACCAAACGGAAGACGACGAAGCGGAAGACGACGACGAAGCGGAGGACGACGACGCGTCGGCGGTCAGCGGCGCGCTAGCCGCGTAGGGTCACTCGGCCGCGACGATGAACGGGTAATGCGGCTGACCGCCATCGATGACCTCGACCTCGACACGCGGGCATGCTGCGCGGAGCCGCTGGGCAGCGTGCTGCACGCGTGACGCGTCGACGTCGGCACCTGAGTACAGCGTGAAGAGCTCGGCTTCCGTGAGGCGCTTCGCCGCGTCGACCAAAACTGTCACCTCATCCTCTCCATGCGCGACAACGCGCCCGTCCAAGAGCGCGATCGCCTCGCCCGCGCGCACGTCCTGCCCGTCGACGGTCGTCGAACGACTCGCGCGCGTCACCTCGATGCCGTGGGCGCGCTCGGCGACCTCGCGCATCTCTTCCGCGACCTGCGTCGCGTCCTTCGTCGCGTCGAACGCGACGAGCGCGGCCATACCCTGGGCCACGGTGCGCGTCGGGATCACCGTCACCGTGACGTCGGCGAGCTTCGCGGCGGATTGCGCGGCGAGGATCACGTTCTTGTCGTTCGGCAACACCACTACGTGACGCGCGTTCGCCTCGCGAATCGCGCCGAGTAGCTCCTCCGTCGACGGGTTCATCGTCGCGCCGCCGCGCAACGGCGTGGCGCCGAGCGACCGCGCCACGGTCGCGAAGCCTGAGCCCGGCACCACCGCGACGACGCCGACGGCGGCCGTGGGCTCGCGATGCGGAGGTTCGATGACGATTCCCGTCGCCGCCTCGTGCTGCGCCGTCATCGCGTCGAGATCCTCGACGACCACGTCGCCGAGGCGGCCCGCGGTCATCCCGATCGCGACGATCTTGTCGGGCTGCAACGTGTGAACGTGGACCTTCATCACCGCTTCGTCGCCGACGACGAGCACGCAGTCGGCGCCGAACTTCGTCATCTCCGCCCGGACGTCCTCGATCGGCCGCGTCGGATGCTCCACCAGGAACTGCACGTCGTACGCGCCGGCCCAGGAGGACACCTCGCTCGCGACTGCTCGCGCAGGTGCGGTCTGCGACCGGGTCGCCGCCGCGGAGATGCTTGGACTTCGATCCTCCAGCGCGGCGAGCGCGCCGTCCAACAGATACCAGAGGCCCTTCGCGCCGGCGTCCACGACGCCGGCGGCCTTGTTCACCGGGTTCTCGAGGCGCGTGCGCGCGACCGCCTCGGCGCCGGCATCGACGACGCGCCGGAGCATCGCGGCGAGATCGCCCGAGTCGTTCGCCGCGGCGTCCTCGATGGCGGTCGTGACGGTCAGGATCGTGCCCGGCGCGGGCGCGCTCACGGCATCGTGCGCATGGCGTCGAGCGAGATTGAGCGCAGCGCGCAGCTCGCGGTTCCCCAGACCCTCGGCGTTCGCGAGCGCGTCCTTCAGGCCGCGGATGATCTGCGACAGGATCACGCCGCTGTTGCCGCGCGCGCCCATGAGCGCGCCATGGGCCGCCGCCGCGCTCACCGCGGCGAAGGTCGGCTCGGCCGCGCGCGCGTGCTTCAGCGCCGAACGCACGGTGTGGACCATGTTCGTTCCGGTGTCGCCGTCGGGGACCGGATACACGTTCAGCGCGTTCACCTCGTCGACCGCGCGCTCGAGACGATCGGCGGCGGCTTCGAGGACGCGCAACAGAGTCGTGCCGTCACATTGCGTCGCGATGCGCGCGACAGTACCATTGACCTTGATTCCCCCAGCTGAGGAGATGCCGCTGATGCCACGCGCCTGCGCGATCTGCGGGAAGACCGCTGCTTTTGGATCCGCCGTGAGCCACTCGAAGGTGCACACGAAGCGTCGGTTCGACGCGAATCTGCACATCTCGATGGTCGCCGGCGAGAAGCTACTCATCTGCACTCGCTGCCGCCGCGATCAGACCAAGGACGCGCGCATGGCGAAGAAGCGCGAAAAGGCGAAGGTCCGCTAGACCGCCGCGACCGCCGCTCTCCCCTCGGGCACCTTCAGCTGACCGCATCCCGCCGCGATGTCCTGACCTTTGCTGATGCGCAGCGTTGCGGCGATGTTGTGCTCCTGAAGGATCTCCGCGAAACGTTCCATGCGACGCTCCGGTGGACGCGCGAATCCCCCGGGCCCCTTGTTCACCGGTATGAGGTTCACGTGGAAGTCCGACGTTCGACCCAAGTCCTCGATGCGTTCCGCGAGCTCCGTCGCGTGCGCCTCCGCGTCGTTGACCCCCGCGAGCAGCACGTACTCGAACGTCACGCGGCGTTTGGTCCGCGCGACGTAGCGCGCGGATGCGGCCAGCACCTCGTCGATGCTCCAGCGCTTGTTGAGGGGCACGATCGCACCCCGGATGGCGTCGTTCGGCGCGTGGAGCGAGACCGCGAGGTTCATCGGCAGGTCGAGCGCGGCGAGCTGGTCGATCTGCGGGACCACGCCGACCGTCGAGATCGTCACGCGTCGCGGACTGATGCCGAAGAGCTGCGGATCGATGAGCATCCGCACCGCCGCGACGGTCGCGTCGAAGTTCGCAAGCGGCTCCCCCATCCCCATCGCGACGACGTGCGACACGCGGTCGCCGCGCGCGACGAGCTCGCGCTGCCAGTGCCGGACCTGATCGACGATCTCGCCGACCGTGAGGTTGCGCACCAGGCCCATCTCGCCGGTGGCGCAGAACGCGCAGGCCATCGGGCAGCCCGCCTGCGTCGAGAAGCACACCGAGTTGCGCGCGCCGTGATGCGGCATGAGCACCGACTCGATGTGATGGCCATCGTGGAGGCGGAGCAACGCCTTGCGCGTCTCGCCGTCCGCGCTCGCGATCTCGGTCTCCGACTCGACGGCGCTGAAGCGGAACGACCGCGCGAGCAGGTCGCGGAGCGCCTTCGGCAGATCGGTGAGCTCGTCCCAGCTCGCGTCGGTCCCTCGCGCAATATGCCGCCGGATCTGGCGCGCCCGATAGACGGGCTCCTGCCGATCGCGCAGCCAAGCGACGAGCGTTCGCTCGTCGACGTCGCTGATCGCTGGAAGCGCCGCTTTCATATCACGAGCGTACCGGTCGCAGCGGGAACCGCGGCCCCGGCAGGGTTGTAGTCATGACGTGGGTCGCCGGATCCTGGCTGCGCTTCTCGCGGTCGCGCTAGCTGCCTGCGGCACTGCGGCGACCGGCGGTCAAACGAGCGCCACGCTCCCGCCGTGCCAGTCCTTCGACCCGCCGCCGCTGAACGTCGGTGCGGAGATCCAGCACCTCAAGACGGCCGCCACCGTGCTGCAGGTCACCAGCGTATGCACTGTTCGCGTCACAATCGCCGGGGGCGCTGGCACGCTCGCTGCGTTCACGAACAAGGAGATCGTGCTCCGTGCGACGAGCCGCACGACATTTGCGAGCGCACCGCAGGGCGACCTCGGGGCGATCGGGCGCTTCGGACTCAAGACCGGCGAGGTCTTCACGCTGTCGTTCGACAGCCGCCCCTTCAGCGACGGCTCGTACCCGATCAACGGCATGAATCGCTAACGCTCAAGACGGCAGACGCGCCCCAACGATCCCGCGTAGTCCACGTGCCCAGTCCTCCCCGGTCATCGTCCGCTTGCCCGCGGGTCGCACCAGCTCGAGACGCAGCCGGCCCGCGCCAGATGCGACCTCGGGCCGCCCGTCGTGGATCTCGAGCACGCCGTGCTCTTTCGGCGCGCCGCCGGACACTGTCGCGCCCGCGACGACGAGGCGGTCACCACGGAAGGTCGTCCACGCCCCTGGCTCCGGCGTGAACGCGCGCACGCGTCGCGCGAGCTCGTCGGCCGGCCGCGCGAAGTCGAGCTCGCCATCGCGCGACGTCAGCTTCGGCGCCGCGGTCGCCAGCGAAGCGTCTTGCGGAGTGCCGCTCACGTCGCCGGCGATGTAGCGCGGCAGCTCACGCTCGAGCAGGCTGGCGCCGAGCAACGCTAATCGCCGCGTCAGATCGCCGGCCGACTCCGCCTCGCCGATCGGCGTCCGCTCCTGCGCGAGGATCGGGCCTTCGTCGAGCCCGGCGGTGCCCTCCATCAGCGTCACGCCGGTCTCGACATCGCCGGCGAGGATCGCATGGGCGATCGGCGCGGCGCCCCGCCAGCGCGGCAGCAGCGACGCATGCACGTTCACCGCGCGCCCCTTCACCGATTCGAGCAGCGAGCGTGGGATGCGATTGCCGTACGCGGACCACACGAGCAGCTCCGGCCGGTGCTTGGCGATCTCGCCGAGCGCCGCGTCATCGAGGCGGGCGGGCTGCAACACCGGCACGCCGAACGCGAGCGCGCGCGCCTTCACCGCGGGCACGCTGAGCTTGCCGCGGTCCCCGGCGCGGTCGGGCTGGGTGACGACGGCGACGAGCTGCAGGGCGCCGCGGTCGCACAACCGGTCGACCGCTTCGAGCGACGGGACGGCGAACTCCGGCGTCCCGAGGAAGACGGTGCGCTTCACCGAGTCCTATGCGCCCGCTTCAGGAACGCAGCCGCTCTTCCGCGCCGGCGTCGGCCGGCTCGTCGACCTCCACCGGGTGCAGGTCGTCACGCGACCGAAGACGGTCCACGTACAGGATCCCGCCGAGGTGATCGGTCTCGTGGAGCAGGCACTGCGCGCCGAACTCCTCCCCCTCGACGACGAACTTCTTCCCGTTGATGTCGAGGGCCACCAGGCGCGCGAGCAGCGGGCGTTCGATCATTCCATACATCCCGCGCACGGAGAGGCAACCCTCGCTCGTCTCGTTGACCTCGTCGCTCACCCATTCGACCCTCGGCTCGATCGCGACGATGCCCGCCTCGTCCACATCCATGATCGCGACGCGGAGCGGCACGCCGATCTGCGGCGCCGCGATGCCGATCCCGCGTGCCGCGACCATCGACGCGAACATCCGCTGCGCGAGGGACTCGAGATCGCCCTTGTGCATACGCGGCTTCTTCGCGGGCGCGTGCAGCACTGGATCGCCGATCTGCCGGACCTCGACCGCGTGCGCAGCTACGAACGCCGGCGCGGACCACTTCGCGCGCCGACCGGGGTCGATCCGCCACGGCGATCCTTTCGCGATGCGTAGGCGGGGCGGCTGCGGCTCCTCGTGCTCGTCCTCGGGGAGGCTCTCGTTCACCCGAGCAGTGTCACCGGGTCAACGTCGACCGTCCACTCCGCCGACGGCGGAACGCGGTCGAGCAGCGCCTGCGGTCGCGCGCCGCGCAACACGAGCTGCATACGAAAGGATCCGGCGCGCTTCGCGGCGAAGGCGGGCGCCGGTCCGAGCACCTCGGCGTCGCCGGCCGCGTCGGCGCGCAGCGCCTTGGCGTACGCGTCGGCACGCCGCTCGACGGTGTCCGCGCGCTTGGCCTGCGTCTGGAGCAGCACCAGCTTCGCGAACGGCGGGTAGCCGAACCGCCGGCGGCCGTCGAGCTCCGCGACCGCGAACGTCGCGTAGTCGTGCGCCGCCGCGGCGCGGACGGCGTAGTGGTCGGGCAGATAGGTCTGCACGATGCCTCTTCCTCCCGCGGGCCCGCGCCCCGAGCGACCAAGCACCTGCGTCAGCAGCTGGAAGGTGCGCTCCGCCGACGAGAAATCCGGAAGGCTGAGCACCGTGTCCGCGTTCACGACGCCGACGAGCGACACGCCGGGCAGGTCGAAACCCTTCGCGACCATCTGCGTGCCGACGATGATCTGCGCGCGACGCGATCGCATCCGCTCGAAGAGCGCGGCATGCGAGCCCTTCGCGCGCACGGCATCCCGGTCGAGACGCAGCAGCGCCGCCTTTGGAACGACCGCGCGCACTTCCTCCTCGACGCGCTGGGTTCCGACGCCGAGATGGCGGATCCGCAGGCTGCCGCACTTCGGGCAACGCTCCGGCGGCGTGCCGCGGCGGCCGCAGCGGTGGCACACGAGCGTCCCGTCGACGTGGTACGCGAACGGGATGTCACAGGCAGGACAGTTCACGACGTACCCGCAGTCGCGACAGAGCACCACAGTCGCGAAACCGCGGCGGTTGAGATACAGGATGGCCTGCTCGCCCTTCGCGACCGTGCGCTCGAGCGCGAGACGCAGCGCGCGCGATAGCGTTCCCCGGTTGCCGGCCTTCAGCTCGAGACGCAGATCGACGATCGTCGTCGGCGGCATCACGAGCTCGCTCACGCGCTCCGGCAGATGAAGCAGGCGCAAAGCCCCGGTCGTCGCCGCGTGGTAGGTGGTGACACGCGGCGTCGCGCTACCGAGGATTACGACCGCGCCGGCGATCCGTCCGAGGGCGAGGGCCGTGTCGACGGCGTGATAGCGCGGCGAGCTCTCCTGTTTATAGGAGGGCTCCTGCTCCTCGTCGACGATCACGAGCCCCGGCCGCCCCAGCGGCGCGAACAACGCGGACCGCGATCCGACGACGACGTCGGCCGTCCCGTCGAGGACACGGCGCCATTCGTCGTAGCGCTCGCCGGCCGAGAGCGCGGAGTGCAGCAGCGCGACGCGTTCGCCGAACCGCGCCACGAATCGTGCGACGACCTGCGCTGTAAGCGCGATCTCCGGCACGAGGACGATGGCGCCGAACCCCATGGCGAGCGCGCGCGCCGCGGCACGCAGGTAGACCTCGGTCTTCCCGCTCGCGGTGACCCCGTGCAGCAGGAACGGCGCGCTCGTGCCGAGGCTCGCGACGATCGTCCCGAGCGCATCCGCCTGTCCGGCGGTGGCGGTCGCATCACGAACAGCGTCGTCCTCGCCGAGCGCGAACTCGCGCGGGATGCGGCGTACGCTGCGCGCGCCTTCGAGCACTAATCCTCGCTTGGCGAGCGCGCGCGCCGCGATCGCCGCGCCGCCCGCCTCGGCCAGATCCGCCGAGCTCACCGCGCCCGCGGCGAGCGCCCGCAGCGTCACCAGCTGGCGCGCGCCAAGTCGCACGGATCCCGAAAGCGCGTCGCGACCCGCGGGGGTCAGCGCGAAGACCGGCTCGCGCCGATCGCCGCGCGCGGTCGGCAGGCCGGCGCGGGCGCGACCGGCCAGCGCGGGCGGCAGCATCGCGCGGACCGCGTCGGCGATCCCGCAGCGGTACTCGGTCGCGATCCACGCGGCGAGCGCGAGCTGATGCGCGCGCAGCAACGGCAGCGGATGCACCAGCGCGTCGATGGCGCGAAGTGTCCCCACGTACGGCGCGTCGAGACGCACGACGACTCCGGCGACGGAGCGCGGGCCGAAACCGACACGAACGAGATGGCCCGGCTCGAGCGCGAGGCCCTCGGGCACGGAGTACGTGAACGTGCGCGCCGGCCCGCGCACTCCGGCGAAGACCGCGACCTCGGCGGTGCGCGCGGTCACAACTCGTAGTGTCGAGGCCGCTTCGCTTCCTTCTTGATGATCTTCGCGATCTTGTCGACGGTCTCGTCGAGCTTGCCGTCCTCGTTCACCACGACGTAGTCGTATTCCGGTGCGGCCGCCATCTCGATCTCCGCATTCCGCAACCGCACGGCGCGCTGCTCCGGAGTCTCGGTGCCGCGATGCTCGAGGCGGCGCTGAAGTGCTTCGATCGACGGCGGCATGATGAAGATGGTCAGCGCCTCCGGAAGCTGCGATTTGATCTTCCGCATACCTTGCGGATCGGGCTTGACGATCACGATCTTGTGGCTGCGCAGCGTGTCGCCGAGGATGTCGCGCCGCACACCCTTGAACTCACCGTGGACGATCGACCACTCGAAGAAGTTGCCAGCCTCGATCTCCTGGCGAAACTTCTCGGGCGAGTAGAAGTAGTAGCGGACGCCATCGGCCTCGCCGGGCCGCGGCTTGCGGCTCGTCGCGGTGACGTAGACGACGGCGTCGTCCAGCTTCTGCACGAGCTGATCGATGACGACATCCTTTCCCCCACCTGACGGCGCCGAGATGATGACGAGCAGGCCCTTCCCGTCGACGCTCACGCCACCTCCGCGAACAGCGGCGTTCGCGAGACCGGAGCGCCGAGCCTCTCCAGGTACGCGACGAGGTCGGGCGCGAGCGGCGCGGTGAACGTTCGCTCGCCCGCGTGCGGCAGGCGGACCGTGAGTCGCCAGGCGTGGAGGAACTGCCGTGCGAGCCCACTCGTATCGCCGCGCCGTCCGTACACCGGGTCGCCAACGATAGGGAAATGCGCGTACGCGAGATGGACGCGGATCTGATGCGTCCGGCCGGTGACCGGCTCGACGTGCAGGAGCGCGGTGCGGTCGTTCCCCCCGCCCCAGGCGGCGATGCGCTCGAAGCGGGTGACCGCGTCGCGGCCGCCGGCGCGTACGACCATGCGCCTGCGGTCCTCGGCATCGCGGAGCAGCGGCGCCTCGACGACCGTGGACGTCACACCCGGATCGCCCCACACCAGCGCGAGATACTCCTTGGCGAAGCGCTTCGCCTGGAGCTGCCGTCCGAGCGCGAGCTGCGCGACGTCCGTCTTCGCGATGACCATCACGCCGCTGGTGTCCTTGTCGAGCCGATGCACGATTCCCGGACGCCCGCTCTCCCGTCCGGTCGTCGACTCGATGCGGCCGAGCATCGCGTTCACGAGCGTCCCGGTCTTGTGACCGTGGGCCGGATGCACGACGAGGCCCGCCGGCTTGTTCACCACCACGACATCCTCGTCCTCGTAGAGCACGTCGACCGCGATGTCCTCCGCGCGCAGCAAGACGTCAGGCTCCGCCGCGGGAACGTCGACGACGAGCTCCTGTCCCGCACGCACCTTGTACGCGGGCTCGACCGCGGCGCCGTCGACGCGGACGTGCCCGTCACGCGCGAGGCGCTGGATCGCGCTCCGCGACAGCAGGCTGTGCTCCGCGAGGAACTTGTCGACCCGCTGCCCACCGGCGTCGACGCGCAGCGTGATCGTGTCGGTCACGTAGGACGGTGGGCCTGGGGGGTCCTCGGGGGGCGAAGCCCCCCGGTGGTCGTCCGCTCCTCCTGCCAGAGCAGGAGGGTGACGAACAGGATGCCCAACACGATCGACGAATCGGCGACGTTGAAGGCCCAAAAGCGGATGCCGTTCGGGATGCCGACGTCCACGAAGTCCACGACGTAGCCCTGCGTGACGCGGTCGAGCAGGTTCCCGAACGCGCCGCCGAGCTGCATGCCGAGCGTGGCCGTGACGAGCGGTGACGAGTTCGCGAACTGGCGGTAGTAATAGACGATCGCGAGCACCGCGAGCACCGACAGCACCGAGAGGAGCGTCGTGCGCTCGGGCAGGAGGCCGAAGGCGGCACCGGTGTTCTGCGTGTGGACGATGCGCACGTAGTCGCCCACGACCTGCCGGCTCTCATACAGCGGGATGTTCTCCTCGACCCAGAGCTTCGTGATGCGATCGAGGGCGAAGACGAGGACGGCGATGCCCGCGACGAGCGCGAGGCGGCGAGGGGACATGACGAAATCCTAGGCGGGAAGCGCGACGCCGTCGCTAGGTGACCAGGCCCCCGTCGACGACGATGATCTGGCCGGTGATGTACGCGGCCTCGTCCGAGGCGAGGAAGGCGATGGCACCGGCGACGTCCTCGACGGTCCCGAATCGTCCGAGCGGGATCTGCGGCAGGATCGTCTTCTCCATCTGCTGCAGTAGCGCGTGCGTGAGGTCGGTGTCGACAAACCCAGGGGCCACCGCGTTGCAGGTGATGTTGCGGGTCGCCATCTCCCGGGCAATGGTCTTCGTGAAGCCGATGAGACCAGCCTTGGCAGCGGAATAGTTCGCCTGGCCAGCGTTGCCGGCGATGCCCGACACCGATGACACATTCACGATCCGGCCGCTGCGCTGCTTCATCATCGGCCGCATCGCGGCCTTGGTGACGAGGAACGCGCCGCGCAGGTTCAGGTCGAGGACGGCGTCCCACTCCTCGGCGCTCATACGGATCAGAAGGTTGTCGCGCGTGATGCCGGCGTTGTTCACGAGGATGTCGAGCTTGCCCTCGCCGAACGCGAGTGCCGCTTTCACGACGCGCTCCGCGTCGGCGTCGACGGAGACGTCGCCCTGGATGAGCTCGGCGGTCGAGCCGGCCTGCTCGACGAGCCGTTTCGCCTCGGCGGCCGCCTCCGCGTTTCCCTTGTAGTTGATCGCGATCTTGGCGCCATCGTGCGCGAGCCGCACCGCTGTGGCGCGTCCGATGCCGCGCGCGGCGCCCGTTATCAGCGCGGTCTTGCCGGATAGGGAGCTCATGAACGGCAGGCTAAGGCGCAGGACGGACGAGGGGATACAGCTGCCGTGTGCCGCCCATCTCCGCGAGCACCATGCCAGCCGGGTCGAGAAGGAACAGCATTCGCTCCAGACGCGGCGGGACGGCATCCTTTGGAAGCGGCCCGCGGAACGTGAACGTGCCGTCGAAATAGCACGAGGCGATGGTTTGGCCCACCGGAAGCGAACGCGTCAGCACCTGACCGGGACCGGCCCTGCCGCCTCCGGGGATCCGGCCGCTCTCCATCCAAAGCGCGATCTCCGTTCCGGTCGATTCGTAGGCGGCGACCAACGTGACCGCGTCGCCCGCGAGTCGTTGCTGAAGAAGCGCTCCGCAACGCGACGTCACGCTCTGCGGCGACGCCGTCGCATCGGGGATCGTCGGGGACGCGACATCTTGACCGCCGCATCTCGCTAGAAAAGCGATTCCGCAAACGGCCGAAAGGAGCAACCGCGGCATCACTACCCCTT
>Ga0066710_100005156_pt1 | contig 11822 bp, 12 predicted proteins | sample GraSoiAngelo_159_FD_79666 | JGI IMG/M metagenome (GOLD analysis project Ga0066710, IMG submission 79666) | Grasslands soil microbial communities from the Angelo Coastal Reserve, California, USA - 14_1009_16_40cm | ecosystem: Environmental > Terrestrial > Soil > Grasslands | place: USA... | reverse complement strand
GGTCAGGATCCGGAAGATCCAGGTCTTCAGCGAGGAGCGCGTCTCGAAACGGTCGATCCCGTTGAAGACGCCGATCCACGTCTCCTGGACGACCTCCTCGGCGACCGCCCGGCTCGCGACGTAGATCTGCGCGACCCGGAGGAGCGAAGCGTTGTACATCCGCATCAACTCCTCGAAGGCCCGCTCGTCGCGTGCGCGCAGCGCCTTGACGAGCCGCGCGTCGTCGAGCGAGACGGCGTGCTCCATCCGGCGACTGTAACGGAGCGCCTTTGTGCGAGACGATGGGCACATGAAGGCAATCGCGGTTCATCCAGGCAAGGCGGATTCGATTCATCTGGAGGACGTATCGAAGCCCTCGCTCGACCAGATTCCGAACGGGCGCGGCGTGCTCGTGCGCGTCCTGCGCGTCGGCGTCGACGGCACGGACAAGGAGATCAACGCGGCCGAGTACGGCGCGGCGCCGGAGGGAGACGACTTCCTGATCATCGGCCACGAGAACTTCGGCGTCGTCGAGGAGGTCGGGCCAAACGTCCCCGACACGATCCGCCCGGGCGGCTACGTCGTCGCGAGCGTCCGCCGGCCGGGCTCGTCGATCTACGGGAAGATCGGGCTGCAGGATTTCACCACCGACGACGTCTATTTCGAGCGCGGGATCAACCTGCTGCACGGCTACCTGACCGAGTACTACGTCGAGGACTCGAACTTCGTCTTCGCCCTTCCGGAGACGCTACGCGAGGTCGGTGTGCTGCTCGAGCCAACCACCGTCGCCGAGAAGGGGATCAACCACGCTTACGAGATCCAGCGGCGCCTGAAGGTGTGGGAGCCGCGCAAGGCCCTGATCCTCGGCTCCGGCACGATCGGGCTGCTGATGGCGATGGCGGCGCGGCTGCGCGGCCTCGAGCTGACCGTCGCCTCGCTGCCGAAGCCGCCCTACCGCAACAGCGAGCTCGTCGAGCAGCTCGGCGCCGTCTACCGCTCGACGCAGGACTCGGATCTGCGCGCGATCAGCGAGGAGCGCGGCCCGTTCGACCTGATCATGGACGCTACGGGCTTCTCGCCGATCATCTGGGAGGCGGCCGAAGTGCTCGGCAAGAACGGCGTCCTCGTCCTCTCCTCGATCACCGGCGGCGACCGGAAGGTCGAGATCAACTCCGACAGGATCAACCAGAGCTTCGTGCTCGGCAACAAGGTGATGGTCGGCACCGTCAACGCCTCGCCGGCCGACTTCCGAAGCGGGGTCGACGACCTGATCAAGGCGCAGGCGCTCTTCCCCGGCTGGCTCGACCAGCTGCTGACGACGCCGATCCACGGGCTCGAGAACTACGAGGAGATGATCCGCGCGCTGACCGAGGACGCGGACGCGATCAAGGTCTTCGTCGAGGTGAACGGCAGCCGGTGAGCACCGAGCGGATGCTCGCCGGCGAGCTCTATGACGCGCGTGATCCCGAGCTCGTGGCCGCACGCGCCCGTGCGCGCGAGCTGCTCGGCCGCTTCAACGCCCAGCCCGATCGCTCCCTGCTCGAGGAGCTGCTGGGCTCGGTCGGCCTGGAAGCCGTGATCGAGCCGCCGTTCCATTGCGATTACGGCTTCCACATCTCGGTGGGCGAGCGTTTCTACGCGAACGTCGGCTGCGTCTTCCTCGACTGCGCGCCGATCTCGATCGGCGACGGCGTGCTGCTCGGGCCGGCGGCTCAGCTCTATGCCGCCACCCATCCGCTCGACGCCGAGACCCGCCGCCGCGGGCTCGAGTACGCGCTGCCGATCTCGATCGGCGACGACGTCTGGATCGGCGGCGGCGCGATCGTCCTCCCCGGAGTGACGATCGGCGACCACGCCGTCGTGGGCGCCGGCAGCGTCGTCACGAAAGACATCGCGGCCGACGCGATCGTCGCAGGGAACCCTGCCCGTGCCGTTCGCCACCTGGAGGTCACCTGATGAGGAACGTCCCCATCTACCCGCCGATCGCGGATTACGCGCTGCTGTCGGACTGCCATTCGTGCGCGCTCGTCTCGACCGACGGCTCGATCGACTGGTGCACCTTTCATCGCTTCGAGGCCCGGCCGGTCTTCGGGCGGATCCTCGACTGGGCGAAGGCCGGCTTCTTCCGGATCGCGCCGCTCGACGACGACTACGAGCCGACGAGGCGCTACCTGCCGGGGACGAACGTGCTCGAGACGACCTTCCGCACACGGACCGGGACGCTCGTGCTGACCGATTTCTTCTGCTTCCGGATGCCGTTACCGGGAGAGGACGCGCACTCCGCGCATCCCGACCACCAGCTGATCCGGATCGCGCGCTGCACCGAGGGCGAGGTCGCGGTCAAGGTGAAGCTCGTCCCGCGCTTCGACTACGGGCTGACGACGCCCCGGCTGGAGACGCGCGCGGACGACCTCGTCGTGGCCTACGGCGGCGCCGACGCGCTCGTGCTCCAGAGCGAGCTGCCGTTCGGCCACGCCGAGCGCTCGGCGACGCAGGGGAACCGCACGCTGCGCGCCGGCGAGGAAGCTTTCGTCGTCCTGACCTACCAGCTCCCGCACGAGCTAGAGCCACGCCGGCTGACCCGGCACGAAGTGCACGCGAGGCTCGAGGAGACGCGCGCGACATGGGCGGCCTGGGCCGACCGGTGTACCTACGACGGGCCGTACCGCGAGCAGGTCGTGCGCAGCGCGCTCGTGCTCAAGGCGCTGACGAACGGCCCGACCGGCTCGATCGTGGCGGCCGCGACCACCTCGCTGCCGGAGGAGATCGGCGGCGAGCGCAACTGGGACTACCGCTTCTCGTGGCTGCGCGACTCGGCGCTCACGCTGAACGCGCTCTTCGCGACCGGGTACACGGCCGAGGCTCATGCGTACATGGCCTGGCTGAAACGGACGACGGCGGGCCGGGCGAGCGAGCTACAGATCATGTACGGGGTCGGCGGCGAGCGGCTGCTCCCCGAGGTGGAGCTGGACTGGCTCGAGGGCTACCGTGGCTCGCGTCCCGTGCGGATCGGCAACGGCGCGGCGCAGCAATTCCAGCTCGACACCTTCGGCGAGCTCCTCGACACCGCGTGGCTCTACCGCCGCCACGGCGGCGAGATCGACGAGATCTTCTGGGACTTCCTCTCCCGGGTCGGCGGCGTCGTGCTCGAGAAGTGGCGCGAGCCCGACCAGGGCATCTGGGAGATCCGCGGCGAGCCAAAGCACTTCGTCTACTCGAAGGTGATGGCGTGGGTTGCGCTCGACCGTCTGGTCAAGCTGGCCGAGGAAGACGGTCGTGAGGGCGAGGTGGAGGCATGGCGTGCGGCGCGGGACGAGATCCGCGAGCTGATCGAGGCCCAAGGCGTCGATCCGGAAACCGGCGCGTTCGTGCAGTCCTTCGGCTCGAGCTCGCTTGACGCGTCGAACCTGATGATCCCGATCGTCGGCTTCGTCTCGCACGACGATCCGCGGGCTCGTGCGACCGCCGACCGGATCGCGGACGAGCTCTCCGCCGACGGCTTCGTCTACCGCTACGTCACCGACGGCGTCGACGGGCTCTCGGGCGAGGAGGCGACGTTCGCGATCTGCTCCTTCTGGCTCGTCGAGTGCCTTGCACGCGCCGGCGAGGGCGAGCGGGCGCGCGAGCTCTTCGAGCGGCTGCTCGGCTTCTGCAACGACGTCGGCCTGCTCGCGGAGGAGATCGACCCCCACTCCGGCGAGCTGATCGGCAACTTCCCGCAGGCGTTCTCGCACCTCGGCCTGATCCAGGCTGCGATCGCGCTCGACCTGCCGGAACTCTCGATGTCGAGCATGGAGAGCGGAGCCGCGACCGAAGCGTGAGCGACACCGGCCGAAGCGGCCGCCTCCAACCAGTGACGATTGTGTGACTTTTCTTCCACACCTGTCCTGCCGTGTCAGTTCGTGGGGACAGACCCCAAAAACGGCCCGGCCCGGCGCTTCGCGAGCGACCGCTTGTAACGGCGCGCGCTCCCGTGCGACTGTCCACGAGAGAGCGAGGAGGAAGCCATGAGCAGTGAGCACTACGACCTGATCGTGATCGGCGCTGGCTCGGCCGCGCGCGAGGGGGCCAACAAGGCCGCCAAGGAACACGGAGCAAAGGTCGCCCTGATCGAGCGCGAGCGCTGGGGCGGTAGCTGCCCCAACGTCGCCTGCACACCGACGAAGGCCTACCTCGTCGCCGCCGACCTGGCCCACGACATCAACACACTGGCGAACAAGCTCGGCATCCAAGTCGGCCCGGCGACGACGAATCTCGCGAAGGTGAGGGCCCGCAAGGAGACGCTGAAGAAGCCGCAGGCGAAGTGGGTCGAGGACCTCGAGGCAGCCGGCTTCGACACGTACGCCGGCACGGCGAGCTTCGTCGACCCACAGACGGTTCGAGTCGGCGACGCGGCGCTGACCGCGGACAAGATCCTGATCGCGACCGGGTCGCGCACCGCCGTGCCGCCGGTCGAGGGGATCGAGGAGATCGACTGGCTCGACCACGTCACCGCGCTCGACCTGGAGGAGCTGCCCGAGTCGCTCCTGGTCGTCGGCGCCGGCGCGGTGGGGCTCGAGTTCGGCCAGGCATTCGTACGCTTCGGCTCGCAGGTGACGCTCGTCGACGCGCTCGACCAGATCGCGCCGCAGAGCGACCACCACGCGGCCATGGAGCTCAGAGAGGCGCTCGAGGACGAGGGGATCCAAATCATCCTCGGCAGCTTCGTGCAGAAGGTCGCCGACCGCGACGGACGCCACATCGCCACGATCGTCCCGCGCGAAGGCGGCATGGAGCAGGAGGTCGAGTTCGATCGCCTGCTGCTCGCTTCGGGCCGCCGGCCGAACATCGAGGCGCTGAACCTCGCGGCCGCCGGCGTCGAGACCTACAAGCTCGGGATCGTGGTCGACGAGCGCATGCGCACGAACGTCCCGGGGATCTGGGCCGCGGGCGACGTCAACGGCCAGGCCCAGTTCACGCCCGTCGCGCAGTACCAGGCGCGAATCGCGGTCGAAGACATGTACCGCCCGGGCGAAGGCCCGGCAGCCGACTACACGGTGCTGCCGGCGGCGATCTTCACCGACCCCGAGCTCGCCGGCGTCGGGCTGACGGCAATGGAGGCCGAGGAGCAGGGCTTCGAGTGCGAGACCGTCGTCCACCCGCTGAAGTACGTCCGCAGGGCGTCGTACATCGACGCGAAGCACGGGCTCTACAAGATCGTCTTCGACCGCCGCAGTCGAAGGGTGCTCGGGCTGCACGTCGTCTCTCGCGGCGCCAGCGACATCGTCCAGGGACTCTCGATCGCGCTGCGGCTCGGCGTCACCGTCGACGAGCTCGCGAACGCGCACCACGTGTTCCCGACCTTCGGCGAGGGCGTGAAGGCAGCGGCCGAGCAGGCGCGCGTGACCGTGCCGGCATAGTGCCGATCGACTTCACCAACCTGCTGATCGTCGCCGCGGCGGCCTTTGCGGCGCCGCTCGCACTCGGGCTCGTCCCAGTGCTGCGGCTGCCGGCGGTCGTGCTCGAGATCGTGCTCGGGATCGTGCTCGGCCCGTCGGTGCTCGGCTGGGCGAGAGTCGACGAGCCCGTGCAGCTGATGAGCTTGCTCGGGCTCGCCTTCCTCCTTCTGCTCGCGGGACTCGAGGTCGAGTTCGAGCAGTTCCGCGGCCGGCTACTGAAGCTGACCGGCCTCGCCTTCGCCGCCTCGATCGGGATCGCGCTCGTCTTCGCGCTCGGCCTCCACGGAGCGGGGCTCGTCAAGTCTCCCCTCCTGATCGCGATCATCGCCTCGGCCACCTCGCTCGGCGTCGTCATCCCGGTGTTGAAGGACGCGGGCGAGTCGTCGACGCACTTCGGCCAGGTCGTTCTCGCGGGCGCGTCGATCGCGGACGTCGCGACGATCATCCTGCTCTCGCTCTTCTTCTCGGGCCACTCGTCGGGGCTCGGCGCAAAGCTGAGCCTGCTCGCCGCCTTCGCCGCCTTCGCGGTCGCGATCGGCCTCGTCGTCCTTGGCGCCGAGCGCTCGATGCGGCTCTCGGGCGCGCTCCTCCGGCTGCAGGACACGACCGCGCAGATCCGCGTCCGCGGCGCCTTCGCGCTGCTCGTCGGCTTCGTCGTCCTCGCTGAGAAGTTCGGCCTCGAGGCGATCCTCGGCGCCTTCATGGCCGGGGCGATCCTCAAACTGGTCGACCGCGACCAGGCGATGACCCACACGCACTTCCACCAGAAGCTCGCCGAAGCCGGCTTCGGAATCTTCGTGCCCTTCTTCTTCGTCGCGAGCGGTCTCAAGTTCGACGGCAGCGCGCTGTTCGCGAAGTCGTCGACGCTGGCGCTCGTGCCCATTTTCGTGGCGCTGCTGCTCGCCGCCCGCGCGCTGCCGGCGCTGCTCTACCGGCCGCTGCTCGACGGCCGTCACATCGCGGCCGCCGGTTTGTTGCAGGCGACGTCACTCGGCTTCATCGTCGTCGCGGAGCAGATCGGGATGGACCTCGGGCTGATCACCAAGGGCACCGGCGCCGCGTTCGTCGCCGCCGGGCTCGTCTCGGTGCTCGTTTTCCCGCTGACGGCGCTGTCGCTGCTTCGTGGCGAAACCGCGCCGCAGACCGTCGCGGCAAGCCTTTGAGAGCGGGATGCTGCTACGGTTCTCGCGCCACAGATCATCAAGAGCGAGTACCGGTAGTGCGATCACGCCTCCGCTGCATCGTTCGTGAAGGAGCAGGGAGGTGGAATACATGGCAACCGGAACCGTGAAGTGGTTCAACGACTCGAAGGGCTACGGCTTCATCTCGCAAGCCGACGGCGGCGACGACGTCTTCGTTCACTTCAGCGCGATCGCCGGCGAGGGCTTCAAGAGCCTCACCGAAGGCGCGAAGGTCGAGTACGAGGTCGAAGAGGGCCCGAAAGGCCCGCAGGCCCGCAACGTCAGCATCGTCGGTTAACCCGAATTTCGCGCGCGGGTGAGTCTCTCGCCCGCGCGCACTCATCTCAGGAAGGAGGTGCGTTATCTCCGAAAAGGAGCAGAAGATCGAAGTGGACGGCGAGGTCGTTGAGTCGTACAAGAGCGGCATGTACCGCATCGCGCTCGACAACGGCCACGAGGCCCTCGGCTACACGGCCGGAAAGATGCGCCGTTACCGAATCAAGATCCTGATCGGCGACCGGATCAAGCTCGAGCTGTCGCCGTACGACCTGACCCGCGGTCGGATCGTCTATCGCTACCGCGAGTCGGACGGCAACGTCGCGCAGCCGCCGGTTTAGGCGGAATGGCGCTCTAGAAACTCGAGCACCCGCCGCCAGGCGTCCTCGGATGCCTCGGCGAACTCCTCGTAGCGGCGGTCGAAGAAGCTGTGCGGCGCGCCCTCGTAGACGACGAGCTCGTGCTCGACGCCGGCCTCGGCCAGCGCCCGTTCGAACGCCTCGTTCAGATCGGCCGTGATGTGCTGGTCGGCGCCGGCCTGGAGCGCGAGAATCGGCGCCTCCAGCTCCGTTGCGCGCTGGGTCGGCCCCGGGACGCCGTTCCGTTCGGCGGGCATCCCGTAGAAGCCGACTGCACCGGCGAGCCCGTGCCCCGACGCGGCCGCGAGCCAAGCGTTGCGGCCGCCGAAGCAGAAGCCGACGGTGAAGATCGCGCGTGTGCGCGGGCGAAGCCGCTCGACGGCTGCGCCGATGTCCGTCTGGATTCCCTCGGGAGTGGTCTTCTCGACGTGCTCCGTGTACTCGAAGTCGTCGTCACGCTTCCCGACGCCCGCCGTCCGTCCGAAGTAGTCGATCGCCAGCGCGTGGTAGCCGCGCTCGCCGAAGCGAAGCGCGAGCTCCTCGTAGAACCGATAAAGGCCGCGGACGTCAGGAAGCACGACCACGCTGATCCCGTTCGGCTCGTCGGGGGTCGCCTCGAAAGCGGCGAAGCGGTTGCCATCGGCGGCGTCGAGCTCGAGGTCGTCGTGCGAGACCGCCGCGCCGGCGATCCGCGGGACCGGTGGCAGGGAATCCAGCTCGAAGCACATCAGCTCAGCCCACAGGCGGCAGCGGCTGCCACGTGACGGCGAAGGAGCCGCCGTCGCTACCCAGTGCGCCCGGAATCGCATTCGCGCCGGCCTGCGAGGGGTGAACAGGGTCGTTCTGGTCGCCGTGCAGCTCGATCGTCGTCGCCGACCAGACCGGGTCGGAGATGCGGCCCCTGTGTCCCTGGACGGTCGCGGTCGCGTGCGAAAACGCGACGGTGCCGAAGTTCGTCAGCGGCAGCGTCGAGCAGTTACCGCTGTAGTCGCAGCCGCTCGGCGCCTCCGCCACCCACTCCGCCGACTCCAGGTCGGGTCGCGCCATGCGGAGCTTCTTCGTGAACAGCTTTCCGGTCGTGACATTCTTGAGCCGGATCACGACGGTCTTCGTCCTTCTGCTCACGGACACCGTGGCCGAGAACGTGTTTCCGGGACGGACGCCGATCCGCACCAGTACGGGAGGCTTCGGGTAGAGCTCGTACCAGGCCGTGTAGTACGGCGAGCCGGCCGAACAATTCGCGAGCGTGCCGGTCTGCTCGACCGCAAACGAGCTCTTCGAGAAGCCGCCTAGACCGACCCAGAAGGCCGAGTAGGTCGAGGACAGATCCGCGCACGTCGCGGCCGGCTGCACCCATTTGCCGGTCACACTGGCGAACGGCTTGCGGTGCGTGACCGCATAGCCGGCCCAGTTCGCGCTCGTCTCCGTGCCGCCTCGTACCAGCAACGCCTGCTGGATTCCGAGCCGCAGCTCGGGTGGGGCTGCAGCGGCGGATCCCGCCGACAGCGCGGCGACGCAGATGAGCAGGGGAACGAGTCTCTTCACGATTTGCGGCGAGTGTACGTCGAGTCTCGCCCATCTTCGTTAGAACCGGCTAAGAATCAACCGCCCGTCGCAGAGAAGTGCTGGTAGTCCGGGGCGCCGGTCCACCGTCCGCCCCAGCGCCAGCCGACGGCGGCAAACGCACGGACGAGCAACCCGCCGCGGACCGCCATGCCCGGGCGAACGTTCGAGCGGTCGAGATACCTCTGCCCAGCGCGCGGGTGGATGCGGCCGGCTTCGAGGTATGGGTTCTCGACCGGGTTGACGTCGATCGCCTCACCGTAGGCATGCACCGACCAGCGGCGCGGACCCGGACCCACCACGTAGCGGCAGTTGAAGGCGGCCGTGTTGTCGGCCGCGAGCGAGCGCTCGTCCTTGCCGCCGTAGGCGTCGATCGGCTGCAGCCTGCGGATCGGAAAGCGGGCCGCGTACAGCCTGGAGAACACGTGCACGAGATCGGAAACAGCGTTCTCGTTCGCGACCAGTGCACCCGTGTGCGCGCGGTGGTCGAAGCCCCAGTAGGTGAGCCGGACTCGTCTCAACCGCGCGGGCGAGACCGGGCAGCCGGGATGCCACGAATGCGGCAGCTGCGCCGCCGTCACGCGCGAGATGCTGTGGCTGAACGGCGGGGCGTGCAGCGACGCGGCCGCGAAGATCCCGAGCAGCAGCGTTTTCATCGCGCCGAGCGTACTCTGCACCCGAGATGCGCCCCCCAATCGCGCTAACGGCCTGCCTACTCCTTTGCGTCGCGGCGGCGAGCGCCCTCGGCGAGGCGCACGCGGTCGCGTGCCCGGCCAACCTGGCGAGCCGACTCGCCTCCACCGGGACGGCGACGCAGCTGCTCACCGTCGTCGCGGCGACTCGGCGCTCGACCCTTGGCTCGCTGCGCCTCTGGCGGAAGTCCGGCGAGTGCTGGCTCGCCGTCGACGGTCCCTGGACGGCGCACCTCGGGCAGAAAGGCGTCTCGGAGAACAAGCACGAAGGAGACAAGACCACGCCCGCGGGCGCCTTCGGGATCCAGCCGGTGATGTACGGCGTCGGAACGAACCCGGGTGTTCGCTATCGCTACCGCCGCATCGTCTGCGGCGACTGGTGGGTCGAGGATCCCCGCTCGCCGTTCTACAACCGCTTCCACCACGTTCGCTGCGGCAGCAAGCCGCCGTTTCGCATCACCAGCGAGGACATGTCCCGCTCGCCGATCTCGTACCGGCACCTGGCCGTGATCGACTACAACACCCACCCGATCGTGCCCGGGCGAGGCTCGGGCATCTTCCTGCACGTGAGCGCTAGCGGCCGGCCCACGCTCGGCTGCGTGAGCCTGACGAGGCCGCAGCTCGTCGGCGTCCTGCGCTGGCTCGACCCGACGGCCTCCCCGCTGATGGCGATCGGCACGGCCGCGACCATCCGGGACTACTAGCCCTCGGGACCCTGCCAGCCGAAATCGCGGCCGAGGAGCTCGTAGAGACGGCGGTTCGGCTCGGCGAAGTACTCCGCGAGACGGCCCCGGGTGTCGGCTCCCATCCCGCCGTAGTGCTGCTCGTAGACGCGCGGATACGAATCGAGCTCGTGCGTCGCCGCACCCAGGAAAACGAGCACGCGCGCGTAGACCTGCTCAGGCTCGGCCGCGAGCTCGTCACTTGCGACAACGAACAGCTGCTCGTGGGGAAAGACCGCGAACCATCGCTCGAGCTGCTCCGCGTAGCGGCCGCGGGCGAGATAGGCGTAGTCCCACCACGCGTGGCTGAAGTAGCCCGGGTCGCGGAGCAGCCGCTCCTCCTCCCCGCGCGTCCGCTCGGGCTCTGCGTCGATCGCCTCTTCGAAGGTCAGGGGCTCGCGCCCGAGAGCGACCTCGTGGTGGTAGTGCGAGAGTGCCCGGTCGATCGGGTCCCGCAGGAGCACGATCAGCTTCGCGTCAGGAACCGTCGCCCGCACACGTTCCGGCGCGAGCGGATGGAACAGGTAGCCGGGGCTCGCCTCGCCGAGGATCCGGCCGGCGGCTCGGATCGGGAAGTGGCCGCGGTACCAGCGAACGCCGCGACGGTAATGCCGGTCGAAGTAGCTGACCTCCTTCCAGGCCGGTCCGGTGATTCGTGGGTGCCAGCGCAAATAGGCGTAGAGCGCGGTGGTGCCGGCCTTCTGCGCGCCAAGGATCAGGAAGTCGGGCAGCGGCCTGGCGAACGAGGTCGCCTGTCCGTACGTCCAGACCGCATTCCGCAGCACCGCCCGCGCCGGGCGGGGGAGGCGCGGAATCAGCTCTGCGGGGAGCCTTCGAGCCCTCAGGCGTAACCCAGTTCGCGCAAGAGCGGGCCCGCCTCGCGCTCGACGTCCTCGACCTGCTCGGCGGTCAGATCCCGGCGCCAGCGGCCGATCGAGCGGCTGTGAACGGCGGCGAGTGCCTCGGCGAGTGGCGCCGGGTCCGCATCCAGCCGCCGCGCGATCCGCTCGGCGACGGCCGCCGGATCGGCTGCGATCTCCTCGTAGCGGAACTCGAGCGTGTGCTCGGGCGCCGCGCGGGCCGCGGTCAGGTACCGGCGCCAGGCCCAGGCCGCCCGCGTCGCCTCGCGCGCGCGTATGAACTCGTCGCGGCGCCCCGGCTCGACCCAGGAGCGATGGTAAGAGCCGTACGGCTGACCGACGTCGTCGCGACCCTCCCGCTCGCGAAGCCAGCCCTGCTCGAGCAGTGAGCAGACGACGTCGCGTCCGTCCCGGATGATGTGCAGCACCGTCGCCTGCGGATAGGCCCGAACCGCGGCGCCGACCACGAAGCTGAGCTCCGGCGTCTGTTCGACCGGTCTCAGGTCGCGGACGAAGCTCAGCCGCCGGACCCGCTCTAACGTTGAGCGCAGCTCGGCCGCCGCCTCGGCCTCCGGCAGCGAGGTCCAGCGCTCGATGCTCGCCTTCACCGGTCTTACCTCGCCGAGATCGACGAAGCCCGGCTGCGAGCCGACCGCCCCTGCCAGGAACGTCGTCCCCGAGCGCGGCGAGCCGGCCACGAAGACGATCCGCTCCGTCGCCAGGGCAGGATCGCCGCCACGCTCGCGAAACCC
>Ga0066710_100005155_pt1 | contig 11823 bp, 4 predicted proteins | sample GraSoiAngelo_159_FD_79666 | JGI IMG/M metagenome (GOLD analysis project Ga0066710, IMG submission 79666) | Grasslands soil microbial communities from the Angelo Coastal Reserve, California, USA - 14_1009_16_40cm | ecosystem: Environmental > Terrestrial > Soil > Grasslands | place: USA... | reverse complement strand
TCGCGCAAGCAATCGCAGGGTTTTGGCTGCGTACAGCGATTCCATGAACGATCTGCTTAGGAACGGATACAACCCGAAGGTGCGACCAAGCGGACACGACATCAGCGAGAAATTCGGCGTTGACAATGGTGGTGCGATTCCTCCGAACCTGCTCGCTTTTCCCAATACCGAGAGCAACTCACACTATCTTCGATATTGTAAGGAGCACGGTTTGGTACCGCATCCGGCACGATTTCCAAGTGCGCTACCCGAATTCTTTATGCGCATCCTCACCGACAAAGGTGACTTCGTACTGGATCCGTTCGCCGGCAGCTGTGTAACGGGACAGGTTGCCGAACGCCTAAAGCGGAAGTGGACATGTTGCGACTGCGTCAAGGATTATGTAACTGGCGCACGCGGTCGTTTCGAGCGGCCCAGTAATAGAGTGGGATATACACGCGGTGCCAAGGCTAATACCTACAGCGTTCCGAACCCGCTCGCGAATCCAATTGAAGACGAATCTCCCCTTCCGTCGGACGGCGGAAAGATTCGCCCAGCCGCTAATCTTTCAGCTCCGCGGGCGACGTACAAGGCCCTTACTAAAGAGGCTGCTCGTTCACCTGAGCAACTGCGGTTGTTGGAGGGGCCGTAAGCGCATTGCGCGGAACAGTGCGGAGAAAGGTGGACAATAATGTATGCCCGCGCTAAGTGACTCTCGTCTGCGAGCAATTCTGCTCGGGGCTCTCCCCGGAGCAACGGTTGATCATGACCGCGGACACATGAAACCGATCATTCTGAAGATTCGGGGAATCGGTCGCATCAGAATTTATCTGTGGACCACAACTCCGGATGCATCCGTGCAGGGCCGACCAGCGGGCGAGCACAAGGCGCAAATTATTCTTCCAGGTTCGCCAAGGGGAAGCCGCCAGCACCTGAGTCTCGTTGACATGCCGACTGCACTTCTGGGTTACAGCCCGATTTTTGGGGTGTTTACCGCTTGGCAAGCTGAGCTTCACTCGGATTCAGGCTAGAGCAGCCTTCGTCCGGATCGCAGAGGAGGATATCGCCTTGCTTCGGCAGCTACACTTGCTCGAGGGATACGATGATGCGTTGAGACCCTTTATCGACAGTCAAATTCGCCTTCCACAATTCTCCGGTCTGGATCAGGCGATGCATAATCGGTTATTGGAGGCATTCCATACTGTTTATTTGGCGTGATTGATCGAGTATCTGCTTAGCTTGCCTCGTTCGTTACAATTTTTTCCGCGACTACCGGCGGTTGGTCGGATAAGGTCGCGGCGCATCCATGAAAACGCTGAAAACCCTCGCGCTCATTCTGGCGTTCCTCCTCCCCCTTTTGAAATCCCAAGCTCAAAGGTTAAAGCTCAAGAGAAGCTCCAAGGTCAAAATTTCAAAGGGCCTGCGGAGCGCCGGGTCGGCGGAGACCAGCCACGAGGCGGCGAGGACTGGAGCTTGCTGCCTGGAGCTTTTCTTGAGCTTTGAGCTTTAGCCTTTGATCTTCCCTCCCATACGGTGTAAATAAGGCAAGAGTCGTCCGCCGGAGTTATGATTGATCGCCTTCTCGAAAAGCATCTCAAACCCATCGCGCGCGATTGTTGGCGGTGGCGGTTGTGGCGGGGTCTCGCGCGGTGCTGGGCGGCCATGGCGGCGCTGGGCGCCGGTTTGACGTTGCTGCACCGGGTCACCGGCTGGTGGGCCGGCTGGGTTTTCCCGTCGTTCGTCGCGGCGACAGTCGGCTGGGCGCTGGTAATCTGGCGACGCTGGCGAGCCAACGAGCCGGACTATCGTGAGGTCGCCCGCCAGATCGAGTGGGAAAATCCGAAATTGCACGCGCTGCTGCTGACGGCAGTGGAACAGCAACCGGACCCCGCGACCGGTGCGCTGAATTACCTGCAGCAACGCGTCGTGCGCGAGGCGCTCGAGCACAATCGCCGGCGACCCTGGGCCAGTCGGGTCTTTGAGCGGCTCTTCTTCGCCCGGTGCGCCCACGCCCTGGCGCTGATCCTGTTCGTCGCGGTTTTGTGCGGTTTGTGGATCGCCACGCCCGCCAGTCGTTCCCCGTTGATCGCGCTCAAGCAAGGCGTCACGGTCACCCCGGGGGACGTCAGTCTCGAGCGCGGCAGCGGTCTGGTCGTGCTGGCCCGGTTTGAGGGAAATCTGCCGGCCGAAGCCACTCTCGTTCTCAAACCGCTCAACGAACCGGAGCGGCGCCTGCCGCTGGCGAAGAATCTCGACGACCCGGTCTTTGGCGCGAGTGTTCCCGAGGTGAAAAGTGACCTGGCCTACCGCGTCGAGTTCGCGGGTCGGCAGACCCGCGATTTTAACGTCACGGTTTTCGATTATCCCAAAATGGAACGCGCGGACGCGAAAGTCACATTTCCCAAATACACCGGGCTTCCGGAAAAGACCATCCCGGATACCCGCCGCGTCAGCGCGGTGGAAGGTTCGGTTCTCGAATACACGTTTTTCCTGAACAAACCCGTGGCCACGGCCAGGCTGGTGGCGAAGGACAAGTCCGCGGTTGGCCTCGTTGCCGACACCAATCGCGCGAATGTTTATCGTCTCCAGTTCACGCTCGAGCAAAGCCGCCACTACGAATTACAACTCGTGGACGACGCCGGCCGCACGAATAAGATTCCACCGCAATTTGTCATCGAAGCGCTCAAGAACCGCCCGCCGATGTTGAAACTGGCGTCACCGCGCGGCGACCAGCGCGTCTCGCCCCTCGAGGAGATCGGCTTCCAGGCCGAGGCGTCCGACGATTTCGGTCTCAAAGCCTACGGGATCGCTTACGCGCTGGCGGGCCAGGAGACGTCGTTTGTCGAATTGGGCAAGGACGCCGGCCCGAATGAAAAGCGCCAGTTCACCTACCTCCTCCCTCTGGAGGACCTTTCCGCGCGGCCCGACCGGTTGTTGAGCTACTACCTCTGGGCGGATGATATCGGTCCCGACGGAGCGCCCCGGCGCACCTCGAGCGACATGTACTTTGCCGAGGTTCGTCCGTTCGATGAGATCTTCCGCGAAGGCCCGTCGATGGAAGGCGGCGGCCAACAGGGCGCCGGGAATCGGATCCAGAAACTGGCCGAACTGCAAAAACAAATTATCAACGCGACCTGGAAGCTGCAGCGGCAGGAAGCAGGCAGGACGCCGTCGTCGCAATACAAGAAGGACGCGCCGGTCGTGCAACAATCCCAGGAACAGGCGCTCGAACAGGCGCGCGCGATGAGGGAGGGTGTCGATGATCCGCGGGCCAAGGCCCTGATCGAAAATGTCGAGACGGCCATGGCCAAGGCGGTGGATCGGCTGAGCGAAGCGGTGGACAAAACTTCCACGGCGCCGCTCCCTTCTGCGCTGGCGTGCGAGCAGGGGGCGTATCAGGCGCTGTTGAAACTGGCCGCGCGTGAATACCAGGTTTCGCGGAGCCGCGGCCAACAAGGCGGCCAGGGAGGCGAAGGCGCCCAGCGCCAACTCGACCAACTCGAGTTGAAGGAGGCCGAAAACCGTTACGAAACACAGCGCCAGGCTGCGCCGCAGCAGAACGCCGAACAGCGCGAACAGCTCCAGGTGTTGAATCGGCTCAAAGAACTGGCGCAACGCCAGCAGGACATCAACGAGCGGGTCAAGGAGCTCCAGACCGCCCTGCAGGAGGCCAACACCGAGGAGGAACGCGAGGAAATCCGCCGGCGCTTGAAGCGCCTGCGCGAGGAAGAGCAGGAGATGCTGGCCGATCTGGACGAACTGCGCCAGCGGATGGAGCGGCCGGAAAACCAGTCACGCATGGCCGATGCCCGCCAGAAACTCGACCAGACCCGTTCCGAAGTTCAACGCGCCTCCGAGGCCCTCGACAACCAGTCCGTCCCGCAGGCCCTGTCCTCAGGCACCCGCGCCCAGCGCGACTTGCAACAACTCAGCGATGATTTCCGCAAGAAAAGCTCCAGCCAGTTCGCCGACCAAATGCGCCAGATGCGCAACGACGCGCGGCAACTCGCCCAAAAACAGGAGGAACTGTCCCGGAATCTCGAGGGCCTGGCCGACGCCAAACAGAAGACGTTGAGCGATTCAAACGAACGCCGCGATCTGGCCGGTCAATTGGCGCAACAGAAGGCCGGCGTGACCAACCTGTTCCACGAGATGCGCGCCGTTTCAGAGCAGTCCGAGACCGCCGAACCCTTGTTGTCCAAGCAGCTTTACGACATGCTCCGCCAAAGCAACCAGGAGGAACTCAATAAATCCCTCGATTTCTCCTCGGAACTGATCCAGCGCGGATTCCTTTCCCAGGCCGGACCCTTCGAGCAGCGCGCGCGCCAGAACATCGACGAATTGAAACGGGGCGTCGAAAGGGCCGCCGAAAGCGTGCTGGGCGACGATGTCGAGGCTCTGCGCCTCGCCAAACGCGAACTCGATGAGCTCAGCCGACAGTTGGAAAGAGAAATGTCCCAAGCCGGGTCCAACGGAATTCCCGCCAATGAGATCGCTTCACCAGGCGAGCTGATGATGCGACGGCGCCCTGGACCCGGTCCCCAGGCAAATTCCGAATCGCAAAGCGCCGCCCCCACGGATGAGCAGTGGAAATCCGCAAGCCAGCCAGCCCCGCCCGGAGACCGCGAGGCTCAAAACCAGGTCGCGCAGAATTCGCAGTCGCAGAGCCCTGATTCCTCAGGGGCGAAACAGCCGTCCTCCGGGCAGCAACCCGGCGGGTCCGGCTCGCGCGGACAAGACAGTTCGCCGAATTCTTCCGGAGACGGAACGCAGCAGACGGAGCAACAGGATTCGGCCCAAGGCGCCCAAGCTTCTGCTTCGGGACCGGGCCGGAACAATCCGAACGGGCCGCCCGGCCAGCGAGCCGGCGCTGGCGGGGCCGCGCGGCGGAATTTCTTCGATCGAGGCGGTGCTGAAGGAGGGGCCGAAGGCGGCGGCCTGAATGGCGGGCCGTTGACCGGAAATGAGTATGTGGATTGGTCGGACCGGCTCCGCGACGTCGAAGAGATGCTCGATTTGCCGGAGTTGCGCGGCGAAGTCGCGCGCATCCGGGACCGCGCCCGCGCCGTTCGACTCGATTACCGGCGCCGCGGCGAGAAACCGGACTGGGCCGTGGTCCGGCTGCGGATTGCCTCGCCGCTGGCGGAAGTGCGCTCGCGGATCGCCGAAGAACTGGCCCGCCGCGAGTCGAACGAGGCCGTCGTCCCCATCGATCGAGATCCCGTGCCGGCCAAGTTTTCCGAGTTGGTCCGCCGCTACTACGAGGAGCTGGGAAAGGAGGACTGAGTGTGGAGGTGGTTGGCAGATCTGTCCCTGAATGTCGGGGAAAATCTGCGCGACGAGCCAATTTGAGTTCGCTCTCTGCTCCCTCGAGTGGCAAGCTGAGAGGTGATGTGCGCTGCGACTGTATTGATCTCCGGGCGCGAATGGCTGTGGCCGGCCTCCATCTTTCTGGCGATCGCGCTGGGAACTCTCCTGTGGACCTATTGGCGGGCGCCGGTCGGTGGGGCCCTTCGTGGTGTCTGCGCCATGTTGAAACTGTCGGGGCTGCTCCTGCTCACGGCGTGCCTGCTCGATCCGCTCTGGAGCGGGCAACGCGCCCGGCCCGGAGCCAATCTTTTCGCCGTCGTCGCCGACAACAGCCAGGGTATGCAGATTCGCGACCGGGGCGACTTGCGCAGCCGCGGCGACCTGCTTCACGCGGCTCTCACGTCGGACAAGGCCGACTGGCGCGCGAAGCTCGAGGAGAATTTTCAGGTCCGCCGTTACCTGTTTGATTCGAGGCTGCAAAGCACCAGGGATTTTTCCGAACTGGTGTTCGACGGTCGGGCCTCGGCCATCGGCTCGGCGTTGCGCACGCTCGCCGATCGTTACCGGGGCCAACCCTTGGCGGGCGTCCTGCTTCTGACGGATGGCAATGCCACGGACATTTCCGACGGGAAAATCGATCCGGTCGGTTTGCCGCCGGTTTATCCGGTCGTGATCGGTCGGGACGAGGCCATCAGGGATGTCGCCTTGCAAAAGGTCGCAGTGAGCCAGACTGTCTTCGAAGACGCCCCGGTAACCATCCAGGCCGATGTCCTGGCCAACGGGTATTCCGGCGCACCCCTCGTGGCACAGGTGCTCGATGGCGAGGGGAAAAAAGTGGCGGAACAGACCCAGCGCGCGGCGCGCGACGGCGAAGCCACGCAATTCCGCCTGCAACTGCGGCCCGAGAAAAGCGGGGTCGCCTTCTATCGGCTGCGGGTCGCCGCCAAAGACGAGCTGCGCCAATTCGAGCGGCCGGAGACGACCACCGAGGCGACGCTGGCCAACAACGGGCGCGTTCTGGCCGTGGACCGCGGGCAGGGGCCTTACCGCATCCTTTATGTCTCGGGCCGGCCCAATTGGGAATATAAATTCCTGCATCGCGCAATTGAAGAGGATGAACAAATCGAGCTCGTCGGTTTGATTCGAATCGCCCGGCGCGAGCCCAAATTCGACTTTCGCGGCCGACCTGGCGAATCCAGCAACCCGCTCTTTCGCGGTTTTGGCAACCAGTCGAAGGAGGAGATCGAACGTTACGATCAGCCGGTGCTGGTGCGCCTGAACACGCGGGACCAATCCGAACTGATCGGCGGCTTTCCCAAGACCGCGGAAGAACTCTATGCCTACCACGCCGTCATCCTGGACGATCTCGAGTCCGATTTCTTCAGCCGGGACCAGATGACGCTGCTGCAAAAGTTCGTTTCCGAACGCGGGGCAGGATTCCTCATGCTCGGCGGCGCGGAGTCGTTTCATCAGGGCAAGTATGAGCGGACGCCCGTGGGCGATATGCTGCCGGTCTATCTCGATCACGCTCCGGAAGTCAAGGCGTCCACGAACCTCCACCTCACGCTCACCCGTGAGGGCTGGCTCCAGCCGTGGGCGCGGCTGCGCAGCAACGAGGCGGAGGAAAAGTCGCGGCTCGACGCAATGCCCGGTTTCCAGGTGCTCAACCCGGTGCGCGACATCAAGCCCGGCGCCAGCGTCGTCGCCACCGTCCAGGACGAGACCGGGCGAAACCTTCCCGCGCTGGCGGTGCAGCGGTTCGGCAACGGCCGTGTCGCCGCCCTGATGGTGGGCGACCTTTGGCGCTGGGGATTGCACGACGAGGGCTCGCACCGCGACATGGATAAGGCCTGGCGCCAGTTGACACGCTGGCTGATCGCCGACGTGCCCAACCGGATCGACCTCCGCGTCGAACCGAAGCAGGATGACCCGAATCAAGCGCTTCTGCTTCAGGTCCGTGTCCGCGACAAGAAATTTCAGCCGCTGGAGAATGCTGCGGTGGTGCTGACCGTGCGCGCCATCACGAACGATTTCACCCAAACCAAATCGGCGGCGGACCTCCGGTCACACACCAATGCCGGCGCGGTCCGGTTGACCGCCGAGCCTGCTTCCACGGAGGCCGGTCTTTACGAAGCGACCTATGTCCCGCGTGAAACCGGCGGTTACCTCGCCGAGGCCGCGGTCACCGACCCGGACGGCGTGGACGTCGGACGCGTTCAGGCCGGCTGGACGGCAGACCCGGCGGCGGAAGAATTTCGCTCATTGAAGCCCAATCGCGCCTTGCTGGAAACGATCGCCCGCCAGAGCGGCGGCGAGGTCCTCGATCCCTCCGGACTCGACCGCTTTGCGGCAAACCTTCCCAATCGCAAAGCGCCGATTACCGAAAGCTGGACCCTTCCTTTGTGGCACCGATCAACGGTGTTTCTGGCCGCGCTCTCCTGTTTCGTCGTCGAGTGGGGCCTGCGACGCTGGAAAGGGTTGGCGTGAAAAAAACCGAATGACGAATATCGAATGACGAAAGAAATCGGAAATCCGAATGACGAAGGCCGACGGTACCAGACCGGGACCTCGTTCTCGGCCATTCGTCATTCGGGCTTCGTCATTGCTTCGGATTTCGTCATTCGTCATTCGTCATTTGCCCTCCTGTTGGCCGCGTGGTTCACCGCGACCGCTTTCGCCTCGAGCGCCACCAACGGGAATGACAAAGCCACAGTCCTCCTCGTCGTCGGTGCGACCGGGGAAGAGGAGTACGCTAAGAATTTCGAGCGGTGGGCCGGCCTCTGGGAGAAGGCCAGCCGCGATGGAGGCGCAAATTACGTTTCCGTCGGTTTGACCCCGACGAATGAGACGACCGATTTGGAACGGATGCGACAGGCTCTCGCCGCGGAGCCCAAGGAATCCGCGAGCGACCTGTGGCTCGTCCTGATCGGGCATGGAACTTTTGACGGCAAGGAGGCGAAATTCAATCTGCGCGGACCCGACCTGTCCGCGACCGATCTGGCGGAGTGGCTGAAACCGTTCCGCCGCCCGCTCGCGGTGATCGACTGCGCCTCGTCGAGCGGACCGTTTCTGAACAAGCTATCGGCGACCAACCGTGTGGTGGTGGTCGCCACCAAAAGCGGTTACGAGCAGAATTACGCCCGCTTCGGCCAATACATTTCCGAAGCGATTGCGGATCCCGGGGCGGATTTGGAAAAGGACGGGCAAACATCTTTGCTCGAGGCCTTCCTGATGGCGTCGCGCCGGGTCGCCGAGTTTTACGAGAGCGAGGGCCGACTGGCCACCGAGCACGCGTTGCTGGACGACAACGGCGACGGTCTGGGCACGCCGGCCGATTGGTTCCGCGGAATCCGCGCAGTGAAAAGGGCACGGGAGGGCGCGCCAGCCGACGGCTTGCGGGCGCACCAGTTCCACCTGGACCGCAGCGACGCGGAACGAAAGCTGGCTCCGGAAATCCGCGCCAGGCGCGACGAGTTGGAGCTCGCGATTTCGCGGCTGCGCGACACCAAGAATCAGGTCACGGAAGACGATTATTATCGGCAACTGGAGAAGCTGCTGCTCGAGTTGGCGACGTTGTATCAGCAAGCCGCCTCGAAGCCGAAGTGATTCTGAAAGGGAGCAATTCCGCCGCGAAAGAACGCAGAGAACCAAGGAAGTCCGAATCTCGAAACCCAAACCGGCGAGGCGCGACCCATCATTGCTCTTTCGCTCCGCGCAAAAAGGGAAAAGCGTTCGTGGTCAGCCAGAGCCGGAGTTTGTTGACGCTGGAAAAGGAGAGTTCGATTTTCAAGGCCGTGAGAATCTCCCGCAGGGTCGCCTCCGGCCGGGCCGCAACGCAGGCGATGATGTCGCGGCACATTTCCTTCGGATGTTTTCTCGGGTAGGGATTCTGCGTGGACAGGAGTTTGTACTCGCCCGCGCCATTCCCCAGGAAAACGATTCTCCGGGCGTCGGAGGGGACGAATTTTTGCGCGAGAAACTCGTCGGAAAGCTGTTTCTCGGACTTGCACGGCGAGGCGGCGTCGCTGCGCCGCAGGTAAAACCAGAGCATCGGGGACTTGTCGAGCATCAGGCAGTTGGTGATGCGCCAGCGCTTGGTGTCCGTGAACGAGTCGTACAACTCCTGAAGAGGGGGATCACTGAAATCCATGTTCCAAAAGTAGGTTTCCCTGGCCTGGTCGAAAGAATTGATGCAGGGAGCCGCCATCTCAAGCCCGCAGCCCTGGGCCAGTTCTTCGAGCGATTCCACGGTGAAGGTGTACTCGACCGGCTGGAGGAGAACGTCCGCCAATTCGGATTCGGGGCAGTTCTTGAAATAATCCAGGAATCTTGCCATCTCATTTTGCGCGCTCATGCCGGTGATGATCCGTTGGGCAATTTGCAGTTCCGATTCAAAGTCCACCTTCGATGAGCCGCCGCCAAAAAGGCGGATGGCCTTCTGAAAGGCCGTTGGCATCGTCCGATGGAACCGGTTATAGACCATCAACTCCAACACTCCGTCAGGCTTCAGCGCCCGGGCCAAACGGCCCAGAGGAACTTTCGGATCAGCATTGTGATGGATGACGCCGGTGCAAAGAACGTAGTCAAATTCCTCATTGTAGTTGACCTGGTTCAAGGTTTCCTGACGCAAACTCAGATTCGTCAAGCCGAGCATGCGAGCCGTGCTCCGGGCCGTCTCAAGGGAAGTGCTCGACAAATCGGAGCCGAGCACCACGGCGTTGGGAAATCGCAGCGCGGTGAACACCGCCTGGTTCGTGCCGCAGCCCGCGACCCAGATTTTCGGCTGCCGTGGCAACATGGAATTGTCCCAACTTCCGAGGCTCTGGTTGAGCATGACGGCTTCGAAATCCGGGTCGGTCACGCAGTCGAAGGCCATCGGCCGCCACGGGTACTGAAACCGTCCGTAGAACTCGGCGTTGACTGTATCAACCGATTCGGCTGAGACGGCCAACTGTAAATTTTGTTCGTCGGCGAGGAGCATAATCCTAGTGTCCTGATTCTTTCACATTTGATAACATGGCAGGTGTCATGCCACTCTTTGGTCGTGGCCCGTCGATTTTCTCTTTCCTGAAGAATTCCCTCTGCCCGCCGGCTGAACGGACTGTCCGCAGGACGGACATTTCTGCCCCGGAAGAGTCCATCGAACGGGGGTTGCGCGGGCGGAATTCGCTCAATTGAGACGGTTGGCGCTGGCACCGCGGCTGCGTCCGGGGCGCCATGCGAGAAAATTCCATCCGTTCCCTCGGTCGCGGAGCAGCGGTCGCGACGATCGTGGCATGGATCGCTTTGGGTGAGGGCGCCCTCACGGCAGGCCCGACGAATGCGATTCTCTTCGTGACCCAGGTTCCCATCCCCGACGAGGTGAATTCCAACGTGGTCTCGAACAGTTTTGTCGCGGTCGCTTCGGCTTTCGGCAATCATCTGGGCGGAACGAAATGGGCGCCACGCGGCGGCGACCTGTACATTCGCTATCCGGACGGAACCATCCGCAACCTCACTCGCGCGGCCGGCTACGGCGTTTCGGGCGCACAGCACACGAACGGCATCGCGGTCCGCCAGCCCTCCGTTCACAAAAGCGGCACGAAGGCTGCATTTAGCATGGTGGTGGGCGCGCCCGCCAACGCCAACGACACCACGACTTTTTACTGGCAGCTTTACGAGATCACGAACTTTCTTGACCAGGCTGCCACGCCCATCATCACCAGGGTCCCCAACCAACCGGCGAATTACAACAATGTCAGTCCCACCTACGGGACCGATGAACGGATTATTTTCACCAGCGACCGGCCGCGCGACGGTTCGCCGCATCTTTATCCGCAGCGCGACGAGTATCTCGATCTGCCGACCGTCACGGGCCTCTGGAGTCTCGACCCCGTTACCGGGAATCTGTTCCTGTTGAACCACACGCCGTCGGGCGTCTTCAATCCCTTTGTCGACAGTTTTGGCCGCGTGATTTTCACGCGCTGGGATCACCTGGTTCGCGATCGCAACGCGACGGACGACGGGATGGGCAGGTCGAACAATGGCACCTTCAACTATTCGGACGAATCGCCGGCGGCGCAGCTCCTGGCCCGCAACGAATTCTTTCCCGAACCGCGCACCTACGACACCAATGCTCTTGCCGGTCTCAACGTCCGCGGGATTGCCTTCAACCAGTTTTTCCCGTGGCAGATGACCGAGGACGGCACCGACGAGGAATTGATCAATCACGTCGGCCGGCACGAGTTGGTCCAGCAGGTGCTCAACAGCTTTACCAACGACGTCAATCTCGTCACCAATACTCCCGCCGGACGGTTCAACACGAACTTCCTCGGGAGCTTTTTTCAGATCGCCGAGGACCCGCTCCATCCGGGCGTCTATTTCGGCATCGATGGCCCCGACATCGGCACCCATGCCTCAGGCCAGATTCTCACTCTCACCGGTCCACCGACGCTCAATCCGGATTTCATGTGCATCACCTACATCACGCCCAAGAGCACCGCGCAACCAAACGGCGCCGGGCTATACCGCAACCCGCTGCCGATGAGCGACGGC
>Ga0066710_100005154_pt1 | contig 11823 bp, 4 predicted proteins | sample GraSoiAngelo_159_FD_79666 | JGI IMG/M metagenome (GOLD analysis project Ga0066710, IMG submission 79666) | Grasslands soil microbial communities from the Angelo Coastal Reserve, California, USA - 14_1009_16_40cm | ecosystem: Environmental > Terrestrial > Soil > Grasslands | place: USA... | reverse complement strand
CCTGCCTTTTGCGCTTCCAGCGCAGCTTTCAAGCCACCTTTTTCAAATACCCAATCGGGATCGTTGTCATAAACCATCTCATGAAACTGCCAGAGGTCCAGGTGATCGGTCTTCAAGCGACGTAAGCTCTCCTCCAAATCCCGCATTGAACCAGCATAATCCCGTTCGCAATTCTTGGTCATCAGGAAAACCTTGGTTCGTTTGCCGCCCTCAGCCAGAGCCTCACCCATGATTTCTTCGCTGCCACCATCGTGGTAGTCCCAGGCGTTGTCAAAAAAAGTAATACCTTCATCCAAGGCCGCATGCATTATTCGAATAGCTTCTTTCCTATCTTGAACCGCGCCAATATGCCAGCCTCCCAAACAGAGGATTGATACCTGAACACCGGTCTTCCCCAACTCCCGGGTGGGAATTCCTGTTCCAGAATTCCTGGTCTGAGCCACGATATTCTGGCCCAGCGCTAGCGTTGTCGTGGCAGCTACGGCTGCTTGCAAAAACTCACGGCGTGTTCTTTGTGTTTCCATATTCAGGCCTCCTTGAATTTCTTTTATCACAGAGAAGCTTAGTCTGGGAAGACAAGAATTGTGAAGCGGCCGGGCTGGACATCGGTCCAGCCACGTTTGTTCCACCTTGCCCCCACTCGAAAAGGAGAGAGGTCAAAGTCCTGTGTTATACTCCCGTCACTCATGTCGAAGAACGATGCCTTTAGGAAGCTGACTCTGGCCAAGCGTCTCTCTTTCTCCGTTCTATCCCGCCACAAAATTTCTATCCTGCTGATCCTGATTCTCGGGGGTGTTCTCCGCTTTTATCATCTGGATGGATACGGCTTATGGTCTGATGAGTTCGTCACCTTGATGATTGTTTCGAAACGATCCCTGACAGACCTCGTCCGAACCTGCTTCCAAGTACCTCAACCGATGCCACCCTTCTATTTCCTGCTGGATAAGCTGTTGGTGGATATTCTCGGTCCGAGTGAGATCTCGCTACGCCTTTTATCCGCCATTTCCAGCACCATCACGATTTATTTAGTATTTGCCCTCGGCAAAGTTCTTTTCGATTATGAAATCGCAACCTTTGCCGCCCTTCTTTGTGCAGTTAACTCAACCCAGATCGTATATGCTCAAAATGCCCGTCCTTATGCCGTTTGTTTGTTACTCAGTGGGGCCTCCATGCTCAGCTTCTTGAAGTGGACACGGACGGATGCCCGACTTTGCAAGATCAGTTACGTCCTGTCCACCAGCCTGCTTCTATATTCCCATTATGTTTTCTTTCCTGTGTTGATCATAGAAAACCTCTATCTCCTTTGGCTGTGGCGTTCAGGCAAAGCAAGACGGCCGTCTCCCCGGCCCGTTTCCTGGAAGAGCTGGTTCGTTTTACAATTAAGTGTGGGACTAATACTTGCTCCCTTGTTTCCTCAGATTTTGAGAATCTTTCGAGACAGGCAGGCCCTCGATTGGGCGAGCGTTATCGCGCAGTACGATCCTCACTATGAGAATTTCTTTTTCTTTTTGAACCCAAGTCATCTGTTTTTCAGTCTAGGACTTACCCTAATGATCGTTGGACTGTGGCTATATCTCAAGGGACTCCTGGGTAAGGCAGGGACAGACATCGCAGCGAGGGAAACCCTCAGGTCCCTCGCCCCTACCCGTTCCCTGGTGTTCGTGATCTTGTGGTACCTGGTTCCCCTGAGTCTATTTTTCTGCCTGGCGCGAATGAAGGTTATCCATCTTTTTGTGGAAAGATACTTAATTCTCGCCTCCCTCGCGACCTATCTGCTGCTTTCAGCCATCTCACTTTCTTCCTTCCGCAAGAAGGTCGGCCGAACTTTTTTGGTTGTCTACATGATCTATTACGTAGCGTCCGAGCCAGGGACTTACTTCTGGCAAAAGGGCCTGTTTTCTCAAGGGGTGCCGGGTGGAAACGAGTGGAGAGAAACTTTGATCGAGCTTGAGAATCCAGCCTTCCACGCTTCCGTATTCCTGTTTCAATCGCCCTTTATCGAATCCAACCAGCTCAACTTCGCTTCCGATGCACAACTGTCTGAGTACCTTTCTAGCCCTCTTCGCAGCTTTTATGTCAAAGATCTCAATCGCGCGTTTGTACTCCTTCCTGTTCATTGGTGGATAAAGACCGAACCGCATCGAAAATTTAAGACGGAGATCAAAGACTTGTTGTTGTCGAGCAGGGGATTCGTCTTGCTCTCAACTCAGGAATTTTGGGATAACTTTAAGCCCTGGTTGGAAGAAGAGCTGCCTCCAAGCTATGAAGTTCATCAAAGAGAAAACTTTAATTCCTCAGGTGCGTTGCGCTTAAAGAAAATAGAATTATCTCCCATGATCAATTGATATAACAGCCCGCCAAACAGGTGTGCCTCCCGTGAAAATCCCCTCTCGGGAGGGAAAAGAAGGCTTCAGCCTTCAGGGGTGGGTTCTTGCCGTCTGTAACAACCCACCCCTACACCCCCTGAAGCTTTGAAAAAATTAAAACCCGGCGATTGGGAGGGCGAGGCTCCCGCCGAGCCTCATCGTCCAAGGACTTGCTGGGGCGATGGCTCGTCAGGAGCCTCGCCCTCCCAATTTTTTCACCGCCCTCCAGCGGAGGGGAATCATTTTCATTCATGCTTTGTGGTGCCGGCCAAGCCGGCATGAGCGGCTCCTTGTGAAATTCAAACGCATGCCCAAGCAGGACGGAACACTGTCAGCTTAGAACTTGAGCAGCAGATGCCTTCGAAATTTGACTCAATTAAGGCGCTTCATTTGCCGAAATGAAAAAAGGATAAATGACTTTTAAGCCATTGCGAATGAGTTCGGGCCGAAAAAATACCCTCTCAAAACGGATCCATTAAATCTCAGGTCCCGTGGAATAATTGGCGATCCCAGTCATTGTATTAGCTGGAGGCAGTGTGGTGCTGGCACACTGGACCGAGAGTGAGCCATGGATATTCAACAGCAGCCTAAAATCCAATTGCATCAAGCTTTTCGCGAGCACATCCAGGGTCTGTGCTATGAGCGAGTTAAGGTACTCTATCACCTTGGTATCATTTTAGTTCCTCTTTTCGGCTTCTTGGATTACATCTTTGCTCCCCTCGATTTGTTTCTCTTTTTCTTAACCATTCGCTTCAGTACCTCATTGATTTTACTCTTAGTTTTATTCATGGCTTATCCAACCGTGGGTAAGCGTTTTCCTAACCTACTGGGCATTATTGGACCCCCAATTGTAGGCGCTTCAATTTCAATCATGACGCGGTTCTTGGGGGGATACGAAAGCTCATACTATGCTGGACTCAATCTGGTCATTTTAGGGATGAGCTTGGTTCTACCTTTTAGCATTAAAGAAACCGCCATCAGCTGCGGCATCATTTATGGAATTTATATTTTCCCAATTCTTTGGTTGGATAGAATTGTCCGGCCGGATATTTTTATTAACAACAATTTCTTTCTGTTAGGCACTATCGTCATAGCGTTGACTAGCTCCTTTTATAGTCGGCGGCTGCGCTACAGAGAGTTTCGTTCGCGTTACCAACTAGCCCTCAAGAACGAAAGACTGAGGCTGCTGGACCAGGAAAAAACATTGCTCTTTTCCAATTTGGGTAACCTCATTAACTCCAGCCTGGACGGGAGGAGTGTCATCCTGTATGTATTGAAGCTGATTAAAGAGAATTTCGGGTTCGAACGTGCCGCTTGTCTTTACCTGGACAGACACAAACAGTTATTAACTGTAATCGAGGAAGGAGATATAGATTTCAAAGAGAAATTACAGGGGTTGTGCCTATCTCTCCGCGATCCCTCAAGATTTTCGGAAACTCTTCTTAGAGGCGAGGCCATCTACCTTTCGACATCTGGCACTGTCCCTTGTGCAAACCCAGAGACCGGCGAGGCAGCGGATCTGATGGAAAACCGGCTTCTGGAGGTGCTGCAAACCCGCAGTCTGGCTGCTCTTCCTCTCAAAGAGAAGGGAGAGACGTCAAATATCCTCCTGGTCGATTATGGATATTCTCAGAGAAATATACCTGAGGATAAGTTTCAATTGTTAGTCAATCTTTCTGAACCTATCTCGGCGGCTTTGGAAAAAGCTCGACTCTTTGAAAGGGAGCAGAAGCGGACTTCACAGCTTTTGGTCATCCATAACATCAGCCGCGCAATCTCTTCGATCTTGGACTTCAATACTGTCTTCAAAGAATTTGCCAGTCTACTGCAGAGGAACTTTGTCTATGACCATGTCAGTATTTACAGCCTTGACGATCGAAATCGGTTGGTCTTAAGCGCCCTTATGGATCAGAATGCCGACTGCAAAGCTCCCGATGATCTCTTGACCACAGACGAAGTCAATGTAAGCCGATCTCAAACTCTGAGGAAGACCTTACTCCAGGGAGTTACGGACGAGGAAAATCGGCTCGAAGGTGCGTTTCATCCCGGGACGAAATCGCAGCTTTGTGTCCCCTTCTGCTATTCTTCCAGGACAATGGGTGTGATCAATATTGAGAGTGAAAAGTATCAGGCTTTTGATGAGGAAGACATCACCGTTCTTGAAACCTTGAGTGATTACCTGGCCACCTGGGTCAACAACGCCAATCTCTACACTGATATCGGTCGCAAGGCCAATGCCTTGCAAACATTGAACAGCATTGGTAAAGCCATCAGTTCGGAACTCAACATCAATAATCTATTTGAACTGGTTTTTCGCCAGGTGGGTCAGGTATTGGCCAGCGAACACTTCTTGATCGCGCTCTATGAGAAAGGAACGAATCGGCTAGAGGTTAAATTTGAAGTGATAGATGGCAAAAGAAGATTTTATCTGAGTTCCTTGTCTCATGACGGCCTGATCGGTTACGTCATGCAGACCCGAACACCCTTCCTGGTTAAAGATAACTTCGAGAAGATCTATGAAACCATAACAGGACGCACCCCTCATCGTGTGGCTCAATCCTGGCTGGGAGTGCCCTTAATCCTGGGAGAACAGTCTCTAGGGGTCATTGTCTTGCAAAACTTTAGAATTCGCCAGGCCTATGACAGCGACGACCTCAGCTTCCTCTCAACAATTGCCGACCAGGCGGCAGTGGCAATTTCGAATGCGCGCCTTTTCCGCGAAGCCCAGGATCGCGCCACCCGATTGGCCGTGGTCAACGAAATCACCCGAGAAGCCAGCTTAAATCTGGAAGTCGACAAGCTTTTCGAGAAGATCAACACCCAACTTAAACGCGTTGTCTCGTTTGAAAAGAGTAGTATCGCGATTTACCAATCAGAAAATGATACTTTTTCTCTGGTAAATGTGTACGGAGAAAACATTACGACGGGCTTTTACAAAGGGATGCAAATTCCGGGGCGTGAAACGGTCATGAAAATTGCCTACGACACCAAGAAGCCCTACTATACCCGCAGCCTCGATCAAATCATCTCCAACAGCTCTCCTTACCTCATAACTCAAGGTATACAATCGGCGGTCTCCATTCCCATCATTTCTGAGGATATCTGCATAGGCACTTTGAACCTGGGGAGTATGAAAGAGGATGGTTTTGCCAATGAACAGATCGATCTCCTCGTCACCATTGCCAACAGTCTGGGGACAGCGCTGAAGAATGCCCGGCTTTATTCCGCCCTGGAACAATCTTATTCAGAATTGCAGAATACCCAGGAACAGTTGATTAAGTCTGAAAAACTGAGAGCCCTTGGAGAAATGTCGGCGGGGGTGGCCCATGACTTCAATAACATCCTGGGAGCTATCTTGGGCCGGGCGCAATTAATGAAAACGCGAGTGGATGACCCTGCCATTATTCGCGGCCTGGACATCATTGAAAAAGCCGCTATTGACGGAGCCTCTACGGTAAGGCGACTGCAGGATTTCACCCGCAAACGGACTGATCAGGTTTTCGGCCATGTGGACCTTATCCAGGTGATTGAGGACACCCTTTCGATGACTCGCACTCGTTGGGAAGATAGCGCTCATGTCAGCGGCATCCAGTATTCGATCACGACCCAATATGAGCCTATCTTGCCCGTTGCGGGTGACACCTCGGAGTTGAGGGAAGTGTTCACCAATATCATTTTCAATGCCCTGGACGCAATGCCGGGTGGCGGGAAGATTCATATCCATGTCGGAACAGACGAAAACCGTGTGGTCGCCCACATTACGGATACGGGACGGGGCATGACAGAAGAGGTAAAAAAAAGAGTCTTTGATCCTTTCTTTACGACCAAAGGCGTCAAGGGAAATGGCCTGGGCATGAGCGTGGCTTACGGCATCATCATACGGCATAAAGGTGAAATCGAGGTTGAGAGTGCATACGGCAAGGGAACCACAATCAAGGTAACGCTGCCCGTCAATTTACATGCGGCACGCCAAGATCCGGAGGCAGCTATACCCCCCCAAAAGAAAATGGGCCGGGTGCTGATCATAGACGATGAAGCACCTATACGTGATTTGTTAGCGGAAATGCTGGTTCAGCAAGGTCATAAGGTTTTTACTGCTTCCGGAGGGAAAGAGGGCTTGGAAATTTTTAAGGATGAGATGCCCGACTTGGTGATTACAGACCTCGGTATGCCAGAGATCAGCGGCTGGGATGTGGCAACCACGGTGAAAGCCGTCAACCCCTCTACTTCGGTCATTCTCATGACAGGCTGGGGAATTACCCTGGATAAGGATAAAGCCCGGAAGAAGGGGGTTGATGTGGTGGTGGCAAAGCCCTTTCAAATCGGAGAAATGCAAAAGGTCCTCAACGAATTGATCGAATTGCATCACAGCGCTGTGCAGTTCTAGAGAGTGAAGCAGGTCAAGCAAGGCGACAGGGCATTTCTTTCTTACCCTACCTTGTTTCTGTTTGGAGGACCATCGAGGTTACATGCTTCCTGTAACTCACTCTTTGTTCTTCACCCCTCACTCTTCTTTCCTCGCCCTTCGGGCCTGAAAGAATTGTTTGACCGCCTCAAAAACTACGTCTTGTTTTCCACACACCAACTGACATTCCGGTAAGGAGCGCAAAAACACCTTACCATAATGCTTTTCCAGAATTCTGCGATCGAAGATCATGATAGATCCCCGGTCGGCTTTGCTACGAATCAAGCGGCCAAACCCCTGCTTGAACTTTATGACAGCCTGAGGAACGGTGTATTCCAGGAAGGGGTTGCGACCCTTCTCGGCAAGGGCCTCCACCCGGGCTTCGATTACGGGTTCTCTGGGGACACTGAAGGGCAGCTTGGTGAGAATGACATTTTCCAAAGCTTCCCCTGCCACATCCACTCCTTCCCAGAAACTATCGGTGGCGAAGAGGACGCTGGTTTTATCATTCTTAAAAATCTCTGTCAGGCGATGGCGCGGAGCATCTCCTTGCTTAAGGGCTCGAATGCCCAGGGCCTGCAGAGGCTCCTGCAATTCTTGATAAGCCTGGCGAAGCAGAGAGTACGAAGTGAACAAGACCAAAGCCCGCCCTTCCGAGATGATGATCGATTTGAAAATCAGCTTACTCAGTTCTCTTCTAAAACTAGGATGATCTGGCAGGGGAATATCCTTGGGAATGCCCAGGATCACCTGTTCCTGGTAGTTGAAGGAAGACGGGAGAACCAGCTCTAGCAATCGGGACGGGGCAACCCCATCCAGCCCCAACCGCCCTTTGACATAATCAAACTTATCCTCGGTAGTCAGGGTGGCGCTCGTCATCACTACGGTTTCGAATTTCCCAAAGAGGCGCTCTTGGAGTAATTCCGAGACATTGAGGGGTGCTTGTCTCAGGGTGATCAATTTTCTAGCTTTGCTGGGGCGTATCTCGATCCAACTGACTTTGTTTGTGTCGCCGGTATCAAAAATTTCTCCCAAGGTGGTCGCTGCTACTTCAATGCGATCAGTCAAAGCGGTAAGTTCTACGGTCTGCGCCAAAAGGTTTTCTCCAACAGCATCAGGCAACGCTTCCAGCAGCCTCTCCAATACCAGCAACTGTTGATGAAATTCACGCAGCTCGTGGAGAAGTTGCTGAACCAGAGCAAGAATCGAATCCTTCCACTCGGGCAGCTCACGGATGATCGGAGTGAAGCGAACCTTTACTTCTGCTGTTTCATCCTTGGATAGCCCCTCGAAGTATGCTGCCAAATCATCAAAGACACTGGTCAACACAAAGGCTAGATTTTCTCGTTGCGGAATTAGTTTGGTTTGGACATGTTCGAAAATACGGGTATAAAGTTTTACATCGATTTGCTTCTCCAGAAAGCGCAGCCTGGCGAGCAAAAATGGGATGAGCCCCTTTTCCCGTATTCGTTCTTTCTCCCGAATACTGTAAAATCGGCCCAGCAGACGCAACAGGCCGAACTTGGAAATCTGGGCCCCAAAGTAGTCAGTGGCCACATCCTCCACATTGTGTGCTTCGTCCAGAATGATTCGAGAGTATCCTGGCAAGATGGCGACGTCGGAGTATCTTCCCGTGTCCCCTCGCAAGGCTAGATCGGAGAAGAGCAGATGATGGTTGACTACAAGCACATCTGCCGAGGAAGCTTCGCGGCGTGCTCTGTAGAAAAAGCAGCGGCTGTAAAACGGGCATTTGATCCTTCCACAGTTGTCGCTTTCACATGCCACCTTCTCCCAGACTGCTGGGGCGGGAAGAATACTCAAGTCCGATCGACTACCATCGGAGGTCTTGTGCGCCCACTGAATCAGTGCCTTTAACTCTGCGCGGTCCTCCGACTCAATGAGGTGTTCCCCTTCTTTTTCCAGCGAGTCGATCTTGCTCAGGCAGACGTAGTTGTTCCGACCTTTGATGAGAATTGCTTTGAACTGTGGGGAAAGGACACTCCTCAGGAAAGGAAGATCTTTATTGATGAGCTGCTCCTGGAGGTTGATGGTGTTGGTCGAAACGACGACCCGTTGTTTGTTTTGGACAGACCAGAAAATGGCCGAGAGCAGATACGAGAGACTTTTTCCAGTGCCCGTGCCTGCCTCAATTAAAGCCAGTTGGGAGCGGTTGAAGGCAGTCCCAACAGCCTCTGTCATGCGCAATTGCTCCGGGCGTGACTCATAGCCGCCTAGTTTTGAAGCAATCGCGCCTTCCGGAGAGATCATTTCTAAAATCTGTGGGATTTTGAGCGGGACCAGTTTCTCCTTTTGGAAGGCCTTCACCACGACATAGACTTGATCCACGCCATTGTTAATGATGTAAAACCCTACGCCCTGGTTCCCGTATTCTGAAGCAATCCCAACGTCTGCCTGGGAAGGGGTCAAATGGCCGGAAGGATGATTGTGAATGATAACGTCACTTTGAGCAGCGACTTGCATCAAGGCCGGCACGGCAGAGTCGTTACCGCGTGCCAGAGGTGTTACTTCCTGGATGATGCCTCGCTCATCGGTGCCAGCCAGAAAGAAAACTTCGTTTCCTCCGGCGTCTTGAATGGTACTTCGCAAAATATCAATGGCTCCAGCAGCCATGAGTTGGTGGATGTGTGACATCGAGGCGATTCCCGAAAAAGTATAGCACTTCAATTGCGGATTGTTGATTTCGAATTGCGGATTAAGTTTACCCGTCTGCTCCTCGATTTGTTAGTATGCTTCGGTCTCTACTGGCCTCGGACTACGCATTGAAGGCAGCAGTCGAATTCGCAATCCGAAGTCCGCAATCCGCAATGGACATGATTGATCTCAGCACTGAAGTTGCAGGCATCCACTTAAAAAACCCCGTCCTCACGGCTAGTGGCACTTTCGGTTATGGCGAAGAGTTCAGCCAGATGATCGATCTAAATCAGCTGGGTGGATTTGTGGTCAAGGGGCTTTCGCTCGAACCCATGCAGGGCGCTTCCCAGCCCCGCTTGCACGAGACCGCTGCAGGGATGTTGAATGCTATCGGTCTACAGAATGTGGGTGCCCAAAGATTTGTGGCAGAGAAGTTATCAAGACTCCGACAATACCAGACCCGAATTTTTGCCAATGTCTTTGGATACACTACCGAAGAATACGTCAAGGTCATTGAGATTCTGAATGCGGCAGAGGGTTTGGCAGGATATGAGATCAATATTTCCTGTCCCAATGTAAAAAAAGGCGGCATCGTCTATGGCGTTGATCCTGAAGCGACCTATGAAGTGGTAAAAGCGATTAAGTCGGTGGCAAAGATTCCAGTCATTGTAAAGCTTTCGCCCAACGTCACAGATATTACGGTTATAGCCAAGGCGGCAGAAGATGCGGGTGCGGATGCACTCTCTCTGATCAACACCTTATTGGGTATGGCGATCGATGTGGACACCCATAGGCCAAGATTGGGCAATCTTACCGGCGGACTCTCGGGGCCGGCCATAAAACCAGTGGCTGTAAGGATGGTTTATCAAGTGGTCAAGTCGGTAAGAATCCCGGTGATTGGGATTGGCGGCATCTCCACGGCCGAAGATGCCCTCGAGTATCTGCTGGTGGGTGCGAAGGCGGTTGAGGTCGGAACGGCAAACTTTTTGGATCCCGAAGCTCCCATCAAGATTATTGAGGGGCTCGCCGCTTACTGCAGACGGAAAGGGATCTTTAAGCTCAATTCCATCATAGGTGGGTTAAGAGAGTAGATGAAAGCCTGAGACCTCAGGCACCCCGTGAGTTGATGGTTACCCGAGTTCGGTCAGTAACCAGCCTTCCAAGATCCGGACACTCGATCCAGCAGGCGACGTTTTCCCGGCAGCCAAGCGCGAGGTTTAAAGCGTGGGTGATCCGTCCGCAGCAGATGTGACAGACAAGAGACTTAGGCGATATTATATTGTTAATGACTATGTATCGACCCGTGCTCAGAGTGCCTGATTTCCCTACCCTGGAGCGCCAGGTCTTGCGCTTTTGGGAGGAGAACCGTATTTTCGACAAGCTGCGCGAGCAGACTGCAAATGGTTCGCCATGGTCGTTTCTCGACGGACCGATCACAGCGAATAATCCCATGGGCGTGCATCACGCCTGGGGTCGGTCGCTGAAAGACATGTACCAGCGCTACCACGCGATGAACGGTCACGCGTTGCGGTACCAGAACGGGTTCGACTGCCAAGGATTGTGGGTGGAAGTCGAGGTCGAAAAAAGCCTCGGACTCCAGACCAAGCGTGATATTCGCCACTTCGGCATTGAGAAGTTCGTTCGGACCTGCAAGGAGCGCGTGCTGACCTACGCTGCGCGGCAGACCGAGCAATCAATACGCCTGGGCTACTGGTGCGATTGGGATGACCCCAAACTGCTGCTCGCGTTGCGCGACGCGCTGGCTGACGGAGATCGGGTGGTCACGGCCAAACTGCCCAGCGGGCGGACCGAAACAGCGCGAGCGAGCGAGATAATCCGGAAGCTGGGTAGCCCGGAGTATGGCGGCAGCTACTTTACCTTCTCCGACGAAAACAACTATACGATCTGGGCGTTCCTCAAGAAGTGCCACAACCAGGGTTTCATCTACCGCGGGCACGACGTCATGCCGTGGTGCGGCCGTTGCGGTACGGGACTGTCGCAGATGGAGGTGGCTGAAGGGCGTCGCATCACCACCCACATGTCAGTCTTTGTCCGTTTCCCGGTCAAGGGTCAGGAGGGAACGGCGCTGCTGGTCTGGACAACCACTCCATGGACGCTGATGGCCAACGTCGCGGTGGCGGTGAATCCGGACATGACCTATCTCAAGATCAGGCACGGCGACTGGATGTACTATGTTGCCAAGGCGAACTTCGAGCGCAACCGCATCCAGGAGCTGCAGGTAGAAGGCAAGCACGAGACCCGCACATTGCCCTCGATCCGCGCCATCCTGAAGGGCACCGGCAGTGTCGAGGTACTGGAGGAACTTCCCGGACGCGACCTGCTGGGTCTCACCTATGAGGGGCCCTTCGACGAGTTTCCTGCACAAAACCTACCGGGTGG